>Ga0209172_10005294_pt1 | contig 15869 bp, 14 predicted proteins | sample LarsenN4metaG_FD_184113 | JGI IMG/M metagenome (GOLD analysis project Ga0209172, IMG submission 184113) | Hot spring sediment bacterial and archeal communities from British Columbia, Canada, to study Microbial Dark Matter (Phase II) - Larsen... ... | reverse complement strand
ACTTGCGCTCCATCGGCTGGAACTGGGTGATCGTCACCGGGATGTAGAACATCTTCTCGGTGCCGTCCGGCTGTCGCTGGAGCGCAATGTGCTTGAGCCAGTGCTCGTCGTCGCGGTTCGGGTAGTCGAGGCGCGTGTGCGCGCCGCGGCTCTCCTTCCGTTCGATCGCGCTCGTCACGATCATGTCGGCGCAGTCGAGCATGAAGCCGAGCTCGATGTGGAAGAGCAGGTCCGTGTTGAAGACCTTACCCTTGTCCTCGACGCCGACCTTCTCGTAGCGGGCGCGCAGCTCCTTGAGGATGGCCTTCTGTTTCTCGAGCTTGTCGGGCGAGCGGAAGAGGCCGACGTTCTCGCTCATGGAGAGCCCCATGTCGCGGCGGATCTTCGCCACACGGTCGCCGTTCGCCGGCCGGTCGACGATTTCGGCGATCATCTTGCGGTCCTTCTCAACGACGCTTTCGGGGATCGGCCGGAACTTCTTGCCCTGAAGCCAGGGCACGGCGTGCTCCGCCGCGCGGCGGCCGAAGACGAGCGTGTCGAGCAGCGAGTTCGCGCCGACGCGGTTGGCGCCATGCACACTGACGCAGGCGGCCTCGCCCGCGGCGTACAGGCCGGGCATCGGTGAGAGGCCGTCGACATCGGTCTTGATGCCGCCCATGATGTAGTGGACGCCCGGCTGGATCGGCAGCAGCTCCTTCGTGATGTCGATGTTCACGAGGTCACGCGCGATCTCGTAGATCTCTTCGAGGCGCTCCTTGATGAGCTGCTCGCCGAGGTGGCGCATGTCGAGGAACACGCAGCCATCGACGCCGCGGCCTTCGTCGATCTCGGTCTGTTCGGCGCGGGAGACGACGTCGCGCGAGGCAAGCTCCATGAGGTTCGGCGCGTACTTCGACATGAAGCGCTCGCCGTCCTTATTGAGAAGGTACGCGCCCTCGCCGCGGGCGCCTTCGGTGATGAGCACGCCGGAGCCCTTTAGCGTGGTGGGGTGGATCTGGACCATCTCCATGTCCATGATCGGGGCGCCGGCCCGATACGCCATCGCGATGCCGTCACCCGTGCAGATCAGGGCATTGGTCGAGGGCTCATAGACGCGGCCGAGGCCGCCGGTGCAGATGATCGTGGCCTTGGCGGTAATCGCGTGCAGCTCGCCGGTGCGGATGTTCATGGCGACGCAGCCGCGGCACTGACCGTCGTCGACGATCAGGCTGGTGACGAACCACTCCTCGTACGTGCGCATCGCCTGATAGACGCTGGGCTTGAGGAGCTGTTCGTACAGGACGTGCAGGATGGCCTGGCCGGTAATGGCGCCGACGAAGAAGGTGCGGGCCTTGCCCATGCCGCCGAAGCGGCGGACAGCCATGCGGCCGTCGGGCTTGCGGCTGAAGACGACGCCCCAGTGCTCTGCCTGGAGCACCTCGCGGCCGCCCTCCTTGGCGAGGATTTCGATGGCGTCCTGGTCGCCGAGGTAGTCGGACGCCTTGGTGGTCTCGAAGGCGTGCTCCTCCCAGGGGCCGCCGTCCTCGCCAAGGCCGGGGCCGTTGATGCCGCCCTGGGCGGCGTTCGAGTGCGACCGGACCGGATGGACCTTCGAGACCATGCCGACGTCGGCGCCGAGCTGCTGGGCGGCGAGGGCGGCGCGCATGCCGGCGAGGCCAGCGCCGATGACGAGGACGTCGTGCTCGTAGACCGCCATGCCGGGCCTAGACCTTTCCTCGGAGTCGGTGTCGTCTGGAATCGGGCGCCAAGCCGCGGTCAGTCTGGTGGCCGTGGCGCTGGGTCGCTGGGGCTCGGGAGCATCGCGAGTCTTCGGACATCGCCCCTCCAGAGGTTGTGTCAACGCTATCACGGACTTCGATTAGGCTCAAACGGCGGGATCCGGCGTGAGTCGTGCGGGAGGCGGTAAAGCATTACGGAACGGTTCGAGGTAATACATGCCCGTGTCGGCTCTGAGGTCACATCGTGTCGTTCGACACGGCATTGATCGGACGACGACCGTGACTCAGATCGAACCCTCGCACCGAAAGGATCGACATGCGCATCGGCTTACAGGTGCCGTACTTCACGTGGGCGGGCGGGCGCGAGCGACTCGGCGAAACGTTCGCCGCCGTGGCGGAGCGCGCGGAGGCGGCTGGCTTCGACAGCCTCTGGGTGATGGACCATTTTTTCCAGATCCCCGGCGTCGGCCGCGCGGAGGAGGACATGCTCGAGGCCTACACGGCGCTCGGCTTCGCCGCGGGGCGCACCTCTCGCATCAGACTCGGCGCAATGGTGACCGGGAACACGTACCGGAACCCAGGCGTGCTCGTGAAGACGGTGACGACGCTCGACGTCCTCTCCGGCGGCCGCGCGTACTTCGGCATCGGCGCCGGCTGGTTCGAGCGGGAGCACGCGGGCCTCGGGGTGCGTTTCGGGACCTGGACGGAGCGCTTCGAGAAGCTCGAGGAGACGCTTCGGATCGCGCTGCAGATGTGGAACCCGGACGCGAACGGTGCCTTCGAGGGCAAACACTACCAGCTCGCCGAGACGCTCTGTGTGCCGCAGCCGGTGAGCCGGCCGCATCCGCCGATCCTCATCGGTGGCCGGGGCGAGCGGAAGACGCTGCGCCTCGTCGCGAAGTACGCCGACGCGTGGAACATGGGGACGTCGTTCGACGACAACGGCGTCGCGGAGTTCGAGCGGCTGTCAGCGGTGCTCCGGGAGCACTGCGAGCGCGAGGGCCGCGCCTATGAGGCGGTCGAGAAGACGACGCTTGACACGCTGATGATGCGGGAGCGTGGCGACGGCCGCTGGCAGACGCCGCAGCAGTGCCGCGAGACGCTGCGCAAGTTCCGCGACGCGGGCGTCGACCAGGTGATCCTGAACACGCCGTTTGTCGACGACCCGCGCACGCTGGAGCTCGTCGTCGATGAGCTGATCGGTCCTGCGAACGGCTGGTAGCGCCGCGCGCAAGCAGGATTACGCGTGCTTCGCGGCGTCGGCCTCGATGACGTGCTCGAGGATGGCCAGGCCCTGCTCGAGCTCCTCCTCGGTGACTGTCAGCGGCGGCACGATGCGCACGGCGTTCGGCCGGACATTGTTCACGATGAGGCCGTTGGCGAGCGCCTCGTTCGTGATGCGCTCACCGATATCCGATGTGAACTCGACCGCCCACATCAGCCCGGCCCCGCGGACGCTGGACACATTCCGGTAGCGGTCGAGCAGCGAGTGGAGACGGCGCTCGACGATCGCGCCCTTCTTCGCGACCTGCGCGGGGATGTCGTTGTCGATGATGTAGCGCATCACCTCGTAGCCGACGCGCGTGGTGAGTGGCTCGCCGCCGTACGTGCTCCCGTGGTCGCCCGGCGTGAACACCGCGCAGTGCTCCTTCGCGAGGAACGCCGAGAGCGGGACGCCACCGCCGATGCCTTTGCCGAGCGTCATGATGTCCGGTTCGACGCCGAAGTACTGGTAGCCAAAGAGGGTGCCGAGGCGCCCGCAGCCGGTCTGTACCTCGTCGAAGATGAGCAGGATGCCGCGCTCGTCGCACCAGGCGCGCAGATGCTTGAAGTAGTCGGGTGATGGCACGTGGATGCCACCTTCGCCCTGGACGGGCTCCATGAAGATGGCGACGGTGCGGTCCGTTGTGGCGCGCTTGACGGCGCCGACATCGTTGAACGGGACATGGACGAAGCCCTCGGGCAGGGGCGTGAACGGCGCCTTGTAGCGTTCGGTGCCGCCTGCCGTGATCATCTGCAGTGTGCGCCCGTGGAAGGCGTTCTCGGCGCAGATGAACTCGTACGCGCCGTCCTTGTGCTCCTTGCCCCACTTCCGCGCCAGTTTGAGTGCGCCCTCGTTCGCCTCGGCGCCGCTATTCATGAAGTAGACACGGTCAAAGCAGGAGTGTTCGATCAGGAGCTCGGCCAGCTGCAGCTGCGGGAGCGAGTAGAACTGGTTCGAGACGTGGATCAGCTGCCGCGCCTGGTCGGTGAGCGCGTCGACGATGACGGGGTGGCTGTGGCCGAGGCTGATCGTCGCCGGGCCGCCGAAGAAGTCGAGATACTCGCGGCCATCGGCATCCCAGAGCTTCGTGCCCTCGCCGCGCACCGCCAGCAGGTCCATGCGGCGCCCCGCGCGCAGGAAGTATCGGGCCTCTTTCTCGCGCCAGTCGTTCACTGCTGCCTCCCGGGGGCAGCGTAGCAGAGCCCACAGGGGACGTTCGGAGCACGAGGAGTGTCGGGGGCAGAGATATTGCACTGTCAATGCAATATCGAGTATTCTCGCGCCATGCCGCGCGCCGGGAGCCCTATCACTGCACCGCCCCCTGCCGATGGCCGCGCGGCGCGGTCGCAGCGCACCCGGCGCCTGATTGCCCAGGCAATGCTCTCGCTCATCCAGGAAGGTGTGTTGCGGCCGACGGCGCCGCGGGTTGCGGAGCGGGCAGGGGTATCGCTCCGGTCCGTCTTCCATCACTTCCGAGACATGGAAGCGCTGTACGCGATCGCGGCGGAGATCCAGACGGAGCACGTGATGGCGATGCTGAAGCCCGTCGATACCGGGCTGCCGTTGCCGGAGCGTATCGAGCGCTTCGTGGCCGCTCGCAGCGGGGTCCTCGAGGCGCTCGCGCCCGTGCGCCGCGCCGTGCTGCTCGACGAGCCGTTCTCGGCGGTGATCGCGGCGCGTCTGGCCGAGGCGCGGGCGCGCTTCGCCGAAGAGGTCGAGCGCGTCTTCGCCGCCGAGCTCCGGATGCTCCCGGCGAGCGAGCGGCGCGACCGTCTCTGCGCGCTCGCCGCTGCCAGCGAATGGCCGCTGTGGGACTCGCTACGGAGGCATCAGGGCCTCTCGCTGCCGGCGGCGCGGCGCGTGCTGCGTCTCATGCTCGCCGGCATTGTCGCCGGCTGGTCGCCACACATTGACTCGAATGGCAGCCGCACACGAAAGGAGCGCGCACATGCCGTACATCAAGCCGCGCGGTGAACAGCTCAAGCGCCTTGCCGAAAGCCCGGAGGATGGGCCCGTCGTCATGCTCAACCTGCTGAAGTTCGGGCGCGGCGAGGGCGGTGCCGGCGATAGCGGCGAGAAGGCGTACGACCGCTACGGGGAGGAAATGCGCTCGATCATGGCCGAGCGTGGCATCCGTCTGCTCTGGCGCGGGCGTGTGTCATCCGTCGTCATCGGCGACGACGATGCCGACGGGTGGGACGAGGTACTGCTCGTGCAGTACCCATCCCGCCAGGCGTTCCTCGAAATGGCGGGGAGCAAACGGTACGAGCAGGTGGGTGAACATCGGACGGCGGCGCTGGTCGACTCGCGGCTGCTGGCGCTGACAGAGCAGTTCCGGCTCAAGGACTGAGCCGCGCGGGCGGGAGGCGAGTATGACGTTGTGGGATCGATACGCAGGGCGACGGATCTCACGCCGGCGGGCGCTGCAGAGCGGCGCCGCGGCGGGCGCTGGCGCGGCGGGCCTCTGGCTCATCGCCTGCGGCGGCGGCAGCCGGTCCGGGGGCGATGGCGCGACTGCCACGCCGGCGGCGCGTGGCTCTGCGCCGGGTGGCGCGGACATAGCGAACGAGGCGTCGCCGCCGCGGCGGGGCGGACGGCTGCGGATCGCGACGCCGGCGCCGTTCGATACGTTCGACCCGCACCTCGCCGTCGGGTCATCGGTGCAGTTGTTTCCGCGCATTTACAACGTGCTCGTGAACCAGTCGCCGGCACGGCCGGAATTCATGGTGTTCGACCTCGCCGAGTCGCTGGAAACACCGGACTCGACGACCTGGATCCTGCATCTTCGGCCGGGGGTGCGGATCGGCCCGAACGACGTCGGGGTGCCGGAGCGCGACCTCGATGGCGACGATGTTGTGGCGACGTTCCAGCGCATCAAGGCAGAGCCGCGCTCGCCCAACGGCGCCTTCGTGAAAGATTTTGTTGCGTCGGTGCGGGCAGAGGGTTCGACCGTCACGATCACGACGACCAAGCCGTACGCCTGGTTCCTCACGCGCGTGGGCAACTTCGTGAATGCGATTCCGCCGCGGGAGCTGATCGCAGACGCTTCGGCCGTCGAGAAGTTGCGTTCGGCGAGCGCGGGCGGCGGGCCGTTTCGGCTCGCGTCGTCGACCGAGAACGAAGGCGCGCGTCTCGAGCGCAACCCGTCGTACTATCTGCACGAGGGCAGCGAAGCGTTGCCCTACGTCGACGGCATCGACGTGCGGGTGATCCCGGACCGCAGCGCGTGGCGCACGGCGTTCCAGTCGCAACAGCTCGATGCCTACGCCGCGGACTCGAAGCGGGAGGCTGACAGCCTGGCCGCGGACGGGCGCTTCTTCGTCATCAAGGACCCGCTCTTCCAGTTCGTGCCGCTGACGATGAACGCGGAGCACCCGCCGTTCAACGACCCGCGGGCGCGCCGTGCCGTCTCGCGGGCGATCAACCGCCGGCAGCTGATCGACATCATCTACGCGGGTGACGCGAAGCCGAACGGCCTCGTGCACTGGCCGTGCGGCGTCGGCACGTACGCCTTCAACGAGGACGAGCTGGATCAGTTGCAGCCGCATGACCCCGCCGAGGCGCGGCGGTTGTCGGACGCGCTGGGCGGCTTGCGATTCAAGATGATCTACCCGGCGAATACGCCCGTCGTCCAGCACAGCGAGCACGTGCCCATCATCCTGCAGCAGATGCGGGACGCCGGGATCGGCGTCGAGGAAAGCCCGCTCGAGTTCACGAAGTGGCTAGGCGAATATCGCGCGCGAAACTACGACGCGAGTCTCGCGCTGACACAGGTCATCGAGACGCCCGAATTCCCGCTGAACTGGCACACGAGCAACGGCCCGGCCGGCGACGGCTCGTTCGGCAAGGGCATCGGCGACGCCGAGATCGACGAGGCCATCGAGCGCACGAAGACGACGACGGACTTCCAGGAACGCGTCAAGGCGGTGCGCGACGCGCAGAACGTGATCTATGCGAAGGACCCGATGTTCCTGCCGCTGGTGAGCCCATACTCGTATACGGCGTATCGGAACGCCGTCCACAACGTCCCCGCCGGGATCGGGTCGACGGCGCTGCTGCTGAACACCTTCTGGCTGGAGGGATGAGCGTCATGGGCGAACTCGAATACACGCCGCTGCCGGCGCGCGTGCAGGATGCGCTGGCGCACGAAGGCCCGCCGCGCGAGGAGCTGGTCGCGCGCGTCGCCGCGTTCGCTGGCGTGCAGCCGCGCCCGGAGGACGCCGACGGCGACGTCGAGGTGCTCGACGGCGTCGAGATGACGCATCGCTTCGCGGAAGCGCCGGGGGACAGCGAGCTGCTGCGCTGGCACTACGTGGAGGCGGGCCGGCGCGATGGCGAGCCCGTTGTGTTCCTGCACGGCCTGCCGGAATCCTGGTTCATGTGGCACGGGCAGATGGCGGCGCTATCGAGGACGCACCGCTGCGTCGCGGTGGATTTGAAGGGTTACGGCCAGTCGGACAAGCGTACCGGCGATTACCGGCAGGAGGGCGTGGCGGAGCAGCTATTGGCGCTGCTCGATGTCCTCGGAATCGACCGGTTCAATCTCGTCACGCACGACCGGGGCACCGTCATCGCGGACTACCTTGCGGCGAACCATGCCGAGCGCGTGCTGCGCTACGTCCGGGGTGAGCAGCACCTGTACCACTTTCACCCGGCGCTGGCGCCGCAGGAGCTGCTGTTCACCGACCCTGACCGTGCGGGGATCCTGCGCCAGCCGAACCGCGTGGTGCCGGGCGCCTATCTGAACCTCGCGCGCGACCCGATCGCCGACGAGGACATCGTGCGGTCGATCCAGGAGTTCTCCTATCCAAAGATCGGCTGGGCGGTGCCCCGCTACTTCAACTCGTCGTCGTTTCGCAAGGAATGGATCGACCGTCGGACGCGATTGATGGCAGCGTGGCGCTTCCCGGTGCTGATCTTGCAGGGCGCGGCGGACCCGCGGCAGCCCCGCGAGTTCTACGAGGGCGTCGAGCATCACATGCCCGATGCGCGGGTGCGGTTCATCGACGCCGGACACTTCTTTGTCTTCGAACAGCCAGCGGCGACGACCGCGGCGATCAGCGAGTTCCTCGCGCAGAAGCGCTAGTGACCAGGAGGTAGCATGCCGTTCGACGTGATCCTGCTCGGTACGGGCAGCCCGCTCTATTCGCCCGTGCGCTGCGGCGCCGGCAACGTCGTCGTCGCGGGCGACACGGCAGTCCTCGTGGACTGTGGCTGGGGTGCCGCGCGGCGCCTGATCGCGTCGGGCGTGCCGCTGGGTAACGTCAAGCATGCGTTCTTCACGCACATGCATTCCGACCACATCACCGATCTGCCGGACTTCCTGATCATGCGCTGGACGATGAGCGGCGCGGCGCAGCCGCTGCACGTCTATGGCCCGGAGGGCACGCGCGAGATGGTCGAGGGATTCCGTGCCGGCCTGGAGCCCGACGTGCGCTACCGGATCGCGCACCACGGGGAGAAGCTGCCGCGGGCCGGGATGGACGTCGTGGTCCACGAGGTGCCGGCGACGCCAGATGTCACCGCCGTCGCGAACATCGGGCCGCTCGCGGTCGGTGCGTTCGAGGTGGACCACTATCCCGTTGTACCGGCGCTCGGGTTCCGGGTGGAGTCCGGCGGCGCCGCGGTGGTCTTCTCTGGTGACACGAAGCGCACCGACAACCTCGTGCGCGCGGCGAAGGGCGCGGATACGCTCGTGAGCGAGGCGCTGCATCTCGGGCTGATGCAAGGGCGGGTCCAGATGCTGCGCGGGATGAACAACGAGCGCGTGGCCAAGATGCTCGAAGAGGCGTGCGAGTACCACACGCCGACGCTCGAGGTGGCGGAGATGGCACGGGACGCCGGCGTCCGCCGGCTCGTCATCTCCCACCTGATCCCGCCGATCCCAGACGACGGCCCGCCCGTCGAGCAGTTCATCGCCGGCATGGCGGACGTGTTCGCGGGCGAGCTCGTCGTCGGCCGCGATCTCCAGCGCATCACGGTCGGCGCCTGAACGCCTGCTACGATCGCGCGCGTGAGTGACCTCGTCATCGAACTGCGCGTACGGAGACTGCGGCCGTCGGCACGGCTACCCGCGCGCGCGACAGCCGACGCGACGGGCCTCGACCTGTATGCCTGCCTCGACCGACCGCTGATACTGAACCGGTCGCCACAGCGGGTGCCGTGTGGCATTGCGGTCGAGGCGCCGTATGGCGTTGATCTGCAGGTGCGGCCGCGGTCCGGCCTTTCGGCACGAGGCGTCGCCGTCGCGTTCGGTACGATCGACGCCGACTACCGGGGCGAGCTCCTCGTCACTATGTGGACGGTGGGCGAGTGCGACATCTGGCGAGTGCGGGACGGTGACCGGATCGCGCAGCTCGTCGTGGCGACCGCCGCGCGTGCCTCAGTAATCGAGGTGGGTACGTTGTCACCCTCGCTTCGTGGTGAGGGCGGGCATGGATCGACGGGGCGATGACGGCGGCTACGCCGGCAGTCGCGCCAGGGCGTTGTGGTCGGCGATGGCGGCGCCAAGGCGGTCGAAGAACAGCTCGAAGAGCGCCATGCCGCGCTCGTTCGCGGTGTCGAGCGTGGCGGCGTTGACGACCCAGATGGCGAGGCTGACGACGAGCGACGCGACATAATCGTCCAGCAGGCGTTCCCACGAGTAGTCGCGCACGCCATGCTCGAGCAGGATCTCATGGTAGCGCCGCAACACCTCGTGCTCGTGCGCGCGCCGCGTGTCGATATCGATGTTGCCGTACATGAAGTACGCGATGTCATACGCGCCCCAGCTGAGGTTGGGGCTCTGCCAGTCGACGACCGCAAGGTCGTAGTCGGCGTCCGGGCCGCCGAAGAACATGTTGTCGAGCCGGTAGTCGCCGTGCACGAGCGTGAGGGGGCCGTCGCGGTACGGCGCGATGCGCTCCATGACGCGACGGCCGAGCTCGGGAAGCGCGTCGCGCACCGCCGGCGACATGCGCTGGCCGAACGCCTCGAGCGCCTTCGGCCATGACGCTGGATACGACTGCTTCATCGCTGCCTCCACGAGGTCGACGCCGGGCTGCAGCCACGCGAGCGGTCGCAGCTGTTCGGCGCCCCACCACATTGCGTGGTGGCGGGCGAGCTGCTCGAGCGCCAGTCGCGCCTGCTCACCGCTGCAGCCTTTGACCTGGTCGCCGACCGTGCCGGTCGCGCTCAGATCCTCGAACAGCAGGATGTAGGCGACGCGGTCCGGATCGCCGTCGCCGTAGTAGAGTCGCGGCGTCCGGATGGCGATGCGGTCGGCGAGCTCGCGGTAGAAGCGCAGCTCCCGCTCGTAGAGGCCATAGAGCGAGGCGATGGCGCGTGCGCCCTCCTCGAGCGATGGCATCTTCGCGATGACTGTCACCGGGCCGTCCGCGGCCGCGTCGTCGTACGTAAGCGTCAACCGCCCGATCTGACCGATGAAGCCGGCGCCGACGCCGAGCGGCTCGAACGAGGCGCCGGTGATGCGACCGCTGGTCAGGGCACCGCTGTGGCGGAGCGCGCCGGTCAGCCATTCGGGCGTCAGGTCGCCGGGGCGCTCCGGAAGCGCGAGTCCGTTTCGTGTCATGGCCAAAGTGTATCCGGGGTTGGCGGGGCCCCGCGTGCGGGACCTACGCGATCGCGTCGAGCCGCGCGCGCAGCTCGTCGATCGTGAACACGGCTTCGAGTTTCGAGGCGACGGTCCCGTCTCTGGCGACGAAGAAGGTCCACGGCTCCGACGACAGGTTCCACTCGCGCATCGCGGGGCGGTAGGTCTTCGACTGGAAATCCTGCCATACCTCGATATGGACGAACGTGATGCGGTCCTGATACGCGGGTACCTGCGTGAGCAGCGCCTCGAGCACGGGCCCGCAGAAGCGCGTCTGGCAGAACGCCGGCGTGCTGAACTGCACGACGAGCGGCCGTTTGCCGAGCACGTCGGCGATCACGGAATCGTGAAGCGGGCACGCAGGTGAGCGTGAGCAGAGCGAGGCGCGGTCGGGGTTGGTCGCGGCCGTGTCGTTGTGGCTCGCGGGCGCGGGTGCGCCGACGGCTGGCGTCGGCGACTTCTCGAGTACCTGGAAGGTCGTCTGGATCCGTTTCTCCGAGGTGGTGGCGCTCGCCGGTGCGGTAATCTCGACGCCCCATTTTCCGGCGGCATCGAATGGCGCTTGTACTTCGTAGAACGAGACCGTGTCATCGAAGCCGGCGCCGTCCGGTGTCGTGTCGTGGTCGTGCGCGCCTGGCACCGTCAGCTCGGCGGCGCTCGCGTCGGCCTCACCGCGGAACGTCCCAGTCACGCCGTCGGCGCCGATCGTAAAGAAGCGGAGGTGCACCTGGCCGCCGCGCACGATCTTGTTGCCCTGGAGGAGGCCGACAGCGAAACGGTTCTGCTCCCCGGCGACGAACTCGCCGGTGAGCAGGACGGGCGTGATGTCAGCAGGGGAAGGCGACGCGCCGGCGCTCGGCGTCGGCGTCGGGCTGGCGCTCGAGCCGCCGGAGCAGCCAGACAGCCACCACGCACCAAATCCCATCGTACCGAGTGCCGCGCCGCGCACGAACGTTCGCCGTCCGATCGGTCGTCCCATCAGCCCTCCTGACAGACGCTACAGGTATGTTGACGCCGCCGCCGAGCCGCTGCCGACGAGCGCGCCGATGGCCCAGCGCGGCGGCCTGGAGCGGCATCGCTCATTCGCTTTCCCTCTCTTGATACGCCGCGAGCGCCCGCGCCGCGGCGCCGGCGTAAGCGACGTCGTCGAGCGGCGGGTGGATGAGGCCGGCACGGACGTCGCGGAAGGCGCGTTCGAGCGGGTGGCGCTCGTCCAGACCGACGCCGCCGGCGACGCGGAGCGCGAGGTCGGTGATGCGGACGGCGTTGTTCGTGGCGATGGACTTCGCGAGCCCCACCTGTGCGGCGATCTCCGTGCGGTCTGCGCGGCCTTCAACCCAGTCGCGGGCGGCGCCAACGACGACGCGCCGCGCGGCCAGCAGCAGCGCCTCGATCTCGCCGAGCTTCGCGCGCACGGCCGGCAGGTCGCCGATCGGCTTCCCGAGGTTCGTTGGGACACGGGTCGCGGCGAAGCGCAGGACCCAGTCGCGCGCGCCGATGGCGATGCCGAGGTAGGTCGCGGCGAATGGCAGTCCGTGCCACGGCGCCACCTCGGACGACGGCGTGAATGTCTCGCCGGTTGGGCTGACGCGGATGACGTCCTCATCAGGGACGAAGACGTCGTCGAAGACGATGTTATGGCTCGCCGACTCGCGCATCGCAAGCGCGTGCCAGGTCCGCTCGATGCGCACGCCGGAGGACGCCGCCGTCACCAGGAACTGGCCCAGATGCTCGGGCATGTCCGGTGCGCGCACCGTGGCGCCGACGGCCATGTGTGTGAGGAATGGCGCCGCCGTCGACCACGACTTGCGGCCGTTGATGCGCCAGCCGCCGGCGACCCGGGTAGCCGTCGTCGCCGGCAGGCCGCCGCGTGCGGGGCTGCCCATCTCGTGCTCGGCCTGACAGTTGTTGATCAGATACCGGTGCTCGACCGACGCGCGCAGGAAGCGCTCGAGCATGTCCGGCCGCCAGAGCCCGGAGACAAGCGAAGCGCCGACGTACTGAAGGTGCATGTTCGCGGCGAGCCCGACCGAGCCGAGTACGGACGATACACGCTCCTGCGCAAGGCAAACGTCAAGCACCGAACCACCGAGCCCGCCGTAGGCGGTTGGCGTCGAGATGTCGAGATAGCGCGATGCGCGAAGGTCGTCGATGCAGGCGCCGAGCAACGCCTCGCCGCTGAGGCCGCTCGCGATGCGCGCCTCGATACCCGCTGCCGCCTCGTCGGCAATGGCGCCGATGCGGGGCTCGATGAGATGGCCGAAGGTGCGATCCACGAAGGCAGTCTAGCACCGCTGAGGCGCGCCGACGCCGAGGCCGTCAGAGCACCATTCGCAGATCCGGGTTCCTGCGGGCGAGGATGTTCTCCATGCGCTGGCGGATGCGATCGTCAAACTTGTCGTCGGTGAGCACGTAAAAGCGCTCCTGCTGGATCGCGTCGAGCACCTGGCCAGCGACGACCGCTGGGTCGAGACCTTCGGTCTTCAGCAGGTCGCGGAGGGTGCCGGGTCCGTCGATGCCGGTGGGCGGCGGCCGCGTATCGCTCAGATGGGCCGGGCGGTTCCGGGCCGAGTCCGCGATGTTCGTGTTCACGAGGCCAGGACAGAGGACGGAGACGCGCACCTTCGCCTGCGCGAGCATCAGTTCCTGGTGCAACGTCTCGGATAGGGCGACGACGCCGAACTTGCTGACGTTGTAGGGGCCCATGAACGGCCCGGCGAGCAGCCCAGCGACGGACGCCGTATTGACGATGTGGCCTTCGTCGCCGCCGGCCAGCATGCGCGGGATGAACGTCCGGCAGCCGTTGATGACGCCCCAGAGATTCACGCTGAGGACCCACTCCCAGTCCGCCTCCGTGCACTCCCAGACGAAGCCGCCCGTGCCGACGCCCGCGTTGTTGCAGAGCACGTGTACGGCGCCGAACGCGTCGTACGCCGCATCGGCGAGCTGCTTGATGTCGGCCGGCTGGGCGACGTCCGTGCGGACGGCGAGCGTCGTCGCGCCGCGCTCGCGGATCGCGCTCTGGGCTTCGGCGAGCGCGGCCTCCTCGACGTCGGCAAGGACGACCTTCATGCCCTCGGCGGCGAAGCGTTCGGCGAACGCACGGCCCATACCGCTCGCCGCGCCGGTGACGACGGCGACGCGGTCTCGAAACTCCTTCATGGTGCGCGCTCCTTGTCGTTGCGGAGGACGGGATCGGGTCGCTCAGCCTACGGGTTACGGGGCGACGGCGTGTATTCGTCGCGGAGCACCGACATGATCACGATGTCATGGTACGCGCCCTCGCTCCAGTGCGCTTCGCGCATGCGGCCCTCTTCGACGAAGCCGCACTTGCGGTAGGCTGCGAGCCCACCCGCGTTGAAGTCGTATGCATGCAGGTAGATGCGGTTGAGGTTCATCTCCTCGAAGCCGAAGCGCACCAGTGTGCGGACGGCATCGGTGCCGTAACCGCGGTTCCAGTAGGGCCTTTCGCCGATCATGATGCCGAGCTCTGCGACGCGGTCCTCGACGGCCTTGCCGTGGAGGCCGGCATTGCCGATGTGCTCGCCGTCCTTCGTCTCGATGGCGAAGACGGCGTTCTCCCAGTTCAGCGGCCGGGCCGTCCGCTGGCGCATCCAGCCCTCTTCCGCGAGCAGTGAGACCTGGTAGCGCATCGCCAGCGTCCGCGTCACCGCGCGGTCGTTCAGCCAGCGCATGTTCCGTTCGAGGTCGTCCATCTCCTGCGCGCGCAGGTTCACGAGCGTGCCTTCAAGCATCGGATGCCCCGCCGTACTTGGCATAGACCGCGCGCCATTCGTCGCGCAGTACGCCCATGACGAGCTGGTCAACGTACCGGCCGCGCGCGTAGCGGTTCTGGCGGAGGCGCGCCTCCTCGACCATGCCGCACTTGCGGTAGCAGGCGATGGCGCGCGGATTGTTGGCGTCGACCAGCAGGTCGATGCGGTGGAGGTTCATCTCCTCGAAGCCGAATCGCAGGAACGTCATCAAGGCATCGGTGCCGAAGCCGCGCGACCAATGCGATTTCTCGCCGATCATCATGCCGAGCCGAGCCTTCCGGTCCTCCGCGACCACCTCATGAAAGTTGATGTTGCCGATGTGCTGGCCCGTCGCTGCGATCTCGATCGCGAACCAGACGTGCCCCCACGACGCGACCTTGCTCGCCACGTCACGCAGCCATGCCTCCTCGGCCGCGCGGGAGACGGCGTACCGCATGTTGAGATGCTGCGTCACCTCGTGGTCGTTGATCCAGCGATGCTCGCGGTCGACGTCGTCGAGCGAGAGGGGGCGCAGGATCACGAGGCGGCCTTGCAGCATCGGGCGCTCCGGTGGCGAGTGGTGCCGCGAGTATAGCCGGATGCGCTGGCGTCAGGCGGCGAGACGGATGGTCTCGTGCTCGAGCGCGCGTCCGAGCGCGGCGACAACGTGCGGCGCGTAGCGAGTGCCGGCGCCGTCGCGCAGCTCCGCGAGCGCCTCCTCGACGGACATCGCGGGCCGGTACGTCTGGTCGGTCGTCAGCGAATCAAAGACGTCGGCGACGCGGCAGATGACGGCCGAGAGCGGGATCTGGCCGTCGCGGAGGCCGTTTGGATAGCCGTTGCCGTCCGGCTGCTCGTGGTGGGCGGCCGCGCACTCGACGACCTCGCGCGGCAGGATGCGCTCCAGGATCGATGCGCCCATGGCGGGGTGCAGGGCGACATGCTCGCGCTCGTGCTCGGCGAGGCGCGCGGGCTTCTTCAGGACGGCGAGGTCCACCCCCATCTTGCCGATGTCGTGCAGGAGCGCGCCGATGCGGACGAGCTCGACCACCGGCGCGTCGAGGCCAAGCTCCGAGGCGATCGCCTCGGCGTAGAGCGCGGTCCGGCGGCAGTGCTCGAAGCTCTCGGCATCCCAGACGCGCAGGGCCTGGCACAGCGCCTCAACGGTGGCGTCGAGTTGGTGTTCGGCCGTGTGGTCCGCGGGCATCGGCATCCCGACGGGTTATCGGCAGGCGTGACCGGCGGCAGGAGTCCCATCGCCCGCGGCGGCCGCGCGCGGTAGGCTCCACCGAAGGAGGCCGCACCGTGAAGATCACTGAAGTGCGCACTCGGCGCTTCGTCCTCGACCAGTCCGACCACCCCTTCCACCCGACCTGGCGGCCGTTCCCCGAGCGGCACCAGGACGTGACCGTTGTGGAGGTCCACACGGATGAGGGGATTACGGGCATCGCCGCCGGCGGTGTCTTGACGCGGCTGAACACGGCGGCCGGGCTGTTCGTCGGGCGCGACCCGCTGGCGATCGAGGAGCACTGGCACCTGCT
>Ga0209172_10005290_pt1 | contig 15881 bp, 8 predicted proteins | sample LarsenN4metaG_FD_184113 | JGI IMG/M metagenome (GOLD analysis project Ga0209172, IMG submission 184113) | Hot spring sediment bacterial and archeal communities from British Columbia, Canada, to study Microbial Dark Matter (Phase II) - Larsen... ... | reverse complement strand
AGGCGAAGTCCTCCCGCCGCCGCAGGAAGCTGCCGATGAACGGCATCGAGCGCACTTCAATTTTCGAGACAAAACGGAACTCAAACGGGAACGCGGCCATTAGGAGCAGCACGTCGTAGTAGCTGGTGTGGTTCGAAACGAAAACGCACGGCCCTACGTTCTCCAGGTGCTCGCAGCCGATGACCCGCAAGGGCATTCCGGCGATCCGGAAATACAACCGCGCAGCCGCCGAAGTGAACCGCACAACGGCGCGCCGGCTGGGCATCAGCATCATCAGCGCCCAGGTGGGCGGGAGCCACACGCAGAACCAGGCCAGCGCATAGACGCCGTAAAGGATTTCCAGCGCGCGGCGCAGACGGCCGCGCAGCGTCTGCGCCGCGCCCGCCGCGGCCAGCTTACTCACCTGCATCCATACCGGCGGTTGCCGCCCGGTCAGCTTCCCAGCCAGATAGAGCGCCTTGGTCTCGCTGCGACGCAACTTTCCGCTCGAGGTCTTGGGGATAGCCCGCGGGGGCACCAGTTCCACGACGTCTGGCGGCAGGCCCAGGGACTCGGTGATGCGCTCGCGGATTCCCTGCGCCAGCCTTTGGCGCTCCCCGGGGGTGTCCACTTTCGTTTCCGCCACGACCACCAGCCGCTCTGTGCCTACGTTCTCGTCGCGCAGGCCGAAGGCCACCACGCAGCCCTTGCGCACGCCGGCCACCCCCGCGGCGATTTCTTCAACCTCCTGGGGTGCGATGTTCCGCCCGGCTTTGATGATGACGTCCTTGGCGCGTCCGGTGAGAAAGATTTCGTCGCCCACGCGATAGGCGCGGTCGCCGGAATCCATCCAGGCGTCACCGCGCTGGATGGCGCGTGTCGCCTCGGGGTTGCGGTAGTAGCCGCGAGTTGTGGAAGCGCCCCGAAACCACAGGCGGCCCTCGACGCGCTCAGGGACTGCGCGGCCCTGTTCGTCCACAATGCGCACCTCGTGCCCTGGGATCGGCCGGCCGCACCCGACAAACCGCAGGACGCGTGAGGGGTCGGCCTGCGCCGTCACCGGCACGGCGCGCCCTTCGCGCTCGAAGCTTTCGCGCTCAATGCGGTCTATCACGGGCCCGCGACCCATCTCCGGAATCGTGAGGGCCAGCGACGCCTCCGCCAAGCCGTAAACCGGCAGGTAGACCTCCGGGCGGAAGCCGTAAGCAGCGAAACGCCCCGCAAAGCGTTCGAGCGTTTCCGCATTCACTGGTTCGGCCCCGTTCAACGCGGCACGCCAGGAGCTCAGATCCAGCCCCTCGATATCGCGCGCAGCCACTTTGCGCGCGCACAGCTCGTAGGCGAAATTCGGCGCCGCACTTAGGGTGCCACGATGGTGGTGAAACGCCCACAACCAGCGCTCCGGCCGCGACAGGAAAGCCAGCGGCGACATCACGACGACGGGGATGGCGCGGCAGAGCGGCAGCAGCCAGGTGCCGATCAAGCCCATGTCGTGGTAAAGAGGAAGCCAAGTGACGCCGACGTCGTCGTCGCGCACCTCCATCACCTGGCAGATGGCGCGGATGTTGGCGAGGAGGTTGGCGTGGGTCAGGGCGACGCCCTTGGGGTCCCCCGTCGAGCCAGAGGTGTACTGGATGAGAGCCAAGTCATCGGCTCGAACCCGCGGGAACACGCCGCGGCCATCCGTGCGGGCGCGGCCCGACCGGGATAACTCGCCGGCCTCGAGCACCCCTTGCAGGGAGGGGACACGCGGTTTCAGCAGCCGGGCCACGCGCGCCGCGGCGCGAAAGGTAATCAGAAACCGCGCTTCGGCATTGCGCAGAATCGCGGCTTGGCGCTCCGCGTACTCGCCGACGCGGTCCGCGCGAAATGGCGGATAGATCGGCACGGGCACGCCGCCGGCAATCAGGATCCCTAGGAAGGCGACAAAGAACTCGCGGGAAGTCGGCAGCATCAGAGAGACCGCTTCGCGCGGCTGCAGACCTCGCCCGCGAAGCTCCGCGGCGAGGGCGGAGGCCTGTTCGAGCAGCTCGCCGTAGCGAACCGTATGGGTGGTACCCTGGTCTTCGCGGAGGAAGATGTGCGGCCGCTCGGGGTCTTCCCGCGCCCGCCAGCGCAGCGCCTCGACCAGGGTCTCAAACGCGGGAAGCCGTTCCGTGCCCGGACGCGCGGCCTCGCGGGGCCTCGCGAACTCTTCCTGGGCAGGAGTGGCGAGCGGGGAGCCGTGCAGTTGCTGGAGTAGCGCCGCTACAACGTCCTCCACGGTGTCAGCCTCCGCCACCGCGTCGTCTGGTAGGCGCACGTGGAAAACCTCTCCCAGCCGCAACAGCAACTCCACCCGTTCGAGACTGCCAAGGCCCAGGTCACGGTCCAGGTGTAGGGAGGCAAAGTCCGCTCGCGCGAGACCCCGCGTCGGAAGGCCCAGCTCACTGAGGAGCTGGTCAAGTGCCATGCGCACCTCAGCCAGCACGGCAGTGGGGTCGAGTTGGGTGCTGGGAGTAGCCATTCCCTCGCGTCTCCTGTTCGGAAGCCTCAGAAACCAGGAGCCCCGTCAGGCGATCGAGGATCGGGGGCCGCACCGGTCTCTCCCCCGGCCGGCGGGCCGCAACGGGTACGCCAACAGCGTACCACAAGAAGCCGAGAGCAGACGCGGGGTCGGCTATGCCGGGCAGATGCTGGCTCGCTCCAGCCACCGGTCAAACCACCGGGCGATGTGCTCGAGGCGCGCAATGCGGTGGCATGCGCGGGCGTGACAAAGACACGTGTGTAGCCATCGGGCAGGTAGCACTGAGGCCCAGCCACGCAGAGTGAACCCCGCGAGCCAGAGCGTTTTTGGCCTTGTGCCGGAAAGCAGCGGGACGGAAAATACACCGCTCGGCGAAGGAGGCTCTCGTGGCCAACACCTTCAAAGTGGAAATCTACGACCAAACGTACCGCATCCAGGGCCAGGAGGACGAGGAGGCGTACATTCAGGAACTGGCTCGCTACGTGGATCGCCGCATGCGGGAGATTGGCGAAGCCACGGGCACGGTGGACACGCTCCGCGTGGCCGTGCTCACCGCGCTCAACATCGCCGACGAGCTGCACCTCCTTCGCCAGCAGAGTGAAGGGGTGCGGGACCGCGCGGAACGCTGCCTACGTCTGGTGGAGCGCGCACTCGAGCACTCTGCCTGAAAACCGCTTCGTGCCGTGGTGGCAGCCCATCGAAGGGTCTCTCTCGGTTGCTAGAACCTTGGGCCTGTGGGAGCGCCACAAATCGGCATTCTGCTGCATGGTTGGGCGGAAAGACTCAATCCGGGTTTGCGGAACGACGCGCAGCATCTGCGAGAGGGTCATCAGCGCGACGCGCCCCGGCTTCCGTCCCCGCCGAGCGAGCGCCGCGCAGCACACGCCCATCCTCGCCATGATAAATAATTAAGTGAATCAAGAACATAGCCAGCAGGACGGCGCCAAAGGTGCACACGATGGCTGGTCCAGTCGGCAGGTCCAGCACGACCGAGAGGTAGACACCCAGGGCTGAAACCACTGTGCCCATCGTCCAGCCAATAGCCAGTCGCGGCCCGGTGTGGTCGGCAAACAGCATGGCCCCCACCGCCGGCACAACCAAGTAGCAGAAGACCAGCAGCACGCCCGCAATCGCTACAGAGGAAGTGACGACAAACCCAAACGACCCGTAGAAGAGGAAATCCCACCAGCGGATGGAAAGCCCCTGCGCTTCAGCAGCGGCTGGGTCGGTGGAAATCAGCAGGAAGTTCTTGCGGAAGATGTAGTGAAACAGACCAATCGCCCCGTAAAGCAAAGCCGTCTTGCCCACTTCGTCCCAAGAGACAGCGAGGATGTTACCGACCAGCATGTCCTTCAAGTGCTCCGTTTCGCGCGTGGCCTTGCTCATTGCCAGAATGGCTGCCGCAGAAGCTACGGCATAGGCGATGCCAATGAAGGCTTCTTTGGGGATGTGCAGGCGACGCGTGCGCGCCACGGCGAAGATTCCCGCGCCCAGGAAGGTGAAGCCCAAACTGAGCCAGTAGGCCCCTTCGCCGTGCGGATCCAGGCCAGAGATAATGGCGACCGTCGCGCCCAAGGCAGCAATCTGGGCCAACGCCAAGTCCACGAAGATCACGCCGCGCTCGACCACGTGCACGCCCAGGTAGGCGTGAATGCCTGTGAGGATCAGGCTGGCCGCAAACGGGGCAAGCAGAAACTCCAAGACCCCTTCCATTCTTCCTCCCCGCCTAGCGCCCTTCCAGGGCACGTATGACAGCGGCTAGATCGTATTCGAAAAGCTGGAAATAGTCGGTCACTTCTTTTTCACCGCCCACGGACGGCAGCAGCACAACCACCCGTGCACCGGTTTCGCGGGCTACGCTGTTCGGCGTCTTCAGGTCGAAGTACGGCTCCACTAGAATGACCTTGATCCCCTCGCTGCGCATCAAGCCAATCAGTTCGACGATGTGACGCGGGCTGGGCGGTATGCCGGGACGTGGTTCGACGTAGCCCACCACGTCGAGCCCGAAGTACTTGGCGAAATTCGGCCAGGAGCGATGATAGGTCACGACCTTGGTCCCACGGTACGGTTTCATCCGTTCATTCCACTTCCGCTCAGCTTCGGACAGGCCCCGGTCAAAAGCCGCAAAGCGCTGCTCGAAATAGGCAGCGTCTTGAGGTCTTAGCTGGGCGAGCTTCTGCTGGATGCCCCGGGCAATTCGCCGTCCATTCCCCGGATCGAGCCAATAGTGAGGATTGCCCAGGGGGTGAACGTCACCCATGGCACGGGTGACGGGGGTCGTGGGGATTTCCAGGACTTCGGCGAATTGCGAGGCGTCCAAGTAGCCGGACGCGCCCACCTGGATCCGCGAGTTACCGCACTGATTGACCAGTGGAGGTAGCCAAGCCATTTCCAGTTGCAGGCCAACAAGGATAAGCAGGTCGGCGCGGCGCAGCTTGAGCAGGAAGCTGGGCTTTGCCTCGACGTAGTGCGGATCCTGGTAGCCGCGGGCGATGGCTTCGACCTCAACGTGGTCACCGCCCACCTCGACCGCCAGCGCGGCTAGGTCGGTAGTGGAGGTTACCACGCGCAGTTTCTGCGCGCGCACTGGCGCCGCGGCCAGCAGCAATCCCAGCGCCAGCGCTGACCCATACGCCCTGCGAACCCTCACGGTCATACTGCCTCCCTTAGAACGGGTGGGCCCCATGTGTTCCGATGGTGAACAGGAACTGCACGAGCACCTCGTTCGCCGTTTCCCGCTCGGCATAGCGAGTGCGTCGGAACTGCCAGCGTACCTGGTTGAACTCGCTCGGCCAGTAGGTCAGCACAAGCGAGCCACCTCTGTCGTGCTGGGCCGGCTCTCGCGCCCGCTCGGACCAGTCGTACCGCCCGCCCAGGAACCACCGACGCCCCAGCCGATACTCCGCCGAGGTAAAGAAGCCGAAGGCCCGCCGCGTTCCGGCTTCTTCTTCGCGGCGGCTCCAGATGAATTCGCCACGCAAGGCAAACGAGCGATAGATGGCACGGCGCAGGGGTTTCCAGCGAAATGTGGCATCGACCCCGAGCAGTTTGGTGACGAACAGGCTGCCCAGGTCGTTGTGCCCGCGGGCGAAGGAGCCTCCCATCTCCAGATTGGCAGACTCCGTTAAGTCCCCGTAGGCTCTTAGCCGGCCCACAAAACTGAGGTCGTTGCGTCGGCTGGCTCGGAACAACGTGCCCGAGTCCCCACGGTACACTTCGGCCGTAGCTTCGAGGAACAGTCCCCGAGGCGCCGGTAGGATGCGACTGACCGACAGGCCAGCGTCCTTGATGCCCACATCAGCCTCCTCCAGCGAGCCGCCCATCAGATTGAAAGTCACTAGCGGCCGATCTACCCAGGGCAGCGAATGGTTGTGGAGGGAGTTCACGCGGCCGAAGGCGGCACGCATTCGGCCCACTTTTGCGACGTACCCTCCTGGCAGCGCCGGGAAGGTGAGATAGCCCTCCTCGAGTTCAATCCCTTCCTCCCCGACGGCGAGAAAGAAATCGGCACGGGCGTACGGATCCACGATGGCTTGCAGCGAGACCTCACTTTCTTGCAGGGAAAGCGATGGGAACGGACGAAGCAAATTGCGGCCGGCAGCGCCGACGAAGTTCCCTATGACGCTGATGTCTGGGTTGAGCACCTTAGCCAAGGCGCTGCCACCCCCATAAACGGGCAACTGCCCTTGCAGGGTCTGTTGCGTACCCTGCGCGGCATCCGCGTCCACGTCAGCCCCGGCCGGCGGGCGTCGCACCGTCAACGCCACCGGACGCACCCCTCCCTGAACTGCACGCAAACTCTCGACAACGGCCTCTAGTGCGCGCACGCGCTGTTCGAGCGCGTGGATCCGTTCTTCAACTTTGTCGTCCTTTTCTTGCGCCCACAAGCATGCGGGCCCCAGCAGAAGAATCACGCACAGCAGGACAAGTTTCCTCATGCAAGAGCTCCTTGGTTAGTCTTCAAGCTGGTAAGGGAGCAAGGGGAAGCTTGTTACGAACGGGGCGGCGCGCGTGGCGCTTCTTCACGGAGCAAAGCCCCCTTGCGGTCCGGCAGTGGGGCCTCGGGTTCCCTCCTGGTCATGAGCATGACACCAGCCGGCACGACCGGAGTGGGCTGGATCGCGCCCTGGCCTGCCAGACACAATTCGCAGAAGTGGCCCGCCGCCAACCGCTGCGGTTCCGGCGCTGGTTTCCCAAGGCAGCGATGTGCCGACCAAGCGTGCGCCTGCGCTACAAGCAGGCAGAGAAATACTGCGGCTGCCACTGGAAACGCACACTTTCTCAGCGGTCCACTCATGAGCCAGGGCTACGCATACCTTGGTTGAACGGTACGGGAAACAGGTTGCTCCGTCAAGCCCTGGGTTCTTCTGCCACGGTGGCGGCCGCGGAACGGCTAATTGCAGCCGCAGGTCTTCGGCGTGCAAGCACAGGCTGGGCCCGCTAAAGAGTCCTGCGAAGAGGAAGGCTTTGACGAAGAGCCGGGGTTGAACACGGAAAACTGCATGCTCAGGCGTGCGCTCGCGCACTTCGGGCAGGCGAGCGGTTGCGATGCGGAAAGCACTATGCGTTCGTGGCGCGTTCCACAGTTCTCGCAAAGATATTCGAAGATTGGCATTGCACCCTCTCCCGCTTTGGCTTCCATGCTACGAATGCTTGCCCAGCCGGGTCAAGGCTGTGTCGGGCCTTGGGCCTGGCAGTACGGTGAGAACCCCGACATCGTCCTGCTGCACTTGAAGGGTTCGCTGCCGTTGCGAATCCGTCCCAGACTCCCCGGTGACAACGCATGCAGAAAACGCTCACGCGCTGATCTTGAACCTGTCCAGCGTAAGGTTCATTGCCTCGGCCGGCGTAGGCATGCTGGTTCAAGTCTACAGTCCGCTGAAGCACGCGCACCGGCGACTGGGCCTTGTGGCGCTGGACCCGCACGTCCGCCCTGTGCTCGAAACCACCAGGGTGACTGGCGTTTTCTTTCGTTATCTTCCCCACCATCCTCGAATCCGAACCCCACCTGCAACGGTAGCGAAGGGCCCCGCAGGGCTCCCGAATTCTGTAGGTTGCGCTCTGAGTTTCCCGATTCCCGTAGCGGAACTGACAGGTACAAACTCGTCGGTGCTTCTAACTCGTTTAGTTTCAAATCAATCAGCGGGCCAAGGATGTTGTTGCACTGGCAATCGTATTGCGATATACAAGGCCAACCAAAGGTTGCCCATGCCGGCGGTCTGACAAGCTAGAGGGTCGTCGGGTTTGAAGTTTAGTGACTGGTTGGTCAGGGGACACCAACCGGTTCAAACATGGGCGCCACCCCTGGGTCCCAAAGGACAAAAACCGAGGAGGTGTGCATGGTGAAGCGTAGACTGCTGCTGTTGGGCGTGACTGTCTTGCTGGTCCTGCCCACCGTCGCCCAGGCTCAGACCGCGAGCACGGGAACCATCCTGGGTGTGGTGCGGGATCCTACCGATGCGGTGGTGGCCGGCGCGGAAATAACGCTGGAAAGCGCGGCCATCAACGTCACGCTCAAACAAAAATCCAACGATGCCGGGCAATATGTGTTTGTGAACGTGGTCCCGGGTCTCTATTCCATCACCGTAGTGATGCAGGGCTTCCGCCGAGCCAAGGTGGACAACTTCAAGGTGGAAGTGGCCAAGAGTTACACGCTCGATTTCAAGCTTGAACTCGGAGAAGTTTCTGAAGTTGTGCAGGTGGAATCCACTCCCGCCGTTGAATTGCAAACCGTCAATGCCACCGTCGGCACGACGGTTTCCGGCGTCCTCCTGCCCAGAATGCCGGCGCTGACCCGCTTGGCAAACGAGCTCATGACCTTGCAGCCAGCGGTGGAGCGCACGGGCGCGGTGGCCGGGGCCCGCCAGGATCAGAGCACGTTCACTTTGGACGGCATTGACGTGTCCAATCAGGTGGTCGGAGGCACGGGCACTTCGATCCCCCTCCCGATTGACGGGGTTGAGGAGTTCCGCATGGGTGTGGCCAACCCTGATTCCTCCTTTGGGCGCGGTGCGGGCGGACAGCTTTCCATCATCAGCAAGGCCGGAACGTCCGAGTACCATGGGCTGGCCTTCTGGTATCACCAGAACGACAACCTGAACGCCAATACGTGGACCCGCAACCGGCTCACCGGCGCAGCCAGCAGGAAGCCGGAACTGAAGGACAACCGCTTCGGCTTCAACTTCGGCGGACCGATTCCGCTGCTCGAGGAAAAGACCTTCTTCTTCGCGCACTACGAAGGTCGACGCTTCCCGCAGGCCGCGCAGATTCTCCGCATCGTGCCCAGCACCCTGTTGCGGCAGGGCATCCTGCAATTCCGTGATGCCAGCGGCACGGTTCAGCAGTACAACCTGGCCACGTCCACCCGCTGCGGCACAGGCTCGCAGGCGTGCGATCCGCGCGGGGTTGGCATCAGCCCGACGATTGCCGCGATGTGGGCCAGGCTGCCCGCGGGCAACGACCCTTCAGCCCCATTTACCGACGGCCTCAATACCGTCGGCTTCCGCGATACCATCAGCAACCCACTGAACAACGACTATTACAACTTCCGCCTGGACCACAGATTGACCAGCAACTGGCGCGTTGAGGGGGCCTTCCGCTATTTCCGGCAATTGTCGACCGGGGCCGGCCTGCTCGACATCACTGGCGGCGAGGGCAAAACGATTAGCCGTGAAACTTTCCCAAACCGGCAGAACATGGCTGTGGCCGCAGTGAACGGCCAGTTCACGCCCAATATCTTCGCTGATTTCCGCTTCGGTTGGGTCCGCACCCGGACAGCCACTCAGCGGTTCCGTCCCAACGATACCGCCGCCCTGCTGGCCCTGCCCGGAACCAACACACCCGACGGGTTCATCGCGCTGGATGTCGGAGCCCGCGGGGGTCAAGCCGGTGTGGCAGCCAACGGGCTGCTCTCCGAGCCGATTGACGTGGATACCCAGGTAGCTCGTATGCAGGCCACCGACCAACGCGTGTTCCAGTGGAACGCGGACCTGACCTGGGTCAAGGGTGCGCACACCCTCAGGTTCGGCACCCACATTCGCTATCTGCCCATGCTCCACCTGCGCGACGACAAGGTGCTGGGTTCGCTCGGAGCCCTGGTGGCCCAGATTGACTCCGACCTGGGCGCGTACTCGCTACCTGCCGCGAACCGCCCGCCCACTTGTTCAGCCACCATCACCACCTTCTGCCTGACCGCCGCAGACACGCAGCGGTGGAACCGCCTCTACGCCGGCACGACCGGCCTGATTGATAACATCAGCGTCCTGGCCGTGTGGGATGGCGAATTCAACCCGCTTCCGTTCGGCACCCAGCTCGAGTCCGACACCAAGTCCATCGCCCCGGAGTTCTACTTCGAGGACTCTTGGCGATTGACTCCCTCGCTGATCCTGTCCTACGGGCTGAACTGGGGCTGGCAGGCATCTCCCAGCGAGCGGCTGAACCGCCAGAGCTTCCAGGTGGACGCCACGACGCTGGACATCATCTCAGCGGAGGCCTATCTCCGCCAGCGCCGCAACGCCGCGCTGAACAGAAGCATCTTTAACCCCAACTTCGCGTTCCTGCCCATTGCATTTTCCGATCGCAACAAGATCATCAAGACCGACTGGAACAACCTGGCACCCAGCGTGGCCATAGCCTGGAGCCCGTCGTTCAAAGATGGCGTCTTGGGCAAGCTGTTCGGCCAGCGCAAGACCGCCATCCGCGGTGGTTTCCGCCTCTTGTACGACCGCTTCAACACCGTGCAAACCGTGATCGTGCCTGCGCTCGGTATCGCCTTTGCGCAGACCATCAACATCACCACGCCGCTGTGCAACTCGACTGGCGCTGGCGGCCCCGGCTGCGCGCCGGGAGCGGGAACCACCGATCCGGCCGCGAGCTTGTTCCGGGTCGGCGTGGATGGAACCATCCCCCGGCCCGCGGTACCGGCGCGGAGTGTCCCCGTTTCGCCCTCCTGGGGCATCCGGGCGGGTTGTGCGGTGGATACCAGTGGGATTCCCGGCCGCAACGGGCTGTTCCCGTCAACCTGCCTCAGTCTGTTCCCGGAAATCCTCTCTTTCCAGATGGACCCGGACATGGAGGTTCCCAGGAACTACATGGTGGACTTCACCTGGCAGCGCGAGCTGCCGCACGACATGCTCATCGAGGTGGGTTTCATCGGCCGCTATGCCCGGAACCTCATGCAGAGCATGAACCTGGGCCAGGCACCCTATCTGCACATTGACCCAGCCTCGGGCCAAAGTTTTGCCCAGGCCTTCGACGTAGTGGCCCTGGCCCTTCGCGCCGGCACTGCGGCGGCCAGCATTCCCGCGCAGCCATGGTTCGAGAACAACATTCCGACCGCGGCCTGCGCATTGACGATCGGCGGAGTGCCCACCTTCGTTTCCTGCACCCGCTTCATCGCCACGACGCAGCAGAGCAACTTCATCGCCGGGAACGTCAGCAGCATCTTTCTGGGTGTGGACCAGCAAAGGCTGCGGGCCAACCTGGTGCCCTTTGTCAACTACATCTCGCAGACCCAGTTCCTCCGGGCTAGTGTGGGCCGCTCAAACTACAACGGCGTGTTTGTCAGTCTGAACAAGCGCATGTCCCGGGGGCTGACGTTCACCGTGAACTACACCATCTCGCGCTCGCTTGACCAGATCGGCGCCATTCAGAACGCCGCCAGCGTCATGCCCAACAACCTCGACTTGGACGCCGAATACGGTCCATCGGGGTTTGACAATACCCACCTGTTCAACGCACGGTACCTCTACGAGTTGCCGTTCGGCCGCGGCCGCTGGATTGGTACCACGAACCCGATTGTGGACCGCCTGATTGGCGGGTGGTTCCTCTCCGGGATTTTCACCGCATGGAGCGGCGACCCGTTGATTGTCATCCAGAGCGGCCAAGTATGGGGCGGCACGCTTTTCCTGGGCTTCAACACTGCCGCTATTCCGACCGTGAATCCGAGCACGTTCGGCAACAGCGCGCGGTCCGGCGTGACCGGTTCCAACAACATCGGAACCAACAGCAACCCCGCTCCGCCGACCAGAGGTACCGGACTGAATCTTTTCTCCAACCCGGAGGCCGTGTTCAACAGCTTCCGCCGGGTGGAGTTGGGTCGGGACGGGCGTTCCGGCCGCGGCAACCCGCTGCGCGGGATGCCTCGCTGGAACCTGGACATGTCCTTCGGGAAGAAGACGCAAGTCCACGAGCGGGTGAATGTCGTCTTCTCCTTCGACTTCTTCAACATCTTCAACCACGTGCTTTTCAACGACCCGAGTCTGGACCTGCGGAACTCTCCTGCCTTCGGCGTCATCTCCTCGCAGTTCACCCCGCCGAACCGCAGCGAGGGCAGCCGTTGGATCCAGTTCGGCTTCCGCGTGGAGTTCTAACCACGCGCTGCAAGTACGGGCGGGGCGGGCCATTGGCCCGCCCCGCTTCTTTTTTGGTCGTCAAATGGCTGAGCTCAGCGGCAGGCTTCATCCAAAGCCTCAACCGCGCTGTGGCCCAAATCGAGAAGTTGGGCAATGCTTGCGCGACCGAGGTGCTTCAGTAGTGCAACTCGTGAGGAGCAAGTGGCATAATATGTACGACTTCTAAGGTGCGGGCCCGTAGCTCAGCCGGTCAGAGCGGCGGACTCATAATCCGTTGGTCCCTGGTTCGAATCCAGGCGGGCCCACCAGTCCCGCGGCCAAAATGGTGGCTACACCCAGTTTCCAGCGGCTCATAGCTACCCCCAGCACTTTGACAGCATGACCGTTTCCGCTCTTAAAGTGGCCGCGGCAGTCAAAACCGTACACCCCCGTGTCCCGATACCTGCGTCAGACTCCCCGCCAGGGAGCCTTGCGCCCATTTCGCTGTCAGCGTGCCGCTGCTGGGTCGCAGATTCGCGGCGCTTCATCGTTGCGAACTGGCTGTAGAGGTCCGCAATTGTGGCACAGGAAATTCAATGTCCGACCACCCTTTCTCTGGCGTCCACATTCTCGCTTTGCGCGGGCGGGTCGCGTCGGGACACTTCTCGAAGGGATGATTCACCCGGCCCATCTCCTCCAGCCGTTTGTGCGCTTGCGGAAAGCCGTCGCTCAAGCTGGCGACCGCTGGCTGCAACTCCGACTCTGCACTGAAAGAGAACTCGTAAATCACCCGCTCACCATTTACTTCTCTCGTCGAAATCAGCACTCCGGACGCGGTTCTGGTCATCTCGTAGGCTTCGTTGACAGTGTAGTGTTCTTGCAGCCGGTTAACCTCGGTGCGGGGAAACACATAATAGCGAAGCGGGTTCCCCGGAGGACAGGTTTCGCACCGGTAGGGTGACTCGGCGCCCTGCGGCGAGGCCCCAGACGGCGCCTCCGCACTGAGCACGGACAGGAAGCCGGCATCATACTCGTTGTTGAAACCGCTCGCCAGCACATAGGTCGCGCCCGGCGCGGAGAGCCAGTTCAGGGCCGAGATGGTCCCGGAATTGACAAACTGCATTTGTGCCCGGCCGAGCGCATTCAGACGAACCACATACGCTGGCCACCAGGGAGTATGCACTACAGCCAGCCAGACCGACGTGGCCTTCCCCTGCGGCAAAAGGAGCAGCCCGCGGACAACCCAGGGAGACTCGAATGCCCTTCCCGCGAAGCGCAGGGTCTCCTTGGGCTCGTAACGCCACACCAAGCGGCCGTCTCCCGACCAGCAGTAAAGCAGGGAGCCCCGCGGCGTTTGCTGATCAGCGTGACCCACCAGGGCCAGCACTTCTCTCCCCCCATCCCCATCCAGATCGGCCACCCAACTGGTCGGCTTCCCTGTTGGTAGATCCGACGGAACGATGGCGCCATGCTCGGCAGGCAGCTCGTACTCCCAGAGCAGCCGCCCGCGCGCGTCTCGCGCTTGCACAATGCGGCCTTCGAAGGTGACGTGGTCTGCTGTGGCAACTGCACGGCCCCGGAAGCGGGGCAGCACCATCAGCACCAGCACCGTCGCCGCCGCTGCCACAGCCAGCAGCAGCCACGCCCAGGTTTTCCTCCGCGTCCACCACAACCGCTCGGTGAGGCCCGCCGCCGGGTGCTCCAGGTTGGTCAACGTCGAATGAAGCTCGGGCTGCTTCAACCACGCATCTATCTCCTCAGTCCAGGCGAACACACGCCCGCGCCCCGGCCCGGGCACGTGGTGGACGGGCAGGCCGCGCTCCCGCGCCCACCGCTGCGCCGTGCGCTGGTCCCGCCGCAGGTACGCGGCAATCTCCTTCCAGGAGTCCAAGCGGCGCTTTGACGGAGCCTCGGCCACGGTAAAGCCTCGCTCTTGGCGCTCGATTTCGCTGCCTTCAACCCGGTTGCTGTCGGCTCTTGCCGTTTTCTGACGGCTCTACCCCGTTTACTTTCCTCTAGCATTATTGACAGGTTGCAGCAACAAGAAATTTGGGGCCGGGAAGCGAAAGCCCGGCGAACGTAATCGCCAGGCCGGTAGTGGCTGGCAATGACAAGGGGGCACAAATGCACATCCCCGCACGGACTTTCCTAACTTCCTTTTTGCTCCTCGCTCTCTCCGTCACCCCACCGGAGGCTCAGCAGCCGACCACGGGCGCTTCTGCGTCCGGGGAAGTTCTGACCAATGACCTGGTGCTCAAGATGGTGGCTGCCAAGTTCGGCGATCAAATCATCCTCAGCAAAATCCACACCTCCACATGCAAGTTCGACACGAGCATCGAGGCCATTCTGAAACTCAGGGAAGCTGGCGTCAGCGACACCGTCATTCAGGCCATGGTCGAGGCCAGCGCACGCACCAATGCCGAAGCCAACGACGCGGCCAGCAAGAATGTTCCGTCTGCGGACCCCAACGATCCCGCCACGCCTCACGAACCGGGGATTTATTGGCTCCCCAAAGAGAAACGCGAGAAGCAGATGGTTCAACTCGAACCCTCGGTTTACTCGCAGGGGAAAACAGGCGGGATGTTTGCTTCCGCTGTGACCTATGGGATTGCCAAGGCCAAGTGGAAGGCGGTCGTGCGCGGCGGCCGGTCAAACCTCCGCATCAGCGAGGAGAAACCCGAGTTCTGGTTTTATTTCGAAGTGACGACGCATGGGCTCAGCCAGTCCGGCTACTTCTTCTCCGGGGCGTCCAGCCCGAACGAATTCATCCTGGCCCGAATGAGCAAGAAGAGCAAAGAGCGGGAGCTGGTGGTGGGTGAGTTCGGCGCCCTGGGTTCTTCCACGGGCACGCGGTCCAAAGATGTCGTCGATTTCGAATTCAAGAAAATCGCCCCAGGAATCTACCGCGTGACGCCGAACCAGCCTCTGCAGCCGGGCGAGTACTGCTTCTTCTACGCCGGCGCCAATATGGCAATGGGCATGACCGGGGGCAAGCTGTTCGACTTCGGCGTCGACGCGGCCAAGTAGCACAACGTCGCTCGACAAGGAAATGACATGAATGTTGCCTTTCTGAGGCGGTAGGTTTCAGGGCTGGAGGCAGCTCCCCGAGCAGAAACGTTACAGGCTGCGTCGTGTTGCTGAGGCTCGCAGCTCGCAAAGGAAGTGCGCAATGAGGAATGGCAAGCTGAGCGGAAGATCAGTCCAAGACCGGACACGAAAGCGGCATTCACTAGATCTTCACTGGCTAATCCTGTCGCCAGTATTACTTGTCACCACTCCGGGAGCGCTTTCACAAACGGTGCAAGCGCAGGATAACAAAGCCTTACTGACGCGCCCAGCAGTCGCCGGGGCTCCCCGCGAAGCGATTACGAGCGGGAACGCCATCTACGAAGTTTTAGTCCAAGACGTTCCTGGGTTCGGCTTAGGGCTGTACACGGCGCGGACTGGACCTGCGCACCCTGTGCGCGGACGAAATCTGCTCTTCGGCGGCGAGTCCAGTAGGACCGGAACTTCATACACCACGATCCGCTCGTATACCACGAATACCGATTACGTTCAGCGCGTGGCGAGTAGCCCTGGCTTCACCGCCTTCAACCTGGAACCATTCGGCGTAGTGAGGCCATTCGAACCCGGTGGCATCCAGACAGTTTACGATCTCACTGCGCCGGGCGCCGCCCCTGACCGGCTGCGCATCGTGCAGACGATTCGCATAATCGGCACGGATCTAAGCGATTCCCGAATCGAGTTCCACCTCCGGGTGGAGAATGCTGGGAGCACACCTGTACAAATCGGAATTCGTCATCTGTGGGACTTCCAGATGGGGGACGATGACGGGCCAACTTTTACGCCTCGTGCGCCGGACGGACCTGCAATTGTTACGGAGGCTACTTTTATCCCGCCCGAGTTCAGCTTCTACCGCGTGGAAGACAACGATTTCGATGATCCAACGAGCCCACTTTATCAAACCTTCGGAACGGCTTTGGGCCCGGCCCTTTTCTTCCCCACCCGGCCGGACGCGATCAAACACGTGGCTTGGCCGCTGGCGTACGGGACTGCTTTTAACT
>Ga0209172_10005289_pt1 | contig 15888 bp, 14 predicted proteins | sample LarsenN4metaG_FD_184113 | JGI IMG/M metagenome (GOLD analysis project Ga0209172, IMG submission 184113) | Hot spring sediment bacterial and archeal communities from British Columbia, Canada, to study Microbial Dark Matter (Phase II) - Larsen... ... | reverse complement strand
CGAGAGGAGCACCGCGTCGTTGCCGGCACGACGCTCGTCGTCGTCACCGCCATCATGACGGAGGAGCTGGCGGCTACGCTGCTGCGGCTGCGAAGGCGGCGGCACGCTGTCGTCGTGCTGAGCACGTCCGGTGACACCTGGCCCGATCGGCTCGACGACATCGAAGTCCGCGACCTGTCGGCCATCGACGTCGCGCGGCGCGCGGCGGGGGCGGCACCGTGAAGCTCGCGTCCGCGCGGGCGCCGCTCGCGCTGCTGCTCGAAGTGTTGTGGTCGTTCGCTGCGGTGGCGCTGTTGGTGCGGCTCTTCGGACAGCAGGAGGGCCCCGCTCCATCCATGGTCGCCGTGGCGGCAGCCGTGCTCGGCTCGTTCTTCCTGGCCCAGCTCATCAGGCCCTCGAGCGAGGACGATGCCGGCGATCCTACGCTCGGTGTCGTCCTTAGCGTGATCGCTGTAGCGGCGATCGTCACGATCGCCTATGCGGCCGCCGAGCCTGACTTCACCTGGCCCCTCGACCTGGCCGAGGATCCCGTCGCCCCGTTCGAGGCGAACAGCCACGTCATTGCGGCGACCGTCGCGCTGGCCGCTCTCTGGATCTGGGGCGTGCGCCGGGGCTCAGCGCCGGCCGAGGACTTCAGCTACGTCCTGGGCAGCGCCTCGGCGGGACTCGTCATCGTGGTCATCGCGGCCGCCGTCGACCCGCCCGTGCAGGGCGGCGGCGCCTGGGACGTGCTGGCCTTCGCGTACGGCATCATCGCCGTTGCCACGCTGGCGGTGTTCCGCGCCTTGCCCGATGCGCCGGCGCCCGGGTTCGCGGGCCGCTGGACGATCGTGCTTGTCGCGCTCGCCTCCGCTGCCATCGTCGTCGCGCTCCTGGCGGGCACGGTGGGAGCTGCCGCGTCGGACGCGCTCGCGCCGCTCGGCGCTCCACTCGAGGTCATGGGCGCGGCCCTGCGCGACTACGTACTGGGCCCGATCTTCGCCGTCGTCGCGCTGCCGTTCCGGCTGCTGTTCGCGTTTCTCGAGTGGCTCGCCGGCGGGTCGGGCGAGCGGGAGCTTCAGCCGCAGGACCCGCCGCGGCCGCCTGAGCGAGAAGAGCCTGATGGGGATGAACCTCTCTGGTTGCGCATCCTCATCGGCATCGCGACGGGCGCGGGCGGGATCGCCGTGGTTGCCATTGCGCTCCTGGTGCTGTGGCGCGCGTTCCAACGCATGCTCATGCGGGTGACGGTGGAGGATCGCGACCGGCGCGAAGACGTCGAGGCCGCGTCGTCGCTGGGCGCCGACCTGGGCGCGATCCTCGGCGCCCTCGGCCGCCGCATACGCCGGCCCGGGCGCGCGACCACATCGGTCCCGATCCGCCGCCTCTACTTCGACCTCATGGACCGAGCCGGGGCGCGCGGCGTAGAGCGCGCGCCATCGCAGACGCCGCTGCAGCTCGCGCCGATGCTCGATGCGGCGTTCGCGTCTGACGTGCCGTCGGCGATCACGACGGCGTTCATCGAGTCGCGCTATGGCGAGCGGACCATCGATGAAACAGCCGTGCGCCGTCTGCGTGAGCGCTTCGAGCGGGAGTGCTTCACCGGTCAGCCATGATGCGGATGCGCCGGAGTTGCTGTCGGGCGTGCGAGCGCAAGCCATCACGGGCAAGCCCAAGGCCGAGGTCAGGTCGACACTGAGCGCGGCAGCGTTGGAGCGGTGCGCCCGTGTATCCAGCGAATACTGTACGCTGTTCGCCGTTGGCGAAACGCTCCCTTCCGGGGCTCGCATTTCCTCCAATAGACGACGATCGGAGAGTGTCGCATTGGTCAGGCTGACGGCCGCCGACGAGTACTTCTACCACCAGATCCCGGAGCCTTTGCCGAACGTGGCGCTGCAACACGACCACTGGCGCGAGAGCTACTTCTTCATCGCGCACCAGCGCAGGGAGCCGGGCGACGTGATCATCCTGACGATGGCCCACTACCCCAAGCGCGAGGTGATGGATTCGCTGCAGATGGGGCAGATCGGCGGGCAGTTCGTGTTTGCCAGGTACGAGCGCCCGTACGGGGACGACCCGCACACCACGGCCGTCGGGCCGGTCACGATCGATATCGTCGAGCCGTACAAGACGGTGCGCCTTCGCGCGGGCGACGGCGCGACCGTTGGCCTCGACCTGACGTTCACCGCCCGCACGCGCGCGCACGGACTGCGGCGGGGGACGATGAAGCGCGGCGATGAGGTGATCTGGGACCAGAGCCACATGATCCAGTCGGGCACGTACAACGGCACGTACACGAAGGACGGCGTCACGCATACGGTCGATGACTGGTGGGGGCAACGCGACCACTCGTGGGGGATCCGCGACCACGCGCGTTGTCCGCTGTGGATGTGGTTCCAGATCCAGTTCGACGACGGGATGCTGGGCGTGTGGCACTGGGAGTACGCGAACGGCGCTCGCGTCTACACCGACGGCTGCTGGGCGCCGGCCGGCGGCGGCGAGCCCATCCCGGTCATCGACTTCCGGCACGACGAGATGCACTGGACGGACAAGGACGGCGAGCCTGCGGACTACGGAAAGTTCGGCGAGAACACCGTGGGGCTCGCCGGCCGCTGCGTCTTCACACTGGAGGGCGGGCGCAGGATCGCGGTCGACGCCGAAGGCACGCGCTGCGCGCCGTACGGCCCGCTGGGCGGCGGCCTGCACCAGATGGCCGTGCGAGCGGACGACGGCCGCACCGGCACCGCCATCTACGAGGTGACGGGCGCGTTCCACCACCAGTACTTCCCGGTGCAGCGCGGCGAGCGACTGCCGCCTGGATAGGCTCAGCCATTGCGTCAGGACTCGCGTCGAGCCCGCGGCGCTCGTTGCCGAGGATCGCGCCCAGGTCGGCGCCCAGCGACGATGCGGCCTCGACATCTTCGCGCCGAGTACGGCGCCGTGGGCGACGGCAGCGGCAACGCCTGCCGCCTCGCCGACGGTACGGCCGCCGGCGAAACGGGCGCGACCTGCGACATCAACAAGGTGGTGTCAATAGTAAAGCGCACACTTCCGAGCGTGGATGTACGCCGGCGCTTCGGCCCGTCAATGAACAGAGGCGCGAACTTGACGCGGCGACGCTACGACGCACCCGCACGGGGAACAGGCGGCTGAAAACCAGCAGGGGCGCACGGCGCGCCCCTGCTGCTGTGCGCTTGTACTGCTTCCCGCCGGGCGCACGGCTGTGCGCCCGTACTGCTGTGTGCCCCTACTGCTTTCCGCCGCCGCTCTCTGCAGGCCGACCGTGGCGGAGAGCCTTAGTCGGCGCCGCCGGCGGCTTCGGGCAGCGCGCCGCGCTGCCAGCGGCCGGGCTGCATGCCGGGCTCGACGCGGATGACGGGCAGCCAGCGCAGCCACGAGGGCAGGTACCAGTTCCACTTGCCCATCAACTCCATCAGCGACGGCACGAGCACGAGCCGCACGACCGTGGCGTCGATGAAGATGGCGAACGCCAGGCCAAAGCCGACGAGCTTCAGCTCGCGCGCCTCGCCGAGCACGAACGCGCCGAAGACGCAGATCATGATCGCGGCGGCGGCGGTGATGACGCGGCCGGTGGCGGCGAGCCCGTCGGCGACAGCGCGCCGGTTGTCGCCGGTGCGGTCGTACTCCTCGCGGATGCGCGTGAGGAGGAAGACCTCGTAGTCCATCGAGAGGCCGAAGAGGATGGCGAAGAGCATCATCGGCGCCCACGCCTCGATGGGCCCTTCGCGGCCGAGGCCGATCAGGTTGTCGCCGACGCCCCACTGGAAGACGATGACGAGCATGCCGAACGACGCCGCGATCGACAGCATGTTCATGACGACGGCCTTCGCTGCGACGACGATGCTGTGGAACACCGTCATCAGCAACAGGAACGAGAGCACGAGCACCGCGCCGATGAACAGCGGCAGGCGCTCGCCGATGTAGTCGGCGAAGTCGACGACGAACGGCGTGTCGCCGGTGAGCCGCACGACCACCGTCCCACCGGGCACGACGGAGGGCACCACGTCGTTGCGGATGCGGTGGACGACGCCGGTGGTCTCCTCGTCCTGGGGCGCGAACTCGGGGAAGACGTTGAACATGTGGATCTGGCCGGACGCGAGCGAGATCGGCGGCGTCACCGACGCCACGCCTTCGGTCTGCTCGATCTCGCCCTTGAGGCGCTCGACGATGGCGGCGTCCTGATCGCCGTTCGGTGTCTCGGCGACGACGAGGATGGCGCCGTTGAAGCCCGGGCCGAAGCCCTCGGCGAGCATGTCGTACGCCTTGCGCGGCGTCTCGCGCTCTGGGAGGTTGCCGGCGTCGCCGAAGCCGAGCCGCAGCCAGAACACCGGCAGCGCCAGCGCGATCAGCAGCGACGAGCTGAGGAGCAGCGCCGGCCAGGGGTGGTTCTGGATGACGCGGCTCCAGCGATACCAGAAGGAGCGGCTCGCGTCCTCTTCGGCGGCGGAAGCGCGGTGCGGCAGGCCGAAGCGGTCGATGTTGCGCCCGGCGAAGCCGAGCAGCGCCGGCAGCAGCGTGAGCGACGCGAGCATCGTCATGAAGACGGCGAGGATCGCGCCGACTGCGAGGCTGCGCATGAACTCGAGGTTCATCATGAACATGCCGAAGAGCGCGATGACGACGGTGAGGCCGGCGAAGAGGACGGCGCGCCCCGACGTGTCGAGCGAGAGCAACGCCGCCTCGCGCGGCGCGAGGCCGTCGTGCAGGCCCTGGCGGTAGCGCGTGACGATGAGCAGCGCGTAGTCGATGCCGACGCCGATGCCGATCATGGCGGCGATCTGCGTCGTGAACTCGGGCACGTTGAGCACGCGCGTGAGCAGGCCGACGAGCGCGGCGCCGCAACCGATGCCGAAGAGCGCGGTGACGATCGGCAGGCCCATCGCCAGCAGCGAGCCGAACGCGATGAGCAGGATGATCACGGCGGCGCCGAGGCCGACCAGCTCGCTCGAGAACGCCGGCTGCTCGGCGAAGATGAAGCCGCCGAGCTCGACCTGCAGGCCGGTCACGTCGATCTCGTCGCGCAGGTCCTTGATGGTATCGGCGTCGTCGACGTACTCCTCGTTCTTGCGGTCCGAGAAGTTCAGTTCGGCGTAGGCGATGTCGCCGTCATCGGAGATCTGGTGGGCGTTCTCCGGCGCGTACGGGCTCACAACCTCGATGCCATCGACGCTGCGCTCGATGTCGGCGAAGAAGCGCTCCATGCGCTCGCGGACGGCCGCGTCTCCGACGCCCTGTTCGGCGCGGAAGACGACCTGTCCGTAGAAGCCGGTGCGTTCGTTGACGCCGCGCTCCTCCAGCAGGTCGACGGCGTCCTGGCTCTCGGAGCCGGGGAGCTTGAACTCGGTCTTGTACTCGCCGGCGAAGAAGGCGAAGGCCGCGCCGAGGGCGACGAGCAGCCCGATCCAGCCGAGCACGACGAACCTTCGGCGTTCGTAGCAGAATGTTGCGATTCCCTTCATCTCTCTCTCCTCTTCTGGCTCTGGTGTGTCATCCACGATATCGGTTCTCACGCCGCCGCAGTGTCAGCATCCGGGCCCTGGATGAAGCTCTCGCGACAACGTGGTGTCAGGAGCGCGGCAGGAGCCGCGGCCTGACGGAGACGGCACGTCTGGTCTGCGGATGCCCGCCGGGTGGAGCTCACGCCCCATCCGGCCGGCGACCCGCAGTGCCAGTCTCGTAGATGGCACGCGCGCACTCATCCGCGGCACTGCGTATCTTCGCCGGCATTCCTCCATTGGCAGTGAACGTGCCCTGCTTCGTGCGGGCGGCGCTCATGGCGGAGAACCCTCACGACGGCGAGCGCAGGCTTCCACGCCTCTTATGACGCATGAAGGAGACGCATTTCGACAGCCATACGTGACCGACCGGCGGAGGGGGCCCGCGTGATCGGAGGAAGCAGCGTCAAGAGCGGCCGGCGAGGCCGTGCCGGAAGGCGTACGCCGTCGCTTCGGCGCGGTTGTGCGCGCCGATCTTGCGATAGATGTTGCCGATATGGCGCTCGACCGTGCGCGTGCTGATGGTGAGCCTGCGGGCGATGTCCTCGTTGCTGGAGCCGCCGGCGAGAAGCGTGAGGATCTCCAGCTCGCGGCCGGTGATGCCGTCGGGCGGCTGGGCGCGGCCGTGCTCGGCGAGGAACTCCTCGATGGCCTCGGCGACGGCCTCCGTGTCGCCGAGGAACGGCACACCCGCGGCGCCGCCGAGGAGCACAAGGCGGGCGGCGGGCATGTGGCTCGCGAGCTTGCGCACGACGTCGATCGTCGGGAAGGCCGTGTCGCGCCGGTGGAGGATGAGCGCGGGCATGGTCAGGGCGGCGAGCCGCGGCGTGAGGTCGAAGTCACGAAGGAGCGCGACGGCGCGGCGATACTGCTCGCCCGAGACGCTCTCGCGGAGGTAGGCGGCGTAGCGGCGCGACTGATCGGCGTCAGACCAGCCGGTCGCGTGCTGCGCGATCAGCTCGGTGTAGGTGATCCAGTCGAACTCGCCGGCCGCGCGCGCCGCCTGCAGCGCGGGGGATGACTCGAGCAGGTCGCGGACGCGCGCATACGGCCGCCAGAGGAGCAGTCCGGCGACGGCGTCCGGGTACGCGCTGGCGTAGAGCATCGCCGTCGCGGCGGTGAAGAGTTGCCCCATGATGGCGAATCGCGTCAGCCCCTCGCTGCGGCGCACCGCCTCGATGTCGCGGATCGCCAGTTCCGGGCTAAAGGGCGCGTCGCGGTCGGAGAGGCCGGTGCCGCGAAGGTCGAGCCGGACGACACGGTGGCGCGACGCGAGACGCTCGAGCCAGCGGCGCTGCTCCGGGTACGCCCACTCGCGCTCGAGGTGGCTACCCGGTGTGAGGTAGACGAGCGGCGAGCCGTCACCGATCGCGTAACAGGCGATGCTCACGCCATCGGTCGAGCGGGCGTACTTGATGCGAGGCGTCACGAAGTCGATCTTAGCGCGCGTGTCGGCCGGCGCATGGAACCGCCAAATCGAGGCCGCTTGCCGCGGCCTACGCCCGCAATCTAGGCTACGCGCATGTCACGGGAAGCCGAGGTGCTCCGCGCCGGGCAGTACTTCCTTGCCGTCCAGGGAATGGCGATGATCCGCGCGTGCTTCGCGCGCCCATCGGAGGCGCGCGAGCGCGTGGACGAGATGCGCGGCGTGCTCGAGCACTTCGACGAGTTCCCGAACTCGCTCGAGTACCCGGTGACGGCCTACGACGTGCAGGCGGGCTACTCTCGGTGGGCGCCGCGCTACGACGGGCCGAACCTCGCCATCGAGCGGGAGGAGCCGGTCGTGCGGGAGATTCTCGCGACAATCCCGCCGGGGACGGCGCTGGACGCCGCCTGCGGCACGGGGCGGCATGCCGCGCTCCTCCAGTCGCTCGGACACCGCGTGATCGGCGTCGACCTGACGGAGGCGATGCTGCGCATCGCGCGCGAGAAGGTCGGTAGCGTGCTGACGCGCGGATCACTCGACGCGCTGCCCATCGCCGACGCGAGCATCGACGTGCTGACGTGCGCGCTGGCGATCGAGCACGTGGCGGACCTGGCGCCGGTGTTCGGCGAGTTCGCGCGCGTGCTGCGGCCGGGCGGGCAGGCGATCGTGTCGGACATGCACCCGGTCTTCAAGATGACGGGCGGCCTCGCGGCGTTTCCGACGGAGGACGGCTCGCGCGGCGTGCCCTACGTGGCGGGCCACGTCCACCAGATAAGCGACTACACGCGGGCGTTCCTCGGCGCAGGATTCAAGCTGGAGGCCTGCATCGAGGCGACGGTGGACGAGGGCACGCTGCAGCTGTTCCCGAGCAGCCGCACATACCCGGAGGCGACCCGGCAGGCGTTCGGCGGCCTGCCATTCGTGGTGATCTGGCACCTGTCGCGCTGATCATGTGGTCGACGGCCCGGCCCGCCGTCGCGGCTCCTCCGGCGGCGCCTGTGTATCCACACGCCCTCTTTGATCTCGTGAACCGGCGTCCATTCGCTCGTGTTCTCAACTCCGTAACGCTCGTCACAGATGCGTAAGGAATCGGCGTTAGCGTGATCTGCGAGCGGGCATGGGGCTCGCTTCGAGTCAAAGGAGACGAGACGGATGAAGTTGCGAAATGTGCGTCGAACGCTGATCGTTCCGCTGGTGGGGCTGGCGCTGGCGGCAACGGCGGGAGCCGCAGCAGCCGCGCCAGGGGGCTCCGGCGGCGTGACCGGCGCGGCGTTCTACGTCGACGGCGAGGTGTACCGCACGGTAGGGACGCCGAACGACCTCTCGAACACCGGCGCTCCCGACCACTCGTTCGATGTCATTTACGACTTTGGCGGGCTGCAGATGAACGTTGCGACCGCAGCGCCGGGCGACCGGGACTACAACGGCGGCCGCTGGCAGGTGCACGGCCTCGTGTTCAGCAACTATGCAGGCACCCTGGCCGACGGCGACGTCGATCTGAACGGCAACGACGTGCTCGACAGCGATGCCGAGGTGGATGCAGCGATCATGCAGGGATACGCAACGGACGCCGGCATCGTGAAGTCGTTCGTGTGCCCGGTGATCCCGCTGCCCGCCAGCGCGTAGCCGACCGCTGATGAGGATGAGCGGGCGAAGCGCCGCTCGCTCATCCTCCCCATGCGCGTCCATATCCCTTCCCTACTCGACGGTGAGCGTGCCCTCCATCTCCGGGTGGACATCGCAGGCGAAGGCGTATGCGCCACGCGTGAGCGCGCCGAGCCGGACCTGCTCGGTCGCAGGGCCGCTGGCGATGGCGGTGGCGCCGAGCGTGTCGCTCGAGGTCGTCTCGCCGGCGTAGACGTGCACGTTGTGCGGCACGCCTGAGTCGTTGTTGGTGAAGCGGATGACGATCTCGCGTCCGGCAGGGGCTGAGAGGGCGTCTGCCGAGAAGCTGATGTTCGTCGCCGCGAGGTCGATCACGGCGGCATCGCCGCTGACGACGGGCGTGCTCGCTGGATCTGCCGCGGGCGACGCTTCGCGGCTCGCGCTGCTCGTGGACGACGGCTCGTCGCCCGCGCCCGCGTCGCCACCGCCGCACGCCACCCATGTAGCCGCCGCCAACGCGACGAGCAGCACTCCGAACCAACGCATCGATGCCTCCCTCCGACCTGCGCGCACGATAAGGGACGGATACACGATCCGTCCCTTATGCGGCCCCGGCCGAGGTGACGGCTAATGGATGGAGATCGAACCGGTCATCGTCCACGGGTGCAGCGAGCACTTGAAGAAGTAGTCACCGGGCGTCGCGGCGGCAAACGTCACCTGCGTCTGTGACGGCCCCGTGATGATCTGCGACTGCGTCACGAGGCCGCCGGCCGGGCCGTAGACGACGATGTCATGCGCGACGCCCGCGTCTTCGTTGATGAAGAGCACTGCGATCGTCGATTGTGTCGTGGCCACGAGCTGGCTCGGCACGAACTTCACGTCCCGAGCGGAGATCGTAAGCGACTGTGGGATCGGCTGCGTCGGCGGCGGGGGAGCCGTGGGGGCCGGCGCTGGAACGGCCGGCGTGGGCGCGCCGGCGCCCGGCTGCTGGGCCGGCCGCGTGGGCGTCGGCGCCGACGCCGTGGCGCGGCCCTGAGGCGCATCGGTCGCGCTGGGGGTCGCCGCGGGCTGGGGCGTGTCCGTGGGGTCAGCCTGGGCGGTCCGCGTCGCGGCGGGGCTGCGGCCCGGCGTCCCGCCGGCCGGCGGCTCGGCGTCGCTGCCACCGCCACAGGCGACGAGCAGCGCTGCCATGACTACGGCGACCGGCGCGACCAGCTTGTGCATCTCGAACCCCAATCCAGGACATGCGCGTCTCGCTGCCTCAATCTACGGCCGCGCCCGAGGCTCAATATGCGGCATCTCGGCCGAACCGGCCTCCGACTTTCGGCGGATGCCGGGTGGCAGGCAAAGCGAGGGGCCGGCAGGCTGCCGGCCCCTCGCGCTCCGTAGGAAACTATCGACGCTAACTAGCGCCGCTTGAGCGCCAGGGCGCCTCCGCCCGCCACCAGCGCCGTGGCCGCGAGGCCAAGCGCGAGCAGCAGCACCGTCACGTCCGTGCCACCCTCTCCAGGGCCGGTGCCCGTGTCGGGGGCGGTCACGCCGGTGCGCGTCGGCGTGGCCGCCGGAGCCGTCGGAGAGGCAGCGGCCGTCGGCGTCGCCGGCGGCTGTTGCGTGGAGATGTTCTCGATCTCCCAGAGCTGGCCTGTGCCAAGCGCGTTGATGCCGTCGTTGAGCACGTAGGCCGTGTCGCCGATGAACTCCATCGAGGTCGCGAAGGTGAGGCCGGCGACGACCGGCGTGAAGCTCGTGCCGGCGACCTTCACGATCGAGCCTGTGCCGGGCGCGAAGCCGTCGGCGAAGGAGAGCGCGTACACAACGTTCGACGGCCCAATCTCGACGTCGGTCAGCATCGGCACACCGCTCGCGACTTCGGTGATGGTGCCGGTGGTCGACACCTGCACGACCTTGCCGGCTTCGGGCAGGAACGGTCCCTGGCCGAGGTACGCGACGTAGAACGGGCCGGTGCTGCCGGCGTCGATGCCGGTGCTGACCGGGTGGTCGGGGAACTCGACGACCTCGGTGATGTCGCCGTCGGGCGTAATCTCCATGAGCCGGTTGTGGTTGCCATCGACGACGTAGAAGTTGCCGCCGCGCGTCATCATGCTGTAGGGGTTGCCGCCGACCTCGACGTCCTGCTGCGCACCCGAGGTGACCGCCTCGACGGGATTGTCGACGTTGAACTCGTAGATGTCGGCGACGAGGTCGATGGAGCCGTCGTCGTTAACCTCGTAGATCCCCGTCGGCGTGTCGGGGAAGCCCCACGCTTCGCCGCCGTGCGTGAGCAGCAGGTAGAGCTGATCGCCGAGGAACGCCACGTCCGCCGGGCCAATGGCCTCGCCCTCCTCCGTCGCGCTGGAGGGCAACTCGCCGGCGACCGTCGTGCGCTCGCCGGTGTCCGGATCGACGGCCGAGATGCGGCCGGTGAAGCCGTTGTGCAGCGTCACGCCATCGTCCGTGACGAATTCGGTATCGCCGCCGCTGCCGGCCTCGGCGATGTAGATGAGGCCGTCGGGACCGACGACCGTGCCGCGCGGCTGCAACAGCCCGTCGACGAGCATGGTGCCTGCGCTGGGGGACGGCGGCGCGCCGTCCTGTGCGTTCGCGCCGCGCGCGACCATCATCAGCACGAGCGCGCCGGCGATGGCCGCCACGCCAAATAGTAGAAGTCTTCTCAATGTGATCTCCTCCTCCTCCTGCATACCGGGCATCCCCTGCCCGGTCCCAAGGTGAACCGCCGCCGGGGTATGGCCGCGCAGCGGCCGCGGAGGTTCGACGGCGCAAATTCTCCGCCCGCGGCTAACCCAGAGACAACCGGTCCGAGGCAAACTGTACACGGTTGATATGGGAACGTCACGGAACGAAGGGCGGGCCGCAACTCCGCCGATCGTCGGATGCGCCGGGCGCATCGATCAGCCAGGGCGAGAAAGCGAGGAAGCTCGCCCTTTCGAGCGAGCTTCCCGCGCGTATTCTCGTGATCGTCCGCTCTAGCGTCTCTCCGCGGCCCAGAGCGTCTGGTAGCGCTCGCCGCGGACCGCGTCGACGTTCGCGCGGCGCTCGCGCGCGTAGAGATCCTGCAATGCAGCGTCAATGGTGCCGGCCGCGCCTGCGAAACCGGACGAGACGACGCGCTCGCGGATCGCCGCCCAGACGCCGCTCTCTTCGAGGTAGCGGATGCTGTGCGGCCAGAAGAAGAACATGAAGTTCTTCGGCATGCCCAGCGTCGGGCGGTGCTGCCCGAGCCAGAAGAAGCGCTCCTGCACCGTCGCCACCGGGTCGACGATGGCGACCATCGGCATCGCGCACGCGCCGTCGCGGTCGTGCGGGTCGAAGCGGGTGTCGATGAGCAGGCGCTCCGGGAACAGGTGGAACGCCGCCGCGAATACGTCGGCGTTGTTGACGATGGTGTGGATCTCCTTCAGGTCCACGAGCAGTCCGTTCTCGGTGTGCAAGGTCCACCTCCAGGCCGCTGACGGTCGGGAGGCGCGGAGACGTCGCTTCTCGTCTCCGCGCCCTGTCACGCTTCGTTAGTACATCGGCGGCGGCGCGCCGGCCGCAGCGCCGTCCTTCTTCTCGGGCAGCTCGGTCACCAGGCAGTTCGTCGTCAGCACCATGCCGGCGATCGAGATGGCGTTCTCGAGCGCGGCGCGCGTCACCTTCAGCGGGTCGATGATGCCCTTCTGCATCATGTTGCCGAAGTCATCGGCGGCCGCGTCGTAGCCCTCGCCGATCTTCAATTTCTTCACGTTCTCGACGATCACCGACCCGTCCTTGCCGGCGTTGATGGCGATGCGGCGGAGCGGCTCCTCGAGCGCGCGCCGCAGGATCATGGCGCCTGTGCGTTCGTCGCCCTCGAGCGTCAGCTTGTCGATGGCGCCCATGGCGTTGATGAGCGCGACGCCGCCGCCGGAGACGATGCCCTCCTCGACCGCGGCGCGCGTGGCCGAGAGCGCGTCCTCGACGCGGTGCTTCTTTTCCTTCAGCTCGACCTCCGTTGCGGCGCCGACCTTGATGACGGCGACGCTGCCGGCGAGCTTGCCGAGACGCTCCTGCAGCTTCTCACGGTCCCAGTCCGACGTCGTCGTCTCGAGCGCGGACTTGATCTGCTTCACGCGGGCCTCGACGTCCTTCGCGCGGCCGCGGCCCTCGATGATCGTCGTGCTCTCCTTGGCGACGATGACGCGCCGCGCGCGGCCGAGGTCCTCGACCTGCACGGAGTCGAGCTTGCGGCCGAGCTCCTCGCTGATCAGCGTGGCGCCGGTGAGCGCGGCGATGTCGCCGAGGTTGTCCTTGCGGCGGTCGCCGAAGCCGGGCGCCTTCACGGCGACGACGTTGATCGTGCCGCGGAGCTTGTTCACCGCCAGCGTCGCGAGCGCCTCGCCCTCGACGTCGTCGGCGATGATCAGCAGGTTCTTGCTGACCTGCAGCAGCCGCTCGAGCATCGGCAGGATGTCGGTGACGGCGGAGATCTTCTTGTCGGTGACGAGGATGTACGGCTCATCCAGCTCCGCTTCCATCTTCTCGGAGTTGGTGACGAAGTACGGGCTGATGTAGCCGCGGTCGAACGCCATGCCCTCGACGTACTCGACCTCGGTGGTGATGCCCTTCGACTCCTCGACGGTGACGACGCCGTCCTTGCCGACCTTCTCCATCACCTCGCCGATGAGCTCGCCGATCGTCGGGTCGGCGGCGGAGATGGATGCGACCTGCGCGCTCTGCTCGCGCGTGGTCACGGGCTTGGCATTCTTCTTGAGCTGCGCGACAACCGCCTGGCCCGCCGCCTCGATGCCACGCTTGAGCGCCATCGGGTTGGCGCCGGCGGCGACGTTCTTCAGGCCTTCGTGGACGATCGCCTGGCCGAGCACGGTCGCGGTGGTGGTGCCGTCGCCGGCGATGTCGTTCGTCTTCGACGCGATCTCCTTGGCGAGCTGGGCGCCGATGTTCTCGAACGGCTCGTCGAGCTCGACGTCCTTGGCGATGGTGACGCCGTCGTTGGTGATCGTCGGGGCGCCGAACTTCTTGTCCAGCACGACGTTCCGGCCCTTGGGGCCGAGCGTGATCTTGACGGCGTCGGCGAGGGCGTCGATGCCGCGCATCAGGGCGTGGCGGGCGTCCTCCTCGAAGAGAAGCTGTTTTGCCATGTCTCTACCTCATCCTCTTGTAGCTTGGTCTGGCTTCCGGGTGGTGGTCTAGCACTCTCCGGGCGGGAGTGCTAAGCCGATTGTAGGGTGGCCAGCGCCCTCGATCAAGAGGACGGCGCCCCCTTCACGCGAGCACGCGGCTACCATGGGGGTATCCCGCCCGAATGGAGGCCGCCCGATGCCCGACAACACGATGCGTGATGACCTCAAACAGGCCGGCGAGCACGTCAAGGACGCCGTCCGCGCCTCGCTGCTCGCCGCCCGCAAGGCGATCGACCTCGCCCTCGAGAAGCTCGGCGAGGAGGAGCCGCAGGAGACCCCGGCCGGCGACCCGGCCGAGCGGATGACGCCCGACCAAGGGCGGTCCGAAGGGCCGCCGCCCGCGCCGCCGGACGTCTGATGTCGCTCTTCGCCTCGTTCGAGGAGGCGTGGCAGTGGTTTACGGCAGGCGGGGAGCTGGTGCCGCTGGCCGAGCAGCGCGAGCGGCTGACCGGCGGCCGCGCGCAGTACCTCTCGTTCCAGGCGCCGCTCGCCGATGACGCGGCGGCATCCGGGGCCGCCGACGGCCTGCTCGATGCGCTGGCGGACGTGCCGGGGTTGATCCCGCTACAGCCGGAGCTGCGCCACGTCAGCATCCGCAGCGCCGGCTTCCAGGTGATCCGCAAGACGCGCGAGGACGAGGTGCTGCGCGAGGACGTGCCGCGCATCGCCGAGCGCGCTGCGCGGCTGCTGAAGGACGCCGCACCGATTGCGGTGACCGTCGGCCCGCCGAACGTCTTCCCGGACGCGCTGGTGCTGGAGGTCCACGACGGCGGGGCGCTCGGTGAGCTCCGTCGCGCGCTCGCAGCGGCGGCGGCGGCCGAGGCCGAGCGCATCGCCGACTCCCGTTACCTGCCGCACATGACCGTCGCGTCGTTCGTGTCGGCGGAACTGGCGGGGCCGCTACGCGAGCGGCTGCCCGCGGTCCGCGAGACGTTCGCGCCCGTCGAGACAAACATCCGGCGGGTGGAGCTGGCGCGCTACTGGTTCACCGGGCTCGACGTCGAGCACGAGGAGATCGACGTCGACGTGATCCGCTCCTACCGGCTGCGCGGCTGAGGCGGTCCGCGCGCTGATCTCCGCGCACTCCCTTACGAGCGTTGCGCCTCGCGAATGCGTGTAGCGCCGGATTACCGACTTGGGCGCTACCCCCCAGACTGCACCCACCACAACGCGTAAGGGGCGAGGCCATGAGACCCGTGCAGAAGATCCGCGAAGCGCGCGCCGAGCTGGTGACCACCGCGTTCGTCGCCTCGGGCATTCCCGCAGGCGCGCACGACCTCGGCCGCTTCCTCGAGATGTTGAACAACCCCGCCCTTTCGCGGCACATCGAGCTGCACGCGCCGTCGGTGCGGCCGCTCTACCACGCGAGCGCGCACGTCGACCTCGACGCGCCGCTGCTGGTGAAGCGCGAGGACATCATCTTCGCCACGTTCGACGGCCCGAACTTCGCGCCCGCCCAGGAGCCACGCCGCTCCGTGCCGGTGCTCCTGATGGCGCCGCCGTTCCAGATCTGCGGCATCGTCGAGCTGCAGCCGGGCGCCGACGCCACGCAGGCGCTGCGCGCGGCGCTGCCGGCGTTCTTCGCGGTGCGCGCCGCACAGGTGCTCGACGCGGACGGCGTCGCGCTCGGCGAAGGCGAGCAGATCATCGTCAACGCGGCGGCGGTGCAGATGCGCAGCGCGACTCGCCGCCGTATCGAAGCGCCGGCGCTTCCGGAGACCACCGTACGCGTTGAAAAGACGCAGGACGCGCAGGAAGCGACGAAGGGCGCATCGCGCGCAGCGTAATCGAACGTACAGCCCCCTGCTGGATGCGGTTGCAGGAGACGGACGCAAGGATGCGCCCGTTTCTTGCGTGCGGGAGGATGTCAGTACGTCGGTATTTCAGGATTTCAGTACTTCATACCCCGCGCGCCGAACGACGGGCCGACCGACACAGCGGATGACTGACTGACTGAAGTCCTGAGGTACTGACGTCCTGACACCCTCGTTGCGGTACCCTTGCGCCATGATCCGGGTGCTCGTGTCCGGCGCGGGGAAGATGGGGCGCACGATCATCGACACCGTCGATCGTGAGGCTGACCTCGAGCTGGCGGGCGTGGTCGACGGGCTCGCGCAGGCGGCGACGCTCGCGACGCCCTCGGGCGAGACGCGGCTGTTCGATGACGCGCAGCGCGCCTGCG
>Ga0209172_10005287_pt1 | contig 15892 bp, 14 predicted proteins | sample LarsenN4metaG_FD_184113 | JGI IMG/M metagenome (GOLD analysis project Ga0209172, IMG submission 184113) | Hot spring sediment bacterial and archeal communities from British Columbia, Canada, to study Microbial Dark Matter (Phase II) - Larsen... ... | reverse complement strand
CAGCTTGCGCAGCTACCTTCGCGCCACACAGAAGCGCCCCGAGCTGGTGCGCCGCTACTTCCAAGCCGAACCTGTCCGTTACGCGGCCGCCGTGTAGACTGTCAACTGTTTACTGGCCGAGGTAATATAAGCCACACGACTGGCTTCCGGCGCTGCGCGTCGAAGTGGCCGAGAGCGTGGCCGCCAACCCGCACCGGCTCGCAACCGTGGTCCAGGGGCTCAAACACCAGTGCGCGACGGCATCGATGCTCGAGCCTTACCCGATCTATCTCGCCGACCGAACCGTCAAGGCGCTTGCCCGTGCGTTGCCCGCCTTCCGGCAGGTCACGACGCAGCGAATCTCTGAGGGGTACGAGGGGGACATCGGCGAGGTCTTCTTCGCGATGCACGGGTACCGCAGCGACTCCGGGAGGTAGCGCATGGGTTCTGAGCCGCACGACCTTGAGAAAATCATCGACGAGACTGAACGGTTGGGCGTCGTGGGTTCGCCATCCTCGACCGCGCAGCTTTCGCTCGACATCCTCGGCTCCGCGGTCACGCGAAAACTGGTCGGCGAGCTCGCGCTCTTCCGGTTCTCTCAGGACTCGAGCACGCACTACGCGTTGGGGCAGATCACCGAAATCCAACTCCGCAACGTCTGGCACGAAGATCCGACCATGCGAAGCCTGATCCGCCAGCGCGGCCGGGTGGACGCGGTGAGTGAGCGACAGGACACGCACCTCGGCCAGATGGTGACGAGCGCCATCTTCCGCAAAGGCGGTCCGGTGGGCTACGAGCCCAGCATCCTCGGCACCGTGCCGTCCACGGGCACTCCGATTCACGTCGTCACCGACCCGGTGCTGGACGAGCTGCTTCGGCCGTGTCGGGACCAGGTTTTCTACCTAGGGCACGTCTACGGCTCGAAGCCCAAGCTCCCGCTCTGGTTCAAGCATTTCGACAAGGGGCCAGACGGGGCTGGGGAGGCCTATCATCTCGGAATCTTCGGAAAGACCGGCTCCGGGAAGTCGGTGCTGGCGAAGATGATCGTGCTCGCCTACGCACGCTACCCAAAGATGGCGCTCCTGGTCATTGATCCGCAAGGAGAGTTCGCGCGGGACATGCGTCCGGGCGGCACGACTGGAGAGTTTGCGCTCCCGGTCGGGGATGTCGCTCGGAAGCTCGCTAAGAAACCGGTCGTGTTGACGGTCAAGCACCTCGTGCTGGACCGCTGGGAACTCCTAGAACAAATTCTCTTTGAGTCGCTGTTCTTCGAGCGGCTCACGATACCTAAGGGGGAGAACCGAGAGCTGGCTTGCGGCATCATGGCAGACAAGCTCCAGAAGGCAGGAGTGAATCTCAAGGACCTCCACCTTCGAACCTCGTTCGACCGGGCGTGGAAGCTTCTTCAGGACGAGAAGGTCCAGAGGGTCTTCTATCGCACCGAGGCGTCGCGAGCTCGCTTCAATGACGCCCTGCACGACGCCAACCCCGACGAGTTCTTCGGCCAGTACTGGGCCCCTGTCGCCGAGCTGTTCCGGGAGGACCGTCCCAGGGCCAAGAGTATCAACAAGGCCCTGAGCTGGCTGCTCGACATGGACGCCGCCAATCGCCCAATCCTCGTCGTCGACCTGTCGAAAGAGCAGGCCCAAGGCCTCTTCTGGAACGACACAATACAATCGCTCGTGATCAAGCGGCTGCTCGACGGCCTCTCGCAGACGGCCGAGTATTTCTACAAAGAGGATCGGAGCCTGAATGCCCTCGTGGTGATCGATGAGGCGCACCGGCTTGCGCCTCGCGAGCTCCCTGGTGAAAACGATGCGGCCCGCGGGGTTCGTTCGGTCTTGATCGACGCCGCCCGCACGACGCGGAAGTACGGCCTGGGCTGGCTCTTCATCAGCCAAACGCTCTGGAGCCTGCATTCCGAGATTCTTCAGCAGCTCCGAATCTTCTTCTTCGGGTTCGGGCTGGGGCTCGGACAGGAGTTTCAGGCCCTGCGGCAGCTTGTCGGGTCGTCCGGGACGGCGCTCGACCTCTACCAGCTCTTCCGCGATCCGCACTCGGCGTTCGACACGGCCAGCCGGCAGTACTCGTTCATGACCATCGGTCCGGTGAGTCCGCTGTCGTTCTCGGGGACGCCCCTGTTCCTCAATGCGTTCAACACCAGGGAGGCCTTTCTCGAGGCAAACGCTTTGACGGCGTAAGGAAGCCTTCGGAGGGTTCGCATGCTCTCGGCCGGGATACTGGCGTGTGCCATCGACGAGACCCCCCTCACGGTCATTGACCTGGAGACCACCGGGCTCGTGCCCGGCGCGGATCGCGTTGTCGAGGTATCGGCGGTTCGGGCGGAGGCACGGTCGGAACCACGGCTGCTGCTCGATACGCTCGTGAATCCGCAGCGCCCGGTCGCGGCGACTGAGATCCACGGGATTCGCGACGAGGACGTCGCCGATGCCCCGCGGTTTGGCGAGGTCGCCGGGGACCTGATTCGCGCGGCCGCCGGGACGGTGATCGCGTCGTATAACGTCTACTTCGACGTGAACTTCCTCGATTGCGAGCTGCGGCAGGTTGGTATGCGGGCCTCGCCGCCGCACGTGTGCCTCATGTATCTGCGTCCCCTGCTGGGCTTGGGGCGCAAGTGCTCGCTGCAAGAGGCGTGCAAGGCTCATGGTCTGGAGCATACGACGGTGCACATGACCTCGGCGGATGCGCTCGCGGCAGCACGCCTGGCGGGATTGTACTTCGCGGAGATGCGGGCGCGCGGCGTCCGCACATATAGCGACTTGGCTCGGGCAGGCAAGTACAAGTTCATCAGCAGCTTTTCCCGGCCGCTGCTCGATCCGCAGGCTGCCGCGCCATGGCCCCCCTGTCCGCGCGTCAAGTCGCGGGCCGCGCGATCGTCGGTCATCAGCGTCGGGGCCGAGGCGGGAAAGGGCGCTCAGAAGGAATTGCAAGAGTACTGGGATGCGCTGACCACCGCTGTCGCTGATCTCGAAGTAACCGACGAGGAGATCGGGGAGCTGGGTGAGAAGAAGCGTGAGCTTGGGCTTACGGACGATCAGGTGCGCGCCTTGCACGCGCGCGTGTTTGCCGGGGCCCTGACACGGATGACCGACGACGAGCGGCTGAGCGAAACCGAGGCTCGCTCCCTGCGGCGCCTGCGCTTCTGCCTGCGGGAGCTGGGCTGGTCGCCCGGAGATTGAGCCGCCGGCGGCGAAGGCAGTCTGGACGAGCGGCGCCGGTCGCGTTCGTCCGCCCTGTCGGGGCAGACGGGCGGCGGGCGGTCAAGACGCTGCCACGGCCGCCGGGCGGTGAAAGCGCCAGCGGCAGCGCGAGCTGGAAGGCCTGCGAGCACGCCTCCAGAAGCCGCACGGCACGCCTGCCTCTTGCAGGTCTTCGAAATCGCCCAGGCCGACTAGCGAACGGCTGGCCACCGTCGAGCAAATGAGGGTGCAGGGACTCGAACCCTGGACCCACGGCTTAAAAGGCCGTTGCTCTACCTACTGAGCTACACCCTCGCGGGCATGGGAGCCCGCGTGCCGCCTCGCGTCCGCAGAGTATACGACCTGCGGCCGGATGGTGCGCTGCGCTGCCATTGGCTACTCATGGACGAGAACCATCCCCGGCCGCAGAGGTGCCAGCAGCGACGGCTCCAGCGCGAAACCGAGCGCCCGCTCCCCCTCCTGCTGGAGGAGCACGGCGACGGCGACAGTTCCCGCTGTCGCCCGACCGGGCGCCGTTTCATCCGGGCCGGCGCGCCTGGTCGCCGCGCCGGCGGCGGTCGGCCCGGCGGGGGCGTCAGCAGGTCGAACGGCCACCGGCGTCAACAGCGGCGGGTCGGGGACGGTCAGGCGGGCAGAAAACAGGGTCTCATCGACGACACGTTCGATCACGCCGACGGCACGTTGTGCCAGGCCGGCGGTGGCGGCGTCAAAGCGGATTTCGTCCAGCGGCTCCAGCGACCGGCCGGCGTGCATCTGCGCCACCTGAACGACGGCGTAGCTCCGTTGCACGCGCCGCACGGTCACCTGCCCAACGACCGAGCCGTCGCGCCAGGCCGTGCCCGACTGGCCCGTTGCCAAGCCGTCAATCTCGCCCGCGCTGATCAACCACCCCTCCGCGGTCTGGTTGAACACTCGGGCTACGAAGCGCCGCCGCCGAATGTCCTCGTCAGTGCGGATCACGGCGTGGTCGCCCACCCGCACAGCCGCGGCGGTGGCTGTATCCACCAGAGTTACATACCAGAAGCGCTCGTCGCCTCGCTCGATGTTGCCACCCGCGAGGTAGACGCCGCCGCTGAAGAAATCCACGTGTGCCTCCGGGGGGCACGCCACGCCGCGCGGGGCTGCGATCCAGACCCGCGGTTTGCCGTCCTTGGTTTCAACGTACGCCACCGCCGACGAAGCCGTCCCGCTCCGGCGCTCCCCCGGCGACGGCCAGAGCTGCACCCGGTCGCCGACCGCAAGGCGCACCTCCGCCGCCAACGGGACGACGCTGCAGAAACAGACGTCGGCGGCGACCGTACGTACGTCGAATGCGGCGACCGGCTGACCCTTCAACCGCAGCAGCCAGCGATCGCCGCGCCCGATGCCCTGGTTGGTTCCGGAAACAAGCCAGGCGGTCGCGCCGCCGGGGCCGACCGACTCGACCGATGTCTTCAGGGCGCCGGCCGCGGGCCACGCGGCCCGGCACGCAGCCACGACATCGGGCTGAACCAACCAGGCCCTGAGGTGGCCGGGGGCGGTTTCGAAACCGGTTACGGCGTCCCGGGCCTCAAAGAGGGCCGGGTCACCGCTCGGCTCAGCCGGCTCGAACCAGCCGATCGGGCCGTCGTCGCCGGCCACGATGAGGCGGTGGGTCGTCTTGGGATCCAGCTCGGCCGGCCACTCGACGGCAACGCGCCGCTCCTGCGGCCAGGCATTGCGGACCAGCATCGGCTGGACGGCGGCGCCGATGCCCGTTGCGTGAGAGAGGAGGACGGCGGCGGCAGCCAGCGGAGCAAGCACGGCCAAACTCGCATGGGGCCAATCAATGCCTAGGCGAACGAGCACCCTGACGTAAAGGATTCTGTGCATCCTGGGCGGCAGCGGCAAGGCCGTTTATCGGGCTTGACCGGCTCCGCACAGCGAGGGAACGTCGCCGACAAGAAAAAAACACCCCTCGGCGGCCCGTTTCCGAGACGCCGAGGGGTTGGGAGAGGAGGAGAAGCAGGGTACTGGGAGGCTTCCAAACAGTTATACGCACCAGGCTGGCAAAGGTTCACGCAAGTAGGGTTTTTTTCGCGGGTTGAGGCACTGCCGCCCGGGCGAGTCCAGCCCCAGGGGCGGCAGGCGTGGATGCGCTTTCGGCGCCACGCCCCCAAGGAAGCGGCGATCGAAGTGCCCTGCTGCGTCAGCCGCTTCTTTCGCTCGGCCGCGGCCAATTTTCATGACGCTGCCCCCCAGGAACCTGCAATCCCCTTTGCCTCCGCGCACCAGTGTGATATACTGGCAGCTAAGGAGGACGCACCTGGGGTGGGGGATGCACCCCGATCCGGAGGAACACGTCCGAGTTTCTTGTACGCGGGTCTGGCCGCTGCGGCGAACGGGAAGACGCCGCCCCGGCAGTCGGCAGCACATTCGTGGTGGTCCGCCGGCGTTCGTACGGATGAGGGGCTGTACGAACGTCACCAGGGGGTTCCAGGCGCGCGCGGGGCGCGTGAGCCCCGCGAAGTTTGTGTTCGGTCCATGTCTGGTGTGACCTTCGGCCTGCGGGGAGAGGGCTGCGGCAACGGGTCGCATCGCGATCCGGCGATACGCCGAGAGAGCTGCGATGAGCCATCCTATTTACAACCTGCACAACCACACGCCGTTTTCGGACGGCGCCTTCACGCCCGACGAGATCTGTGACGCACACCTGAAGCTGAGGGAGATCAGAATCGACGGCGTCGGCATCAGCGATCATCTGTTCTGCACGCCGTCGTCGCGTGAGGTCAGGGATGAGCGCGAGTTCGAGCGCATCTTCGCGGCCGAGACCCGCCGCTACGTCGAGCACATGCAGGAAGTGCGGCGGCGCTGGGCCGGGAAGCTGCAGGTCTTCTGCGGGTGCGAAATCAACTGGCCGCTGAACCGCAAGTTCCTGGACCTCATCCGCACGCGGCTGCACGGGATCGACTACGTGCTGTTCGAGTACGTGGATTGGGCGGCGCTGACGCAGCTCGCCCACCAGGCCCGGCGCTGGCCGGTGCCGATCGGTCTGGCGCACGCGAACGTGGCCGTGCAGTTTCCGAACACCTCCATGGATCAGGTCGTTCGCACGTTGGCCAACGCCCGCGTCTTCTACGAGATCAGCTCCAAGCTCATCCCGCTGGAGGCCCACGAGCGCTGGTTCAGTCTGCTGCCGCAGCACCGCGTGGCGGTCACCCTGGGCACCGACACGCACGACGACCTGTCGCGGCTGCACGACCTGCCGCTGCTGCATGAGTTCGCCGTGCGCCACGGGCTGGAGGAGAAGTTCCTCGAGCCGCGACTCCACGAGGTCGAGCTGGCCGCGGCGACGCCGTCGTGAACCCGCGAGGCTGCTTGGGACTCGAAGGTCTGACCGCGCCAGCGCCTGCCGGTGACAGCCGCTTGTCCGAGCGCGGCGTTGCCGGTATCCCAGCGGCATGATTCCGATCCGCGACACGATCCCCAGCCGCCACGCGCCGGTGGTGACCGTGCTGCTGATTGCGGTCAATGCGTTCATCTTCTTTCTGGAGCTGCTGCTGCCGCAGGGGCGGCTGGAGGAGCTGTTCTATCTGTTCGGGATCGTGCCGGCCCGCTACGCACACCCGCGCTGGGCGCAGTCGGTCGGCTTCCCGGGCCACGACTACTGGCCGTTCCTGACCTCCATGTTCCTGCACGGCGGCTGGATGCACGTGGTGGGGAACATGTGGACGCTGTGGATCTTCGGCGACAACGTCGAGGACCGCATGGGGCCGCTGCGGTTCCTGACGTTCTACCTGCTGTGCGGCGTGGCGGCCGGGGTGCTGCACCTGATGACCAGCCCGAACTCGATCGTGCCCACGGTCGGGGCGTCGGGCGCGATCGCGGGCGTGATGGGCGCGTACTTCGTGCTGTTCCCGCGTTCCACCGTCATCACGCTCGTGCCGGTGCTGTTTCTGCCGCTGTTCATCGAGCTGCCGGCCATCGTATTTCTGGCGTTCTGGTATCTGTCGCAGCTCTTCAGCGGGCTGTTCGCGCTCGGTGCGCAGGGCAGCGTCGGCGGAATCGCCTGGTGGGCGCACGCGGGCGGCTTCATCGCCGGCCTGGCCTTGCACCGCCTGTTCCTCGCGCCCTACCGCCAGCCGCGACGTTTTCGGGCGGTCACCTGAAACCGCTGAAGCGCGTCCCTATCATGTCGGGATGATCACGGTCGACGGCTCGCAGGGCGAAGGCGGCGGGCAAATCCTGCGCACGTCGCTGGCGCTGGCGCTGCTCACCGGCCAACCCTTTCGCATCGAGCGCATCCGCGCGCGACGCCCCAGGCCGGGCCTCATGCGGCAGCATCTCACCGCCGTGCAGGCCGCCGCCGAGGTCGGTCGTGCCGAGCTGCACGGGGCCGAGATCGGCTCGCTGGAACTGACGTTTGCGCCGGGCGCCGTGCGGCCGGGCGACTACCGCTTCGCTGTGGGTTCGGCCGGCAGCACCACGCTCGTCTTGCAGACCGTCCTGCCGCCGCTGCTGTGCAGCCCCGGTCCCTCGACGCTGCACCTGGAGGGCGGCACGCACAACCCCTACGCGCCGCCGTTCGAGTCCCTGCAGCGCACCTTCCTGCCGCTGCTCGCGCGCATGGGCCCGCAGGTGAGCGCCACGCTCGTGCGGCCCGGCTTCTACCCGGCCGGCGGCGGGCTGATCGACGTGCACATCGAGCCGTCGCCGCGCCTGGCGCCACTGGAGTTGCTGGAGCGCGGCACGGTGCGGCGAATCCGCGCGACGGCCGTGGTTTCGCGCCTGCCGCGGAGCATTGCCGAGCGGGAGCTGCACAGGATCGGCGAACGGCTGCGGCTGGAGCCGGCCAACCTGCACGCGGTCGAGGTGCAGGACGCGCTCGGCCCGGGCAACGTGGTGTGGATCGAGATCGAGGCCGAGAAAGTGACCGAGGTGTTCACCGGCTTCGGCGAGCGCGGCGTGCGCACAGAGGCCGTCGCCGATGCGGTCGCACATCGGGCCCAGCGCTACTTGGACGCCGACGTGCCCGTCGGGCCGCATCTGGCCGACCAACTGCTGCTGCCGCTGGCGCTGGCGCGCTGCGGCGCTTTCCGCACCAGCGCGCTGACGGCCCACGCGCAGACCAACCTGGACGTGATCCATCGGTTTCCCGGCCCGCGCTTCGCGGTTGAGCTACAGGGCGGCGGAGTGCTGGTGCGCGTTATCCAAGACCGGTGAAGCAACCCCCTGACCGAATCTCTGGCTCGCCGCGGCTCGGCTGCGGGGGCACGCGTGGGTTTGGCGCCCGAGGTCGCGCACAAAACGCCGGTCGCGGCCGCTGAAGCATACGCCGCGCCGCACCGATAAGAAAGTCGTTGGGTGTCGGCTTGATGGAGCGGCATAATCATCGTATTCTGAGAGGGGGCTGAAGTGCAGACCCGCTGGGGAGATCGTGTGACTTCCAAAGGGCTGCCAGCGGCGGTCGTCGTTTTGTTGCTGGCCTCGCCGGCGGCAGGCGGGCTGTTCCAGGATCTCTACCGCGGGCTGCACCTGGCGGCTACGCCCAGCGGCTCGCCCGTCTTCACGAACGGCATCGGCTTTCGGGTCAACGGGCAGCGCTCCGGGCGGCTGCGGATTGTGCCGAACCGGGCCGGCCGCGGCTGGCGGCTGGAGTTTGACCGCAGCTTCGGGCTGGACGGCGCCGGTCGCCCGGAGGTGCTCGACCTGGGCAACGCCGAGCTGGAGCTGTCCGGCAGCATGAACTCGACGGTGGACTTCACGCGGCGCGGCATCCCGACCGGCAATACCGTCTTCAACATCAACAACCTGAACTACTCGATCCGCGGCAAGAGCGGCGCGCAGGACATCGAGCTGCGCGGCACGCTGAACGTCAACCAGTCGCTGGAGATCAACCCGCTGGGCTTCTACAGCGTGCTGATCGACATCAGCAACGCCAATTCCGAGCTGCGGCTGGACGGCGTGGCGGTCGAGGGCGATCAGGACACGGATTTCGACATCGGCCCGATCACAGCCCGCGGCAACATCTTCTTCGACGCGGTGATCGCGATGCTCGCCGGTCTGGGCGTCGACACCGAGTCGCTCGAGGGCGTCTTCCCGCGCTCGCCGATCGACCGCATCGCGGACGAAATCCGCCAGTCGCTGGCCGACCAGACCAAGGCGCTCGGCTCACGCATCCTGACCGACCCGAACGCGTTCACTGACCCGGCCCTGGCGGCCGAAGCCGCCGCCCTCACGCGCGAGCTGCTCAGCGCCGCGCAGGACGCCGGGCCACTGCCCGGCAGGACGGCCGTGCCCGAGGCGCCGTCGCTGGTGCTGCTGGGTTTGGGCGCGCTGGCCATGCTCCGCCGCCGACGCTAGTTCCGTTTCCAGTAGACGAGTTTCGCGCCCTTGTCGGCGTAGCGTCGGCCCCCGGACGACACGCCGGTACCACGCGCTTATTCCTTGCCCAGGTAGATGTTCATGATCCGCCGCAGCATCTTCAGCGCCTCGGTCTTGGGGCGCTGGAAGGCGTTGCGGCCGATGATCGAGCCGAAGCCGCCGCCGTCGCGGATGCCGCGGATTTCCTCGTAGATGGCGGCCTCATCCTTGGCCGGGCCGCCGGAGAAGATCACGATCCGCCGCCCGTCGAAGGCGCTGGCAACGACCTGGCGCACGCGGTCGGCCAGGGTGCGGATGGGGATGTTGGCCTTCTCGAAGGCCTTCTTGGCCTCGGCCTGCTCGATGTGCTCGCTGGGCGGCTTGACCTTGACGATGTGCGCGCCGAGCTGGCAGGCGATCTGGGCGGCGTAGCCGGCCACGTCGATGGCCGTCTCGCCCTCCTTGCTGAGCCCCTCGCCGCGCGGGTAGCTCCACACGACCACCACCAGGCCGAAGCGTTTGGCCTCCTCGGCCAGGCCGTTGAGCTGTTCGTACTGGGCCTGGGAGTTGGCCGAGCCGGGGTAGATCGTGAAGCCGATCGCGGCGCAGCCCAGCCGCAGGGCGTGCTCGACTGACGCCGTGATGGCCTGGCTGGGGTTCTTCGTGCTGAACAGCGAGTCGTTGTTGTTGAGCTTGAGGATGAGCGGGATCTGGCCGGCGAACGTGCGCGCGCCGGCCTCCAGGAAGCCGAGCGGGGCCGCGTACGCGTTGCAGCCGGCCTCCAGCGCCAGCTCAAAGTGATAGTGCGGGTTGAAGGCCGGCGGGTTGGGCGCGAAGCTGCGGTGCGGGCCGTGCTCGAAGCCCTGGTCGACGGGCAGGATGACGAACTTGCCGGTGTCGGCCAGCGTGCCGGTGCCGATCAGGCGGCGCAGGTTGGCCAGCGTGCCGGGGTTGTCGGACTCGTACCAGCTCAGGATTTGTCGCACGCGATCAGGGATCATGGGTTGCCTCCCGGGGCGGGTTCAGGGCTCAGCCTTCAGCTCGACTCATAGCTGCCGCATTGGTTATAGCGATTCGGGCGGCCGGCAGCAATTCGCAGTGCGGTATGGCACAGCCGCCCTCGGCCGTGCTTGCACGCTCGACGATCACCCCATCTGGGATGCCGGCGACGCGCGCCACTTCACTTCGTGGCCGCCGGCCGGCGGCGCGCCCGTCCGTCGCGGAACTCCAGCGACGTGACGCGGAGGAGGTCGAGCACGCGAAATGTGCCGTCCGGGTCGGCGACGACGAACGTGCGGAACGGCCCCGGCGGGGCGCGGACGAACTCCGAGCTGCGGACCCGGACGCGCTGGCCGTCGGCGAGGCAGATCACGAATGGGTTGAACGGTCGAGCCTGGAGGGCCTTCCGAAGCTGATCGATGGTCACGACGAAATCTCCGCCACGAGCATAGCAGGACAGGCGCGCATCGGAAAGCGTGCTCGTTTTCGTCCTCTGCACCGCGCCGCGCCCCTGCGGCTACCAGTCCTTGTCCACCGGCTTGTGCTTGCGGGCCTCGCGGGCCTGGAGCAGGGCGCGGCGTTTGGCCTCGGCGTCGCGGATGAGCTGCAACAGGCGCTCGGCTTCCTGCTTCGTCATCTTGAGCGGCAACATCTGTGGCTGCTGCTGGTCCTGCTGCACCTCGGAGGCCTGCGGCTGCGGACTGGGCTGCGTTGAGGGTTGGGACTCCGGCTGCGGCTCGCTTGACTCCTGCTGTTGCCGCTCCTGATCGTGCTGGTCGCCTTCCTGCTGCTGCTGTTCGTTCTGGCCCTGGCCCTGCTGCTGTTGCTGGTCGTCGGGCTGGGTGGAAGGCTGCGAGGACGGTTGCTGCTGGTCCTGCTGCTGTTGCTCTGGCCGAGACGCGGGCTGCGATTGCGGCTGGGACGTTGCCTGCTGCTCGAGCTGCCGCTTGAGCTGTGTGGCCAGCTCCAGGTTGGCCCGCGCGTTGGTCAGGTCGGGGCCGAGCCGCAGCGCGTCGCGGTAGTACCCGCGCGCCTGATCCAGCTTCTCCAGCGCCGCGGACGCGTCCTGTTGCTCCACGGCGTGCAGCGCGTCGGCGTAGGCGCAGTTGCCGAGGTTGTAGCGTGCGGCGGCCTCGAAGCGCTCGTCGCGCAGGCTGGCGGAGCGCACCCACAGCTCGCGGGCGTCGTCGATGCGGCCGAGCTTGAACAGGGCCGCGGCCTTGTTGTGCAGCAGCTCCGGGCGGACCAGCGGATCGTCCGGCTCGCCGGCCTGCTCGTAAGACTTCAGCGCGTCCTCATAACGGCCGGCTTCGAAGTGGGTGTTGCCCTGGTCGATGAGCGCGCGGGCGTCCTCGGCGTGGGCGGAGGCGGCGCAAAACGCAATCGCGACGACGGCGACCGCCCTTCGATCCAGAATCCAGAATCGAGAATCCAGAATCGGCGTCACGCCGCCTCCCTTCTGCCTGCCTCCACGGCCGGAAACGCCGGCCGGCGCGGCGGCCCGTCGCGCAGGAACGAGTCGATCAACAGCAGGCCCAGGGCCGCCCAGGCGAACCAGTGGTACTGGGCCGGCTGCGGGACGTGCTCGCTCTCGACGCGCTCCTTGTACTCGATGGCCGGCACGATCTTCTCGCGGTAGATCGCGCCCAGGTCGAAGTTCTTCGTCCCGACCGGCACAAAGGCGTTCAGGTCCGAGATGGCCGCCACCTTGCGCAGCGTCTCGAAGTCCGCCTTGCTCCAGACCGTCTCGCCCTTGTATTCCACGTATGCCTGGCCGCGCCGGGTCGGCACCGGGATGCGCGCCCCCTCGCGCTCGTCGCCCAGGGCGACCGCGACGACGGGAACCTTCATCTCCTCCCAGACGGCCCGGGCCGCCTCGACCGGGTAGCTCTCGTGGTCCTCGCCATCGGTGATCAGCAGGATCACCTTGTGTGTGTCGAGTCCGGCGTCGGGCGGCTCCTTGTCGCCGGACTTGTCGTCCTTGCCGCCGAAGGCCTCCTTGGCCTTGCGGATGGCGTCGCCGATCAGCGTGCCGCCGCGCGGGCTGCTCTCGGTGTCGATCTCGTCCAGCACCAGGCGCACGAAGCCGTAGTCGCTGGTCAGCGGGCACTTGAGCGTGGGCACACCGGCGAAGGCGATGACGCCGACACGGTCGCCGCCCAGGGCCGGGAGCAGGTCGTCGCGGATGGAGAGCTTGGCCCGCTCCAGGCGGTTGGGGGCGATGTCCCGTGCCAGCATGGAGCGCGACACGTCCAGCAGCACCATGACGTCGATGCCGCGCCGCACGACCTTCTGCTCCACTTCGCCCCAGCGCGGCCCGACGATCGCCGCCGTCAGGCATGTCAGACACAGCGCGACTAGCGCCAGCCGCGCCAGCGGCCGCGCCCAGCCCACAGGTGGTGCAATCCGCAGCAGCAGGCCAACGGAAGCGAACGCGCGCAGGCCGCGCTGCTTCTGCCACGCGCCGTACAGGCCCACCAGCGCCACGGCCAGCACGGCCCAGAGCAGGTTCAGCCAGCGGAGATCGTCGAATTCAACGTTGGTCATTGCGATCAAGCCCGTTGAGCTTCACGCCGGAGGGAGGTAGCGGCCGCCTCCTGTGGCGGCCGTAGGCTTGCGGACGGCCCACGTCGGCCACGGGGGGGCGCCACGGGGGCCGACGCTCCTCGCTGCGCTCGTCGGAATGACGATCCGTACCTCACGGGATCTTCCTCAGCCACGTCGCATCCAGCAGCGTCTGCACGCTCAGGCATACAAACGCCGCCAGCAGCCAGGGCCAGCTCAGCTCGCCCCAGCGCAGGAAAGTCCGCTCCTCGGTCTTCGTGCGCTCCAGGCGGTCGATCTCCTTGTAAATCTCGACCAGCGCGTTCGCGTCGCGGGCGTGGAAGTGCTTCCCGCCCGTGACGTCCGCGATGTGGCGAAGCTGGCGGTCATCCACCGGCTGGCGGAAGCCCAGGCCGACGCTCCTGCCCGTGCCGGCCAGGATCGTGTACACCTTGATGCCGTACGTCGCCGCCAGGTCGCCGGCCTGCTCGGGCGTCAGGCTCACCAGCATGTCGTCCGCACCCCAGCGCTGCTGGATTTCGGCCAGGTTGTCCTCACCGTCTGTCAGCAGGATGATCGCCCGGCTGGTGATCGTGAGCTGCTGGCCGCTGCCGACCGTGCGCTTCAGCTCCCTCATGCGGTTGACGGCGAAGGCCAGCGCGTTGCCGATCGCGGTGCCATCCTCCTCGTGCCCGGCGCGCACCAGCTCGCTCTGGTCCAGCACCTCCAGCAGGTTGTCGCGGTCGAGCGTCAGCGGGCAAACGCTGTCCGCGTAGCGCGCAAAGCGGATCATGCCGATCAGGTCGTTCTTGCGGCCCGGCAGGCCCACCTTGTCGTCGCCCATCACAAACCGCCGGAACACCTCCTTCACCACATCCAGGCGCGTCAGCGTCGCGCCGCGCGGCGACAGGTCCAGGTCGCCCATGCTGCTGGACGTGTCCACCACCATCTGGATGGCCACGCCCTCGGCGAACACGCGGCTGGTCTCGTCCGGTCGCTGCGGCCGGGCGGCGGCCACGATCAGGCACGCCAGCGCCGCGGTGCGCAGGGCCGGGAGGACGAGGCGCAGGCGCCGGGCGGCGACGCCGCCGGCGGCGCGGAGCGCCGAAAGGCTCGAGAAGCGGATGACCGTGCGGCGCGTCGGCGTCAGCCACAGGAACCACAGCGCGGGCAAGAGCAACAGAAGCAACAGCAGCCACGGGTAGCGCCAGCACAACCAGTCCGGCGTACCGGGCAGGGGCCTGGGCGTGGTCCACTCCGCAGCGGCCAGCAGCGCGGGCGTCATGCGGCCATCTCCTCCGCTCGGGCGGCGGACGGCGCGGCATGCGTGCCGGCCGCCCGGGCGGTCTCGTCCACGAATGCACAGGCCGATGCGAAGGCGTGGTCGGCACCCTCGCGGCGCGGCTGGAAGGCGGCGTATTTGACCAGATCGCACGCCTCCAGGAACTCCCGCAGCCGTTCGGCCGGGTAGGGCAGCACACCGCGGCTGCGGGCCAGGGCGTTCAGGAACTCCTCGGTGGTCATCTCGGGGGCCGCCAGGCTGAACTTCCGTTCGATGTAGACGCGCACGATCTCGCTTAGCCGGTAGTAGAACTCGCGCACGTGGCCGCGGTCGAACAGCCCTTCAGCCGCCAGCTTGTCCAGCGCGTTGCGGGCCCAGACCTCTGCGGCGATGGGCGGCGCGGGGCGGCTCGCGCGCCGCTTCAGCCAGCGCGCCAGCAGGTAGGCGGCCAGCGCGGCGGCGATCACCCCGCTGGCCAGCCCGGCCCAGAACCACGGGCTGCGCGGCGCCGGCTGCGGCGCGAGCGTGCCGGTGATGTCGCGCGGCGACATGACGCTGTCCTGCGTGGTCAGGGCCGAGCGGACCTCCAGCTTCAGCGAAGCGGTGGCCAGCTCGGCGTCGAACGTCGGCTTCTCGTCGGGGGTCGCGGGCCGGTGCGCGTAACGCGCGACCAGCGGCGGTACCTCGACTGCGCCCGATTGCAGCGGCTCGACGGTGATTGTCGCGCGCCACAGCAGACCCCCGGCCGGGTCGGGGCGGGCCTCCTGCGTCTCCATGCGACGAACCTCGAACGCGTCGCCGAAGTCGCCTGCGCCGGGGAGTTGAACGACGTACTCCTCCGGCGCGACGACGCGCAGGTCGATCGTCAGCGGGTCGCCGATCCAGAGCGCCTTGGGCGTGGCCCGGACGGTGAGCTTGATCGGCCCGCGCTCGGCGACGTCGGAGACGAAGTCCGGCGGCGGCGGAGCCTCCCGGCAGCCGGACGCCGCCAGCGCAATGGCCAAGTGACACATGACACGTGACAGGTGGCATAGCTGTCGGGCGGCCACTGAGCGGCGCGCGGGCACTCGGTCCCTTGTCACTTGACACCTGTCGCTTGTCACCGTCTTCGCTCCCGGCTGCGGAAAAACCGCGTCAGCGGCCGCACGAACGGCTCGCCGGTCGCCACGTCGATCATATCGATGCCCAATCGGCGGAAGTCACTCTCCAGCGCCTGCCGCCGCTCGTGCACCAGCCGCTCGAAGTGGCGACGGAAAGCCCGCGCGGACGTGTCCACGAGAAGCTGCTCGCCGCTCTCGGTATCGAGCAGCTCGATATAGCGTACCGCGGGCAGCGCGCTCTCGCGCGGGTCGCGGACGCGGACCGGGATCAGGTCGTGGCGGTGCCGCACGATCCGCAACGAGCGCGAGAAGTCCGGGGCCTGAAAGTCGCTGATGAGGAACACCACCGCGCGGCGCGTGAGCACGCGGTCGAGGTACTGGAGCGCCGCGGCGATGTCCGTGCCGTGGCCGACCGGGCGGTGGTACAGCAGTTCGCGCACCACGCG
>Ga0209172_10005286_pt1 | contig 15893 bp, 12 predicted proteins | sample LarsenN4metaG_FD_184113 | JGI IMG/M metagenome (GOLD analysis project Ga0209172, IMG submission 184113) | Hot spring sediment bacterial and archeal communities from British Columbia, Canada, to study Microbial Dark Matter (Phase II) - Larsen... ... | reverse complement strand
CACGTGGACGAGGTCCGCTCCCCCCGCCTCGATCACCTTCATCTCCTCTGCCAACCTGGCAAAATCTGCAGATAATATAGAAGGTGCGATTTTAATCATAACCTTAAATCTAACGCCCTGGCCTCTTTCCCCGATAGGAAAGGGAGGAGAAAGCTCCCCTGCCGATGCGGGAAGAACCGGGAGAGAGGACCTAAAAGCGTCTCTGCTTTACCAGCACGCCGTCGATGTAAATGCCCACAAGCGTCTCACCGATAACGGGTACCGGCACCTGAACCCTCATCCCGGGCGAAAGGACCTGTTTAAAAAGCTCCAAAACCCCTTGATCATTATTAACGATAATTTTAATTTCCTGATGGGGGGGACCCTCGGGGATGATATATTCCAGCGTAACCGGGGTGCCAAGGTCCACAGGGGCCAGGCTAACTTCGTTTCCGCCCATTCCACGCGCCTCACTGCTTGCGACCAGGTTAACCAGATTTTCCTTTTTGATGATAGCACCCGGTTTAGGGCTCTGGCTGATGACCCGGTCCGGCTCCACACCCTCGTAGACCTCGCGTTCGATCCGTCCCATGACCAGTCCAATGCCCTCTACAATTTTTTTCGCAAAATCCAGCCTTTTGCCGATTAAATCCGGCATAATATAAGATTTTTCATAAGGCCCTCGGCTTAAGAGAAGATCGACCTTCCCCTTCTTGGCATACTTAGATTCCGGCATCGGGGTCTGGGCGATCACGCTGTCCATAGGAGCCAGGTCGGAATGAATATAGACGATTTTCCCCGGGAAGAACCCATTTTGTCTCAGGAGAATCTGCGCATTTCTCAGAGGTTTTCCGATAACGTTCGGAACCATCACTTCTTCGGCACCGAGGCTGAGAACGACGCGAACCGTTCGGTTCTGTTTGGCCCTGGAACCCGGAGCAGGATCTTGGGAAAGAACGTGACTTTTAGGGACGCCGGCGTCGTGGAGTTCATCGACCACTTTGAGATCCAGACCCTTCGCTTCCAGCATTTGTTCAGCCTCTTTAAGTTCTTTTCCCGTCAGATCCGGCACATCCACCTCACCGCCGGCGAGGTAAAGCTTCATAACGGTAAAACCACTGAGGAAGCTCAATCCCACTAAGAAGATAACGAACAGAACGACTTTAAGTAAACCCTTAAGCACGTTAAAGATTTGCAGAATCATATCCTGGCTGGGCAGCTTTTGAAGACCTGTAAAACGCATATTCTAGATATTAAAAAGATTATCAGCTCAACAGGAAATGTCAAGTACAAAAGCGATAGGATTTTGTTGTTGACAAGTTAAAACGAACTTATATGATATTCAGGTTAAGATGGCAGATAAGAATATAGTTGGAAAGAAGATAGGCGGACTCTTTGCCGGGTGGCGGGATGCTCTGGCCCAGTTTTTAATTAAAAGTGGCGTGAGCCCCAACACGTTAACCTTGATAGGGCTGGCCATCAACGTAATGGCGACCGTCGCCTTTGCTTATGGTCGCCCCAGGTTGGCGGGAGTCATTTTGATTATCGCCGGGGCTTTCGACGTCCTCGATGGAGCCGTTGCCAGGATGTCCGGGAGGGTCACCCCTTTTGGCGCTTTCTTTGATTCGGTCATAGACCGATACTCAGATATAGCCATCTTTGTAGGCATTCTCATCTACTATGCCCTCCGGAAAAGCAAATTATATATCACCCTCACCGGCATAGCCCTGGTTGGAACCATCATGACCAGCTATATACGCGCCCGGGCGGAGTGTATCATCCCGAGCTGCAAGGTGGGTTTTATGGAAAGGCCAGAGCGCACCGTCACCATCATCATCGGTGCTCTGGCTAACCATCTTTACATGGTGGTCTGGATTCTGGCTTTCTTCACGAACCTAACCGTCATCCACCGTATCTTTGAAACGCGAAAACAACTCTCCGGGGTCCCGGTAGGAGCGGTGCATGAGTCGTTTTTATTTTCGGATATGTATGCCCGGTTTGGGTCCTCCGGAAAATGGCTTCGGGGCCTCAAAAAGGTCCTATTCTGGGAGTATCCTCGATTAACCTGGCAGCATGATCTGCTGTGCGCGATATTGATAGCCCTGCTCATTTTCGCCCCCTAGGCTCTATTTCTAGCTTTTCTCAACGCCTTGATCCCAGGGATACAAAAACCTCGAGCAGATTTGCGGGCCGAGATAAGTTTACGACGGATCCTTAAAAGGAGGCATATGCCAGAGCGTATTACAATCATGCCAGGGTGGGAACGGACATTTAAGCACTGTTTTCATACCACCGCGATCGCCACCTGCTGTAATCGTCCTGAATGCAAAGAGTGCCAGGGAACTGGATTTGTGGAGCAGTGCAGCGGATGTCAGGCCCGATGGTCTTATAAATGCGACGTGTGCGGAAAGTGGAACCCCCGCAGGGGCTTTGAGGAAATGATCGTATACCCAGATGGGAGATGCGTGCATTGGAGGTGCGAAGAGGATCGAAAAAAAAGACTCATCGAGGAAGGGAACATTACCATCATCAAAAAGAAAGAAACCTGAACCTGGAAACTTTCCAAGCCCTTGCAAAGCGCCGTCTATATTTTCCAGATCCTCCGCAAAAAGGAATTGGACGAGCTGATTCAATTCCTGACTTGCAAAGCGCCATCTATATTTTCCAGATCCTCCGCAGGATCGGCCCTTAAACGTTCTTACTCCGACCCATCGGGCACCTTAAACTCTTCAAAGGGCGCCAGGCGCGTCAGAGGTTCTTCCTGGGAATTGTCTAAAAGGTGGACGCGGGCGTTTCCCGGGGGCTTAAAGGAAAAGAGATCTCCATCCAGGGCTTGATTCACCTCAAAGCTTTGATAGGTCAGCTCAACCCGAGTTTTTTCCAGAGGCCTATCGATCACGAGGCGAGTCGGAATTGCATACCCCCCCGCATCCCGGTATTCGTCCCAGACGACCCTTAAGATTAAGCTCCCATCGTAGAGCCGAAAAGACTCCATCTGAGAAAAAGTTTTGGTGGTCGCGTCGATTCGGATCAACTGCCTGCGTTGCGCATTTACCGAGATGAGCTCGAGCAGGTAAGCTTTCTGATCTGGAAGATAGAGGGACCAGAGGGAATTGACTTTCTCAAGGGCCGGAGGGTTACCGGACAGAACGCGCACCACGTCTTCCGGGGACAGGTTCAGGCCTGTCAGTTTAGACAGGTTGGCCTGGGAAGCAATTCCCGAGTAATACGCGTTATCCCTCTTAGAGTAGAGCGCCAGGGATTTACCGTCGGAGACCACGAACAGGGCCGGCTGATTTAAAAACCCCAGGGTTTCCAGCCGGAAGAGGTCCGGTTTTTTAAAAACGACCACCTCTGTAAACCGATACCGCTCATTTTCGCTGACAAGCCGGATTCTCGCTATCCCTCTGAGGGTTTGAAAGCTATCAACCCGTTGCTGAATAAGCTGATAAAGTTCCTCGGTGGATAGCTCAGCCGGCCTGGCAAGGGGCGTGACCAGAGGCTGCGGCGGTTTCTTTACACATCCCCCGATCCCCACAGAACTTAAAGTCAAAAGGCAAAAGGCAAGAAGTAATCTGAGGTCAAAGGGCCAACCCGGATTCCGGCTCTTCCCTTGCCCCTGTCGCTCCCGGCCTTCTGCCCCTGGATCCCTATTTTTTACGACCTGGTATTCCCTCACGATTGCCTTTTGCCGGTGGCCTTTTATCTCCCCGTCGTATGGGTAGTAATCTGAGACTTTAACTTAACCCGGGCTTCCTCCAGCTTCTTTTGGACCTGCTCCTCATTTTCCGGTTTTAATTTCATGGATTTCTCATAAGCACTGACTGCTTTTTGAAAAAGGCCCTTTTTAGTGTAAGCGTCCCCCAGATGTTCGTGGATGACCGGGTCATCGTCGATCAAGCTGACGGCCCGCTCCAACTCTCGGATCGCTTCATCGATCATGCCTTTCTGGTAATAAACCCAACCCAGACTGTCTATGTAAGCTCCGTTGTCCGGTTCTAGCTCCAGAGCTTTTTGAATCTCCACAAGCGCCTCATCGAGTCGGATTCCTTTCTCAGCCAGCATATAGCCGATGTAATTATGGGCATTGCTATGCTTATCATCCAGTTCTACAACCTTTTTAAAGGTAGTGAGGGCCTCCTCGAACCGTCCCAAACGTTCCAGCGAGACCCCGATGTGGAAGTTCAAAGTGGCCAACAGAGCCGGGTCTTTTTCGTTCACAGCGAGCCCCTTTTGCAGAACCTGTAGGCCCTCTTCATAGCGCTTGGCCTGGTTGTAAGAAGCTCCCAGTAAAATATAAGATCGAATCCTATCCGGGAACAGCTCCAGGGTCTTTTCAAACATTTTAATGGCTTGATCGTGTTTCCCCTGCTCTGAAAGCAGCATACCAATGCGAATCCGCGTATCAAAAGATTTCGGGTCCTGCTCCAGCACCTTTTCCCACTCTTTAAGGGCCTCATCGTACTTTTGATTTTCCTCTAACGTCGCAGCCAGATAAGCACGAACTTCGATATTTTCGGGATGCTCATCCAGATACCCCCGGAAGAGCTTCTCAGCTTCCCCATATTGCTTAGATTCATAGTAGATAACCCCGATATCCACGTCGATTTCCTCATCTTCAGGGCTCATATCTTTAAGCTTTTCGGCGTAGGCTAAAGCCTTGTTATAATCTTTCAACTGGGTATAGATCCGCAATAGCCGATCCAGAACCCGAGGGTCATCTCCGAGTACTTTCAAAGCCCTTTCGTAAGTCTCCGCCGCTTTTTGATACTGCTTCTGGTTCTCGTAGAGGGCCCCCAAAGCGGAGTAGCCCTGGATAAAATCGCCGTTTTCTTCGATGGCTTTCTCAAAACTCCGGGCCGCCTGCTCGTAATCCTTCATTTCTAGATAAATTTGCCCCATGTGATAAAATCCAACTTCAGAATTTTGATGTCGCCCTATCCACCGGTTCAAAACGCCTAGAGCTTTATCGTATTCTTTTCTCTCTTTATATAAGCTTGCTAAAAGGATATAAGGTTGCACTTCACGGGGGTTAAGCTCGATAATTTTTTCATACTCTTTAATGGCTTCTTCTTTTTCGTTAAGCCCGGAATATACCGCCGCTAACAGCGTTCGAGCAGGCAGGTAGGAAGGATCTAAACCCAGGGCTTTCTCACAGGCCTCCTTCGCCTTACTGAGGTCCCCTTTGCGGGCCAGAGCCTTTCCAAGCTCTGTATGTAAAAAGGGGGATTTGTCATCCAACTTGATGGCATTATAGAAGCTATCGACAGCCTCCTCGATATTCCCCGAAGCGAGGGATAAAACCGCCAGTTGATAGTAATAGTAAGCCTGAGCGTCTCCGATCTTCACATTTTCAAGCTTTTTCTCCACGCTGTCTTCGACTTTATCTTGTCCTACGCTGACCACCTCTGCCTGGGACCTCAGCGGAGGAGGAGTGGATTTAACGGCCGAGCCGCATGAATTTAAAAGGACGATCAGGACCAACGCGATCCAACTGCTTTTGGCGAAATCTTTAGTATTATTCATGATCCTTCTTACATAGAAGGACGTATATAAAGTACGCCCTTACCGCCTCACAAAAGATAGGTTAACTTAACCCTCCCAGGAGCTTGGGCCCCTTGAAAGGTCACTGTTTCAAAATCCAACGCATCCTTGATGATATTAAATCACTATATCTTTTCTATCTCAGCCTGTCAAGGAATAAAGATAGCGAACCTGGCCTGGGGACCCAGTTGACGGATAATTGCAAAAACTTGTTGACAATCCTGCCCAGGACCTTATATGAAAGGACTTAGTAGCTCGATGCCTATACAACCTAAATTAAACCTAAGCCATAAAAAGATCCACGGATGGCACAGAAGAGCTCGGCTATTCGCGCCTAAAGGGGGTGGAAGTACGCTAAACTTAAAAATCCGCCTTGAGCCTTCGCAGACTACTAAAATCCGGTTCGTCTGTGCGACCTGGGGGTCGTTTTATTTAAAATCATTTTTATTATGAGGAAGGTTAAAGGGTTTTGGAAGGTTTTAAAGCGTTTGATCCCGGCCTTAAGCGTTCTCCTCCATACGGGTTTAACTTTTGAAGTTTCGAGCGCAGAGGTCCTTAAAATTGCCGTAGGAGCTCCGTTAACGGGCCCTCTGGCTAAACAGGGGCAGGAGGTTGCGAATGCCGTCAAACTGGCCGCCGAAGAGTGGAATGCGCGAGGGGGGGTGTTAGGAGCCCGGATCGAAGTTCTAGAAGCGGATGACCAGGGAAATCCTCAGATAGGCGTAACCGCCGCCGAAAAAATCATTGCGGATCCGGCGGTGATGGGGGTGGTCTATGGGATTACCAGTGTAACCTGCATTCCGGCGTCAGAAAAATTTGAGGCGGCCCATTTGGTGATGATTTCTCCGGGATGTACGAACCCTAAGGTCACGGACCGGGGGTTAAAGACGGTCAACCGGGTCTGCGCACGGGACGATGCCCAGGGGCCTGCCGCGGCTATTTTTGCGGTAGAGGAGTTAAAGGCTAAAAAAATTGCCATCTTCGATGACGGAACTACCGGACCTCGCGGGGCGGCGGACGAGTTCGAGAAAAAAGCCAAAGCCCTGGGGGCTGAAACCTATCGGTTCGTCATTCGGGCCGGGGATAAAGACCTCCGTTCGGTCCTGGGAACCGTCCCTAAGGAGGTAGATGTCATTTATGCGAGTTTATGGTCCCCCGAAGCCTCTTTGATGGCCAAGCAGTTGCCGGAGGTCGGGTTGGATGTACGAATGATTGGACCCGACGGCCAGTATGAGCCCGTGGATTATATTCAAGCCTCGGGAGGCGCCGCCGAGGGAAATTATGTAAGCTTTCTGGCTCCGGATATGAAGAAGGTTCCCGAGGCCGTGGAGTTTGTCAAAAACTTTGAGGCTAAATATGGACCTCTAAGCTCTTACGGCCCTCTCGCCTATGAGGCCGCTAACATTATCCTGACCGCCATTCAGAAGGTCGGTAAGGCAGACCGCGCCGCTATCGCGGAGGCCGTACGGGCTACCAAGGACTATCGGGGAATTCTGGGGGTCCCTATCTCCTTCAATGAAAAAGGAGATGTAGCAGGCGGGGTCATTTTCTTCTACCAGGTTAAAAATAATGCCTTTGAGCAGGTGAAGACCCTGGTAGTGAAATAGTTTTCTCCCCAAGGGCACAAAGGGCACGAGACCTGAGAGATCTTCCGCCGTTCATCCTCCGCCCTTGGCCTGGATCGTATTTTCTTTGTGCTCTTTGGGCCTTTGCGGGGAAGACCGACCTCAAGTGAGCCTTGAGCAGACCCTTTATATCCTTCCCCAACAATTGGTCTTCGGGATCGCCCTGGGGAGCGTTTACGGATTGATTGCGCTGGGATATACCCTGGTTTATGGGATCCTATTCATGATCAATTTTGCCCACGGGGAGATCTTTATGATCGGGGCTTACCTGGGCTGGGGGATGCTGAACTGGCTGTTGTCTATGAAGGTAGCCTCCTTACATCCCATCTGGGTGCTTCCCAGCCTGCTAGGGGTTGCCATGCTGGGCTCTGCGCTGGTTGGGGTGACCCTGGAGTTTCTGGCTTATCGGCCCCTTTACAAACGTGGAGCTTCCCGATTAGGCCCTTTGATCAGCGCCATCGGAGCCTCCATTTTCCTCCAAAACGCGGTCATGCTGACCCAAGGGGCCCGTATGAAAGTATACAGTAGCCGGCTCCTCTTTCCCCCCTCCTGGAGGGTTCAAGTGGGAGGCATCCATATATCGGCCATCGTCATCGTGATCACCTTGGTATCCCTGGGAATTATGATAGGGCTCTACTACCTGGTCCATAAAACCGTCCTGGGACGGGCCATGCGGGCCGTGGCCGAGGACCGGGAGATGGCCAGCTCCGTGGGAATCAACATCCATCGTATCGTCTCCCTAACCTTTCTGGTTGGCTCCGCCCTGGGAGGGGCCGCAGGGGTCCTCATCGGCATTTATTATACCCAGATCGATTTCTTTATGGGATACTCGGCGGGACTTAAAGCCTTTACCGCGGCGGTCCTGGGAGGCATCGGAAATATCCAGGGGGCGATGATCGGGGGACTGGTGCTGGGCGTCATTGAAAGCCTGGGAGTGACCTTTTTGAACCCGGCATACCGGGATGTCGTAACCTTTACCGTCTTAATCCTGACGCTGATCTTTAAACCGACTGGACTTCTTGGAGAGACCCTGGCGGAGTGGAAAAAGATCTAGCTCGCCTCCCCAAGACACAAAGGGCGCGAAGATCGGAAGATAGATCTCCGATCTTTAATTCCCCTCCTTAAGCCGGATCGTCCCGGCCCCGGACCCTTTGTCCCTTCGGGAGGTATGCCCCTACATCTAGAATTGGCTCTACTGGAAATAAAAAAACTGACCAAAGATTTCGGAGGTCTACGGGCGATCAATGAATTGGATTTGACCCTCAAAGAAGGGGAAATTGTGGGCCTCATCGGCCCCAATGGGTCGGGAAAGACCACCCTGTTCAACCTCGTCACGGGACTTCATACCGCTACCCAGGGTCACGTTTTTTTTAAGGAGAACCGCTACGACCTGGTGCAGTTAAAACCTCACCAAATTACCGCCCTGGGAATCGCCCGAACCTTTCAGAACCAAAGGGTCTTCGGCAGAATGACCGTATTGGAAAATGTGCTGGTCGGTTTTCACTGCCGCACCCGGAGTGGCATCCTGGGGAGCATCCTCCGGACGCCCGCTACCCGGAAAGAGCTTACGGAAGTTAAAGAAAAAGCCGCCCGGCTCCTGGGGCTTTTCGGAACCCGTCTGACCTCTATGAGCCACCATCCGGCCTGGACCCTTTCCTACGCCAACCGCCGCCGTCTGGAAATTGCCCGAGCCCTGGCCACCGACCCTACCCTCCTTCTCCTCGATGAGCCGGCCGCCGGCATGAACCCTCAGGAAAGCCGGGAATTAATGTTCGATATCAAGAAAATACGCGACCGGGGAATAACCATCTTCCTCATCGAACACGATATGACGGTCGTCCAAGGGATCTGCGAGCGGGTGGTGGCCCTGGATTACGGGATAAAAATAGCCGAAGGAACCTTCGAAGAGGTACGACGGAACGAAAGGGTCATCGAAGCCTACTTAGGGAGGAAGATAAGAAGTAAATAAAGGATGCAGGGTTTTGCAGAAATAGATTGCTTTAGCCACGTTTAAAATTAAATAAACGGTATATTAGTACCTTAGTAAAGTTAGGGTTGTGTCATGCTCGGCCCTCACCCCCGGCCCCTCTCCCACGCTGTGGGAGAGGGGAGTTTGGTCAAAGTTAAGTAAACAGGGTAGCAGTACTTTGTAAAGTTAGGGTTGTGTAATGCTCGGCCCTCACCCCCCGGCCCCTCTCCCACGCTGTGGGAGAGGGGAGTTTGGTTAAAGTTAAGTAAACAGGGTAGCAGTACTTTGTAAAGTTAGTTTTAATACACTTTAAAAACCCCGGGAGGGGGGATCTGTGGATAGCCAAACGGGGATCCCGGCTTAGAAGCTCCGGGAAGGGCGACCGGTTTGTAACCGATGAAACCGGTCGCTCCGGGAGGAGCTTGGAGGCTTGTTGGGGGTCACCTTGGCTACAAACCGGTCGCTCCGGGAGGAGCTTTCAAGGAGTCATCCAGATGAACTTTACAAAGGACTCCTACATCGTCCCGTTCATGCGGATCAACCGCTCCCTGACGGTCGCGGCTCCGAGGACTTGCGTACCCTACGCCTCTGAGCTACGACCGTCAGGGAGCGATTCTAGGAATCTTACGCCCCTGAGCCACGACCGTCAGGGAGCGATTCTGGAATCAAAATTAAATGGACTATGTGTCAGTCTTTTCAACCTGAATCGCCTCCCTCTGTATCTCCGTGGCCATCTAGCCCCTTGCTCAGCTTAACGAACGTCGTAACTTACTACGGACCTATCCAGGTCTTGAAAGGAATCGACCTGAACGTAAATCAGGGCGAGATCGTTTCTCTCTTGGGTGGAAATGCCTCCGGCAAAACCACCACCATGAAAACCATCTTGGGCATCGTTAAGCCGGCTCAGGGCACCATCACCTTTGAAGGGAAACGGATTGATGGGCTCCCCACGGAGAAAATCGTGAGCCTGGGGATTGCCCGGGTGCCGGAAGCCCGGCGCATCTTTTCCCGGATGACGGTCAGAGAAAACCTGGAGTTGGGCGCTTTTGTCAGGCGTAAGGAATCCCTCCGGGCGATCTTGGAAGACCTCGAAAAGGTCTACGCCTTATTTCCCCGCCTCAAGGAGCGGGAGAAACAATTGGGAGGAACTCTCAGCGGGGGGGAACAACAGATGCTGGCCATGGGACGGGCTTTGATGGCCAGGCCCAAGCTGATTCTGATGGATGAGCCCTCCATGGGCTTGTCTCCCCTCTTTGTGGAGAAGGTTTTCGAAACCATTCAGGAAATAAACCGACAAGGTATGACGCTCCTCGTCGTAGAACAGAATGCAAATATGGCGCTTTCCATTGCAAACCGAGGCTATGTCTTACAGAACGGTGAAATTGTGCTGCAAGATACCGCCGCGAATCTCCTGAAAAGCGAGGCCATCCGAAAGGCCTATCTGGGAGAAGGGTCGGTTTGAGGGTTGGAAGGTTAAAGGTGGAAGGTGGAAGGTGGAAGGTGAGGGAACCTTCCACTTTCCACCTTTAAACCTTTAAACCTTCCCGCTCGTTTTTTAATTTATCCGGTCAGGGGGGCCAGCTTTGCCGTGAAGTGACGCAACACGGAAGGTTCCCAGAGAATCTTGAAGCCGCGAAGCTGGTCCTTTTCCCGGTTCACGTGCTCAAAGCATTCGATGACGTAATCCACATGGCTCTGGGTGTAAACCCGACGGGGGAGGGCGAGGCGAACCAATTCCATGGGGGCCGGTTTTTCCGTTCCGTCCGGCTGGCGACCAAACATTATCGAGCCGATCTCCACAGCGCGAATACCTCCGACTACATACAAGGCCACGACGAGAGCCTGTCCTGGATAGGACAGGGGCGGGATATGGGGGAGCATGGCTTTTGCGTCGATGAAAACTGCATGGCCTCCTACCGGTTTTATGATCGGCACCCCTAGCGCTGTAAGTCCCTCGCCGAGATATTGGCTACAGCGAATACGGTACCGGAGGTAATCTTCCTGGATGACTTCGTGCAGGCCGATGGCTATAGCCTCCAAATCGCGTCCCGATAAACCTCCATAAGTGGGAAACCCTTCGGTCAGGATGAGCAGGTTTCGGGCCTGCGTAGCCCATTCATCGTTATTCATCGCAAGCCAGCCCCCCATATTGGCCAGTCCGTCCTTTTTGGCGCTCATGGTCATCCCATCCGCGTAGGAAAACATCTCCCTCACGATATCCTTCACCGATTTATTTTGATAGCCGGGCTCCCTGAGTTTGATGAAATAAGCGTTTTCGGCAAAGCGGCAGCCGTCTATAAACAACGGGATCCCATATCTCTCACAAACCTGCTTGGTGGACCGGATATTTTCCATGGAGACCGGCTGGCCGCCCGCGGCGTTATTGGTCACGGTCATCATCACGAGGGGGACACGATCTTTATGTTCGGCGAGGAAGGCCTCGAGCCGCTTGATATCCATGTTCCCCTTAAAAGGATGTTCCAGGGCCGGGTCATAGCCTTCTGGAATAACGAGGTCTACGGCATGGGCCCCCGTGTACTCGATATTAGCCCGCGTGGTATCGAAATGCGTATTGCTCGGAATGTGAACTTGAGGGCCGCCTACGATGGAGAAAAGGATTTTCTCCGCGGCGCGTCCCTGGTGTGTCGGAATAATATGCTGGAACGGCATCAATTCTCTTACAGCCGCTTCAAACCGATAGAAGGACGGAGAGCCCGCGTAGCTTTCATCACCTTGCAGAACGCCGGCCCACTGGGCAGAGCTCATAGCTGCGGTTCCGGAATCTGTAAGCAGATCGATGATTACATCGTCAGCGTGGAGCGCGAAAACGTTGTAATCCGCCCGACGAATGAGCTCCCGGCGCTCCTCCCGGGTCGTCATACGAATAGGCTCGACCGATTTGATGCGAAAGGGTTCGATAATAGTGCGAAAGGACATATAAACCTCCTATGAAAAAGGGTTACCTGGCAGAATACCGTCTACCGTGATCCTAAAACTACTCCCTTCTCCCCTCACCCCCCAACCCCCTCTCCCACGCTGTGGGAGAGGGGGCGCCCCGGAAACTGGCCGAAGATCCCCTCGCCCCCTCCCAGCATGGAAGGGGAAGCCCCCGGAAACTGGCCGAAGATCCCCTCGCCCCCTCCCAGCATGGAAGGGGAAGCCCCCGGAAACTGGCCGAAGATCCCCTCGCCCCCCTCTCCCACAGCGTGGGAGAGGGGCCGGGGGTGAGGGCTGAGACTTACACAAACCTAACTTTACAAAGGACCCCTACGTCGTCCCGTTCCTGCGGATCAACCGCTCCCTGACGGTCGCGGCTCCGAGGACTTGCGTACCCTACGCCTCTGAGCCACGACCGTCAGGGAGGGATTCTAGGATTCCAAATTAATTGGACTATGGACCACTTGATGTTATCAACCTGTTTTTAATAATAGCACGTTCGAACGGATAAGAAAACCGACTTTGTCCTTGTAGTCTCCACCCCCGTTTAACGGGCGGGAGAGGCCCGGGCTTAAAGCCTGGGGCCCTCCGGAGTAGAATCATAAAAAAAATGCTTGTGCCTCCCTACGGAATTTGTTATCTTCTATCCAAAGTCTTGCAGGGGCTATCCCGGTTGACATTCTGAGCCATATGGTACTCTTAATCAAGAAAGAAAGGAGGACAGGATCTCCTTCCCCTCACCGAAGGGATGGTTTTTTCCGCGCCTGAGCGAGGATGAAGATCTTTTGGGATCCATATCTCAAGATTGGAGCAGGGATCGCCCTGGGCTTAATACTTCCGTGGTTCTTACCAAGCGATTATTGGGTGGGCGTGCTGGCTCGGGTGGGCCTGTACGCGACGCTGGCCCTGGGACTCAACGTTGTCGTCGGGTTTGCCGGGTTGCTCGATCTGGGTTACGTGGCTTTTTACGGAATCGGTTCCTACGTTTATGCGCTTTTGGCCTCCCCCCACTTTGATATCCATCTCCCTTTCTGGGTGGCCCTGCCCATAACTGTGCTGGTTACGGCCCTCTGTGGAATTCTTCTCGGAGCCCCGACTTTGCGACTTAGGGGAGATTATCTGGCGATTGTCACCCTGGGATTCGGGGAAATTACTTATATTCTCCTCATTAATCTGGACAGGCCGGTCAATATTACCAACGGAGTCAACGGCATCTTAAGCATAGACCCTCCTAAGATCGGCGGATATACTTTTACCCACAACCTGGAGTACTATTATTTGATCGCAGGATTTCTCCTGCTGACGTTATTAATCTCCCACCGACTGAATCATTCCCGAATCGGTTGGGCCTGGGGAGCTATCCGAGAGGACGAGATCGCAGCGCAGGCGATGGGAATCAACACCACCGTCTCCAAGCTTCAGGCCTTTGCCATAGGCGCCTCTTTTGCAGGGATCGGGGGCAGCATCCTGGCTTCGTGGCAGCGATCTGTATTCCCGGAGAACTTTCTGTTCTACGAGTCGGTCAATATTCTCTGCATGGTGATTCTGGGAGGAATGGGAAATTTATTCGGGGTCGTCCTCGGAGCAAGCATTCTGGTCATCCTCCCAGAGGTCCTACGAGAGTTCCGCCTTTACCGGATGCTCATTTTTGGTCTCCTCCTGATGATCCTCATGATTTTCAGGCCCCAGGGATTGATCGGGGATAAGTCCTCCCCTCCCCCTTGAATTTGCTTGACAGATTACCACCGGTGTGATACTAAGCAAGTCAACATGAAAGCCATCCATGCCCGCATCTGGAGTGAGGGGATAAGAAGAAATCATCTTTCCTGAGAAGCAGGTTTCTTCTCGCCAAAAACAATCCAGCATCCTTTGAGGAGAAAAAATGGTAAACATGGAATTAGTCCTGGAATGGTTCGGAACCCTCTCCCTGCTGTTTAGCATCTTAGCCCTCTACGCGGTGCTATTCAAGTCTTTGACGGGAAGGGTCGAAATCGAAGCCCTCAAGCTGTTTATCTTCGTGATGATCGCCGGAGTTATTGTCAGCCAGCTTCTTTTCTGGGAGAGTGGGGCCTTTGACCCTAACAGGACCAATCCGATCTTGAGGATTTTATGGTTTGGGGGAGTTACGTTTTTTGTGGGGTCCGTGATCATTCTGTTTTCCCTCATCTTTCGCGCGATCACAAGAAATGTACCCAGTACCCGAAGTCTGATGATTTCCATCGTTTTTAAATTTCTAGTTATCGCTATCGGTCTCTGGCTGGTCTGGACCGGTGGGGTTTTTAAGCTCAGCAATCAAGGTTTTCGGAGCACCCTCTTCACCCTGATAGGAATCGCTTTTTTTGCAGCCTCTCTGGTCTCCCTCGGAAGCATTCTCTACGATGCCATCGATACGAAACTGGACTTTATCACTTCCATCCTGGTCTATACCGTCATCAGCGGAGTTGCCATAGGTTTTTTCATGCTGAAGTTGAGCGGGGTTATCTAGACCCCTGTCCCCTTCCACCTTTGAAAACAGGCTCCTTCAAACTGGGTAAGCCCTTTTTACCCCTTGACACTCCCCTGGCTTATTTCTTATAATTAGGAAAGATAACGAGGATTCCTTTTTATTGAGAAGTCTTTACCGTGAAAGTGATCTGAACCCAAGATCTGAAGATTTATCCCAACTTCAGATATTCCGAACCGGTGGTCGCATGTTTGATTTACTGATCAAGGGTGGGTATATCATGATTCCCATCCTGTTTTGTTCCGTTCTATCCCTGGCTATTATCATCGAGCGATTCATCAATCTAAGGGAAGAACGTGTGATTCCCAGGGCGTTCTTTAATCGCATCAAGAACCTTCTCCTGGAGGGACATATCAACGAAGTCTTAGCCATCTGCTCCAAAAGCGATAAGCCCATTGCCAAGATTATAGAGGCCGGCATTATGAAATATTACTTCGGTCGGAATGAGATCAAAGAAGCTATCGAAGACGCAGGACGCCACGAAGTGGCTAATCTGGAGAAATACCTGGGGGTGTTAAATACCATCGCCGGCATAGCCCCCCTGCTGGGGTTGTTAGGGACGGTCAGCGGTATGATCAAGGCGTTCAGTGTCATTTCGGTCGTAGGAGTGGGACACCCGGAACAACTGGCGGCAGGCATCTCGGAGGCGTTGATAGCCACGGCAGCCGGCTTAGTTGTAGCCATCCCGACTTTAGTTTTTCATAACTACTTTGCTGAGCGGGTAGATAGTTTAGTTCTTGAAATGGAAAAGCGCTCTATAGAGCTCACGGAGATTCTTGCCCAGAGCCAGCGCGATGAATGGAAGGTGTAAGTCAAGATGTACGAGCTCACCCCCATGATGCAGCAGTATCGGCAGATTAAGAAGGAATATCCCGATACCATCGTCTTCTTCCGGATGGGCGATTTCTACGAGATGTTCGACCAGGATGCCGAGGTGGCGTCTAAAGTGCTCCAGATTACTTTAACTTCTCGGCGGACCAGCAAAGAAGAAGAAGGGATCCCCATGTGCGGCGTTCCTTACCATGCGGTGGATGCGTATCTGGCCAAGTTAGTCAGAAACGGCTTTCGCGTGGCTATCTGCGAGCAACTGGAAGATCCCAAGCTCGCGAAGGGCCTGGTTAAACGGGATGTGATCCGGGTCGTCACCCCGGGGACCGTTTTGGATACCAAAATGTTGGAGGCCAAGGAGAATAATTTTATCGCGGCACTCTCCTGCAAAGGCCTCGGTGTACCGAGCGAATCGGGGGGAGAGATCGGTCTGGCCCTCCTGGATATCTCCACGGGAGAGTTCAGGATCTCCGAGTTCCGAGGGCCCCCAAAAGTTCAAAAGTTGAAG
>Ga0209172_10005282_pt1 | contig 15901 bp, 13 predicted proteins | sample LarsenN4metaG_FD_184113 | JGI IMG/M metagenome (GOLD analysis project Ga0209172, IMG submission 184113) | Hot spring sediment bacterial and archeal communities from British Columbia, Canada, to study Microbial Dark Matter (Phase II) - Larsen... ... | reverse complement strand
AAGGCAACCAAGTCGCAATCCCCTTTGGATCGGGTCTCACCTTCTGACTAAATCGTCACGGTATGCTGCCGTCCATGGCGCAGGTCGCAATCCCCTTTGGATCGGGTCTCACCTTCTGACGACAGCTGAGCGGCTGGGGATCTCGCGGGAGACGCGGTCGCAATCCCCTTTGGATCGGGTCTCACCTTCTGACCTAAAGTGCCTGCTTGGGCTGCGCATCGGGGTCAATTCGTCGCAATCCCCTTTGGATCGGGTCTCACCTTCTGACGATCATCACGGCGGGTGTGGTGTTTTCGGCATCTTAGGCTCCTTCTTGCGCGGACCTCTGGGGGTCCCCATCGAAAGCCATCTCCCAATGGCCCGCTACAACGCTCGGAAGGCATCAGAAATTGAGACGTTACGGGCTGCGCGGATCGGTTTTTCGACACCCTTATCCGACGCACAGTTAGGTCCCGGTCGCTTTCAAGCCGCAGGTCCGCGCAACCCATCCTATCACAAGACACAGTCGCGTTCGCCGGATGGTTCATGATCCACTCAGACCAGCACGTCCTCATCCTGACGCTCGATGTACACCCCCGTCCCGATCACCTCGACCGAGGACACACAGCGTTCGCACAGACTGTAGATTCGCACCGAGTCCTCGGTCCGGTCAATCTGCTTCTCGATTCCTTGTTTTAGCCCCTCGAGCCGGCGGTCGGCGATTACCCCTTCAAAGACGCTCTTCTGGACCCGCTCCAGGTATCCCTTGAGAAACTTCGCCAACCGCAGCCGCTTGCGGTCATCCACCACGTCGTAGCTGACCAGCACGTGCCGGAAGTCCATTCCCTCACCCCTGCCGGCGCCGCCAGGGCGGCAGGCAGGCCGGCCCCCTCCCAGAGCCAGAAGGGACCCGCCGCAAATAGGGACCAGATCGGGCGCATACTATCGAAGCACAAACGCCTGGTACTGCTCCGCCTCCCCTTTCAACAATCGCGCAAGCTGGTACACCTGCTGCTGCATGATCTCTTCCAGGGTCAGCGTCTGCTGCCGAACCGGGTAGAAGTGCGTCTCCCGAAGCCGCCGTCCCCAGGCCCGAAAAAAGACACGCCGCCCGGTGGGGCCCAGCCAGACGGCCCGGTCACTACCCTTTGCCTCGTCGTCCTCGTCATCGCCCACGGCGGCCAGCTCGGCATCGTCATGCAGCTCCTCGAAGTCCTCGGCCGCCACCTCGCGCCGATTGACGACCCGGAGGGTCAGCGCATCCACGACAACCGGCCGAAATTCCTCGATGAGGTCCAGCATGAGAGACGGCCGCCCGTACTCGGGGGTGTGAAACACTCCCAGCATCGGATCCAGCCCCGCGCGCAGAACGGAGGATTCCATCACGGTCCCGAGCAGGGTGTAGCCGAAGCTCAGCATGGCGTTCACCGGATCGCGCGGCGGCCGGCGCGTTCGCGCCGTGAAGCTGAACTCGGGATTCCGGATGCACTTGCCAAAGGCGCCGAAATAGACCGCCGCCGCCTGGCCTTCGATGCCGCGGATGGCCTCGATGCTCTCCGCCGGCTCCAGAGCCTCCAGCATCCGGCGCAGGGCTCCGATAGCCTCCGCCAGGTCCTCCCGCTTCTGTTCCCGCTGCGCCCGCAGGAGGATGTAGCGCTGGTTGGCCACCTTGCCCCCGACGAGAGCGCGCGCCAGCGGCACCGCCACCGCCGGATCGCGGACGCGCTCGAACTGCGCCATCCGCAACTCGATGTTCCGCCCCGGCTTGCCGACGAGTCGGCCGCGATAGCGCCCGTGCGCCGTGAGGAACACCGTGTCAATTCCCCGCTGGAGCAGAGCCGCGATGGCCGCCGGGGTGAGCGACACGGCGCCGAAGACCAGGACCTCATCAACCTCGGCCATCCGCACGCGGTTGACGACGGCGCCTTCCCGCTCGATGGAAAACTGCTCGCTCTCCACCGCCAGGGTCATGCCTTGTTCCATGAGTGCCAGCGTCGGCATCGGATCTCACCGCCAAGACGCCAAGGACGCCAAGGCCAGAATAGGTCATTTCCGGCATGAACCTATGACGGGCGTCCGGCTCGCCTTGGCTCGTTGCAGGCTTCGACGAGCTAGCGCTGATCTGGATCGGGGCGCTCAGCGCGGCCGGACGGTAATAGGTTCTTGCTTCACCCTCCCGCGTGTGCCGTGGTCATCCCCCCACCCTCGCCCTCCCCCGCAAGTGGGGAGGGAGGGAAATGAGTTTCGGATAGGAAAAGCTTCACGTTCCTGTTTTTGCGTGCTCGCCCCGCGCCCTTTCGCCCTCGGCAAAGGGTCGGGCCTCCCACTCGAGGGCGGCGGGGACGCCTGCCTCCTGGACCAGCCGGAGGGCCCCGTCCCCCGTGGGGATCTCGGGCACGCCCGCAGATTCCATGTATCTCTGAAGCTCCGATTCGAGCTGCTCGATCTCGCCGTCCAACTCTTGCCGCTTGATGCGGAGGACGCGCAGGGCCTTCGCCCGCTCGACCGGATCCCAGGCGGGGGGCGTCCGGGCTGCCTCCGGCGCCGGGGGCGCCGGCGCCGCCGGGAGGGTGAGCAAGTGAAGCCGCGGGTTCGGGTATTGACCGGACGCGATGTCGAACTGGCAATTGCAGGGCACGGCGCCCGTGACGTGGGGGATGCGCTTCCGGATCTTCGGGCAGGAGATCGGGTTCCCGGAGAAAACGGACTGAAGCCGGGCGGTCGGCGGAACGTCCACGCAGGCCTCCAACAGATAATTCACGGCGAGAACGCCGGCGCCGCTGTGCCCCAGGCTGTGCATCAGGACGACCTGCTCGTCGTGCGTGAGGCGCCGGTGGTCGTCCACCTTTGTCTTCAGCGCGGCCAGGACAGGGCAGTGCCGCATCAAATGCGACACCTCCGGGTTCGTCTCGAAATCGGCGGCCGTCCAGGCGGGGGGCGCAGTCGGGAACGCCTCGCGAATCTCGCCCCGATCGGGGGTGGGCGCCTCGGCCTCTTCGGGCGCCGGCTCGGGCGCGGGAGGCGCCGGCTCCGCCTCTACCTGCCGCGCCTTGAGCCGGGAAATGGCCGCGTACAGGGCCTCCCGGCTCACGCGCGCCTGCTGGCGCAGGGTGGTGTACGGGTCGGCACAGGGCGTGCCGTCTTCCTGGAGCAGCCGGCTCCGCCGGCCCGTGCGCCGGTGGATGCCCAGCGGCAGCTTGATCAGGTTTCCGATGCCGGAACCGGTGCTCGCCTGCTTGGGGAAGAACTCCAGTTGAAGGTCCGGGGCGCCAAGCGGACAGGACCGCATGAAAAGCGCGCCGAACTGCCGCACGACGGCGGCGTCCTCGGGCGCCTCCAGGAACACCCACAGGTGCCGGCCCTTGTAGCCCGAGTCCTCCAGAAGCGCCGAAAGGCCCAGACCCGCCAGCTCTGCCTGCATGCGCTGTGATTCCTGCGCGACCGCCTCTTTGATGCGGCGGGCCTCGGCCAGGCTTCCCCGCGCGCGGGCCAGGGCCCGCTTGCGGATGTCAATGTCAAAGGCAAAGAACGTCACGGTGTTGTCCAGGCGGACGGGATAGACGCCGACGGTGATATTGCCGAGGAGGTGGTTTCGGGCGGCGGCCACCGTGAGCGGCTCGCGCACGGGGGTGTAGCCGCCCTCCCCGCCCTCGGCCGCCCATTGCCGGGCATACACGTTCTCCCGTCCCGAGAACAGGTGATGGAACCGGACCACGTCCGCGTCGGTCGGGAGGCCGGGCGGCACATCGGCATCCTCCTCGGCCTCGCCGGCGGCCTTGGCGGCCGCCCGGATGCGGGCCTCCCAGGCGGCCCGGTCCCCCGGATCGAGGGCCTTCCCGGTCGGGCCGGCGATGATCTCCCGCGCCCGCTCGAAGCGGTCCGTGTCCAGCAGAAGCTCCAGCAGCCCCCCCATTGCCTCGCCATCGCCCGGCGCCGCCTTGACCCAGCGCTCGGCGCACTCGATGGCCTTGTCGGCATCGCCGTGCTCCTCGTACAGCGTGGCCAGGCGCGAGAGCGCGACCACGTCCTCGGGATCGTCCCGCAGGGCGAGCTGGTACTCCGTGAGGGCCAGGCCCGCCTCGCCGGCCGCCTCGCACAGTCGGCCCCAACGCGAATGCTCGCCGGCTTCTCCCCGTCGCGCCTCCACGGCGACGCGGAGGCGCGCCACGGCCTCCGGGCTCCCCGCCCGAACCGCCGCCTCGATGGTTTCCAGCGATGTCTCCATGGACTCTGAGCCACCAAGGATCTCGCCTTACCAGGGCAGTCTGGGGAATTCAGGCAAGTCCCCCACGCGCAGCCCAACCACCTCCATCGCCAGCCCCAGAAAGCGCTTATAGAGGTCCTCGCTCACCGGTTGCCCGCCATGCGCCAGGATGGATTTGTTCCGGCTGTCAAGGAGCGCGGTGACCTCCTTCTCGTGGGCGCGAAAGCGGGACCCGAGGTCATCATTGAACTCAATCAGGAGTCGATATGCCGCATAGAGCGGCAGCTTGAGGTTTCCCATGTTGTCACTCTCGCTGGCCATAAAGCGACAGCAAAAGTCCGAGCGCAGGGTCTCGGGAACCTGATCCGGGAGAACCTTGGCCGTGTTGATGTTGTAGCGTCCAGCAAGGCGGCTCCTGGCTGCCATTTCAAGGGCGCTGTACAGTCGCGCCACCGCATCGTCGTATCGAGCCTCCAGGTCGCCGCGCCGCCGAGCATTGGCGATCAGGTCTGCGACCCGCAACGACTCGCCACCCTCTCCGGCCATGTCCCTGAGAAGGGCCGCGTGCCGCCGCACCACTTCGACCAGATGGGTCCAGGCGGGATCTCCCGACCCGGCGGCGAAGGAATCCAGGGCCGTGAGGCTCTTGAAGAGAAGATCCTGGCCCCGCCGGTGAGCGAAGCGGTCCCACTCGGCGTAGCCACAGCACAGGTCTTCAAGTCCGTGATAGACGGCTTTCTCTCCCGGAGATACCCGGCTCGCCACGCTTCTGAACTCGTCGGCCGCACCTTCGTATCGTCCCCCCTTGAAGAGGAGGCTGGCGCGGCGCCGGGCGCTCAGCGCCAGGGCGTCCCAGGGGTTGACTTGATGGAGCATGCGCTCCTTCCCATCCACCACGACCCCCAATCCACCCCGGGTGCGTTCGGATCCCCCCACGTAGGTGTAGCGCGACACCGCCTGGATCGTGGCCAGCGCCAAGGCTACAGACATCGTCTTGGTCCCCCCCGTATAATCCACCACTGCCGCATCCAGGGAGATCATCCACTTGTCCATCAGTCGCGGCAGCTCCCGCTCCAGCACCCGGCAGCACTCCAGCAGGTCCTCAGCGGCCGGCGTCTCGATCCAGTCGTGGTGTCGGGGCCGGTAGTCCAGCGCGGGGAGGATTTCGGTATCCACCATGGCGCGAGACTCGCGCGATACGAAAAAGCAGACCAGCTTGGGCCTCTGCGCCTTCAGGCTCGCCACGATGGGCGCAGCACTCCCCCCGACTGAAAGGATCATGGCGGTTGGTCTTTCAGCCTCCTCTTGTCGGATCTCGCTCTCCGTCCTCACGCCGGCCTCTCTGTTCTCGCGCGCCCCTGGGACGGGGCGCGTTCAGGGTTTTTACTCTCCGCGTCCAGGCCCCTTGATCGCCGCTTGGGGCATGGTAGAGTTTACGCAAATTTCGGTGGCCTATGGGCACGTTCTCCGTTCCAGTCAGCTTGGCGGCCCCTCAACATCCCGAGAGCCGCCTGACCGTGGACCTCCTTGTGGACACGGGAGCCACGTAGACCATGCTGCCTGGGGATGTCGTCATGCAACTGGGATTGAGAACCACCCTCCAGCGATCCGTGACCCTCGCCAGCGGCGAACGGGTCCCTTACCCCGCCGGACAGGTCTCCATCCAACTCAACGGCGAGGAATTGATAACCATCTTCCTCGTGGGACCAGCCGGTTGCCTTGCGCTTCTGGGCGCCGTAACCCCTGAAGAGTTCGGCCTGGCACCCGACCCCATCCGCAAGACCCTCGTCTCCGTGGGCGGCCTCCTCGCCTGACCCTGCGCCCGACCGCTGACCGAAGCAGGACGATCTTTCGCGGCCGATCTGATCCCATGCCCGGTGAGATGGTTAGGCGAATCCCGCCGCCACACAGTCTTGACAGCCTTTCGGATGCTGCGATAGGGTGAAGGCATCCAAAACGAGGGCGCGCATGATCAGCGACTCTGACCTCCGGCAAGCCGTGGATACCCTGGTCGAGAGTTTCCGACCGGAGCGGGTGATCCTGTTCGGTTCGCACGCCCGGGGAACGGCGGACGACCGCAGCGATGTGGATCTCTTGGTCGTGTGCCCGGTCCAGGGCAGCCGGCGGGCATTGCAGGTGGCCATGGACCGGACGCTGCGCGGATGCCGGTTCGCCCGGGACATCGTGATCCTGACCCGGGAGGAGTTCGAGCGCGACCGCCACATTCCCGGGACCGTTGCCCGGCCCGCCTGGCTGGAAGGCCGAGTCCTGTATGAGCGCCCTTGAGGCCGACACCCACCGCAAGGTGCGTCAGTGGCTCGCCTATGCGGACGAGGACCTTCGGCTGGCGCGGCACGGTCTCACCATGACCATTGCCACGCCTCCCTACCGCTTGATCGCCCACCATGCCCAGCAGTGCGCCGAGAAGTGCCTGAAGGCCTATCTCGTGCTCCAAGGCGTGGACTTCCCGTATACCCATAACGTCGCCTACCTCCTGGACCTATGCGCTACGCACGCACCATGGGCGGAGGGCCTGAGAGACGCCGATCCTCAGCCGCTACGACCGTTTCTTCGCGGCGGAGGGCGTGGAACCGGCTGAGACAGACGCCTCCGTCTGAGATAAGGCCACAGAACTCCGTACGCGGTGCGGCTTGCGGACCCCCGATGCGATTCATCTTGCATGTGCCATTGTTCATCGGTGCGAAAGCTTTCTTACCAACGATCATCGCCTCGACCGCGTCCCGGACATTCCCACTGAGGTGCTGGCACCGTAAGAGCCGTGTTCGTGTTCGTACCCCGTGTTCGTGGTCGTCACGGGCAAAAGCCGTGTTCATGACCGTGAAAAGCACACGTGTCGTGCTCGTTCCAGCAAAGACTGTGTTCGTTCAAGGTGTTCGTGTTCGCCACGGGGACGGTCACGACCCCACGCTTTAACGACCACGGCCTTCCGCTTCCCGCCGTTCACGAACACGATCACGGTCTCTTCACGATCACGGCTTTTTATCTTCTGGCGGCTTCAGCCGGTGCGCCAGCGACTCCATCTTGGCCCTGATGTCTCTCGACGGAAGCTGCAACTCCTCCTGGCGCTGCCGGAATGGTTCCCCGCACCCCTACCACGCGGCCGCGTTCGCCGCCGAATGCTGGACACGAAGACCCGGCAATCTCCTGACCCTCAATTCCCTGCGGTTCCGCGGTCTCGAGCGAAGGCGAGGATCTTTCGCCATCGTTCGTGCTCCTTCGCCTTTGTCTTTACCCACTTCGGGTCTAGGCATTTGAGAATCTCTATTGCCGCCACGCGCTGGCTTCCTGCATCGGCAAGGGCAAGGCACCAATCCACGAACGGACTAATCTGCCCGGCGGCCTGTCCGCCATGCGGAAGTGCCCGAATCTGTGCAATCTTCGCTTCAAATTCAGATGGCCCGCCGGTCCTTACGCCAGCCCCGGCATTGACAACTTCTTGTTCCTTCGGAACGAGCTGCAACCTCCCATAGCCCACCGCTCCCTTAGCGCCAAGTCCGTGCCATTCAAAGGCCAGTCGAAAGGCCCCTTCGATGAGTCCCCTCCAGCCTTTCGACAGATCGTCGGGTAGTCGGCGGTCAACAACCTGAACGAAGAAATCAAATTGGCTGCCGGGAGCCACCGTCAGAAAGAAGTTCGGCACTGGCTGTCCGCAGTCGGCCGGGCTGCAGCCTTTTTGATAGTAATCACCGAAATGTGGGTTGAGGATGTCGACGGCCAACCTGTCCTTGGCCGGCTCGATCAAGCCGTCCCAGAAACAGAGTGCTCCCTTGAAGTGGATCCGCTCCCTCAGAGGCGCAGGCGAGCGCGGTTTCGTGCTGCGCTCCTCAGCCAATCGCTGGAGAAAACCATGAGGGTTGTCCGCGTACTCTTTCTTCGTCTCCCGGTCAGCCGCCTTCTCAATGAACGCGGCAACGCCCCTCAGATCCACTTGGCCCGACCGGATAGCGGCCCGAAAGCGCTCGCGCCAGCCCTCGGCCGCCTCCCTGACGACCTCGACCCTCATCTTGTCCGTCGCACCGGTGAGATATGCGCTGCCGGCTTCGAACCCGAACAACCACCAGACGCTGGCGATGTCCCAGCCCCGTCGTTCTTCCCAGAGTCCCAGCGCCAGCTCCTCGGCCGCGCGTCGGATGACCCCCTTGATGCTGCTGCCTGGCAAGTACGGAATCCCGTAGGGGCTCAGGAACGCGAAGCCGTTCTCGAGCGGGTGTTCGATCCCCGTCCCGGTGACGAGCGGCGAAGTCGATCGAGCTGACAATTGGAGGACGCAAGGCCCGAGCGTCCGGGCCGCTCGTGCCTGACGCCTGCGCGCGGCACGGATGAGGTCGCGCGCATAGGGACCTACAGGGGCTAGCTCCTGCACGGTCTGACGTTTCTTGTCGGCGAGGAGTATGAAGTCCTTTCCTTTGTCCCATGCCCTGAGGTAAAGACCGAAGCGGTGCCCAGGCGGAGTGTCGGTGAAGTCGCTTCCGACGTACTCAGGCACCGCCGCGTGGCCCGGGTGGGGTTCGGCGACAGGCGACTTAGGCATTCTTCCCCTCCATTGCCTTACTCCAGATCGCTCACTGCGGCTGCAAACTGCCTGATCCACCGGAGCAGCGCCATCGCTTCCTCCGTCGCCTGCCGATAGCGCCGCGGCGGCGCCTCGGCAAGGGCTCGCATCGTTTTCTTGAAAAGGTCTTCGGGCGTCGAATCCTCCGGGCTCGAGAGCCGGCGGAATTGGCCGTCCCCCTGGAACCTCTTTGCCAGCCACTCGCAGATGTGCTGGTTCAGCCGTTGGTGGTAGTCCTCCTTGCTTTGGTAGAACGCTAGCGTCTGCATGAGGCCGTTCCCCATGATCAGGGCAGGGGCGGCCTTGGCGAGGTTCGCGTACTTCTCCCCGCAGCCCTGAACCTTCTCCCACGCGTAGGCGGCGCGCAATTGCCCGAGATCCGGCATGGCTATTTCTCCTTCCCACGCTCGTTCTGGACTGCCCGCAGGATCACCTTGCCACGTCCGGTGGTCGCGTCGCCACCCACCTGAAGCAGGGCGCCGTCCAGGGACCAAGGCCACGAGGTGTCGCCCGCTTGGGTCTTGCCTTTCAGCACAAGGTCGAGCACCTCTTTGGCCTCCAGCCTCCTGACGTTCCCGTTACCCTTGCCCGACGCTCCCCCCCGACGCTCCTGCGAGGTCATCAACAGGGTCAGCAGCAAGCTTTCCGGCGGCAGATTCTCGGTGTAGAACAGTCCTCCCTCGTCCGCCGTCCCCGTGGCATCGGCGATGCGAACGTGGGGCTCGATGACCGTCGCGTTCCGCACGAAAAAGGCAAAGTCCTCGTCCGAAAGCAGGACGAGATCGCTGCCCAGTTTGTCGCGGAAAAATTGATACTCGTCTCCTTCGCCACGTGGCAAGCCGCGTCCTGCCAACCAGGTGGCGGTCTTCTTCAGCTCCGGGTCGGCGGTCGCCTCGAACTGGAACGACTCGAGTGTGAGGTGGTTGTCGGCCAGCACATCCTTGTCGGCCACACGACATCGGTTCGAGCCGGGGTCGCCCCCGATCTGCCAGTCTGGCCTCTGGCCTGCGATGGCCAGGGCCCTCCGGGTGCGGGCCAGGGCTGTGGGGGACGTGGCGTAGACGAACGCTCGCCGGAGGCTTCGTACCGGGAAGGCGACAAGCTGTGCATCGCTGAAGCTAATGGCACCCGCATGGTCCGACGCCTGGACCTCAGGACCGAAGATCCGCTCAACTAGAGAGCGGTCCGCGCCGCTGGCGAGGACCTGGTGCCGCACCGCCCCCTTCAGGCCGGAGCCGGCCATGCTCGGATAATCGGTGTGCCGCTCTCGCTGGATCGGGTTGTCAATCATGCCGATGGCTGTCCCGGCGCCCATGTGCACCGGGCTCAGGCAGTACAGGAAAACGGCTCGCGTCTCTTGAAACATCTTTCCACCTCCTATTGGCGCTGCGGCCATGCCGCGACAAAGACGGCATTGAAACCTTCTGCATACCGAGCAGGGTCCATTCTGTCGGGTTGCCTCAGGCCCTCCTGGACCAGCCGGCGCAGACCATCAATGGGGCCCTCCATCGAGTCGAACCAATAGACCGTCCCGACCGGGACCGCCCGCACGGCCGGTTTGGGCTGCTGGCGGGCCAAGTCCCAACCGCTGACCACCTGGGCCCGAGGTACACAAGCTGAAACCAGCCGTGCCCTGAGCCCGAAAAGATCCCAGGTTGCCCCATCCGGGGCCTCCCTTGTACCGGGTGGGAGCCACCCGTCGGCAAAGATGCCCGGGGTGGCTAGCACAAGGCGAAAGCGCCTGGCTCGCTCGATTTCCTCCCAGGGAGGCTCAGGCATCTTGAACACGCACTCACCGATCACTGCGGCGCGTCCGTCCCCCCCAAATCGCAACACACCCTCCCGAGGCACTAGGCCGTCGGCCCCTTCGACCCGCACGACGAACCCACACCCGTGGTCTAACGCCACTGCCTCGGCGGTGTAAAGGTGCCCCTCCAGCGCCGTGCGGCGCGATCCGTCCAGGGCGATGCCCAGCCGCAGGTCCGTTTTCCAGATCTCGTGCGCTCGGACCAGGTGTTGCTTCCGGATCGGCGAGCCGGCAAGGTAGAGCGCGAGACCTTCGAGGCCCAGCCACATTGCTTCCTCCGCCTTGCCGGCATCCGCCGCCCGGAGCACTGGGGTCAGGCGCAGGGGGAAGCTCGTTCGGACCGAGATCGGCAACTCCGCAGGCACGAGGAAGTCAGCGTTCTCCCCGCGGACGGCCAGGTCTGCGGGCACGGGCAAGAGCGGCTCGACTTCTGTCCCGGCGCGTCGGGCGACCGCGAAAAAACCGATGCGGAACGTCCCGGGGCGCTCGACGCCCCCCAGGCAGGTCGCCAGCGCCGGGGGCAGTGCGGCATTGCCCTCCGCAAAGCGTGCCGGGTCCATCCCCCGGTCCACGAGCATCCGCGACCGGAGCGCCCCGGCGACGAGCGACGGCCAGGGTGGCATCAGCGCCTCCCCGTGCGCGCCAGGATCTCCGAAAAGGCGGTTTCCCCGGAGGTAGAGGACGTCCACCGGCTCGGTGAACCGATACTCAGCCATGGGCCACCTCCTCCGCCCGCACCGCTGCCGATGCGCCTATCCGGCTCTCCCGCCCGAGGAATTCGGCGACGGACAGAAGCCGCTCAGCAACCTGGGCCGGAGTCGCACCTATTCGTGAGCCCACGCGGCAGGAGACCGCCGCGAGCGACGCCGCCAGCGCCCGCAGATCTGCTCCTTTTCGCGCCTGACGCGCGAACTGGTATGCGAGGTTCTGCCGGAGCAACTCCTCGTACGTGCCCGAGGCGCCGCTTCTCTTCCTATGGATGTCTTCCGACGGAAGGCCTGCGAGCCATACCTGCACCAGAAACGACGCGCGGCGCGAGAGGTCTCCACCACCAAATGCGCGCTGGAGACGGATGAGGAGACCCACGGGGCTCTCGGCAATCGGCTCAGGCTCCTGCCCTGCGCAGAACCATGGACTCGTCAGTTCGACCGCTCCGCCCGACCGCTTGAGAAGTCGCAGGCAGAAAGCGTTCCGTCCCCCCCGCTCCTTGGCCGTCCGCTCCGCGTCGCGGAGAGCCCGCAGGACGCTGCCGAGGGGCGCCGTGTGGTGGGCGACCACGGCCCCCGTTGACGCGGTGGCCCGGGCTCCCATAACCCGGTGAAGCCGGCCACGGAGCCGAGCGAAACCTCGACTGAGGGACAGCGGGGGCGTTTTCTGATCCAACAACTCGCGCCACACCCACTCTGGATCGTCCGTCGGAAAAATGCCTGAGTACGCCAGTCGCAAGACCAGCATCGTTGGAAGCAGGTCGTCCACCGCCACCATGGCCAGGACGTCATCCCCTCCGGCATAGAGAAGCTTGCCCTTGTAAAGCTCCTCGACGACGAAGCGGGCTAGGTCCAAGGAGAATGCGTTGAGCGCCGCAGAGATGGCCATGTGTCGGGCCGGGGAGGCCGGGCGGGGAGCGCTCAGATAGTCCTTCACTGGGCCCTTGGGGAAGCGCGTCTCGACCTCGTCCCGGATGACCGGATGCCAGCTTTCCAGATGGGTGAGATAATGGGCGCCAGGGCTTCCTGACAGCCATGCCCCCATCCGGTCTCCGTCCATCAGTAGGAGCGCATAATAGGTCTCGGGTCGGTGGCCCAGCGACTCCTTAAGCAGCCCTTCGACCTGCCTCCGCTCCGCCAATCCCTCGGCGTCCGTCCGTTCCGCGAGCTCGTCGAGAAGGACGGGCAGTCGGTGAGCCACGGTACTGGCCTGGTCCCCCTCTTTGCGCACGCGATGCGCAAGAGCTGCGGGTAGGGCCGCCCATTCGCTGACGTTCGCGAGGCGCTCGCGCAGCTCCCGAGGCACGGGCGGGCGATTCGTCTGGCCGAGCCACCTCTCGATGCTTGTCGAGAGGGCCATCGTGTGCGTGGATACGACGTAGCGGCGCACCCCCAGCTCGGTACCTTGCTCCACTTCACGGGCGAAGAGGTTCGGCCAGATCCGCTTCAGGGTGCATAGCGCACACAGGTGCTCGCCTCGCCGCACCCACGATGGACGGCGGTCCTGGAGCCGCGCCCAGAGCGTCTCGCGCCGCCTGCGCGGCGTCAGCGATGGCTCCTTCCGGTCGGTCGCGAGCCACTCTCTCTCCCCGCACAGCGAGCACCGGTAGCCTTCCTGCGGACGCTGCTCGAACGCCCGCACGGACTTAGCAGCGGCATGCGCGCGGTCCACAAGACCGTAGATGGCTGGGTAGATCGTGCCCGGGTTCGGCTCGTAGAAAGTCGCGCCCGCGAGGTCAAGCTGTGCGAACAGGGCCTTCCATGTCGGGCCCTCCAGGAAGTTTGCCGGATCCCCCTTCGAGTGGAAGACAGCCAGGACCTCCCCGAGCGCACTCACATCCAGGCCGCCATTTTTCGTGGCAAGCGACCAGGGGACGATCGCCCAGTGGACCTCCGGGAACCCGGCGAGTTGCTCCTCCACCTGCCGGTAGCACGGCAGCGACTCTTCGGCCGTGCGTTTTACGGCCGCCTCCTGGAGCAACTCACCGACCGCCTGCCGGGCGCGCTCCCGGACCCAGCCCCGGATTCTTTCGCGGATGCCCTCGGCCACGGCCTGGGCCTCGCCATCCGGCACGACGGCCACGAGCTTGTTGGGGATCGCTGCGGCGAAGAGCGGATTGGCATCGCTCTCGGCGTTCCGCCAGGCTTCATCTTTGAACCAATCGTGCGGCATGCCCCTCTCCTGCTGCAGCCATAGGTCCACGATCGCGACCCCTCGAAGCTGCGGGTAGATCACCGCGTCCGGGCCAGCCGCCTCGCAGATGACCTTCAGCCCCTCCCACGCGACACGGGACAGCAGGTGCGAGCCCGCCCAAAGGTCCGAGGTGCTCCGGGCCTGCTCGATGAACTCCTGCACGGGCCCGAAGCTCACGACCAGCAGGGCCGGGCCGCGCGCGGGATCAGCCGCGAACGCGCCCGCCAGGGCTGAGGTGAGATCGAGGTGCGCCCAGATCGTGTGGTCGGGTACGCGCGTGTCAGCGGGGAGCAACTCCCATACAGCACCAAGCTCTCTTGTCGGAGAACGGGGGCCGAACCGCCAGAACGCGAGTGCGGTGCGCTCGTAGTCTATTTGGCCCTGCGACGTCCGCAGGATCCTCGTCGCGAAGTGGTCAAAGCTCACCGCCTTGATGTGCGAGGGCTGGATTTCGCGGAAACCGTCTCGCACGTCAATCAGCTCCCCCGACAAGGAATGGATTAGCACCGGTCGTTCGGCAAAGCGAACCTGCGCCCATGGCTCGTATGGGCCGTTTCCCGGCTGGCGGGGAAACTGGGGACGGTCGGCCGCCGCCGCCCAGCGATCGGCCCGGCGAGCCACGTCAATCGGGCCGGCCGGGACACCTTCGGGGAAGAGCGCCTCCCGGAGCGACCGCACCGTTCCCCCCTCGTGCCCCGCCGGATCGCGGAGAAGTACCAGGGCCTTCTCTGCGGGGTCGTGAGTCCAGGCGACGAGCTTGGCCTTCCAGCGATCGTCGGACTGCCCTTGCTTGTTCATCCCACCACTCCTACACACGCTGGAGGTCCGAACGGGCATCCAGGATCGAGTGAACTTTCCGCCAGACCTCAAGCTGGTGGTCCACAGAAGGCCGAGGTTGGAGCCTACTTCCCAGCAGGTCCGGCAAGCCACAGGGCAAATGCGCGATGATCCCGACGTACCCGCTCGAGCCGTGCAGCACCTTGAATCGCAACTGGTTCGCGAGTCGATCGGTTTGCCTTAGCGTCCCCCGCTTCGTGAGCCTGGGGTTACCCGTCTTCTCTTCCCTATCCGACCAGTCGACCACCCCATGATTCGTCACGGGATATGCAAGGAGGTGCCGACTCTCAAACACCGGATTTCCCGCATCGCGGTTGTTATCAAATGGGAACGACGTCCGGTAGGCGATCTTGACCTCCGCAAGCGTCTTCATCGTGTCGCCCCACGACTTTTCGCTGCCCTTGGTGCGCCATACGAGAAGCCCTCTGCTGTCGCTCCCGAGGGCGTGGGGCCAGTCCAAGCGGAGGCAGTCCTCCAGAGGCCTGGAGACCCGGGAGAGGAGCGGATCGTCTCGACGGAGATGATCGAGGCCCTTGACGCCGTCGCCCGTGAGCTCCAGCGACCCCCACCCGTTGCGCGACCGGCCACCCACCGTCCCGAACCACGCGATCAGCTGAAACATCGCGGAGAATTCACCCCTCAGCCTCTCCGGGTAGGCTAGTGCCAGGGTTGCCTGCTCGTCGGCAGCGATGGCTGGCGCCACCTTCAGTTTCGTTCCGGCCCCCTTCTCAAAAACGAGCGGACCGTACCCCAGGTACAGGTGGGAACCCACCGCCCGGCCGCCCTCACCTACCTCCGGGTGCTGCACCTGTGGATCGGGGGGCCACCGCTCGAGCTGGCCGGGCCTCCAGCCGTCGAGCCGGAGGTGCAGCCGGCTCCCGAGCGACCACGCTTTTCCGTTGTCTTTCAGCCAGGCGTGTCCGAAGAGCCGCCCCTCATCTTCGCGGAGGCGAATGTGGTCATACCCGCATCGTGGAGCGGCCGCAACGCGCCACCACTGCCTCAGCAGCGCCTTGAAGGGCGGCGTCCGCCAAGCCCCTTTCTGCTCGGCGTCACCAAGGAACGCTGGCGTGACGAATCGGACGACGAGTTGCTGTTCACCCATCATGTCAGCCCCCATTATGCTCCCTGCGCGCCATATGTCGGATGCCCCCATGGTGACGATAGCAAGGGATCTCTAACGACTCCCTGCGCGGTAGCGGTTGGATCGCCGGGGATTTCGCCGCTTACGGTCGGGCCCCGGTGCTCCGCCCATAGGTAGCCTCAGCTGCCAGTTCCCCCTGCTGGGCAGTCGGCCCGCACGCCATCGCCTTCCCCGCATGAACCACATCGGCCAATCCAGGAACAGGGCGCCTGGCATGAGGACCCCCCGAAAAGCGTGCACCGGACGAAGCCCCCAGGAATGCGCCAAGATGCCGCTAGACGGCATCGGCGAGGCGCATATAATTGGCGCATAGGTTGGAGGTGCTTCTCATGCGCACCACGCTGAACCTGGACCAGGCCCTCGTCAAGGAGCTGATGGCCGTCACGCAGGCCAAGACGAAGACCGCGGCGATCCACCAGGCCATCTCGGCGTTCCTCCGCCGGAAGAAGATCGAGG
>Ga0209172_10005277_pt1 | contig 15918 bp, 15 predicted proteins | sample LarsenN4metaG_FD_184113 | JGI IMG/M metagenome (GOLD analysis project Ga0209172, IMG submission 184113) | Hot spring sediment bacterial and archeal communities from British Columbia, Canada, to study Microbial Dark Matter (Phase II) - Larsen... ... | reverse complement strand
GTGGTAGGGGCCGCCGCATTCTCGGCCGCGGTCGTTTTCCGTCGCGTCATGACGTTCGATCTCGTCGAGGTGCTCAAAACACGGGACTAGCCGAAGATGAACGCCAAATGGGTGAAGCGCATTGTCGGCCTGGCGGTTGTCGCCGCGATCGTCGCGGTCACGATCTACGCGCTCCGTCCGGCGCCGGTCCCGGTGGACACCGCCGTCGTCGATCGCGGGCTGCTGTCTGTCACCATTGACGAGGAAGGGGTGGCCCGCATCCGTGACGTTTTCCGCGTCGCCGTACCCGTCGCCGGCGAGCTCCAACGCCTGCCGGTCGAGGTTGGCGATCGGGTCGAGAAGGATGTGACGATTGTTGGCAGCGTTCTCCCGGCGCAACCTGCGTTTCTCGATGTGCGAATGCGTCGGGAGCTGGAAGCCGCGCTCGGTGCCGCAAAGGCCGCCGTTTCGGCGGCCGAAGCGAACCTCCGGCAGGCCGAAACCGGCCTCAGTCTGGCGGAAGCCGACATGGAGCGGGCGCGGCAACTCGCCGCCCGGCAGACGATTTCCAGGCAGGCGCTGGAACGCGCCTCCGCCGCGGTCGAGAACGCACGTGCCGCGGTCGAGCAGGCGCGGGCGCAGCTCGAGCTGCGCCGCCGCGAACACGACAGCGTCCAGGCGCGGCTGATCCAGCCAGGGCAGAGACTGCCCGGCGAGGAGGATACCTGCTGCGTACCGATCCGCTCTCCGATCGACGGAGTCGTGCTGAAGGTGCTCACCGAGGGCGGTCAGGTTCTCGCCGCCGGCACGCCGATCGTGGAGCTGGGCGATCCCCGCAATCTGGAGATCGCCGTTCAGTTGCTGTCGTCGGACGCTGTTCTCGTCAGGCCAGGGCAGATCGCAACGGTTGAAGAGTGGGGCGGTCCGCCGCTGAATGCGCAGGTCCGCCGGATCGAGCCGGCCGCCGTGACAAGGGTATCGGCGCTCGGCATCGAGGAACAGCGCGTCAATGCCATCCTCGATCTCACCGACCCGCCCGAACTCTGGGAGCGGCTGGGGCACGATTTTCGTGTCATGGTGCGCATCACGGTCTGGCAGGCGCGCAACGCCGTGCGGGTGCCGCTGGGAGCGTTGTTCCGCAGCGCCGGCGACTACGCCGTGTTCAAGGTCGTCGACGGCCGCGCAGTGCTCACCCGCGTCACGATCGACCACCGAAACCGGATGCACGCGGAAGTGACCACCGGCGTCGCGCCCGGTGACGTCGTCGTCCTGCACCCGAGCGACCGCGTGCAGGACGGGGTCCGGATCACCGAGCGCCCGGGATAGCCGTCGGCAGGAGTGCCCGTACCTCGCCGAGGGCGAGCGCACGCACGCCCGTCCCGTCGAAATAGGCGAACCGGAGCCGTCGTCGGCGGGTTGCCATTCGGGCGGGCAGGGGGTCGTAGCGGAAGGATGCGCCGCCGAAATGCGGTGTGATCGTTCCGACGTCGGTCAGCGCGTCGATCTCGACGCGAAGCAGCATGAGCCGCGTACCGTCCGCCGCGGCAGCCTCGAACGGAACCTGTGCCAGCCTGAGAAAGCTGGTCGGGTCGGAAGCGGTCGCGAATCCGTCGACGAACGCGGCTTCGACGAGGTCCAGATCTGGCTCGCCGTCCATCGGCCCGTGCCGTCGATCGCCCGCGATATGCGGTGTCTGCCATTGCGCCGCGCGCGGCCGGTTGTGCCCGGGTCCCGGAGGAAGTCCGCCATCCCCGTGATGATGGTCGTCGTGTCCGCGATGCATCGGGCCCTCCCTCAATACTTCACCGGCTTGTCGATCAGTCGCTTGTGACTGCCGAGTTTGCCGTGCGCCACCATCGAACCCAGTGCCTCGACAACCACGCGCACGCCGAGGAGCGAGGTTATGTCGGACGTATCGTAAGGCGGCGACACCTCGACCACTTCCAGCCCGCACAGTCCCTCCGCCGCCACGAGACCGAGCAGCTTCAGCGCCTCGCGCGGCAGAAACCCGCCGGGCTCCGGCCATCCGGTGCCCGGCACGAAGCCGCAATCGACCGAATCTACATCGAACGAAATATAGACGGCGTCCGTGCCGTCCCACGCGAGGTCCAACGCGATTTCCGCGGCCTTCTCGATACCGAGCTTCTCGATATCCTCGATGGTGAGCACATTGGTTCCACGCCTCCGCGCTTCCTGCACACCATAGCGCGGCACCTGCCACCCGCCGATGCCGAGCTGCACGAGATTCTTCGCCGGCACATTGGGAAGGTTCGTCGCCCAGTACCAGGGAGTCGTGTGCATTCGCTCGTCGAGATCCTTCTCCTGGATGTCTATGTGCCGGTCGAAGTGCACGATCCCGATCTTCTTCGTCGTGCACTGCGCGATGCCCCGCGCGCAGGGAAACCCTATCGAGTGGTCGCCACCGAGCATCAGGGGCAGCGCCCCGGAAGAGAACACGTGTGCCACCCCGCGCGTTATCTGGTCGAAGCTTTTTTCGAGGTTGGCGGGAATCGTGAACACATCGCCTGCATCGCAGAGCGTCATTTGCTCGCGGAGATCGACGCCGAGCTCATAGTTGTAGGGTGTATAGAGCGCCGAGATTCGGCGAATGCCCTGCGGCCCGAACCGGGTACCTGGCCGGTAGGTAGTGCCGGAATCGAATGGAATGCCGATCGCTGCCGCGTCGTACTTCCCCACGTCGCGGATATTCTCGACAAAAGGCGCCTTCAGGAATGTGTTGATGCCGGCAAAGTGCGGCAGTTCGCCGCGCGCGAAGGTCGGAATGGATTTGTCGGTCAGCGAATCGGCGCCGGGAAGCCCCATGGCGAGCGCCCATTGCTGCTCCTGCCGCCAAGCCTTGTCCGGCAGCCGCCCTTCCGCGTCGAGAGCGCGCCAACCCTGGGTCTTCATGCGCTCGAAGTCCGGATGATGCTGCCGCTCGCGCGCCGGTGGCACGATTGCGCCGGCCCTGCGGCTTCGGCGCATAGGCTGCTCGTTCATGGGGTCGCTCCCTTCACGTTCGTGGCGGTGTCCCGGCTGCTCCTGCGCAGACCGCGGATAGGTACGGCGCTCTCCCCCGTAAGGTCGAGATCGTACGTGACGGTGGCACCGTATCGCCCCTGTTCCTGCGGGTCGATTCGAGTGTGGTTCAGGGTGACAAGCCGAGTACCGAGCGCGAACGCCTCGCCGATATCGTGCGTGACCATCACCACCGTCATTCCGCACTCGCGCCAGAGCTGCGCAATAAGAGAGTGCATCTGCGCTCGCGTGCCGGGATCGAGCGCGCCGAACGGTTCGTCGAGGAGCAGCACCTTCGGCCGCCGCGCCAGCGCCTGCGCGATGGCAAGTCGTTGCTGCATCCCGCCCGACAACGCATGAGGAAACTTGTCGGCGTGCGCCGAAAGCCCGACCTCGTCGAGCAGCCGCTCGCTCCGCCCGATCGCTTCACGGCGGGCCGCGCCGGCCAGCCGTGCGAACACCCGGCTCTTCTCGAACTCGAAAGCGAGCAGCAGGTTCCCGAGCACCGTGAGGTGCGGAAACACCGAATACCTCTGGAACACCACGCCGCGATCAGGGCCCGGCTCCGGCGGTAGCGGCTTGCCATCGAGCGCAATGCTGCCGCGGGTGGGCCGCTCCGCGCCGAGGAGGAGCCTGAGCAGCGTGCTCTTTCCCGCTCCCGACGGTCCGACGACCGATACGAACGAACCGGAGGCGATCGCGAGATTGATCCGCTCGAGCACGATCTGGGCGCCATATTCCACCCACACCCCCTTGAGTTCGATGGCGCTCACGCCCGCTCCTCCGCATAGGCCCAGCGGAAGCTGCGCCGCGCAATTGTCGCAAGGGCAAGATCGAGCGCATAGGCGATCAGTGTGATCCATGCGACATAGGGCAGGATCGTATCCATCGCGAGATACCGCCGCACCAGGAATATCCGGTATCCAAGGCCCATGTCGGACGCGATCGCCTCCGCTGCGATCAGGAAGAGGAAGGCCGGCCCGAGCGACAACCGCACGGCCTCGATCAGCCGCGGCAGCACCTGCGGCAGCACCACGCGGATTGCGACCTGCCAAGTTGACGCGCCGAGCGACTGTGCCTTGACGATCTGTTCCCTCGGCAGCGCTCCGACTGCAAGCCCGAGGTCACGGATCAGAAACGGCGCCACGCCGAAGGCGATGAGTACGATCTTCGACAGGTCGCCGAGGCCGAACGCGATGAAGAGGATCGGCAGCACCGCCATTGGCGAGATCATCGAGACGGTAGCGATGAGCGGGCCGAGCGCGGCCCCCGCGATCGGCACGAGCCCGATTGCCACGCCGAATCCGAGACCGATGGCGGTAGCGACGCCGAGCCCGATACCGAGGCGCTTCAGGCTCGCGCCGGTATCCTCCCAGAGGATTATCTCGCCGGTCCGGCGGTCCGGCTCGAAAGCGGCCCGATGCGCCGCCGCCGCCATCTCGGAAATCGGCGGCAGCAGCTTGTCGTTGGGATTTGCCGCGCGCCGCTCCGCCGATCCTGCCACATAGACGAGCGCAATCAGCACGAACGGCAGCAGCGCAAGTGCGATCCCCGCGCCACGGCGCGGCACGATGTTCATCAGCCGGCGAATGGCGAGCTCCCAAGCCGTCGGCCAGGTGGAACGTCAGATGTCGCCGTCGGCGGCCATCTGCATGAAGCTGGTGTCGTAACGAAGCTTCACGTTCTCCCTGTCTCCGTAGATCTCTCCATTGGGCAGCATGATGCCGATAGCGTCCTTGGACCTCACGTTCTCGCCCAGAAGGGCGTGCTCGAAGCAGAAGGTGGAGACGAGGTCCACGATTCGCGGCAACTCGGGGCTGCTGGCAAAGCCAAGTGCCTCATGTGGCGTGTAGAACATGCGGGTCGTGGCGAGTTGCGCATCGTAGCCCGCAAGGTCCGTACCGGAGGCCGCCGCCATCGCTGAACGCGCTGCCTTGCCCGTTTCGCTTGCATCTTTCATCAGTGCGAGCACCTCGTACCAGGCGCCAACAAGGGCCTTCCCCAGCTCCGGATTGTCCCTGAGCGTCTGCGTATTTATCCCGAGCGTGTCTTGGATTTCGCCCGGAATCTGGCTCGAATTGAAGACCTCCACGGCGCCGGGTATCGCCTTCGCCTCCATCAGCATCGGGTTCCAGGTGACGACCGCGTTGGAGTCGTCCGACTGGAAGGCGGCCAGGATGTCGGCGTCGGACGTGTTGACTGTCTTGATGTCCTTCTCGCCGAGCGCGACGGTCTCGAGACCGCGGGCCAGCAGATAGTGGGACACCGACAACTCCACGAGATTGACCGTCCGCCCCTTTATGTCGGCGAGCGTACTGGCGTCCTTGAGCACCACGCCGTCGTTGCCGTTGGAAAAATCTCCGATGATCAGCAGCGTGGTGTCCACGCCGCCGGCAGCAGGAATTGTGAGTGCGTCCATATTGGTCATGGTGACACCGTCGAACTTGCCGGCGGTGTACTGGTTGATCGACTCCACGTAGTCGTTGATCTGGGTGAATTCGATCGCGATGCTGTATTTGTCGGCCCATTTCTTCACGATGCCGGCTTCCGCCGCGTAAGGCCACGGCATCCAGCCGACATAGATCGACCATGCGATGTTGAATTCCTTCTTCTTCTCGGCCTGCGCGGGCGCGACGAGTGCCCCAAGCGCAGTAAGGGCGGCGAATGCTGCGGCAATGGGAGCAGTGAGACGTTTCATGATGCCAATCCTCGTCTTCGGTTGTCGAATGGCCGAGGGTTGACGAGCTGCGGGACGCCGACCCTGGCCGTCGAGCTCTCCCGGGCTTTTATCCCGCCGTGCACCCGGGCGAATGGCCCGGGGCGGCGGCTCTCGGACCAGCGTCCCGTGGGACCGGAACCCTAGCTGTTCAGTCCCGAAGTGAGATGGGTCGGATCGTACCTGAAGCGATCTGGCTCGTCTGCCCAGGCTTTGCAGATCGCCTCGTAAGGGGTGAGGCCCCATAAGGACTTCAACCGCTTGGCGAAGTTGTAAGCGTCAAGGAACGCGGCCAAGTGATCCTTAAGCTGGCGATGAGTGTCGTAGTGATAGCGCCGGACGGTCGCCTCCTTGAGCGAGCGGTTCATGCGCTCGACCTGGCCGTTGGTCCACGGATGGTTGGGCTTGGTGAAGCGATGCTCGATGTCGTGCTCTCGACAGACCCGATCGAACATATGCAATCGATAGCGCGCCGTCGGGCCTGAGCGGTTCTGAATGCTGTCGCCGAACTGGACGCCGTTGTCGGTGAGAACCGTATGGATTTTGTAGGGGACAGCTTTGACCAGCGCCGCCAGAAAGTGGGCAGCAGTCTTCACGTTGGCGGTCGGGTGTAGCTGTGCGAAGGCAAACTTCGACGTGCGATCGATCGCCACGAACAAATAGAGCTTGCCCTCCCCGGTGCGAACCTCGGCGATGTCAATATGGAAGTAGCCGATCGGGTAGCGTTTGAAGGGCTTTTTGGTGGTCTTGTCGCCGTCGATCTCTGGCAACCGGCTGATGCCGTGCCGCTTGAGGCACCGATGCAGGGACGACCGGGTCAGGTGCGGTACGGTCGGCTGCAAGGCATAGAGGCAGTCGTCCAGCGGCAACAGCGTGTGCCTACGGAAGGCAACGATGACGGCCTCTTCCTCCGACGACAGCACGGTTGATCGAGGTGCCTTCGGCCCCATTGGAGCATCAGTGACGAAGGCCCGTTTACGCCACTTAGCTACGGTCTTGTGGTTCAGCCCATACCGGGCTGCCAGGTCTTTGAGCGGAGCCTTCGATCGCTGTATTGCAGCTCGGATGGCGTGCGTGGTCGTGGCGCTGCCGTGAAGTATCTGCCCCATAATGCCTCCCGGAATGTAGGATCAGATTGACTGATTCCCTCACACTCCGGGACCAGACACCTAGCCGTGGCTGGTCTCTTCTGTTTTGCACGGCGCTCCGGATGGGCGAACCGCCGGATCTTCAACTTCACCGGCAACATTGCCTTCAAACGGCGATTCCGGGGGAGGGAGGAGCCGCTTTTCATGGCCACGGCACCGGGCCGCGGGCTCCTCGACCTCATCGCCACGCTACGTATCTCGCGTCTGATCTGAGCGTCAGGCGGCCTTCCGCCTTCCCCGCCGGAATGCATTCGGCACCGCCGCCGCGATCGCCTTCTTCATTGCCGTCGGCAGGGCCTCGCCCGCGAGCTCTTCCGGTCGCGACCACCAATAGCCCGCGGGCGGCAGCAGATCGGGCGCCACCTCCGCGCGGAACACCGTCATCTCCAGCCGGAAATGCGTGAAGACATGCGCCACCTTGGCGCGCACCTTCGTCCACTCCGCGTCGAAGGGCGCCGCCTCGAAGGCGCTCGCGAGGTCGAGACCGGGCGCGATGCTCCCCGGCACCTCCGCCATCCCGCCAAGCAGTCCGTCATCCGGCCGGCTCCGCAGCAGCACGGCGCCATCCGGCCGCACCGCGACGAACGCGACTCCGGTCCGCACCGGCCGCGCCGTCTTCTCCTTTCGCGCCGGATAGCCTTCCGGATTGCCTCGCGCATGGGCCAGGCACGCCGCATTCCATGGACAGAGCGCGCAGGCTGGCTTCTTCGACGTACAGATCAGCGCGCCGAGATCCATTACCGCCTGCGCGTAGTCCCCCGCGCGCCTGGCGGGCGTCAGTGCGGCCTGCCGCTGGCGGATTTCATTCTTCGCTTGCGGAAGAGGTGTCTCGATCGCAAACACACGCGCTATCGCGCGTTCCACATTCGCATCGACCGCCGCCACCGGCTCGTCGAACGCGATCGCCGCTACCGCCGCTGCGATGTATGGCCCGACGCCGGGCAGGGTGCGCATTCCCTCCGCCGTCCCGGGAAAGCGCCCGCCATGCTTGCGCACTACCGCTTCCGCCGCCGCCTTCAGGTTGCGCGCGCGGCTGTAGTAGCCGAGCCCCGCCCACGCCTTCATCACGTCCTCGCGCGGCGCGGCGGCGAGCGCCGCCACCGTCGGCCATCGCGCGACGAACCTCTCGTAGTAGGGCCGCGCCGCGGAAACCGTCGTTTGCTGAAGCATCACCTCGGAAAGCCACACCCGATACGGATCGGGCCGCACGCCCGCCGCGCGTTCCTTCGGCCCCACGCGCCAGGGCAGCTTGCGCGCATGCCGGTCGTACCAGTCGAGCAGCGCGAAAGCATCGGGCGCGGTCACATGCCCTCCGTCGAGTCGTCGTCGCGCGACTATATCACCGCCACCCGAGCCCGGGCGCCACGTACTTCAGGATCGCCTCGATCGCATGCGCATTGTAGTCGACGCCGAGCTGGTTGGGGATCGTGAGCAGCAGCGTGTCGGCCTCCGCGATCGCCTCGTCCTCTTTCAGTTGCTCGATGAGCGCGTCCGGCTCGGCGGCGTAGCTCCGTCCGAAGATTGCCCGCGTCTTCTCGTCGATGAAGCCCACCTGGTCCTGGTCCTGCCCCCCGCGGCCGAAATACATGCGGTCGCGGTCGTCCACCAGTGCAAAGATCGAGCGGCTGACGGAGACCCGCGGGGTCCGCTCGTGGCCGGCCTCCTTCCATGCCGCGCGGTACGCACGAATCTGCCTCGCCTGCTGGATGTGGAACGGCTCTCCGGGCGTCTCGTCGTCCTTCAGCGTCGAGCTTTGCAGGTTCATCCCGAGCTTTGCCGCCCAGACGGCAGTTGCGTTGGAGCCTGAGCCCCACCAGATTCGCTCCCGCAGTCCCTCCGAGTGTGGTTCGAGGCGCAGCAGCCCCGGCGGGTTCGGGAACATCGGGCGCGGATTGGGCTGCGCGAATCCCTTGCCCTTCAGCACCTCGAGGAACACTTCTGCGTGACGCCGCCCCATGTCGGCGTCGGTCTCGCCCTCGGCCGGCTGGTAGCCGAAATAGCGCCACCCGTCGATCACCTGCTCGGGCGACCCGCGGCTGATTCCGAGTTGAAGCCGCCCGCGGGAAATCAGGTCGGCCGCGCCGGCGTCCTCGGCCATATAGAGCGGGTTCTCGTAGCGCATGTCGATGACTGCCGTGCCGATCTCGATGCGCTTCGTCTTCGCGCCCACCGCCGCGAGCAGCGGAAACGGCGACGCGAGCTGCCGCGCGAAGTGATGCACGCGGAAATACGCCCCGTCGAGGCCCAGCTCCTCGGCGGCCACCGCGAGATCGATGGATTGCAGAAGCGCATCCGACGCCGACCGCGTCTGCGAATGAGGCGAGGGCGTCCAGTGACCGAACGAGAGAAAACCGAGCTTCTTGGGCACGCGGTATGACTACCCCGCCTCGCGGAAACGTTCTGCGGTTTCGAGGTCCACCGACACGAGCTGCGAAACGCCGCGCTCCGCCATGGTCACGCCATAGAGCCGGTTCATGCGGCTCATCGTGATCGGGTTGTGCGTGACGGTCACGAAGCGCGTGTCCGTGAGCCGCGCCATCTCGTCGAGCAGATCGCAGAAACGCTCCACATTCGCGTCGTCGAGAGGCGCGTCCACTTCGTCCAGCACGCAGATTGGCGCCGGATTGGTGCGGAACACCGCGAAGATCAGCGCCAGCGCGGTCAGCGCCTGTTCGCCGCCGGAGAGAAGAGTCATCGACTGCAGCCGCTTGCCCGGCGGCCGCGCCATGATTTCGAGCCCGGCTTCCAGCGGATCGTCCGACTCCGTAAGAATCAGCTCCGCGGTCCCGCCGCCGAAGAGATGCGTGAAAAGCTGGGCGAAATGCGCGTTCACCGTTTCGAATGCCGCCAGCAGCCGCTCTCTGCCCTCGCGGTTGAGACTCGAAATTGCCTGCCGGAACCGCTGGATCGCGCCGACGAGATCGTCGCGTTCGGCCGCCAGCGTGTCCCGGCGCTGGGCGAGTTCGTTTGCCTCGGTATCGGCGCGGAGGTTGACGCCGCCCAGCCGCTCGCGCTCCTGCTTGAGCCGCTCCATGCGCGTTTCGATTTCCGTGAGATCGGGAAGGGGTGCGCCGTCCTTGATGCCGGCAAGCGCGCGCGCCTCCGCCGGCGTGCAGTCGAGTGCCTCGGCGATTCGCTGCGTCACTTCGGTCAGTCGCTCGCGCGCCGAAGCGAGCCGCTCCTCCGCCCGCCCGCGCAGCTCGCGCGCTTCCGAAAGAGCGACCAGCGAATCCTTCGCCGCCCGGTCCGCTTCGGCCAGCGCCGCCTCGGCCGTGGAAAGCGCGTCGGCCGCCGCCTGCCGGTCAGTTTCCGCCGCCGCCAGGGCGTCGAGAAGCCGCATGCGCTTCTCCGCGATCTGCTGCGGCTGCGCTGCGAGGCTTGCGCGCTCCGTCTCCGTCTCCTTCGCTCGGAGGTCGAGCGTTTCGATCTGCTTCACGGCGCTCGCTGCGCGCTCGTTCCAGCTACGCCGCTCCTCTGCGATCGCCGCAAGCCGCTGCTGCCGGAGCGCCGTCTCCCGCTGAAGCGCATCGAACGCAGCGCGCGCATCGGCGACGGCCGCCCGGTCGGCGGAAACCGCGTCGCGATGCTCCGCGAGCTGCGCTTCCAGCAGCGCCGGTTCGGCAAGCGCCGCGAGCGCCGCCTGCGCTTCCTTGTGCGCCGCGTCCGCCTCCTGGATGCTTCCGGTGAGCCGCGCCTTTGCCTCGGCGAGCGCGGCCATGCGGGCCGCGTCCTGTCCGGCCTCCCGCTCGATATCCGAAAGCGCCCTGCGTGCGCTGTCGAGCCGGTGCTGCGCCTGGCGCCACGCCTCGCGCGCCGCCCGTTCTGTCTCGCCGGCCGCGCGCGCCGCGGCCTCTGCCGCAGCCACTGTCGCCCGCGCATCGGCGACTGCTGCGCGCAGCGCGTCGGTCTCCGCCGCGAGCGCCGCCAACCGGTTCCGGTTCGCGAACCGCTCCGCCGCCGCCGTCGGAGCATCCGCCCCGGCCGTGTATCCGTCCCAGCGCCAGAGATCGCCGGCCGGCGTCACCAGGACCTGCCCCGGCCGAAGCCGATCGCGAAGTCGCATGCCGATGTCGAAATCGACCAGCCCTACCTGCCGTAGCCGCCGTGCAAGCTCTGCCGGAGCCGCCACGAAATCCGAAAGCGCCTGCGCACCCGGCGGCAACGGCGGATCGTCGCCCCCCGCCGCGACCTGCCTCCAATGTACCGGCGCGCCCGGATCGGCGGGCACGTCGAGTTCGTCGGCGAACACGGCCGCCATCGCCCGCTCCAGCCCGGCCGGTACCTGCACCTGCTCCACGATTGGCGTCATGCCGTTCGGCAGTTCGTGGATGACCGTCGAGTGCAGCGCGCGCGCTTCGGCTTCTGCCGCGCTGAGCCGACGCTCCGCCTCGCCGAGCGGCACGCGCGCCGCGGCGTCGGCTGCGCGAAGCTCGGCCGAGCGCTGCTCGGCCGCCACGGCCGCGGCCTCGGCCTCTGCGGCCGCCGCCTTGGCGGCCTCTACCGCCTGCCGCGCCGCGCTGACCCGGGCCTGCATCGCCGCCGAGGCCGAAAGCTGCCGCAGCTCCGCCTCGACCGAATTGAGTTCCGCGTTCACCCGGTCCCGTCGCTCCGCCGCTTCGCGAAGGGCACGGTCGAGCTGCGCCCGGCGCGCGTTAAGATCGGCGAGGGCCGCCGTTGCCTCGCCCGCGCGCCGCTCGCTTTCCGCAAGCCGTGCTTCCGCGGCATCGCGCGTGGCCGCCAGCCCCGCCGCGCGCTCCGCCGCGCCGGACTCCTCGTGCCGTAGCGTCCGCTCCTCGCGGTCGAGCCTGGCGAGCATCTCGCGCTGCTCGGCCGCGATACGCCGCTCGCGATCCATATCCGCCGAAAGCTGCGCGATCCGCGCGGCAAGCTCGTCGAGGCGGTCTTTCACCCGCTGCTCCTCGGCATCGAGCGTCTGTCCCTCGATCACGATGCGCTGAAGTGTCGCCGCTGCCGAGGAATAGCGGTCGCGCAGCGGGGCGAGAGCGGTTGCCGCTTCTGCCTGTTCGCGCGCCGCGCGCGCCTGCGCGTCCTGGCGCTCGGCAGCGACGCGGCTGGCTGCCTCCAGCGCTTCTTCCGATTCGGCCACCGCCGTCTGCGACGCCTCGTAGCGGAGATAGAGCGCCGCCGCCTCGCCTTTGCGGATCTCCGCCGAGAGATTCCGGTAGCGCACTGCCTGCCGCGCCTGGCGCCGGAGCGCGTCGAGCTGCGTCTCGATCTCGCGGATCACATCGTCGATCCGCTGCAGGTTCTGTTCCGCCGCCCGCAGCCGGAGCTCCGCTTCATGCCGTCGTCCATGCAGCCCCGCGACTCCTGCCGCCTCTTCCAGGAGCGTCCGCCGCGCTTGCGGTTTTGCCGCGATGAGTTCGCCGATCTTTCCCTGGCCGACGATCGCCGGCGAATGTGCCCCGGTGGAGGCATCCGCGAATAGAAGCTGCACGTCCCGCGCGCGCACCTCGCGCCCGTTGATACGGTAGGTCGATCCTGCCTCGCGCTCGATCCGGCGGGTGATCTCCAGCGTCTCGCTGTCGTTGAAGGCGGCCGGCGCCCTGCGCGCACTGTTGTCGACGACAAGCGTCACTTCCGCCATGTTGCGCGCTGGCCGCGTGCCGCTGCCGGAGAATATGACTTCGTCCATGCCGGAGGCGCGCATGGCCTTGTACGAGGACTCGCCCATCGCCCAGCGCAATGCCTCGACGAGATTGGACTTGCCGCATCCATTGGGACCGACAATGCCTGTCAGTCCCGGCTCGATGTGGAATTCGGTGGGCTCGACGAAGGACTTGAAGCCGAGAAGTCGGAGCCGGCTGAGCTTCACGGCCTTGCCCCCCGGTTGCGCCGGGAGGCGGCGGCCCGCTCAGTTGAGCAGCGGTTCGATGAGCTTGTCGATTTCCTCAACTGTCAGCGCTCCGGCATGCTTCTGCCCGTTGATGAAGAACGTCGGCGTGGACTCCACCCCGAACTCCGCGCCCCGGTCCCGCACCCAGCTCACCCCGTCGAGAATCTGCTGATTACCAAGGCATGCCCGGAAGCTTTCCTGCGTGAATCCCGCCTGCCTTACCAGCGCGAACAGGGCATCGAGCGGCTTCTCCACAAAAGCCCACTCCCGCTGACGCTCGAACATCAGCTCCACCAGCGGGAAGAATCCGTCGTTCGGCGCGCACCGCGCCAGCATGATCGCCCCCGCCGCAAGCGAATCGAGCGGAAACTCCCGGAAGATAAACCGCACCTTTCCGGTGTCGATATATTTCGTCTTCAGCGTGGGGTAGGTGGCCGTGGCGAACCGCGCGCAGTGCGAGCACGTCATCGACGCATATTCGATGATCGTGACAGGCGCGTCCTCGCGGCCGAGTGCCTTTTCGCCGAGCGGGCCGGCCTGCATGAGATCGCCTCCGGTTGCAGGCGGTGTCGGCACCTCTGAGGTCGCCGGCGGCGATGGTGCGCCGGGCGTCGCCGGAGCTTCCGTCGTGGGCAGAACGGTCGGCTCCGACCGCGTAAGGAAATAGATGGCAACGCCCGCGACGACGATCGCCGCCACGACGATTGCGATGACCAACGGCCGGTTCTTCATGCGCGCCTGACTTTCTCTCTCGGGCCTGGACGCCCGGCCGCCGCCGGGCACGGGCTGCTTTGAACCAATGAAATAGGGCGTTTAGTCCGCCCTGGGTACTCCCTTCTGCACGCCGCCGCTCGCCAGAACCCCGCGGCCGAGCCGCTCCAGCGCCGCGCGCAGACCGTCGTCATCGACCTTGGCCACCGCCGCCCGGAGTTTCTCCTCCTCGGCGGGGTCGAGCCCGCGCAGCGCCGCGCCGCCGTTCCGTGTGCTGCGCTCGATCGGCTTTTGGACGATGCGGATCCGCCGCGCCGCTTCGAAACCGAGAAATCCGTTCACGCGCTCGAGTATCTGCCCGATCTCGTGCTGGAAATGGAGCGCAGCCGCGGCCGCGACCCGCACCGTGAGCGTCCCGCCCTCGTCTGCAGCACGCCCGTGCGCCCACGAAATCCGTTCCGGCTGCGTCGTGTGGGCATAGCGCGGGCCGACGATCTCCGGCCATGCGGCAATGAGCTCGGCCGTGGCGAAACCGCGCTTGGCGGATACCGGATCGAGCACACGCCCCACCAGTGCCGAAAGGGGAAGCGGGCTCTTCGGTCCGAAGCCTTTTTTTCTCATGCGCCCTTGTGCCACGCCCGGAGACGCCCGCAAAGCCAGTCTTCCGGGATTTCCCGCGTACAATCGGATAGGTCGATGGCGCGACAAAACAACGCCGGAACAATGGCTTACCGCGACCGCGCGATTGCTTGACTCGATTCCAATCCCTAAACTATGGTCCGCGCCGTTCCGGGCTTGGCCCGGAAACCGCTCTTTCCCGGCGCTCGGAGCAACTCGTGAGCGACAGGGACCGGGATCGGGAACGCGACGGCGGCAACCGCGAAAAGGAAGCCGAGCTTTCGTCGCGCCTCCGGACTCTCGAGGAGAAGCTCGACATCCGGCGCGCCGGGGAGCGCGCCGCCCAGGCGGCGTCGCGGCGGCAGGTTGCCCCCGGTGTTGCCCAGGCGATCAGGCTTGGCGGCGAATTCGTCGCGGGCGTTCTTGTCGGAGCTGGGATCGGGTGGCTGATCGATGTGTGGCTGGGGACCTCGCCTTGGGGATTGGTGGTGTTCCTGCTGCTTGGCTTCGCGGCCGGCGTATTGAACGTATTGCGGGCCGCCGGGCTTGCATCGGCGCCGGAGTCGCGGATACGACGGCGGGATCGTGACGGAAAGTAGGAGCCGGGGCGGGGACTCCGCCGGCATCGCGGAAGGGGAAGAGGTTGGCGAACGATCCGATCCACCAGTTTGAGATCTACCGGCTTTTCCCGATCGAGGTCGGCGGTCTGGATTTCTCCTTCACGAATTCCTCGCTCTTCATGGTCGCCGGTGTCGCGGCCTCCTCCGCCTTCCTGCTTCTGGCGACGCGCGGCCGCGGTCTCGTCCCGACCCGTCTCCAGTCGGTCGCGGAGCTCTCTTACGAATTCGTGGCCTCCACGCTCCGGCAGAGCGCCGGAAACGAGGGGATGCGCTTTTTTCCCTTCGTCTTCACGATCTTCATGTTCGTCCTGGCGGCGAATCTGATCGGCCTCTTTCCGTATTTCTTCACCGTCACCGCCCATATCGTCGTTACCGCATCGCTGGCGATGACCGTGATGACGATCGTCGTGGTCTACGGTCTGATGAGGAACGGCGTCGGCTTCTTCCGCCTGTTCGTACCGAGCGGCTTGCCGGTTGTCCTGCTTCCGTTCGTAACCTTCATCGAGGTCCTGTCGTTCCTGTCGCGGCCGATCAGCCTCTCGATCCGTCTTTTTGCGAACATGCTCGCCGGCCACATCACGCTCAAGGTGTTCGCCGGCTTTGTCGTCACGCTCGGTTCGATCGGCGCCCTCGGTGCCGTCGGCGCCATCCTGCCGTTCGCAATGAACGTGGCGCTTTACGCGCTGGAGTTTCTCGTCGCCTTCGTGCAGGCCTATGTCTTCGTGATCCTCACAAGCCTCTACCTCAACGACGCAATCCACCCGCACCACTGAGTGCGCTCATCGTCATCGAACAGGAGCAATCCAATATGGAACTTGACGCAGCAAAGGTAATCGGCGCGGGCATCGCCTGCATTGGCATGGGTGGCGCCGGCATCGGTGTGGGTCACATTTTCGGCAACTACCTTGCCTCCGCTATCCGCAATCCGGCTGCGGCTCCGGGCCAGTTCACCAACCTGATTTTCGGCTTCGCGGTGACGGAAGCGCTGGGCATCTTCTCCTTCCTGGTTGCCCTCATCCTGCTGTTCACCTGAGTCGAGGAGGCGCGTCGGCGCGCGATGGCTACCGGAACGCAGACAGAGAGCGGCACGCTCCACGCCGGCACGGAGTCGCTGGGGGCTGAGGAAAAGCACTTTCCTCCCTTCAACCCCGAGTTCTTCGCCTCGCAGATCCTGTGGCTCGCGATCTGCTTCGTCGCCTTCTACTATCTGATGAAGAAGGTGGCGCTGCCGCGCATCGGCGGCATTCTCGA
>Ga0209172_10005272_pt1 | contig 15929 bp, 16 predicted proteins | sample LarsenN4metaG_FD_184113 | JGI IMG/M metagenome (GOLD analysis project Ga0209172, IMG submission 184113) | Hot spring sediment bacterial and archeal communities from British Columbia, Canada, to study Microbial Dark Matter (Phase II) - Larsen... ... | reverse complement strand
GAGGTCGTGGAAGCTGAGGTCCTGGGGCTCGATGTGACTGCCGGGCGCGTGGAGACCAGCCGTGGCCCGGTCAGCTACGACTACCTGGTCGTCGCGCTGGGGGCTGAACTCGCGCCGGAAGCGCTCCCTGGCCTCGCCGAGGCGACCCACACCTTCTACACCTGGGAAGGAGCGGTGCGTCTCCGAGATGCTCTCCGCGTGTTTCCCGAAACGGGAGGCCGCGTTGCTGTGGTTGTAACCGCGCTTCCCTACAAGTGCCCCGGGGCGCCGCATGAAGGTGCCATGCTCATCGCCGACTACTTCCGCAGACGGGGGCTGGCTAGCAAGGTAGAGGTCCACCTGTACACCCCAGAACCCCAGCCGATGCCCGTGGCCGGGCCCGTCCTCGGCGAAGCCGTCGCAGCGATGCTCCGCGCGCGGGGCGTGGTGTTTCATCCGCTGCACAAGATCACGGCCGTCGATGGCAGCGCACGCGAGCTCCATTTTGAGGGGCAGCCGCCGGCGACCTTTGACCTTCTGGCGGCCATCCCGCCGCACCAGAGTCCGCGCGTCGTTCGGGAGGCCGGCCTGGCCGGTGAGACCGGCTGGGTGCCGGTGGACGCGAAGACGCTGGCGACACGGCATGAGCGTATGTACGCGATCGGTGATGTGACCGCGATCCCGCTCCCAGGCCGGTGGAAGCCCGACGTCCCGCTCATGCTGCCGAAGGCCGGGGTCTTCGCCCACGCCCAGGCTGAGGTTGTCGCCCGGCGCATTGCCGTGCAGGTCGCAGGTGCCGCGGCGGTCAGGGAGTTTGACGGGAACGGGTACTGCATGCTGGAGGCGGGCGAATCGATGGCCGGCTTTGCGTTTGGTGATTTCTTCGCCAAGCCGAGCCCACGGGTCGAACTCCGGCGGCTGGGGCGAGCCTGGCACTGGGGCAAAGTGCTCTTCGAGCAGTGGTGGCTTGCCTCACCGGGCCCGCGCCGGGAGACCCTCCGCCTGGCGCTCTCCCTGGGAGCCAGATGGCTGGGTGTCCCCCTCGTGGCGTGACATGACGGTGCGGATGATCGCTCCACGGCCTGCGGGTTCGTCTGAAGCGGTAGAGGTCTTTGATCGAGAGGCTGCCCGCTACGACGCATGGTTCGACTCCCCCGGGGGGCGAGCGCTATTTCCCTCGGAGGTGGAGGCCGTCAACCTGCTCCTCAAGGACCTGCCCGGGCCAGTCCTTGAGGTTGGCGTGGGGACCGGCCGGTTCGCGGAGGCGCTGGGTGTCCCCTACGGGGTAGACCCTGCGCTGGGTGCCCTGAGGATTGCCCGTAAGCGTGGGATCCATGTGGCCCAGGCTCGTGGGGAGGCCCTACCGTTCCCCGACCGGATCTTCGGTGGCGTGTTGTTGATTGTGACCTTGTGCTTTGCCAGCCCCCGCCCCCTCCTGCAGGAGGCGAAGCGGGTACTGACGCCAGATGGCGCGGTGGTCATCGCTGACATTCTCCGTGAGAGCCCATGGGGCCGGTGGTATTCAGAGAAGAAGGCGGCCGGCCACCCATTCTATCGCTATGCCACGTTCTACACCTTGGAGGACCTGGAGGGATCCTTGGCCGATGCAGGGCTCGTGGTTGCAGGTGCAGCCTCGGCCATTACCCAGGCCCCGGGAGGAGCGCTTGCCGCCGAGCCAGCCTATCAGGGCTTGGAGGAGGGGGCGTCCTTTATCTGCCTGCTGGCCAAGATCGCATCACCGTGACGTGTGATGAGCCACAAGACGCTCACGATCTTCCTGACGGCAGCTCCCTACTCGGGCGGATCGACCTCCACGGCCATGCGCCTGGCGAAGGCCGCCCTCGATGCGGGGCACCGTGTCAATCTGTTCGCCTCTGCCGACGGCATCTATGGGTTTACCGTCGGTCACCACGTCAAGGGGGTTCCGAATGCTGAAGCCGGGTTCCGCCTGCTCATAGAGCGGGGGCTGCGCGCGGAGCTCTGCGGGAGCTGCTTGGCCATCCGGGGCGTGCGGCGAGAGCAGCTCATGCCCGGTGCAGAGCCCTCATCGCTGTCGGGCTTGTTCCGGCTGATTCGCGAAAGCGACGTCGTGCTCACGGTAGGGAACTGACGATGCACGACCTCTGCATCGTGATCAGGAGGCCCCCGTACGGGACGCTGGGAGCGGCGGAGGGGGTCCGGCACCTGATCGGCGCAGCTCAAGCCGGAATGTCAGTCTACGCCGTGCTTGTCGACGATGGCGTCTATCTGGCTAAGGAGGGCCAGGATCCGGGGGGGACCGGGTGGACGAGCCTGTCCGGCGCCCTCGGACCGGCGCTCGGGTCTGGGGCGACGGGCTCATCAACCCGGGCTCGTGCCTACGTTCATCGTCCGTCGGCGGAGAGTCGGGGGCTGGATTCCCTCACCCTTGTTCCCGGAGTGGAGTTGATCGACGATGCGCGACTCGCGGCTCTCCTCGCGTCGGCAGAGACCCTCCTCATCTTCTGATGAAGGAGGCCAGCGTGGACAGGATGCTCCTGGCGATCACGAGCCCTCCGGGATCTTGGGAAGCCGCACGAGCGCTTGCCCTGGCCCGCACACTGGGTGATCAGGGTTGTGACGTAGGGCTCGTGCTGCTGCAAGATGCTGTGCTGGCCGCCGTCGACCGCGCCCAGACGCCTGTGGCGCAAGTCCTATCCCAGCTTCTGGCCGGAGGAGTCGCCGTTTACGTCGCAGCGCAGGATCTCGCCCTGCGGGGCTTTTCTCCTGACGCCCTGACCCCGGGAGCCACGGCCGTGGATGATCGGCGCCTGGTGGATCTGATGCTGGCTGATGGGACGAAGATGCTGGGGTGCTTCTGATTTCGCCAGCCTCACCGCTGGCGGAGGAGGCGGGAAGAGTTGGCCAGGATGCCCAGGTCCGGCAGTGACTGCGCGGCGGCGGCGAGGATCGGGGGGAGGAACCCCAGGGCTGCCAGGGAGAGCCCCGCGAGATTGTAGACAGCGGTAAAGGCGATGTTGAGCATCACCACCCGCATGGTTCGCCGGGCGATCCGGAACACGTCCGGCACGAGCGTCCAATCGTCGCGCATCAGCCCGATATGCGCCGCCTCAAGGGCGATATCCGTGCCCGCCACACCCATCGCGATGCCGACATCGGCCTGGGCGAGCGCGGGGGCGTCGTTGACACCGTCCCCGACCATGACGACGATGCGCCCCTGGGCCTGATGGTGTTTCACCACGGCGATCTTGTCCTCCGGCATCAGCCGGGCCTGGTACCGGACGCTGAGCCGCTCTGCCAGCGCGCGGGCGGTTGGTTCATTGTCTCCGGTCAAGAGCTCGATATGCTGGATGCCGAGCGCGCGAAGGGCAGTGACGGCCGCCGGAACTTCTGAACGCATGGCATCCGCCGCCGCCAGGACGCCGATCAACTGCTCATCCCTGGTTACGAGCATCGCCGTCTTGCCTGTGGCTTCAAGCGCATCCACCAGGGGGGGCCGCGCAGCGCCAGTGTGCATCCGGCTGTTACTTACGGCGATGTGATGCCCGTTGATCCGCGCGCGCACGCCAAGACCGGGCCGTGCCTCAAACTGTTCGGGGTGACCCAGCGAGATCTTCCGCTCCTGAGCCGCCAGGCGCACGGCCTCCGCGAGCGGGTGTTCCGAATATCGTTCTGCCGATGCTGCCAGCGCGAGCACCTCCTCCGGCGTCGCCCCGTTGAGCGGGATGATGTCGGTGATCTGTGGACGGCCGAGTGTGAGCGTCCCGGTCTTGTCGATGAACACCACGTCCGCTCTGGCGAGAGATTCCAGGTACCGGCCTCCCTTGATCAGCACTCCTCGCCTGGCGCCGGCGCCGATGGAGGCCAGCATGGCGATGGGCGTCGCCAGGGCAAACGAGCAGGAGCAGGCGACGACGAACACAGCGGCCGCCGCCAGCGGGTCGCGCCGGACCAGCAGGGTGAGGGTGCCGATCCCCGCGACGACCGGCAGGTAGTAGCCTGCAAAGCGATCGGCCACCCGTTGCACGTCGGCGCGGTGGGCCTCGGCCTCCTCCACCAGTCTGATCACACGCCCGAAGGTGCTGTCGCCTCCGACGTGGGTCGTGCGGATGCGGACGCTCCCCGCGCGTACCAGGGTGGCAGCGAACACGCGGCTCCCCGGGCCGACGTCCACGGGCAAGGACTCGCCCGTGATCGCCGCCTGATCGATGGTCGCCTCACCGGCCACGACCTCGCCGTCAACAGGAAGCTTCTCTCCGGGGCGGACCACGACGATGTCGCCCCGCCGGACGGCGTCCGCCGGAATCTCAATGTCGGTGCCGTCTCGCTCCACCCGAGCGGTCTGGGGGGCCATCGTGGCAAGATTCCGGACGGCGCGGCGGGCGCGGTCGGTCGTGAAATGCTCGGCGTAGTCGCCGATGCGCATGAAGAACACCACCACGGCCGCCGTAGCCCATTCCCCGACGGCCACCGCGGCGACGACGCCCACCGTCATGAGCGTGTGGGCGATGACCTGTCTGTGGCGGGCGGCCAGGACCACCTTGCGGAACACCGGGAAGCCGCCCGCCAGCACGAGGATGAGCCAGAACGGCCACGGCACCCGATCCGTGAGCACCGCGAAGAGGCCCAGCCACTCTCCCAGCACGACCACGAAGAGCACGGCCCCGAACACGACAGCAAGGAACGCCAGGAGTTGGCGGCCCAGGTGCCCGACGGCCGGTCGCCCCGGCGAAGGACCATCAGGCAGGGGGACAGAGTAGCCCGCCTCCTCCACCGCCTGGCGGATTGCCGCGAGATCCGCCCGGGAAGGGTCGAGCTCGATCACCGCCTTCCCCGAGGCCAGCCGCACGTCCACGGAGGCGATACCCGGCACCGCGGCGATGGCGAGCCGGACGTGTCTCGCGCAGTCCGCACAGTCCATCCCCCGGACCGGGACCTCGATCTTCGCGTGCCTGGTCATCGCGGCGCCCTGCGGGCCTGGGGAGCCTCGTAGCGCGTGCACTCGTAGACCCCCCGTGCCACGTCGGCAAGCAGTTCGTCGGCCAGCCGCAGGAGAATGGAGACGCGCCTGTCGCTGAGCTGATAGTGGACGTAGCGACCGTCTTGCTCCCGAATCACCAGCCCGCAGTCGTGCAGGCAGGCCAGGTGGCTGGACGCATTGGGCTGGGTGAGGCCCGTTGCGGCGACGATCTCGCCCACCGTCATCGGACGGCGCCGGAGGGCGTCGAGAATCGCCAGGCGAGAGGAGTCGGAGAACCCCCGAAACAGCTTTGCCTTGATCCTGATCGCTTCTGGGCGCGCCATCGTGAGCATCGGGTGAATCCCCTCAACGCAGACAAAGGATATATGACTACATTCCTATACGATGATACTTCATCCTGCCGAGAAGAGCAACTCAGGCCCGCGCTCAGGCCGTTCCTCGCCAGGTTCCCAGGGGTCAGCGAAGAGTCCGGACGGCGTCGAGGATCTGCGCGCTGTGGGCGCCGAAGTCGATGTCCACGCGCTGCACCCGGATGATCCCGGCAGCATCGATGACGGCGTATCCGACGAGGCCACCCATCGGCCGGCCCCCTCCCGCAAGGTCATAATGCTTTGCCCCTGAGTAGTCGGGATCCAACAAAATGGGAACCGTGATCCCGCTCTGGGCCCGCACGTTCCGGGAATTCTCGGGCGTGTCGGGATTGATCACGTAGACCTCTGCGTAGCGCTGAAGCTCAGGTAGCGTCCGCGCCAGCTCGCCGAGCTGGCTCACGCAGCGCGCTCAGAAGAACCCCATGTGGAAGATCAGTACCGTGGCGCGGTCCCGCCTGGGCACCGTGTAGTCGCGTCCCTCGGCGTCGCGGAGCGTCAGGACAGGCGCCGGCCGCCCGACCAGCGTCCGCAGGTCCAGGCCGACGGTGGGATCCAGTGCGCTGCGCCCTCCTCCCCGACCCGCCCACCCAGCCCACCAGACGATGACCGTGATAGAGGCAATCGCCAGCCCCCCGATCACAGGCATCAGCCACGACCGCCCTTGTCTTGCCGTTCTCCCACGACCCGGCATGTCATCCCCCCTGTCTGGTCTGCGCCCCTAGCGCGGAGGCTCGATCCGCAGCGGCGCGTTGAAATCCATGAGATCCAGCGTCATGTAGTGTGGTTCGATGCGTCCCACCATCAGCAGCCGGTGGAGACGCCCCGTGCGCTCGTCGATCCACCCGGCCAGCGCCGCGGTCCCGGCGCCGGTTTCCCACGTGACGACCCGGCACGTCCCATCCCCACAGGGCATGGTGCGGCCGAGTGTGACCGCGCGCGCCCCCCTGGAGTAGGCGCGGATGTAGTCTTCCACTGCGAATGGGGGATTCAGCAGGTCCCGCTCCCACGCTCCAGCCCCTGCGCGGAAGGAGCGGAGCGGGCCGACAATGACGGCTTCGTTTCCGCTGGAGGTCGAATATCGGAGGCGGTCCGGCCGCCGGAGGTCGTAGCGCGTCACGACGACGTTCTCTCGTCCATCCGTCAGCTGTTCCACCTGCCGCCATCCGGAGAGGCGTGCCATCGCCTCCTCCATGCGCAGCAGCAGCCGCCGGGCGGGCGCGTCGAGTGGCTGCGCGGACCCGCCCTCGAACCACAGGGGGAACAGCGTGGTGACGTCGAGCTGCCCCCGGCGGCGGATGACCACCTCCACCTGCCACCAGCCCGCCAGCCCCAGAACCGCGTCCTCGACGGTGTGGGCTCCCCGGTCGTCGTACGCCAGGCGGAGAGTCACGGGATCGAGATCCTCGTCGAGCTTCGTCGCCCGCAGCAGCACGCGAACCTCGCCGTCCAGCGCTGCGCCGCCTCGCTCCGTACCCCGTACGGTGAAACGATTGATGCCGGGCCGGGCCGGCGCGACCGTGAGGGAGAGGCGGACATCGCCGGCGATACCGGCAAGCACGAGCGGCGCGGGCTCAGGGGGCGGCGGCTGCATGGCGACCCGGGCCGGCGGCGTGATCGTCAGAGCCGCCACGATCAGGACGATGAGCGCGCCGACCGAGACTTCGCCGGTCACAGAGGCCATGAGCCGGCGGAGGGCAGGATTCATCCCATTCTGCCTGGCCAGGTGGGGGCGCAGGATGAAGAAGTTGATGGCGCCGAGCGCTGCCATCGGGACCACCAGCACCAGCTTGGCCAGCAGCAGCCACCCGTAGGGCGTGATCACGAACGCGCGCACGCTGGGGATGAAGCGCAGCGCGCTGAGCAGCCCTGTCACGACGAGTACCCCAAGTGCACCGCCCGCCACGAGGGAGAACCGTGAGACGACCTGTCCGGCGAAGAACTCCCGCGCAGGAAGCGTCCGGGAGATCAGAACAATGAGCAGGGCGGCCAGGCCTCCGATCCAGGCCGCCGCCCCGACCAGATGCAGCCAGTCCACGGCCGCCGCGACCAGCCCATCACCTGCGGCGTGGGCCGTCGTCGCGAAGGCGGCCAGCAGGACCGCACCGGCCAGCGGCTGGATCCATCGGGCCTGCGGCACGCGTGCGCGCAGGTCGGGGATCTCCGGGATGAGACGCGCCGTCAAGACACTGAACAGCCCGTACACCGAAGCCGCCATCATGATCAATACGATGTGCGTACTCCCACCGACGGCGCCGGGTCCGCCGAACAGCACCGTCATCCCGCCGACGACGGCGAGCCAGGCGACGCCGCCAACCTGCAGGATGCGGCCGGCCGGCGAAGCCGGAAGCAGCAACAGGAAAACGGCGCACAGGCGGAGCACGAGGCTCCACCCCGCGCGTGTGTTCCACAGCAGCGGCAGGAACAGTCCGCCGGTCGCGGCGTGCAGCGCAGACGTCCCCAGCAACTGGGCGACCTGCAGGAGGAACTCACCGGCGGAGCCGACGCCGACCGCTCCCCCCGAGACGATCGTGAGCAGCCGCAGCCGGGACTCTGCGGTCGCCTCCAGGGAGCCTGCGGCCGCTGGCTCCACAGTCCGGAGCGCCGGCCGCAGGATCGCCACGCGGAACAGCGCGACGCCGGCGACCACGAGGGCGGCCAAGAACGCGACCCAGCGGAAGGCCACCTGCGCCGGCGGCGGCGTTCCTCCTCCCGACGACGGTCCGGCCGGTGCGGCTTCACCGACCGCGAAGAGGAAGAACCCGCTGGTGCTGTGACCGTCCGCGGGCCACAGGACCCGCCACCGCACGGTGTACACGCCGGTGGGAATCGCCGGGAGGGTAATGGTCATACGCCGGGCGTCCGTGGACAGCGCCGACGCCGTGGACACGGGCTTGCCGTCGCGATCGGCGACCACTCCCGACGACAGTGCCGCGTCCGCAGGCTCGCTGAAATAGAGCACAACCTGACGCGGGGCCGCATCCAGCGCACGGTTCGCGGCAGGCTCCGTGCGCTGCACGACGCCGTGCGCCCACGCCGGGACCGAGGCGGCCGACCAGATGAGGCTGGCGAGCGCCAATCCGACGATCACGCGGTTGCCCGGGCGGGAGGTTACCATCGGTCAGTACCGCCGGGGGATCGTGCTGCTGATGCAAGCGGCGATGCTGGGCCACCCACAAAGGTCCCCGAGGCACGTGTGTCCATGGGCATCTAACGCGGTGCGACCGTAAAGCGGAAGGTCCCCTGGGCGATGTTTCCGTCGGGGGTCGAAACCGCCCTCCACTTCACGGCGTACGTGCCGGGACCGAGCGTGCGGAGCCGCGCGATCATCGTCACGCGGTCCAGATCGTCGAGGTCGACCCCGCCCTTTCCGTCGTCCACGCGCCTGCCCTTACTGTCCCACACGCTGACCGTGCTGCGTTTCGGGTCGAGCTCCTCCCTGCCGAGCGCAAACCACAGGCGCACGACACGGGGCGGCGTCCGGACGGTCGAACCCGGCGCGGGATCGGCCTTCGTCAGCTTTGCGTGCGCCGGCGCGGCTGAGGAGATCCCCAGCGCCAGCGCACCAGCCACGCACCCTGAGACGATGAGACGAACGAAATCCCTCACCGATACCCAAGCAGCCGCAGGCCGTTCGCGACCACCAGCAGCGTACTCCCCTCGTGCAGGAACACCGCGACGGGCAGGGTCATGATCCCGACCACGGTCGTCACCACCAACAACGCGATCACACCCAACGAGAGCGCCAGATTCTGGCGGATAACGCGGCGGGCGGCACGGCTGAGGCCGATGACATAGGGCAGCATCTTGAGGTTGTCAGTCATCAGCGCGATGTCTGCGGTCTCGAGTGCGACGTCGGTCGCGCTCGCTCCGATCGCGATCCCCACGCTGGCCGCGGCAAGCGCCGGGCCGTCGTTGACGCCGTCGCCCACCATCGCCACCTTGCCATCGCGCGCGAGCAGCGTCTTGACGACCTGCACCTTCTCGTCTGGGAGCAGTTGGGCGCGGATCTCGTCCATTCCCAGCGCGTCGCCCATGGCGCGGGCGGCCCGCGGCGCATCCCCGGTCAGCATGACCAGGCGCCGGATCCCGGCCCGCTTGAGCTGGTCCATCGCCGCGCGGGCCGACGGCCGCGGGGCGTCAGCCAGGGCGATGGCGCCGATCGTCCGGCGGTCCCGCGAGACGAGCACAGCGGTCTGTCCCGCCTCCTGCATTGCCGTCACGACGCGCCAGGCCTCGGCGGTCACGGGAATCCCGAGCTCATCGAATAGATCGCGCGTCCCGACGGCGACCGGCACCCCGTCCACCACACCGGTGATGCCCTTGCCCGTCACGGCGCGCACATCCCCGGCCTCCGACGCCTCAACCCCTCGGACGCGGGCCGTCTCAGCGATGGCGCGACCCAGGGGGTGCTCTGACCGGTGCTCGACCGCCGCCGCGATGCGCAGCACGTCATCTTCTGAAACTCCGAACGCGGACAGGTCCGTCACCCGAGGCTCGCCCAGCGTGACCGTGCCGGTCTTGTCGAGCGCGATGACCCTGACCGCGCCCGCCTCTTCCAGATGGCCCCCACCTTTGACGAGTACGCCGCTCATCGCCGCCCGCCCAATCGCTGAGAGCACCGCCGCCGGGGCGGCGATGGCCAGCGCGCATGGAGAGGCCGCGACGAGCAGGGTCATCGCGCGGTAGAACGCGTCGCGGAACGGCATCCCGAGCAGCGGCAGGCCGGCCAGGACGAGGCCAGCGGCGGCCAGCACTCCCGGTACCAGGTAACGGGCGATCCGTTCGGTGAACCGCTGCGTCGGGGATTTCTGGGCCTGCGCCTCCTCGACGAGGTCGGCGATCCGTGCGAGCGTCGTTTCCCGCGCCACCCGGGTCACCGTGATTTCGAGTGCACCATCCTGATTGATGGTTCCGGCGAAGACGCGGGCGCCCGGCTCCTTGAGAACCGGCATCGACTCGCCGGTGATCGGCGCCTGGTTCACCATCGACCGGCCCTGCGCCACCTCGCCGTCAAGGGGGATGCGGTCGCCCGGCTTCACCACGATCAGTTCGCCGGGTTGGACCTGGTCCACCGCGACGACGGCCTCAGTCCCATTCCGCCGGACCACCGCTTCCCGCGGGGCCAACCGCATGATCGCGCGCAGCGCATCGCGGGCGCGGTCCATGGCCAGGTGCTCCAGCGCGTGCCCCAGCGAGAAGAGGAATAGCAGTACGGCGCCTTCGGCCCAGCGGTTGAGCGTGGCCGCTCCGAGGGCGGCGATCACCATGAGCACGTCGATATCGAACCGGCGCTGCCGCAGCGCCCGCCCGGTCCCCTGCAGCGGGATCCAGCCGCCCGCCGCGTAGCCGAGGGCGAACAGCGCGGTCGGCATCCATGCCGGGGCACCCAGGGCGCCGGCGAGCGCGCCCGCGCCGGTGAGCGCGCCGGCGCCCAGCGACAGGAGAAGTTCGCCGCGGTGCTCCCCGCCCCGGTGGGCCGTCTCCCGGACGCGGTAGCCCAGGGCCCGCACCCGGTGGAGGACCTCCTGCCGGCTTAGGCGATCGCGGTCATACTCGATCCACATCCGCGACGCCGCGTAGTTCACCGATACGGAGAGGAGGCCGGGCAGCCGCCCGAGCGCGTGCTCAATGACCAGCACGCAGTCGGCGCAATCCAGCCCCTGCAGCTCAATCATCTCGTGCCGGAACTGCCTGGCGATCGCCACGCCGGCGCGCCGCGCTGCCTCCTGGACGCGGGCCAGTGTGGTGTGGTCCGGGTCTACACGCAACATCAGCCGGCCGCGCCGGGTATCAACCTCCACGGACTCGACTCCGCGCAGCGTTGCCAGGCGCGCCCGCAGGTCATGCACACAGCGCTCGCAGGCGCTCGTGTCCTGCGGAAGAACGACGGGAAGGTCAAGCGTGATCGAGGTCATCTGTCAGACAAGCTCCTCAACGTGGTCCAGGCCGTCGGCGATCAGCGTCCGGATGTGCTGATCGGCCAGGGAGTAGTACACTTGGCGGCCGTGGCGACGGTGTCTGACCAAGCGCAGTGCCCGAAGGATGCGCAATTGGTGCGAAACCGCCGACTCTGAGGCGCCGGCGATCTCCGCCAGGTCACAGACGCAGAGTTCCGCCTGCAGCAGGGCGAAGAGGATCTTGGCACGGACGGGATCGCCGAGGGCTCGGAAGGTCTCGGCGAGCAATTCCATCGTCTCCTCCGGCTTCATCCGGCTCCGCACCTTGCGGACCAGCCCCGGGTTGACGATGTGCGCGTGCTGCGCGTCAGAGGTCAGGAGAGCCTTGGCGGCCATTGTTGGGAGGAATAATTGAACAGTTGTTCAACAGATACACTATAGCGCCGGAGGGGCGGTACGTCAATGAGTTGCAGTCTGGGGGATGCCAGGCTACATGGAGTCGTGGCAGGATCTGGACGAGGGGGAGACGCTGGCATACGTGCTGCTGCGGGGAGTGGGGCGGCTCCACGTGTTCCCGGGAGACGAGGTGAGCCCCCGGAGCTACCTGCAGCGGTGGCTCGGCCTGCATCGGGTCAAGCGTGTATAGGAGTTCCTGGATCGCTGGCAGAAACGCGGCGGCCTGGCGGTGCGCCTTCGTGACCCGGAGGCTACGCGGACTCCGGCCGAAAGGCAGAGACCCTCCCTCGGCCAGCCGCGGTCGTCAACCCGCAGGCCTCCTGCTGCGCCCCGGCAATTTTCTGGCGGGCCCGGAGGGAATCGAACCCCCGACCAGAGGCTTAGGAGTCCCCTGCTCTGTCCACTGAGCTACGGGCCCGCAAAGTAGTGGCGCGCCCGGCGGGACTTGAACCCACGGCCTTTGGCTCCGCAGGCCAACGCTCTATCCACTGAGCTACGGGCGCGCAGTCATGGAGCCACGCGCACGCCGATTATAGCACGTTCCGTCGGTTGCGGGCTTTTCCCGCCGCTCCGGCGAAACAGGGCGCTCGCGACCGTGGTAGAGTAGAGGTCATCCTCCCGGGGTACTCCCCCTGGTAGGCTCTCATCCCAGACGACAAGAAGGTGCCGTCATGAGACACGTTGCGTGGGCCGCGCTGCTCGTCCTGGCGGCGCTGGCGGGGTCGGTTCTTGCGCAGGCCAATACGAGCATCGTCGCCGGGCAGCACGTGGCCGGCGTCCGGCTCGGCGGCAGCGCCAATGACGCGATCTCGGCCTTCGGCAACCTGTACAATCAGGCCGAGTCCCGCTCCGGAAAGTACACGCTGTACGAATGGCCGCTGCGGCCTTTCGTCGTCATCGCCGAGAAGGAGTCGGGCCGGATCGTCCTGTGCGTCATCGTGCTGAGCGATACGTACCGCACCGATCGCGGGAACCTGGCTGGCGGCAGCGAGCGGGCGGCGGTCGAGGCGGCGTATGGAACGGAGTTCACGACCGAAGAGGACGAGAGTTCGGTCACCATGATCTACGACGCCCAGGGGATCGCCTTCGACATCGGCAAGCGCGGCGCGATGAGCGGGCGCGTGCTCCAGATCGTCGTCTTCGTCCCCGGCCAGTGGAAGGCGATTACCGGGGGGTTGTAGGGGGCCCCGGACGGCGGGTGTGGTAGGATAGATGCGTCTGGAGGGGTGACCGAGTCGGCCGAAGGTAGCCGCCTGCTAAGCGGTTGAGCGGGCAAAACCTGCTCCGTGGGTTCGAATCCCACCCCCTCCGCCAGGCATGTCTAGCCGTGGAGCTCCCGGGGAATCTCTATTAGTAAGGGAGCTCCGTCCCCCGCTACCCCTCCAACGCAGACCCGTTACCCCCGCGGAGCTCCCTTTGCTTTGGGAGCGACCACGAGGTGGGGGAAGCCGGCCGGTCGCGGTCCGCCGGAGAAGTGTTCTGCCCATGGCGCAAGCGCGGCCCGGAGCTGCTCCAGGTTGATCCCCAGGTAGGTCCGCGGAAATGGCGCGAGTTTCTTGCACCCCTTGGCCAGCAGCGTGTGGCTGCCGTGGAGGCTTCCCTTCTCGTAGTGATAGAAGGCGGCCGCGACCTGCACGAGACCGTGGTAGAAGTCCCGGGCCGCGCCCGCCGCTTTTCTCCAGAGAGCTTCCCCCCACTCATGACATTCGAAGAAGAGGGCGGCATTGAACAGCGCCGCGGCGACGCGAACGGCGTCCTCGGCGGTCTCGATTTCTGACATCTCCTGCAGTGCGTTGAGCGCCTCAAGCAGGCGCGCCGTCTGGCGGTGGGCATAGGCGCGGTGCGGCGCGAACCGCGGGGAGAGCCGGATGAAATCCCCGTCGGGGATGAGAAGGCCGGTCTGTTCCAGGTGTGTGATGTCTTGTGGTTGTGGTCTCCACCCCAGGGGGGCGGCCACAAGGGCGGCGTGGGCCAGACAGTCTGATCGCGACAGGCCTCCGTGATCGAGGGAAGCGTGCTCGGCGCAGACGGCGGCGACGGCCACCCAGGAGGCTCGGCCTGGATCGTGGATCGCCTGGAGGGTCAGAGCCGCGAGCAGATGCTTCAACTCGACGTACGACATCAACCCTCGCGGAAGGCGGACAGCGTCTCGGCGAGGGCCTGTGGTGTGGTGACCGGCGGGGCGCACGAGGTGCCGCTGCAGACGAACGCGGTCGGCTCCTTGACCTGCGATCGCATGGCCCGCGCGACCTCCGGCACCGGGACGTCGTCTTCCCCCTCCGCGTGGTGGCTGATCACGCGATCCGGCCGCCAGGCGCCAAGCGCGGCGAGGTGCAGGGCCCTGGTGCGGGGATCCTTCCGTGGTCCCACGATCGCGATGTGAGCCGGCTCATGGAGCAGGTCGTCGAGGGCGATGAAGAGTGTGGAAGCGTACAACCCGTGCTGGGCCAGGACCGGAACGAACGCGGCGAGCAAACGCTCGGCGAGCGATCGATGGCTGTCCGTGCCCAGGAGCCGGGACAACCGCAGCAGCGCCAGTGCCCCGGTGGCGTTGGGCGACGGCGTCGGGGAATCCTGGAGCGGCTTGTACGGCACCTCCAGCGCGATCGCGGTGCTCTTCGCCGCGTCGCGGAATCCCGGATCCTCCCAGAACTCATGCAGCGCGGCGTCGATGACGCCGCGCGCGATACGCAGATAGCGGACATGCCCTGTGACCTCGTACGCGTCGAGGAGCGCCTGTGTCATCTGCACCTGGTCGTCCGCCAAACGCAGTTCATCGCCGCCGAGGACATGTACGAACCCACGAGCTTGTTCATATCCTTCATTGATGAACCGTTCCAGCGAGCGCAACGCCAGATCGCGGCACGCCGGTTCGTTCAATGCGACCGAGGCCGCGAGAAACGCCGAGATGGCCATCCCGTTCCAGTTGGCGTAGCAGGCGGTGTCCACGTACGGCGCCTTCCGGAGGTTGCGCGCCCCGGTCATCTTCTGCCGGCCGGAGGCGATGAGCGCGCGGACTTCGTCCACCGTGCGGCCGGTGACCGCGGCCACCACGTCCGCCTCGCGATCGACGAAGAGCACGTGCCGGCCGTCGGCGTGCATCTCGCCCTGGCCGTGCAGGTGGTAGTGCTCGGCGAGGACCGCGAACTCGTCCGCGGTGAGCACCTCCTTCGCCTCGCCCATCGCCCAGGTGAAGTACGCTCCGTCGTCGTCCGGGCCGACGTCGGCGTCCTGGCTGCCGTAGAATCCCCCGCGCACGGGATCGGCCAGGACGGTAGCCATGAAATTGGCCGTGTCGCGCGCCACCTCCGCGAACAGCGCCGTGCCCGTGGCCTGAAACGCCTGCGCATAGGAATGCAGCAGCCCGGCGTTGTCGGAGAGCATCTTCTCGAAGTGCGGGACGTTCCAGCGACCGTCGGTAGCATACCGGTGGAACCCGCCGCCGAGCTGATCATGGATGCCGCCGCGGGCCATCTTCCCCAGCGTGCGCACCACCATCTCGAGCAGGTCGTCCTGGCGGGTACGGGCGTGGACCCGCAGGAGGAGCGCAAGCGTGGAGGGGTGCGGGAACTTCGGCGCGCCGCCGAAGCCCCCCTCGGCAGGGTCGAAGACGCGGCGGATCGAGGCCAGCGCCGTTTCCAGATGCGCCCGGTCGAGCGCGCCTCCGCCCTGCGGCCCGGTGAACACCAAAGCCATCTGGCGGTGCAGCTGCTCCGCGGCCTCCACGGCTTCGTCGCGGCGGTCGCGATAGTAGGCGGCCACGCGGAGCAGGACGCGTTTGAAACCCGGCCGGCCGTACGCGTCGCTCTTTGGGAAGTAGGTGCCGCCGAAGAAGACTTTGCCCTCGGGGGTGAGGAAGGCGGTGAGCGGCCAGCCGCCCTGGCCCGTGATCGCGCTCACCGCGTTCTGGTAGCGGGCGTCGATGTCCGGCCGCTCATCCCGGTCGACCTTGACCGCGACGAAGTGGTCGTTGATGATCCGGGCCACCTCGGGATCGTCGTAGCTCTCATGGTCGATGACGTGGCACCAGTGGCACCACACCGCGCCGATGTCGAGCAGGATCGGCTTGTTTTCTCCGCGGGCGCGAGCGAACGCCTCCTCCGACCAGGGCAGCCACGCCACCGGCTGGTGGGCGGCGCTCCGCAGGTAGGCGCTGCGCGCATCGGCCAGGCGGTTGGCGTTCACCCGGATCCGTGCTCCTTGCCGGCCTGTTCCACGAAGTTGAGGCGGAGCGTGGTCAGGAGGTTCTCCAGCTCGCGCCGCTCG
>Ga0209172_10005271_pt1 | contig 15930 bp, 11 predicted proteins | sample LarsenN4metaG_FD_184113 | JGI IMG/M metagenome (GOLD analysis project Ga0209172, IMG submission 184113) | Hot spring sediment bacterial and archeal communities from British Columbia, Canada, to study Microbial Dark Matter (Phase II) - Larsen... ... | reverse complement strand
GACGGCAGCGCCTGGCCGACCGGGAACAGCGCGGTGTCCTTGATTTCGATGTGGATGCCTTCGTCGTCCTGGCGCATGCTGACCTGACCACCCTGCATTAGTGGTGCCAGGCTCTTGCCGATGTCGTCGGCCAGCTGTTTCAGGCGGGCGCGCTCCTGCAGGCGCTGCTGGCCCTCGACCGCGGTGGCGATCGGCTTGGTGTTGGGGATCTCGATCATGGTATTGGCGTTGCCGGACGGCGGCGTGGCCTGGATCGCCAGGTTGCCGCTGCGGAAGGCGTCGATCATCGACGTCGACAGCACCCGGTACTTGCCTTCGTTGACCTGCGAAATGGCATACATCACGACGAAGAAGGCAAACAGCAGGGTGATGAAGTCGGCGTAGGAAACCAGCCAGCGTTCGTGGTTTTCGTGGACTTCTTCCTGTTTGCGGCGTCGTGCCATGAATGCTCCGTGTCAGAGGTCAGAAAAGACGGGTGTCGAACAGCGCGCGGATGCCGCCGGCAAAGCTGACGCCGATGCGCTTGGCAAAAAAGTCGCCGAGGCCGTCGCTGGGGGTGAAGTCGACCAGCTCTTCGGCCTTGATCTGCTCGCGCGCCACCGAGCTGACCGAGCCCAGGTCATCGGCAAGTCCCAGCGCGATGCTGCCGCTGCCCAGCCACACCCGGCCGCTGAAGACTTCGGCGTCGGCCTTCAGCCGGCTGCCGCGCCCCTGCTTCACCACCGCGATGAACTGCTGGTGGATTTCGTCGAGCAGCGACTGGTGGATGGCCTGCTGCTGCGGATCGCGCGGCGAGAACGGGTCGTTCATTGCCTTGTTGCTGCCGGCGGTGGTCAGTCGGCGCTCAATGCCGAGCTTCTCGATCGCCTTGTCGAAGCCGAAACCGTCCGACACCACGCCGATGGAGCCGATGATGCTGGCCTTGTCGACGTGAATCTTGTCGGCGGCGGCGGCGATGTAGTAGCAGCCTGAGGCGCACACTTCTTCCACCACCACGTGCAGCGGAATGGTGGGATGCAGTTTTTTCAGGCGGCGGATTTCGTCATTGGCGATGCCGGACAGCACCGGGCTGCCGCCGGGGCTGTTGGCGCGGATGATGATGCCCTTGGTGTTGCGATCGTTGTAGGCGTGCTCCAGCCCTTCCAGCAGCCGGCCGCTGGCGTTGCTGTCGCTGTCGATGGCGCCGTCCAGCGAGATCACCGCGGTGTGCTTGCCGCCCAGCGTGCCGCTGTCTTGTTCGTCCTGCCAGAAAAACATCGCCAGCAGCGTGCCGATCAGCAATAGCCACGCCAGCCGGAAGAAGGTCTTCCACTGGCGGGTGCGTTTCTGTTCCAGCAGTGCCGCGCCAGCCAGCTTTTCAATCAGCTGGCGCTCCCATTTGGGTTCTTGCTCCATGCTTGCCTCAATCTTCCGCAACGTTGGCCGCAACACGCATCAGGCGCCGTCGGCTTGCGGCAAATAGTATATCCGACCCTCGCGCTCGGCGAGCGCGAGCGACTGCAACGATAGTCCGCGGCAGGGGCCGGCAACGCAGTAGCCGTTGTCCGGCAGGTACAGCGCGCCGTGCATGCTACAGATCAGGTAGTCGCCGTCGCCATCGAAGAAGCGACCTTCCTGCCAGTCCAGTTCCACCGGCACATGACGGCAACGGTTGAGGTAGCCGTATACCACGCCGCCATGACGAATGACAAATGCGGCCGCCGTCTCGCCGTGGTGTTGGATCTCGAAGCGCACGCCGTTGCCGCCATCCCGCAGGGCGTCGGCGTCGCAGATCAGCTGCGCTGCTGGATCAGCCATTGCTGCAGATCGTCAAAGACATCGAAAATCGCCAGCGGTTCGCAATCGAGCAGGTCTTCTACCGGATGCGCGCCGTAGCTGACTCCGACGCTGAGGGTGGCGGCGTTGAGTGCCATCTGCAGGTCGTGGGTGGTATCGCCGACCATCAGCGTGCGCGCAGGCGCAACGCCCAGCTGGCCGGTGATGTCCAGCAGCATCTGCGGATGCGGCTTGGAGTGGCATTCGTCGACGGTACGGGTGGCGAGGAAGTGTGGCGCCAGACCGGTGACGTTCAGCGCGCGGTCCAGGCCGACGCGGCTCTTGCCGGTGGCCACCGCCAGCAGGTAGCCGGCGGCCTCCAGTGCGGCCAACCCTTCGGCCACGCCGTCAAACAACTCGATGGTCTCGTCGCCGGCCAGATAGTGGTGGCGGTAGGCCTGCACCATGTCCTGGTAGCGCGCCTCCGGCAGGCCGGGGCACACCACGCGCATGGCGTCGACCAGGCCGAGGCCGATCACGTGGCTGGCGCGCTCGCGCAGCGGGATCGGCAGGCCGAGGTCCTGGCAGGCAGCCTGGATGGAACGGGTGATGTGGGCGGTGGAATCCATCAGGGTTCCGTCCCAGTCGAACACGATCAGATCGAAACGGGTAGTCATGATTGGGGCAGGGTATCCAGAAAGCGGGTCAGTTCGGGCGGCAGCGGTGCCTGCAGTTGCAGCTCCTCGCCGGTGAGCGGGTGCGGCAGCACCAGGTTGGCCGCATGCAGGAACATGCGCTTCAGGCCGTGGCGTTGCAACTCGCGGTTGGCGCTGAAATCGCCGTATTTCTCGTCGCCGGCAATTGGGCAGCCGTTGGCCTGCATGTGCACGCGGATCTGGTGGGTGCGGCCGGTACGCAGCAGCGCCTCCAGCAGCGTGAAGTCGCGGTAGCGTTGCTGTACGGTGAAAATGGTGTGCGCGTAGATGCCGAGCGACTCGTCGACGCGCACCATCCGCTCGCCGCTCGGAGTGTGGAAGCGGTGCAGCGGCAGCTTCACGTGGCGGATCTTGTCCGGCCATTGGCCCAGTGCCAGCGCGAAGTAGCGCTTTTGCGGCACGTCGTTGCGGATCATCTCGTGCAGCTTGACCAGCGCCGAGCGTTTCTTGGCGATCATCAGCAGGCCGGAGGTCTCGCGGTCGAGGCGGTGCACCAGCTCCAGATAGCGCGCGTCCGGGCGCGCCTTGCGCAATTGTTCGATGACGCCGAAGGACACGCCGCTGCCGCCGTGCACGGCGACGCCGGCCGGCTTGTTGATCACCAGCAGCGCCTCGTCCTCGTACACGATCGGGAAATTGGCGCCGGGTACCACCTGGCCGTCGGTCGCCTTGGCGGCGAGGCGGATCGGCGGAATGCGCAGTTCGTCGCCTTGCTGCAGGCGCTGCATCGCGTCGGCTCGGCCCTTGTTCACGCGGATCTCGCCGGAGCGGATGATGCGATAAATATGGCTTTTCGGCACGCCCTTGAGCAGGCGCGTCAGGTAGTTGTCCAGGCGCTGATCGGCACCGTTTTCGTCGACGGTGATGAATGTAACGGAATCTTTGCGAATGTCAGTCATATTGCTTATACTCCGTTGGCTCCTTCGCCTGAAATAGTGCGATGTGTAGCACACCGGAAATGGGTCGCAGACAATACTGCCTGTGGCGCTGCTGCGCAACAAAAACCGGCCGGCAGGACATTGGTCCTGACCTGACGCCGGTTGTACCGGGCGCAGCCATGGTTATCTCGCTCACCCCGAAGTAGCGATGTTAATGCATTTAGATGCATGACGCACTCACGCCAGTTTCCCGTTTCGGGGCGATAAGGCCCGCCCCGAAGCTTTGCAGCAAAATTTGACCCGACGTGGCCACCCGATTTTGCCGATCCTGCCGCCAAGGCAGGGTGGGTTTGGTAAGCGCCGAAGCATGGCGCAGCAGGGGCCGCGTGTAGAACAAGAAGTTGGCTTAACCCGATCGCAGTTCAGTTGCTCTTTACTCCGACACTTCTTAACGGCATGCGCTCATTACACTCATTGAGCCGTCAAATACTTGCTGTACCCCTAGCGTGAGTGCACGCGTAGGGACATGATTAATGAAACGCATGCTTTTTAATGCGACACAGGCAGAAGAACTGCGTGTCGCCATCGTTGATGGGCAAAAGCTCATCGACCTCGATATCGAAACCGTCGGTAAAGAACAGCGCAAGGGCAACATCTACAAGGGCACCATCACCCGGATCGAGCCATCGCTGGAGGCGTGTTTTGTCGACTACGGCACCGACCGCCACGGTTTCCTGCCGTTCAAGGAAGTTTCCCGCAGCTATTTCCAGCAGCACGAAGGCGGCCGTCCGCGTATCCAGGACGTGCTGCGCGAAGGCATGCAGGTTGTCGTGCAAGTCGAAAAGGACGAGCGTGGCAACAAGGGCGCCGCGCTGACCACCTACGTCAGCCTGGCTGGCCGCTATGTGGTGCTGATGCCGAACAACCCGCGTGGTGGTGGCGTGTCACGCCGCATCGAGGGTGAAGAGCGTCAGGAGTTGAAAGACCTGCTGTCGCAGCTGGAAGTGCCGGGTGGCATGAGCCTGATCGCGCGCACCGCCGGTATCGGCCGTTCGCTCGAAGAGCTGCAGTGGGACCTGAATTACCTGCTGCAACTGTGGCGTGCCGTTGACAGCGCTGCCGGTGCCCAGTCCGCGCCGTTCCTGATCCTGCAGGAAGGCAGCCTGGTGATTCGCGCCATCCGCGACTACTACCAGCCCGACATCGGCGAAATCCTGATCGACACCGAAGAAATCTACGAGCAGGCGCGCCAGTTCATGAGCCACGTGATGCCCAATAACGTTGGCCGCGTGAAACTCTACAAGGACCCGGTGCCGCTGTTCTCGCGTTTCCAGATCGAACACCAGATCGAAACCGCGTTCTCGCGTGCTGTCACCCTGCCGTCCGGCGGTGCCATCGTCATCGACCACACCGAAGCACTGGTGTCGGTCGACGTCAACTCGGCGCGTGCCACCAAGGGTTCCGACATCGAGGACACCGCGTTCCGCACCAACCTGGAAGCGGCGGAAGAAATCGCCCGCCAGTTGCGCCTGCGCGACCTGGGTGGCCTGATCGTGATCGATTTCATCGACATGGAAAGCCAGAAAAACCAGCGTGACGTGGAAAACCGCCTGCGCGACGTGCTGAAGCACGACCGTGCCCGCGTGCAGATGGGCAAGCTGTCGCGTTTCGGCCTGCTGGAACTGTCGCGTCAGCGCCTGCAGCCTAGCCTGGGTGAAACCAGTCACGAAGCCTGCCCGCGTTGCCACGGTATCGGCTTCATCCGCGGCATCGAATCCTCCGCCCTGCACATCCTGCGCATCATCCAGGAAGAAGCGATGAAGGAAAACACCGGCGCGGTGCACGCGCAGGTACCGGTCGACGTGGCCACCTTCCTGCTCAACGAGAAGCGTGCCGAGATCTACTCCATCGAAGCGCGTCTGGATGTGGCGGTAGTGCTGATTCCTAACCTGCATCTGGAAACCCCGCACTACAAGATCGTGCGCGTACGTCACGACGATCTGGCGGAAGTCGGCGATGCGCCGAGCTATCAGCGCGTCGAAATGCCGGAAGAAGACACCTCGCACCCGTTCGGCCAGGAAAAGCCGAAGCTGGAGCGCCAGGAAGCCGCGGTCAAGGGTGTAACCCCGGCCCAGCCGGCACCGCAGGCTGCCGAACCGGTTGCACCGGTCGCTGCCGCACCAGTGGTGGTTGCCGAGCCGGGTCTGCTGGCCCGTGTCGTTGGCTGGTTCAAGTCGGTGCTGTCGCCGGAACCGCAGGTGAGCGAAACCAAGCCGGTGGTCGAAGAGAAGCGCCCGCAGCGTGAAGCGCGCAATCCGCGCCAGCGTAATGGCGAGCGCCGTAGCAACGGCCGCCGCGAGCGGGAAGAGCGCGCACCGGGCGAAGGCCGTGCCGAACGCCAGGAGCGCCAGCCACGCAACGACAATCGTCGCAATGAAGTGCGCGAAGAAGGTCAGGCGCCGGCCCGTGCCGAGCGTGCGCCACGCCGCGAACGCGAACCGCGTGAGCCACGCGATAACGCGAATGCAATGGTAGCGCGCAGCGATGCCGTGACTGATGGCGCCGTGAAAGAGCAGCGCGACAACCAGCGTAACGACCGTCGCCGTGAGCGCGAGCAGCAGCGTGTTGCCAAGGAACAGCAAGTGGTGCAGGCACCGGAGCTGGAAGCCGAGCTGCCAGCGGCGGATGCGGTGGTGACGGATGCAGTGGTAACGGAGGCCGTGGTTGCGCCGGAGCAGGGCGAGCGCGAAGCGCGCGAGCCACGTGAGCGCCGTCGTCGTCGCAGTCGTCGTGACCGTCGTGATGACACGGCCGTGGCCGGTGAAGCTGGTGCCGAAGTGACTGCCGAACAGCAGGCAACCGAGGTGGTGGTCGATGCCGCTGTGGTGGCCGAGGCGGCGCCAGTGGTTGCCGAGGAAGTGGCACAGCCGGTTGCTGCGGTTGAGGTGGTAGAAGCCGAAGTTGCCGAAGCCGTTGCAGTGGTAGCCGTCGAGCCGGCCGCGCCGGAACTGGTTACCGCCGAGGTGGTAGAGTCTGCGTTTGACGAGGTGGCGCCTGCCGCCGAAATCCAGCCAGAGCCTGCGGCCAACGTTGCGGAAGTGGCAGCAGTGGCGGAAGTGGTGTCCGAGCCAGTGGAGGAAGTGCCTGCCGAAATCGTTACCGAAGCCGTTGTCGAAGCCGTTGCGGTCGAGGAAGTGCTGGCGCCGGTGGCGGAAGTAGTGGTCGAGCCGGCACCAGTGGCGGTGCTTGATGCCGCGGCAACAGCCGGTCTGGTGATGGTGACCACACGTGCCGCCAGCGAGCTGCCGGAAGTGGTGCAGCCAGAGCCGGTGCTGAAGGGCAAGCGTCGTCGCGAAGTGGTGCGCCAGGCTGAAGATGGCGAGGCGCCTGTCGCACTGGTACAGGTACAGACTCAAGCTCCGGCTAGCCCGGACGCCTAAGTTGATGCAGACGTCAAGCCCGGAAAATTCATTTTTCGGGCTTGACGAATCGGCGATCGCTGTCTAAACTGCGCACCTCTTTAGGCAATTCCCTGATAGCTCAGTCGGTAGAGCGACGGACTGTTAATCCGCAGGTCCCTGGTTCGAGTCCAGGTCGGGGAGCCAAAATATCCAGTGCAGCAAGCCAGCGATGTGATGTTGGCTTGATGTCAGCAGTAACAAGTTTGATGTTCCCTGATAGCTCAGTCGGTAGAGCGACGGACTGTTAATCCGCAGGTCCCTGGTTCGAGTCCAGGTCGGGGAGCCACCAATACCCAGTGCAGCAAGCCGGCGATGTGATGTCGGGTTTGATGTCAGCAGTAACAAGTTTGAATGTTCCCTGATAGCTCAGTCGGTAGAGCGACGGACTGTTAATCCGCAGGTCCCTGGTTCGAGTCCAGGTCGGGGAGCCAGAATATCCAGCACAGCAAGCCGGTCGATGTGATGTCTGGCTTGATGTCAGCAGTAACAAGTTTGAATGTTCCCTGATAGCTCAGTCGGTAGAGCGACGGACTGTTAATCCGCAGGTCCCTGGTTCGAGTCCAGGTCGGGGAGCCAGCCAAATCAAAAACCCGCCTTCCGGCGGGTTTTTTGTTTAGCATGTGGCAGCGGCAATGGAGGAGACGGCATGATCAAGTCGGTAGTGGCGATTGCCAGTGGGGCGGTGCTGGGCGCCTTGCTGCGCTGGAGCTTTGCGGCGCAACTCAACCGTCTGTTTCCGGCCATTCCGCCGGGTACCGTGGTCGCCAACTGGCTGGGCGCGTATCTGGTGGGGCTGATCGCCGGGCTGTTCGTGGCCAATCCGCACTGGCTGCCGGAGTGGCGGCTGTTCATCTTCACCGGTTTTCTCGGTGCACTGACCACGTTTTCCACCTTCTCGCTGGAGGTGGTGTCCTTGCTGCAGTTGCAGCGCTATGGCGCCGCACTGCTGGCGGTGTCGCTGCACCTGTTCGGCTCGCTGCTGCTGACCATTGCCGGCTTCGCCACCGCGCGCTGGCTGGGTTAGGACGTTCTGCATCGTACTGACGACAGGCGCTGGTGCTCACGTGATCGGCCCTGACCCGCACCATGCTGGCGGTGATGGTACATAAAAAAGCCCACCTCGGAAGGTGGGCTTTTTGTTTGCCGCTGGCGTGACTTACTTGGTGGCCAGCCAGTCCTTGGCGCTGGCGATGGCCGCGCTCAGGTTTTCCGGCTGGGTGCCGCCGGCCTGGGCCATGTCCGGACGACCGCCGCCCTTGCCGCCAACCTGCTGTGCCAGATGGTTGACCAGCTCGCCGGCCTTGAAGCGGCTGGTGAGGTCCTTGGTGACGCCGGCAATCAGTGCCACCTTGCCATCGCTGTTGCTGCCCAGTGCAATCACGGCGGAGCCGAGCTTGTCCTTCAGCTTGTCGAGCAGGTCGCGCAGCGCAGCGCTGTCGGCACCCTCCAGCTCGGCGGCCAGCAGCTTGACGCCGTTCACCTCGATGGCCTGTTCCGCCAGGCTGTCACCGGCGGAGGCCGCCAGCTTGCCCTTGGCGGCGGCCAGCTCCTTCTCCAGTGCCTTCAGTTCGCTTTGCAGCGCGCCGATCTTGCTGAGCACCTCGTCGCTGGTCTGCGCCTTGAGGTTGGCCGCAGCGCTCTTCAGCAGGCTGTCCTGGGCCTGGACGTAGGCGACCGCGCCTTCGCCGGTCACCGCTTCGATACGGCGCACGCCGGCAGCGACGCCGCCTTCGGCCACGATCTTGAAGAAGCCGATATCACCGGTACGGTTGACGTGGGTGCCGCCGCATAGTTCGGCGGAGAAGTCGCCCATCTGAAGGACGCGCACTTCATCGCCGTATTTCTCGCCGAACAGCGCCATGGCGCCGGCACGGATGGCGTCGTCGTAGCCCATCAGGTTGGCCTTGACTTCGTGGTTGGCCGCCACCACGTGGTTGACCACGCGTTCGATCTCGGCGATCTCTTCGGTGCTCAGTGGCTGGCCGTGGGCGAAGTCGAAACGGGTGCGTTCGGCGTTGACCAGCGAGCCTTTCTGCGCGACGTGGTTGCCCAGTACCTTGCGCAGCGCGGCGTGCAGCAGGTGCGTGGCCGAGTGGTTGCGCGCGGTAGCCAGGCGCTTGTGCAGGTCGATGGTGGCCTGCACGGTATCGCCGATGTTGAGGCTGCCTTTGGCGAGGCGGCCGGTGTGGCCGAAGACCGCCGACTTGATCTTCTGGGTGTCGTTGACGTCGAACAGGGCGCCCACGCCGCCGGCGGCGGAGATCTCGCCGATGTCGCCGACCTGGCCACCGCCTTCGGCGTAGAACGCGGTGTTGTCCAGCACCACGATGCCTTCATCGCCTGCGGCCAACGTTTGCACCGGCTCGGTGCCCTTGTACAGCGCGATCACCTTGGCATCGACGCTGTGGTTGCTGTAGCCGTGGAAGCTGGTATCGGCGCCATCGTAGCTGACGCTGCCGGCGACCTTGAATGCGGACGCGGCGCGGGCACGGGTGCGCTGTTCTTCCATCGCGCGCTCGAAACCGGCCATGTCGACCTCGATATGGCGCTCGCGGCAGATGTCGGCGGTCAGGTCGACCGGGAAGCCGAAGGTATCGTACAGCTTGAACACGGTGTCGCCATCCATCGCGGTCTTGCCGCCGGCAAGCGCGGCATCAACCAGCGCCATGCCGGTTTCCAGCGTTTCGGCAAACTTGATTTCTTCCTGGCGCAGCGCGTCCTCGATCACTGCCTGTTTCTGGCGCAGCTCGGGGTAGGCATCGCCCATCTCGGCCACCAGGTCGGCAACGATCTTGTGGAAGAACAGGCCTTTCTGGCCCAGCTTGTAGCCGTGGCGGATGGCGCGGCGTGCGATGCGGCGCAGCACGTAGCCGCGGCCGTCGCTGGACGGCAGGATGCCGTCGGCGATCATGAACGAGCAGGCACGAATGTGGTCGGCGATCACTTTCAGCGACGGTACGCTCTGGCTGTATTCGATGCCGGTTTCGCGCGCGGCGGCGCGCACCAGGCAGGCGAGGGCGTCGGTTTCGTAGTTGGATTTCACGTGCTGCAGCACGGTGGACAGGCGCTCCAGACCCATGCCGGTATCCACCGACGGCTTCGGCAGCGGGTGCAGGGTGCCGCTCTCGTCACGGTTGAACTGCATGAACACGTTGTTCCAGATTTCCATGAAGCGGTCGCCGTCTTCGTCCGGGCTGCCCGGTGGGCCGCCGGCGACTTCTTCGCCGTGGTCATAGAAAATCTCGGTACAAGGACCGCACGGGCCGGTGTCGCCCATGGTCCAGAAGTTGTCGGACGCGTACGGTGCACCCTTGTTGTCGCCGATGCGGATGATCTTGTCCGCCGCCAGGCCGACGGTTTTGTGCCAGATGTCGTAGGCTTCGTCGTCGCTGGCGTAGACGGTCACCATCAGCTTGTCTTTCGGCAGCGCCAGCCATTGCTCGCCGGTGAGGAACTCCCAGGCGTAGGTGATGGCGTCCTGCTTGAAGTAGTCGCCGAAGCTGAAGTTGCCCAGCATTTCGAAGAAGGTGTGGTGCCGCGCGGTGTAGCCGACGTTTTCCAGGTCGTTGTGTTTGCCGCCGGCGCGCAGGCACTTCTGGCTGGTGGTGGCGCGGGTGTAGTCGCGCTTTTCGAAGCCGAGGAACAGGTCCTTGAACTGCACCATGCCGGCCACGGTGAACATCAGGGTCGGGTCGTTGCCGGGGATCAGGCTGCTGGAGGCAACCACCTGATGGTTTTTCGAGGCAAAGAAGTCGAGGAACTTCTGGCGGATTTCAGCTGTTTTCATGGTGATTGGTCAGTATCTTCAGTGAATTCGGGTTGCGGCCAACCTTGCGGTGGCGCGGTGCAAAAAGTGATGCCCGATTGTGGCAAGCGTGGCCGGTGCTGGCAAGTGCCGCTGCCGCTCATTCGTCGTCTATGTCACGGCTGGCGCCGCGCAGCACGCGCTGGATGATGTCCATGCCGAAGCCGCGGCTGGCGAGAAAGCGTATCTGCTTCAGCCGCTCCTGCTGGTCGGCCGGCGGCCGGCCGAACTTGCGCTGCCAGATGGCGCGCGCGGTGGCCAGATCGTCCTGCTGCGCCAGCGCGGTCTGGATGGTGTCGCGATCGATGCCGCGTTCGCGCATTTCCTGCGCCAGGCGGCGGCTGCCGTAACGTTGGCCGCGGCTGTTGGCAAAGGCTTCGGCAAAGCGGCTGTCCGATTGCCAGTGGTCGGCGGCCAGCTGTTCCAGCAGCGCGTCGACTTCTGCTTCGCTGTCGGCAAACGGCGCGAGCCGCCGCTTCAGTTCCAGCCGCGAGTACTCGCGGCGGGACAGAAGATCGACGGCTCGCGCCTTCAGGCTTTTTTCAGTGCCGGCCATCAGGCATCAAAGGTGTCGTCGAGCAGCTCTTCTTCGTCTGCCGCGTCGTCCTTGTTGGCGACTACCTGGACGCCGACGGTTTCGCGGATCTTGCGCTCGATTTCCTTGGCGATCTCCGGATTGTCCTTCAGCCACTGGCGGGTGTTGTCCTTGCCCTGGCCGATCTTCTGGCCGTTGTAGGCGTACCAGGCGCCGGACTTGCTGATGAAGTCGTGCTCGACGCCCATGTCGATGATTTCGCCTTCGCGCGAGATGCCTTCGCCGTAGAAGATGTCGAACACCGCCTGCTTGAATGGTGGCGACACCTTGTTTTTCACTACCTTGACGCGGGTCTCATTGCCGATGACCTCTTCGCCCTTCTTGATGCCGCCGATGCGGCGGATGTCCATGCGCACCGAGGCGTAGAACTTCAACGCGTTACCGCCGGTGGTGGTTTCCGGGCTGCCGAACATCACGCCGATCTTCATGCGGATCTGGTTGATGAAGATCACCAGCGTGTTGGTGCGCTTGATGTTGCCGGTCAGCTTGCGCAGTGCCTGCGACATCAGGCGCGCCTGCAGGCCGACATGGCTGTCGCCCATCTCGCCTTCGATTTCCGCCTTCGGCACCAGTGCCGCCACGGAGTCGACCACGATGATGTCGACGCCGCCGGAGCGCACCAGCATGTCGCAGATTTCCAGTGCCTGTTCGCCGGTATCCGGCTGCGAGATCAGCATCTCGTCGACCTTGACGCCCAGCTTTTGCGCGTAGGACGGGTCGAGCGCGTTTTCCGCGTCGATGTAGGCGCAGGTGCCGCCCAGCTTCTGCGCCTCGGCGACCACTTGCAGACACAGCGTGGTCTTGCCGGACGATTCCGGGCCGTAGATTTCCACCACGCGGCCACGCGGCAAGCCGCCAACGCCCAAGGCGAGGTCAAGGCCGAGCGAACCGGTGCTGATCACCTGCAGGTTTTCATGCACCTGGTTGTCGCTCATGCGCATGATCGAGCCTTTGCCGAACTGCTTTTCGATCTGGGCCAGTGCTGCGCTCAGGGCCTTGCTCTTGTCTTCGGAACGCTCCGCCATGCTTGCTCCATTCATTCAACGGTGTGGTGTAAGGGATCGGGTTTGATTATGTACGTTTTCATCCGGCGTGCCAAATAAAAGCGACAGGCAACGATGCGTGCGCGCCACAAGGGTAGGGACGCGCGGGATATCAAGCGCAGGATTATCGCACAAAACCCCCGGCGGCCAAGCTTGCTTCTGGCATAGGCGGCGGTGCAAGTAATGCTTTTGGCGGCAAGCCAAGCTGTGCCAGAATGGCTGCATGTTGAATGAACGTACGCAACGCCTGCTCAAGGTGCTGGTCGAGCGCTATATCGCCGACGGCCAGCCGGTCGCCTCGAAAACGTTGGCCGCAGTCTCCGGTCTGGAGCTGTCGCCGGCTTCCATCCGCAACATGCTGGCGGACCTGGAGGCGATGGGCCTGATTGCGTCGCCGCATACCTCGGCCGGACGGGTGCCGACGCAGCGCGGCTACCGCCTGTTCGTCGATCGCCTGATCACCATCCAGCCGCTGGCGGCGCCGATGGTGCAGGAGCTGCGCCACAACCTGCAGCCGGACAGCCCGCAGCGCGTGCTGCAGGCGGCGTCGCAGGTGCTGTCGGAGCTGACCCAGTTTGCCGGCGTGGTGATGACGCCGCAGCGCCCGGACGGCGCCTTCCGCCAGATCGAGTTTTTGCGCCTGTCCGAGCGGCGGGTGCTGCTGATCCTGGTGACGCTGGAAGGCGATGTGCGCAACCACCTGTTCAACACCCCGCGCGATTACAGCGGCAGCGAGCTGATCGAGGCCGCCAATTTTCTCAACCAGCACTACGCCGGCCAGGCGCTAGCCGGAGTGGTCGACCGCATGGAGCAGGAGCTGACCTGCCTGCAGGGCGACATCTCCGGGCTGATGACGGAGGCGATCCGTTTCGGCCGCGAGAGCCTGAGCAGCGACGAGGTGATGGTGTCCGGCGAAGGCAAGCTGCTGTGCGCCAACGACTTCGGCGGCGACCTGCAGCGCCTGCGCGAGCTGTTCGACACCTTTCAGCGCAAGACCGAGCTGCTGCAGCTGCTGGAGCAGAGCCGGCAGGCGCCGGGCGTGAACCTGTTCATCGGCGACGAGTCTGGTGTGGTGACACTGGACGACTGCAGCGTGGTGATCGCGCCGTACCGGATGGGCGGCCAGCTGGTCGGCACCCTCGGCGTGGTCGGCCCGACGCGCATGGCCTACGAGCGGGTGATCCCCATCGTCGACATCACCGCGCGGCTGGTCTCCAGCGCACTCAATTTCAACGACTAGAATTCAATCACCGGCCGCCTTGCGGCCAACCTTTTGACGGATCCGCCATGTCTTTTCTGCCCAAGATGCTGTTGTCCCTGCTGGCGCTGTGCGCCGCGCTGGCCCGTGCCGATGCCGCCTTTCTGGCGCGGCCGGACGTGCAGCGCTACATCGACGAACAGGTCGCCGCCGGTGCGCTGACGCGGCCGGAGCTGGAGGCGGTGTTCGCCAATGTCGAACTCAAGCCCAACATCATCAACATCATGGATCGGCCGTCCACCGCGCGGCCGTGGTACCAGTTCCGTCCCAACTTCTACAGCGAGCGGCTGATGGGCGAGGGCGTGGCGTTCTGGCAGGCCAACGAGGACGCGCTGCGCCGTGCCGAGCAGCAATACCATGTCGCGCCGGAAATGATCGTCGCCATCATCGGCATCGAGACCCGCTACGGCGGCAACACCGGCAGCTTCCGCCTGGCCGATGCGCTCTCCACGCTGGCCTTCGACTATCCGCGCCGCGCCGCGTTCTTCCGCGACGAGCTGACCGAGCTGCTGCTGCTGGCGCGCAGCGAGAACATCAACGCCTTGTCACTGAAGGGCAGCTACGCCGGGGCGATGGGCCTGCCGCAGTTCATGCCGTCCAGCTTCCGCAAGTGGGCGGTGGATTTCGACGGTGACGGCCATCGCGATATCTGGAACAACCGCGTTGACGCCATCGGCAGCGTCGGTAACTACTTCCAGCTGCACGGCTGGCTGGGCGGCGACGACGTGGTGGTGCCGGCCGAGGTGGCGCCGGGCGAGGCGCTGGACAAGCTGCTGGCCGACAAATTCAACCTGCACTACAGCGTGGCCGAGCTGCGCGCGATGGGCGTGTCGCCGCTGGCGCCGGTGCGTGACGATGCCAAGGCGGTGCTGTTTGCGCTGGAAGTGGCGCCGGGCGAGACGCGCTACTGGTTGGGACTCAATAATTTCTACACCATCACCCGCTACAACAAGAGCACGCTGTACGCGATGGTGGCGCACGAGCTGGCGCAGGAAATCCGCAACCGCTACCTGGCTGCGCGTTTTGCCGCGACGCCTGCTCCCTGAATCGGGCGCAAACTGCTAGAATCGCCCGCCATGACCTATCAAGTTCTCGCCCGCAAATGGCGCCCCAAACGCTTCGCCGATCTGGTCGGCCAGGAGCACGTGGTGCGCGCGCTCAGCAATGCGCTGAAAGAATCGCGCCTGCACCACGCCTACCTGCTGACCGGTACCCGCGGCGTGGGCAAGACCACCATTGCCCGCATCCTGGCCAAGAGCCTGAACTGCGAAACCGGCACCACCGCCGAGCCGTGCGGCGTGTGCCAGGCCTGCACCCAGATTGACGCCGGCCGCTTTGTCGACCTGCTGGAGATCGACGCCGCGTCCAATACCGGCATCGACAACATCCGCGAAGTGCTGGAAAACGCGCAGTACACGCCGACCATGGGCCGTTTCAAGGTCTACATCATCGACGAAGTGCACATGCTGTCCAAGAGTGCCTTCAACGCGATGCTGAAGACGCTGGAAGAGCCGCCGGCGCACGTCAAGTTCATCCTCGCCACCACCGACCCGCAAAAAGTGCCGGTCACGGTGCTGTCGCGCTGCCTGCAGTTCAGCCTGCGCAACATGACGCCGCAGCAGGTGGCCGGCCATCTTGCACACGTGCTGGGCACCGAAGGCGTGAGCTTCGAGGCACCGGCGCTGGCACTGCTCGGTCGTGCCGCCGCCGGCTCGATGCGCGATGCGCTGTCGCTGCTGGACCAGGCCATCGCCTACGGTGTCGGCGACGTGCGCGAAGACGGCGTGCGCGCGATGCTGGGCGCGGTCGACCAGCGCTACCTGTTTGCCTTGCTGGAGGCGCTGGCCGATGCCGACGGCGCGCGCCTGATGCAGGAAGTGGAAGCGCTGGTGGCGCGCGGTATCGGTTTCGACAGCGCGCTGGCCGAGCTGGCGCTGCTGCTGCACCAGCTGGCGCTGGCGCAGACGGTGCCGGATGCCATCGCCGCCGACGAGCCGGAGCGCGACGCGCTGTTTGCCCTCGCGCAGCGCTTGGATGCCGAGGACGTACAGCTTTACTACCAGATCGCGCTGCATGGCCGTCGCGATCTGGCGCTGGCGCCGGACGAACACGCCGGCTTCAGCATGACCATGCTGCGCATGCTGGCCTTCCATCCGGCACAAGGCGGCGCCGAGATGGCACCGCGTGCCGCCGCGCAGAACCGCCCAGCGCCGGGTGCGCCACAGTCTGCGGCCAACCTGGCGCCGGCAGCGGCGGCGCCATCGCCGGCGCGCGCGCTGCTGGCCAATATCGGCGGCAAGTCGGCGGTGACGCCAGCGGCCGCCGCCGAGCCGCTGCCGGCGGCAGAATCGGAGCCCGAGCCCGCCCCCGCGGCGGCGCTTGCCGTCGCGCCACCAGCGGCTGACACCGCGCCACCACC
>Ga0209172_10005268_pt1 | contig 15935 bp, 13 predicted proteins | sample LarsenN4metaG_FD_184113 | JGI IMG/M metagenome (GOLD analysis project Ga0209172, IMG submission 184113) | Hot spring sediment bacterial and archeal communities from British Columbia, Canada, to study Microbial Dark Matter (Phase II) - Larsen... ... | reverse complement strand
AGCCTGCATACCGAGGCCGGATATAAGACTGCAGCCCTTACCACTCTGTCCACACCAAGAAAATCACTTGCCAAGCGGGGGGCGTCCATATAAGACGCCGAGGCACCAAGGAAACAACAAGATCAAGAACTGAACCGGCAAGAGGGACGGGGTCAGGTCTTGTATTAGAGCACTCTAATACAAGACCTGACCCCCCCTTGCTTGACCCCGCTGCTTGCTAATACAAGACCTGACGCTGCTTCACTCGATCCCGTTTGCAAGACCGACTTCGTTCTCAGGAGCCGGTCGGGGGTTCCGTCGGCAAGGGTGGCCCGCTATGTGCAACGCCGCGAGTCAGGCAAGAATTCGAAGAATCGTTGGAGTGAGTGGCCTTGCCGCATTGCACCTTGCATCCGGCCTCGACAGTCATCGCCCTCCTCCTTGATATCCACCAGGCTATTGACACAGTCGCCGAGCGGCGCAGAATCCGGAAGTATCGCGATAGCTCGATCGTCGTTTACTCAGGGGGAGGACCACCATGAAACGCCTGTCTGCTATTTCAATCGGATTGCTGGTGATTGCGTTGACCGCTTTCGGCTGTGCAACTATGGGTTCCGAGTGGATCACGTTGATCGACGGCGAAAAGGGCCTGGAAAACTTCAATCGCATCGGCGACGCCAACTGGCGGGCGGAGGGCGGCGCCATCGTCGCTGACAAGGGCAAAGGCGGGTATCTCGTCTCGAAGAACTCCTACAAGGATTTCGAGATCTACGCCGAGTTCTGGGCGGATCAGACCACGCAGAGCGGAATCTTCTTCCGCGCTTCCGATCCCAACAAGATCGGCGCCGCCAGTGCCTACGAAGCGAACATCTACGACCAGCGCCCCGGCGCGGAATACGCCACGGGAGCCATCGTCGGTTTCGCCTCGGTGCCCGTGCCGCTCATCTACAAGACCACCGGCAATTGGAACACTTACGCCATCACGGCCAAGGGCCCCGAGCTGACCCTCGTGTTCAACGGCACCGTGACTGTTTATACCCGTGATAGCACGTTCAAAGAGGGACCGTTCGCGCTCCAGTATGGGAACCGCGCCAAAGGCGCTCCCGGCGGCCCCATCAAGTGGCGCAAGGTGCAGATCAGGCCCCTGTAGATCAACGTGAGCAATGACGGGGTCAGGTCTTGCATTAACGTACGCTAATACAAGACCTGACCCCTCGTTTTGTTAGCGGTGAGGCTGTTGTCTTCCTCGGGCCCCTCGGCGTCCTCCCCGTTAGAGGGGCGGCCTCTAACGGGGTCCTCCGCGGTGAGAGGTTGGGGTTTCAGGTTTTCTGGAAGAGCACGATCCGGTTCGAATTCGTGCCGAGGCGGTTGTTCTTGACGCCCCAGATATTGGCGGTCTTGGTGAAGCGCTGGGCGTTGATCAGAATGGCTTCGCATTTGAAGCCGGCCTCCATGCCCAGCGGTGCGATTGTTTCCTCCAGCTTCACTTTTCCGCTGCGCACTTCGCCAACCTCGAACGCCACCCACCCGCCGGGCTTCGTGACGCGGTAGAGCTCGCGTAATACTCCCGACATCGCATCGGCCCATTCTTCGATTGTCCGGCTCATGGTGACGCGGGCGCCTATGGCTTCGGCATCGAGGCCGTTGAACCAGCAGCGCAGCCAGTTGTCGCGCGCGTATTGAACGACATCCAGAAATGGCGGAGAGGTGACGGTGAGCTGCACGCTGCCCGCTTCGATGTCCGCCGTCGCGCCCGCGTCCATGCTCAGGAAGCGCGCGCCCTCGGCGGCCTTCCGCAGGCGCCAGCGCTCGGCGGCGGTGAGGCGGCCCTGCAGCTGCATGGTTTTCTTCAGTATCAGCGCGCGGATGTCGCGGTATTCCGGCTCCTGCTTGAGCTTGCTGTTGATCCTGACCTGATCTTCGGCCGACACCGCCTGGTTGGGCGGCAATGTGTACACCGAGAAGAATCCGGGCGAGTGCCCGGTCAGCCGGTTGGTCGCGACCATGCGGATCCAGCGGTCGACCGTGTCCTCTGTACCGGCATGCAGCCGGCGGTAGAGATACTCGCGTAAACCGAGGATCTCGTACTCGGTATCGGGGTGAAAGAACATGGAGAGATCGATGCCGCTGCCGGGCCGGGCGGGAAAGCGCAGCGATCGCAGCCGCGCGTCAATGTCGGCCACGCTTGGCAATTCCAGCCGCGGGCGCGTGAAGATCGCCGAGAGGGGATTCACGTCATTCGCGATCACCCGGCGCCCGTGGAGAGCCGCCTCCACGGCGGTGGTGCCGCGGCCGCTGAACGGGTCGTAGACGGTGTCGCCCTCGCGCGTCAGCCGCTCGATGAAATAAGCGGGCAGTTGCGGCTTGAAGCAGGCGCGGTACGACACCTCATGGATGGTGCTCGCCTGGCGCTGGCGGCTCGTCCAGAACTCGCCTTCATAGACCGGCAAGGAAGTCGCGCGCTGCGCCACTTCCCTGTCTTGAATTCCTGCGGCACCCGTTACGTCCAGCTTCCGTGACACGGCGGACGGCTTCAATCCGAGCATGCTCTTTGGCACCTCCCGCACGAATTGCAACCCATCGTACGCCCCTTCGGGAAACAGTACAAGCCCCGCACGATCGTACGCCGGTCCGCGAAAAAGTACAACCCCCAGGCGGGATGCCTGCCCGCATCCCGCCCAATCACAATTCAGAGAAACCAACGCGGTTGGCCGGGATGGCAAAGCGGCGGCGCGGATTCGTTGAGGGTACTCACGTGCGGCCTGTCGTCCCGACGGCTGCCGGAAGCGACAATGGGATGCTGCGGTAAGCGTGGCTAGCGCGACGGCGCCAGGCTCAGGCTTTCGTCCAGCGCTTCGACCCAGTGTCTCACGGGGAGCGCGCTCGCGCTCTGGAGGTGCGCCTGGCAGCCGATGTTGGCGGTGAGGATTGCCGACGGCGCGCCGCTCGTCAGCGCGGCGATCTTGTCGGCGAGGAGCCGCTGCGAGAGCTCCGGCTGAAGGATCGAATACGTGCCCGCGGACCCGCAGCAAAGGTGCGCATCGGGCACCTCGGTCAGCTCGAAGCCGAGCTCGGTGAGGAGGGTTTCGACTTTCCCCTGCAGCTTCATGCCGTGCTGCAGCGAGCAGGGCGACTGGAACGCTACGCGTCCAGTGACGAGTGACGGGTGGCGAGGGACGAGTGGTTTAAGCTTCGCTTTTTCAGGGGCGAAGACCTCGCTGACGTCCTTCGTCAGTTCCGAGACGCGCTTTGCCTTCCCGGCGTAGGCCGGATCACGCGCGAGCGCGTGGCCGTAGTCTTTCACCATCATGCCGCAGCCGCTGGCGGTCATCACGATCGCCTCGGCTCCGTTCTGGAGGTGGGGCCACCACGCGTCGATGTTGCGCCGCATGTGGCCGAGCGCCTCGCGCTGCGCACCGAGATGGAAGGAGACAGCGCCGCAGCACGCGGCCTCCGGAACGCGGACGAGCGCGATGCCGAGCCGGTCGAGGACACGGGCTGCCGCCGCGTTGGTGTTCGGGGAGAGACTTTGCTGCACGCAGCCGTCGAGGACGAGCATCTTTCGCGCATGGGACGCCTTCGGCCACGGGAGCGCGGCAGTGCTCCCGGGGACCTTGCGCGACAGGGCGTTCGGCAGCATTGGCCGCGCCAGGCGTCCCATAAACAACAGCAGCTTGAAAAGCGCGGGCACCGGAATCACCGCGCGCAGCGCCCGGCGCCGCGCCGCCTCGACGGGATCGCGGCCAACGCGCTCCTCTACGAGCTGCCGCCCGATGTCGAGCAGCCGGCCGTAGCGCACGCCCGTGGGGCAGGTCGTCTCGCAGGCGCGGCAGGTGAGGCAGCGGTCGAGGTGGAGCTGGGTCCTTTCCGTCGGAGCGGCGCCCTCGAGGACCTGCTTGATGAGGTAGATGCGGCCGCGCGGGCCGTCGAGCTCGTCGCCCAGGAGCTGGTAGGTCGGGCAGGTCGCCGTGCACATGCCGCAGTGCGTGCACTTGCGCAGGATGGCGTCGGCTTCGCGCCCCTGCGGCGTATCCTTGATGAACGGCGCGAGGTTGGTTTGCACGTTTTAATCAGCCGCCAAGATGGCATGGACGCGAGGAAATCCAGGCAGACGGCCTCTCACCGCAGAGGAGGCGGAGGACGCCGAGGAACGCGGAGCGCGTCGCTGATGCCGGGGGGCGGCCCCCGTGCCGGTGCCTTTCTCCTTGCTCGCCCAAGAAGAAAGGCACGAAAGAAGAAGGGCGCCCCGGTTCGCCGCCGCTACCTCGTAAACTCGTACGCTCGAGGAAGTTGTTCGCCATTTCTCAATCCGGTGAACGGTAAGCACTCGCCCGCATTCTGCGGGTCGCTGCCGGATGTGCATGCAGGGGCCTACGAGTCACGAGTCACCAGTCACGAGTCACGCCGCATCAGAGATCGGGATAAAGGCGTCCCGGATTGAGGACGCCTGCAGGATCGAAAGTCCGCTTCAGGCGCCGGTGGATCTGCATCAGCGCCGCGGGCAACGGGTGGAATACGCCGGCGCTCTTGTCGTGTGCGCGAAACAGCGTCGCGTGTCCCCCGCTCCGCGACGCGGCATCGCGTATCGCCTCCGCGCTCGCATCCGTTCTCAACCAGCGCAGCGCGCCGCCCCATTCGACGAGCTGGCTGCCCGGAAGCCGCAGTGGGGGCGTGGTGGGCTTCACCGACAGCCGCCACAGCGGCGGGCCCGGCTCAAAGAAGGGATCGGTCTGCTCGCGGATGCCGTTCCAGAAACGCTCGGCCTGCGCGGGCTCGACGGGGACGCCCCCGATCTTCCTGATCGCGGCCTCCACCGCGCTGCGCGCACCCGAGAGCCGCACTGCGAGATTCTCGTCGCGGAAAGCCGTGGCCGTGACCGGCAACGGCTTTCCGGCCCATTTGTTCATGAGCGAGATCGCTTCGGCTTCGCCGCACGCGAGCCGAAGCGTGGTTTCCGACACCGGCCGGGGCAGCACCTTGAGCGAGATCTCGAGCAGCACCCCGAGCGTGCCGAGCGCCCCGACCATGAGGCGCGAGAGGTCGTAACCCGCGACGTTCTTCATGACCTGGCCGCCGAACCTGAGCTCCGTGCCCTTGCCGTCGAGGACCCGCACGCCGAGCACGAAATCGCGCACCGCGCCCGCGTAGGGGCGGCGAGGACCGGAGAGGCCGGCGGCGATGGACCCACCGAGGGTTGCTCCCGCCCCGTAATGCGGCGGCTCGAAGGCGAGCATCTGGCCCTTTTCGCCCAGCGCGGCCTCGATCTCGGCGAGCGGGGTGCCGCCGCGCGCGGTGATCACGAGCTCGGTGGGCTCGTAGGCAACGATGCCGCGGTAGTCAAGGGTGTTGAGCTTGTAGCCGTGAATTGGGCCACCGTAGAAGTCCTTGGTCCCGCCGCCGCGTACGCACAGCGGGCGCTTCTGCTTCGCTGCCTCACGAATCAGCCGCGACAGGTTATCAATGACGTTTTGCATCGAGGAAGGCGACGCGGGCGGCCCGTTTAACGTTGAACGTTCAAAGTTCCGGGTCAAACCTTGGACCTTGAACCTTGAATCTTGAACCGGACATTCATCAGTCCGTCAAAACCGTGGCAGCTCCGGGAACTTCTCCTGTCCCGAATGCACGTGCATGCGCCCGAACTCGGCGCAGCGCGCGAGCGTCGGGATCGCCTTGCCGGGATTGAGCAGTCCATGCTCGTCGAAGGCGCGCTTCACCGCGTGAAAGGTTTCGAGCTCGGCCGGCTTGAACTGCACGCACATGGAATTGATCTTCTCGACGCCGACGCCGTGCTCGCCCGTGATGGTGCCGCCGACCTGGAGGCAGAGCTCGAGGATCTCGGCGCCGAAGGCCTCCGTGCGCTCGAGCTCGCCGGGCTGGTTCGCGTCGTAGAGGATGAGGGGGTGCAGGTTGCCGTCGCCCGCGTGGAAGACGTTCGCGCAGCGCAATCCGTATTTCTTCTCGAGCGCCGTGATCCGGCGCAGCACTTCGCCGAGGTGCTTGCGCGGGATGGTGCCGTCCATGCAGTAGTAGTCGGGCGAGATCGCGCCCGCCGCGGGAAACGCCGCCTTGCGCCCGGCCCAGAAGCGCAGCCGCTCGGCCTCGTCGCGCGAGACCTGCGTCTGCACCGCGCCGCTTCGCTCCATGACTTCCTGCACCCGCCGGACCTCGTCGGCCACCTCCTCGCGCGTGCCGTCGGCCTCGCACAGCAGCACGGCCGCGACATCCGTGCGGTAGCCGGCGTGCACGAAATCCTCCACCGCGCAGGTCGCCGCCTGGTCCATCATCTCGAGACCCGCGGGGAGGATGCCGGCCGCGATCACGTTCGCCACCGCCTGGCCCGCTTTCTCGATGTCGTCGAACGCCGCCATCACCACCTGGGCGTATTCCGGGGTCGCGAGCAGCCGCACCGTCACCTCGGTCGTCACGCCGAGCATGCCCTCGGAGCCGGTGAGGAGCGCGAGAAGATCGTAGCCCGCCGCATCCAGCGCATCGGCGCCGATCTCCACGATTTCGCCCTCGATGGTCGCCACGCGGAGCTTGAGGATGTTGTGCACGGTGAGCCCGTACTTGAGGCAGTGCACGCCGCCGGAGTTCTCGGCGACGTTGCCGCCGATGGTGCAGGCGAGCTGGCTGGAAGGATCCGGCGCGTAATACAGCCCGAGGCGGGCAACCGCGTCGGAAATCGCGAGATTGCGCACGCCAGGCTGCACGCGCGCGGTGCGCGAGCGCGGGTCCACCTCGAGGATGCGGGTGAACTTCGCGAGCGAGAGCAGCACGCCGTTGCCAAGGGGCAGGGCCCCGCCGGAGAGTCCCGTGCCGGCGCCGCGCGCGACCACCGGCACGCGCATGTCGCGGCAGGTCCGCAGGATGCGGCAAACTTCCTCCTCGGTCGAAGGCAGCGCGACTACCATCGGCACCTGGCGGTAGGCGGTGAGGCCGTCGCACTCGTAGGGCTTCACATCCTCGTGCTCGAACAGCACGGCGGAGGCCGGAAGGAACGCGCGCAGCGCCGCCGCGACCGCGCGCTGCCGGGCGCGGTCAACGGGGGTTTGTTCAGCGACCGCGGTCATGCGAAGATTCTAGCAAACAAGCAGTTTGCGGGGCTCGGCTCCGGCAAACTCCTTTCCAAGGGAATGGTGCGCTGCTCCCCGGGGGACGCACCAGACCCTGGCAGCAGCTTTTTCTGGAGGGCTAAAGATGGGCGCTCGCACCGTCATCGGATGGATTTTGGGCATTACCATCGCGTTCGGTCAGGCCGCCGCCGCCGCGGCGGCCTCGCGGGAACAGATCAACGCGGAGGTGGAGGAGGCGATCCAGGAATTCTACAAGCACACCAGCGCGGGCAAGCGGCTCGCCCAGAAAGCGGCCGGCATGCTGGTGTTTCCCAAGGTGTACAAAGCGGGCATCGGCATCGGCGGCGAGTACGGCGAAGGCGCCCTGCTCGTCAGGGGCAGGACGGCGGCCTACTACAACATCGCCGCAGCCTCGATCGGCTTCCAGCTCGGGGCGCAGGTGAAATCCCAGATCATCCTGTTCATGAACGAGAAGGTGCTCTCCGACTTCCGCAAGAGCCAGGGCTGGCAGGCGGGGGTGGACGGCAGCGTGGCGCTCGCGACCCTCGGGGCGGGAGGCGAGCTCTCCACCGACACCGTCAAGGAGCCCATCATCGGCTTCATGTTTTCCAACAAGGGGCTGATGTACAACCTGACCTTCGAGGGCACGAAGATGACGCGCATCGAGCGCTGAGGAAGCTGTCGGAGCCGGGCCCGACAAATTCCTGATTCACCGATCTTGTGCCGGAACCTGCCTGATCCCGACAATCCATTCGGGAATTCCCGCTGGAATCTTGCACCAGGATTTTGCGGGACGAAAGTCCGGCAAGATCCTAGCCCCAGAAAATGCACGTGCGATCGCGATCCACTTCCGCGAGAAGGGTCTCGAAGTTCCGGGTCGCCGTCATCTCGCGGTACGGCCGCCAGCGCCGGTTGCGGTCGCGCCAGTAGAGCGACCAGAGGCCGCTGGCGGGATCGAACCGGAACTGGGCGACCGGCGACTTCACCCATGCCGCAGGGTCGTCAAAGCCCGGCCGGATTTCGAACAGCGTGAGGGAATTGCCGCGGATCGCGTGGCCGAGCCGCACCCGGTGCTGGACGTGCGCGAGCAGGCGCCGGTCGTAGAAGCGGGAAAGCAATCGCTCGACGAGGCGCTGTTCGAACTCGGGTAGCATGGCGGGAAGCCGCTCCCGGCGGGCCTGATGTCCCGATACCTTACCCGCAGACGCGCAACTCGTCTCTCAGCGGGCCGCAGCAGCGCTTGAACTTCCTGCCGCTCCCGCACACGCGCGGCTCGTTACGCGCGGGCCAGGGCCGGCCCGCGCGGGCGTGCTCGGCAAGCCAGCGCGCGCGCAGCTTCCGCGCGAGCCGCGTCATCCGATCGTGCGCGTGGTCGAAGAACCGGCGGTAGGCGGCGCAGAAATAATCGGGCCCGGCGCCACCTCGGGTCTCGTCCGCGACACGGCTTCGCGGGCAGCCGCCGTGGCACAGGGCGAGATGGCGGCAGCGCCGGCACTGCTGCGGCAGCTCCTCCTTGAACTGCATGAAGCGCCGGTAGGCCGGGTGATCGAGGATTCCCTCCAGCGCGTCGCGCTCGATGTTTCCGAGCCGCCACTCGGGCGCGATGTAGAAGTCGCACGGGTACGCGTCGCCGTTCTGCTCCACGATCAGCGTGCGCGAACAGCTCCGCCGGTGCTGGCACGCCTCCGCCTCGTGCCCGCAATAGACGCTCAACACGTTGTCGAAGAAGCGCGCCCAGTCATCGCTCAACAGGGTGCCGTTGGTCTGCACCGCGTTGCCGATGGCGGTGCCCGCCGGCGCATGCTTTGCCTGGAGCGCCACCACCGTCTCGAAGAACTCGAGCCCGGCGAGCAGGGGCTCCCCGCCCTGCCACGTGAAACCGGCCGCTCCCGGCGAGCGCTCCATGCACTTGCGGATCCCCGTCTCGAGGAGGCCGAGCGGAATGCGCCGGCGCGCGCCCGGCCGCCCGCCGCACGTGCTGTAGTAGCAGTAGTCGCACGCGAGATTGCAGTCTTCCGAGACCGTTTTCCACATGATCCCGGCGATATCGCGGGAAGGGGCGGGGGCGAGGGTGTTCACGTGGCGCCGCGCTCCATGGCGGTTGCGCGATGGCGCGCTCAGCCGCCGAGCTCGTGGTTCGCCATCTTCTCGAGCGCGCGCACGAGCGCCGAGTGGTCCCATCTTGCGCCGCCGTTCGCCACGCAGGAATTGAACAGCTCCTGCGCCGTGGCGGTGTTGGGCAGCGAGACGCCCATCGCGCGCGCGCCTTGCAGCGCAAGGTTGAGGTCTTTTTGATGCAATTCGATCCTGAATCCCGGATCGAATGTGCGCTTGATCATGCGCTCGCCGTGCACCTCGAGGATGCGCGAGGCGGCGAACCCACCCATCAGCGCCTGGCGCACCTTCGCGGGATCGGCGCCCGCCTTGGAGGCGAAGAGCAGGGCTTCGCCCACCGCCTCGATGTTGAGCGCGACGATGATCTGGTTCGCCACCTTGCAGGTCTGGCCGTCGCCGTTTCCCCCGACCAGCGTGATGTTCTTGCCCATGAGATCGAAGATCGGCTTCACCTTGTCGAAGGTCGCCGGGCTGCCGCCGGCCATGATGGTGAGCGCCGCGTTCTGCGCGCCGACCTGGCCGCCGGAGACCGGCGCATCGAGGTACTCGCAGCCGAGGTCGTTGATTCTTTTCGCGAACTTCTTGGTCTCGAGCGGCGAGATCGAGCTCATATCGATGACGGTCTTGCCTCGGGTCAGGCCCTCGGCAACACCGTCATTGCCAAACAGCACTTTTTCGACGTCAGGGGTGTCCGGAACCATGACGATGATGATTTCGGATTTCTGCGCAACCTCCTTCGCGCTGGCGCAGGCCTTGCCGCCGGTCGCCGTGAGCTCCTGCGGCACGCCGCTGCGCGAATGAAGAAAGAGCGTATGTCCGCCCTTCATGAGATTGGCCGCCATGGGCTTGCCCATGATGCCGAGGCCGATGAAGCCGATGTTGCTCATGAACACCTCCAAAAAATGAACCGCAGAGACGCCGAAGCGCAGAGGATAACAAATAATTCCGGAAACCTCCGCGTCTCCGCGCCTCCGCGGTGAAAGATTTACTTCGCGGCCGGCCGGGTAGCTGCGGCAGGCCTGGCACGGCGGAGAAATTTCTGGTTGACGACGACGGCGGCGAGCAGGCCTAGCCCGATCGCATCGGTGACGTAGCCCGGCTTGATCAGCAGCACGGCGGCCGCGAGAAGAAAGACGCGCTCCCACATCCTGACTTCGCGGAAGAGATAGCCGTGCAGGGCCGAGGCCAGGCAGATCACCCCGATTGTCGCGGAGACCAATGACGTGAGACTCGTGAGCCTGTCGCCGATCAGCAGCAGCGAAGGCTCGAACACGAACATGAAGGGGACGATGAAGCCCGCTGCGCCAACACGCACGGCCGCCCAGCCCGCCTCCCACAGGTTGGCCTTGGCCAGTCCTGCGGCCGCATACACCGCCAGCGCCACCGGGGGCGTGATCGCGGAGAGGATGGCGAAGTAGAACGCGAACATGTGAGCGGCCGGCGGGATCGCGCCCAGCTTGATGAGGGCCGGCACGAGCAGGGAGACCATCACGATGTAGGCGGGTGTCGTGGGCATCCCCATGCCGAGGACGATGCCCGCGAGCATGGTGAGCACCAGCGCGAGCGGCAGCAGGTCCTGGGCGAGGCCGACCACGATGGCGGTGAAGTTGATGGCGGCGCCGGTCTGGGTGATGACGCCGATGATGATGCCGGCGCACGCGCAGGCGAGCGCTACCGCGATCGAATTCTTCGCGCCGTCCTCGAGGGCGTCCCACACCGTGTGCCAGGTGATCCCGGCGCGCGTGGCCTTGCGCAGCAGCGCCACCGGGATGCACGACAACGTGCCGACCAGCGCGGCGCGCGGCGCGCTGTATCCCATGATGAGGCCCGCGAGGACCACGAGAATCGGCGCGAACAGATGGCCGCGTTCCCGCATGACCTGCCCCAGTCGCGGAATCTCCGAGCGCGGCAGGCCGAGCAGGCCGACGCGCCTCGCCTCGAAGTGCACCGCGAAGAAGACCGCGACGTAAAAAAGGATCGCGGGAATCAGCGCCCAGAGCGTGACCTGGAAATAGCTCACCGCGAGGAACTCCGCCATCACGAACGCGGCCGCGCCCATGATCGGCGGCATGATCTGCCCGCCGGTGGAGGCGGTCGATTCCACCGCGGCGGCGAAAGGCGCGCGGAAGCCGGAGCGCTTCATGAGCGGTATCGTGATCGGGCCATCCACCAGCACGTTGGCGACCGCGCTGCCGGAAACCGTTCCGAACAGGCTCGAGCTCACGACCGCCACCTTGCCGGGGCCGCCCGCGGTGTGGCCGGTCAGCGAGAGCGCGAAGTCCATGAAGAGCCTGCCGACGCCGGTGCGCTCCATGAACGCGCCGAACAGCACGAAGAGGATGACGTAGGCCGCGGACACGCCGAGCGTGGTGCCGAAGATGCCCTCGGTGGTGAGGTACATGATCTCGATCAGCTGCTGCGGCCGCGTCTGGGCGTAGAAGAGACCGTAGCCGAGGAAGATGATTGCCGTGGCCGGCAGCGCCCACCCGATGACCCGGCGCGTCGCCTCGATCACGAGCACGGTGAAAACCGTGCCGAGCGCGAGCTCGATCGGTTCCGGATCCTCGACGAACACGAAGCGCGTGATGAGGCGCTCGTGGTTCCACCAGATGTAGATTATGGTGACGGCGGTGGCGGCGATCAGCAGCCAGTCGAACCAGACCGCGCGCGCGGCCACGGTGCCCGCGCCGACGGTTCCGCCCGCGTCGTCGCGCAGCGCTGGACCCTCCGCTCCCTTCTTGCGGAAGCTGGGATAGAGCAGGAACACCAGCGTCATCGCGAACAGCAGGTGCGTGCTGCGGAAGAACAGCGCCTGGGGCGCGCCGATGAAGGCGATGGTGAGGTGGTAGAGCGACATGCCGACCGCGACGATCGCGATCACGTGCTTCGTGACGCGCGCGGCGGTCCACATGGCTCGAGGTGATGCGGCCAAAAAATAGCGGCGCGAGAGCTCGCGCCGCTCAACGTCGTCTTTGCGGGATCAGAGCGCCTTCGCTTCCTGGTAGAACTTGCGCGCGCCGGGGTGATAGGGCACGCCGACGTCGGTCGCCATGTCTTTCACGGTGAGGCCCTTCACCGCGGCCACGACGTTCCCGAGGGTTTCAACGTTGCTCGCGAGCGCCTTGGTGATCTTGTAGACCAGGTCGTCGGGCAGCTTGCAGCTGGCGAGCAGGTGCGTCCACGTGCCTATGGTATTCACGTCCTTGTCCTGCTTCGGGTAGCTCCCGGCCTTGATGATGCGCTTGTCGTAGCCTTTGTTGATCTGCTGCAAGGCCTTGAACTTGTCTTCCGGGATCTCCAGCACGCGGATATCGCGCGCCGCCGCGAGATCCATCACCGCGGAAGCCGGCACCGTCGTGATCAGGCCGAACAATTGCGCATGCCCGTCCTTGAGTTGCGACACCGAATCGGTGTAGGAGCCGAAGTTCACCTTCGACATCTTGCCGTAATCGAGGCCGTAGACCTTCAGCACGTCGCGCGTCATCTGCTCGCCGGTATTGCCTTTCTGCTGCGTGGTGAGGGCCTTGCCCTTGGCGTCGCCGACCGTGTTCACGCCGGAATCCGCGAGGGCGACCAGGTGGAAGTACTGGAAGTAGAGCGTCGCGACCTGGCACACGTTGTCCGTCTTCTGCTTGAACGGCTCGTTGCCGCGCACGCCGTCGTAGGAGGACACGCTGTTGCCGAAACCGAGGTCCGCCTTGCCCGTCTGCACGCCGATCACGTTGGAAATGCCGGCACCCGGCGCAACCTGCATGCTGGTGCCTGGAATGTGCTTTTCGATGATGCCCTGGATCGCGCCGCCCAGCGGATACCACGAGCCGCCCTGGGGGCCCGTCATCATCTTGAGCTGCTGGGCCGCGGCGGGCAACGCCAACGCGGCGGTGAAGGCGACAGCGCACAGCTGTCCGAAACGAACGACCGTCATGATCCCCTCCTTGGAGTTGACCCCGGTTACCGGAATGCAGTAACCGATTGGGCTGGCGAATTGTGTGGCCGCCGCCGGGCTTCGTCAAGCGAGCGACGTGCGGTCAGCGGTTCAGGTATGGTCTCACCCACCCCAGGCCGGCGTCGGTCGTGGTTCGCGGCTTGTACTCGCAGCCGATCCAGCCCCGGTAGCCGATGCGGTCGATGTGCCGCAAGAGGAAGTCATAATTGATCTCGCCGGTGCCGGGCTCGTTGCGCCCCGGGTTGTCGGCGAGCTGCATGTGGGGGATCAAGTCGAGGTTGGCCTCGATGGTGCGCGCGAGATCACCCTCCATCACCTGCATGTGGTAGATGTCGTACTGCAGGAAGAGATTGTCCGAGCCGGCCTCGCGAATGATCTCGAGCGCCTGCTTCGAGGTGTTGAGGTAGAAACCGGGGATGTCGCGCGTGTTGACGGGCTCGGTGAGCAGCTTGATGCCGGCTTTCCTGAGCTCGCCCGCGGCGAACCTGAGGTTCGATACGAAAGTCTCGCGCACCTTCTCCGGCGCGACCCCCGCGGGCGCGATGCCGGCGAGGCAGTTCACCTGCCTGCAACCGAGCGCGGTCGCGTATTCGATCGCCCTGCCGACGCCGTCCTGGAATTCGCCCAGCCGGCCGGGATGGCAGCCGATGCCGCGCTCGCCCTTCGCCCAGTTCCCGGCGGGCAGGTTGTGCAGCACCTGCGCGAGCCTGTGCCGCCGCAGCAGCTCGGCGATTTGATCCTTGTCGTAATCGTAGGGGAAGAGGTACTCGACGCCCGGGAATCCGGCTTTGGCCGCGGCGGCAAAGCGGTCCAGGAAGTCGAGCTCGTTCCACAGCATCGTGAGATTGGCGCAGAATTTCGGCATATGCGGCTTGCTTCTTCAGCTTATCGCAAGCCGCATTATAAATGCCACGCACGCCACCTATCCGCGTGCATGCCCGGGCATCCGGCCTTGGGGGAGGGGAAGACGCGGTCGGGCCGCTATAATCAGCAGGCATATGGCAAAAGGCCGTCACAATCTTGTCGGCATCCTGCTTGCGGCCGGTTCCGCTTCGCGCTTCGGCGCAGACAAGCTGCTGCATCCCTTGCCGGACGGGGTGGCGATTGCCGCCCACGCCGCGCGCAACCTGCTCGCGGTGCTGCCCGATGTGGTGGCGGTGGTGCGCCCGGGCGACTTTCCGCTCTACGACATGCTCGAGCAGGAGGGCTGCCAGGTCACGACGTTCCAGGGCGCCGCGCGCGGCATGGGCGCGAGCCTCGCGCACGGGGTGGGCGAGGCGCGCGGCGCCGAGGGCTGGGTGATCGCGCTCGCCGACATGCCGAAGATCGCGCCCGACACGGTGAGGAAGGTGGTGGCGGCGCTGCAGGCAGGCGCGCTCATCGCGCGACCCCTCTATGAAGGGCAGGGCGGCCATCCGGTCGGATTTTCCGCGAAGCTGCGCGACGAACTCCTCGCGCTCGATGGCGATGCCGGCGCGCGCGGGGTGATCGAGCGGCACAAGGCGGAGCTCCAACTCATCGAATGCGACGATCCCGGCGTGCTCTACGACATTGACCGCAGAAGCGACTTGACGGCTTGAACTCAGCTGATACGAGATGCGGAATGCAGGATGCGAGACGCGGGATAACTTCGTTTTCCGTTCCCCGCCGTCCTCGGCGTCGCCCGCGTCCTCCGCGTTGAGAGGTTGAAGTGGCTTCGCCGTCCCCAGCCATCCCGCGCGGCATCTGGATGCTCGGCTTCGTGAGCCTGTTCATGGATGTCTCGTCCGAGCTCATCCACAGCCTGCTGCCGGTGTTCATGGTGTCGAGCCTCGGGGCGAGCATGTTCGCCGTCGGCGTCGTGGAGGGCGTTGCCGAAGCCGCGGCGCTCGTCGTGAGAGTGTTCTCCGGCACGCTCAGCGATTACCTGGGCAAGCGCAAGGGGCTCGCCGTGCTGGGCTACGGCCTCGGGGCGATTTCCAAGCCGGTATTCGCGCTCGCCTTGTCGGTGCCCTGGGTTTTCGTCGCGCGCTTCATGGACCGGATCGGCAAGGGCATCCGCGGCGCGCCACGCGACGCGCTCATCGCCGATCTCGCCCCGCCCGAGATCCGCGGCGCGGCTTACGGATTGAGGCAATCGCTCGACACCGTCGGCGCATTCATCGGGCCCTTGCTCGCCGTCGGATTGATGCTCCTCTGGTCGAACGACTTCCGCACCGTGTTCTGGTTTGCCCTCATACCCGCGGTCCTTTCCGTCTCGCTGCTGGTCTTCGGCGTGCACGAGCCGGAGGCGCCCGGGGAGCGGCGCAGGCCGGCGTCTCCCGTGCGCTGGCAGACGCTCGGCGAGCTCGGGCGCGCGTACTGGTGGGTGGTCGCGGCGGGGACCACCTTCACGCTCGCGCGCTTCAGCGAAGCCTTCCTCATCCTGCGCGCCCAGCAAACCGGGCTGGCCGACGCCTTCGCGCCGCTCGTCCTGGTGGTCATGAACGTGGTCTTCGCCATCTCCGCCTATCCCGCGGGCAGGCTCGCCGACCGCATGAGCCACCGGACCCTGCTCGTCGCCGGGCTCGGCGTGTTGATCGTCTCCGACCTCGTCCTCGCGCAAGCGCAGGGCCTCACGGCTGTCGCTCTCGGCGTGGCGCTGTGGGGCCTGCACATGGGCATGACGCAGGGGCTCCTCGCAACCATGGTGGCCGACGCGGCTCCCGCCCACCTGCGCGGCACGGCGTTCGGATTCTTCAATCTCGCGGGCGGGCTTGCGATGCTCGCGGCGAGCGTCCTCGCAGGCGTGCTCTGGGATGCGATCGGGGCCGCCGCCACGTTTTACGCCGGCGCCGCTTTCT
>Ga0209172_10005267_pt1 | contig 15937 bp, 16 predicted proteins | sample LarsenN4metaG_FD_184113 | JGI IMG/M metagenome (GOLD analysis project Ga0209172, IMG submission 184113) | Hot spring sediment bacterial and archeal communities from British Columbia, Canada, to study Microbial Dark Matter (Phase II) - Larsen... ... | reverse complement strand
CCTCAGCGGTCAGCCCTTTCGAGTTGAAACGGCGCGGGTCGGACGTTACCTATCCACCCGTGTTGCGGCGCCGGCTCGCGAGAGAGGGCCGGCCGCCTGACCGGGGCCGGCACAGATCGCCGGCAATCAGCGCGACGGGCCACGATCCGCCGCCTCATGAGACTTAGTGTCAGCCAGGAAACACCCATGTCCACGTTCAAGCTGCCCGATCTGCCCTACGCCTATGACGCGCTGGCGCCGTACATGTCGGCCGAGACGCTGCAGTTCCACCACGACAAGCACCACCTCGCCTACGTCGACAACGGCAACAAGCTGATCGTCGGCTCGGGTCTCGAGGGCAAGAGCATCGAGGAGGTCTGCAAGGCCGCCTATGCTCAGAAGAACCAGGGCCTCATCAACAACGTCGGCCAGCACTACAATCACATCCACTTCTGGTCGTGGATGAAGAAGGGCGGCGGCGGCAAGAGCCTGCCGGGCAAGATCCAGAAGCTCGTCGACGGTTACGGCGGCTTCGACAAGATGCGCGCCGATTTCATCAATGCCGGCGTCACGCAGTTCGGCTCGGGCTGGGCCTGGCTCGCGATCCGCGACGGCAAGCTCGAAGTGATGAAGACGCCGAACGGTGAGAACCCGCTGATGCACGGCGCCTCGCCGATCCTCGGCGTCGACGTGTGGGAGCACTCCTATTACATCGACTATCGGAATGCGCGGCCGAAGTACCTCGAGGCCTGGTTCGACAACCTGGTCAACTGGGAGCACGTCGAGACCATGGCCGGCCAGGCCGGCGTCTGACGCGCAACGCCTGACGTAAACCGAGAGCCGCGCGGCCCCGCGCGGCTCTTTTCGTGTCGGCGTGTCCCGTCATGCCTTGCGGCCGCCGTGATCGACCCTTAGCAAACCGAACCGGTGTTCGGGGTATCGGCGGGAGCCTCGGTGAGGGAGTTGTTGTGAGACTGGCGGCAGCCTTACAGGTGCTGGTCTGCGCCATGCTGGTTGCCGGCTGTGGCGTGATGGACATGCGGAATGCGGTGCCGTCCGCCGCGCTCGCGGAACGCGCCGCGCTGCCGGGATTGCCGGGCATCCGCGCCTGGGGCGACGAAGCCCCCCGCGACGTCGCCAAGGAAATCCGCACCCGCTTCCCGAACCTGCCGCGCCTCTCCGCCGACGATGCCCGCATCCCCGGCCGGCCGACGGTCGACATCCTCGCCCTCTCAGGCGGCGGTGGCGATGGCGCCTTCGGCGCGGGCGTCCTGACCGGTTGGACCGAACTCGGCACAAGACCGAAGTTCGACGTCGTGACGGGCGTCAGCGCCGGCGCGATTATCGCCCCCTTCGCCTTCCTCGGGCCCGCCTACGACACCCAGTTGCGCGAGGTCTGGACCCAGTATTCGACCTCGCAGATCATCACGGCGCAGATCGTGCCCGGATTGCTCGGCGGCTCCGCGCTCGCCGATACCGCGCCGCTCGCCGAGCTGATCGCGCGCTACGTCGACAAGAAAATGCTGCGCGAGATCGCCGCCGAGTATCGCAAGGGCCGGATGCTGATGGTCGGCACCACGAACCTCGACGCCCAGCGACCGGTCGTCTGGAACATGGGTGAGATCGCCGCGAGCAACCATCCGGCGAGCCTCGAACTCTTCCGGAAAGTCATACTCGCTTCGGCCGCCATTCCGGGCGCCTTCCCGCCCGTCACGCTGCAGGTGGCCGTCGACGGCAAGACCTACGACGAGATGCACGTCGATGGCGGCACGGCGCAGGAGGTGTTCGTCAGCCCGATGGACGTTCCGCTCACGGCTTTCGACAAGCTCTACACGCGGCCACCGGTGCGCCGGATCTACATCATCAAGAACGGCAAGATCACCCCCGAACAGGAAGAGGTGAAGCCGCAGACCATCCCGATCGCGACGCGCGCGATCCTCACGCTCATCAAGAGCCAGAACCAGTCGGGGCTTTACAAGATCTGGCGTCGCGCCCGCGATGCCGGCGCTGATTTCAACTTCGTCGCCGTGCCCGCCGAATTCCAGGGGCGCCCGAAGGAAGTCTTCGATCCGGTCTATCAGTCGGCGCTGTTCGAAGAAGGTCGCCGCATGATCAAAACACCGAAGCCGTGGATGAGCGCGCCGCCGCAGATCGTCGTCGGCTCCCGTTGAGGCGCGCATAGAAAAGGCCGCTTGCGCGGCCTCTCCGTCTCGAAACTGCGGGCGATCAGCTGCCCTTGTAGTCCTTGCCTGCGCAGGCCACGGTCGTCGGCGATTGGCCGTCCGTGAGAGCCATGAGCGAGGGGGCGACGGCGAATGCGCCGGCGAGCAACAGGGTCGCGAGTACAATGCGCATGGGACTGCCTCCTTCATCAAGTTGCAAATCGGAGGCTAACCGTCCGCCGGCGTCATGGCTATGGCGCTCGGCCGAGATCGTCGGCGACATCGATCACGGTTGCGTGAGCGTCGGGTGTCGTCAACGCGGCTTGCCGGCTCCTTTGTCGCCGCCGCCGCCGAGTTCCTCCAGAAACGCCAGCAGCGCGCCGACCTCGTCGGGCTCGAAAGCGATTTCCGGCATCTCGGCATGCCCGGTCACCATGCCTTCGGCGAGCGCTTCGGCCAGTTGCTCGATCGGGTAGCGCTTGCCGAGGTCGCGGAAGGGAGGCGCCTTCGGCTGGGGACTGTCACCGGTCCGGCCCAGCGCATGGCAGCGCCCACAATTGGCTTCGGCAATCTCCCGGCCGTGGGCTGCGTCCGCCGTCTCCGCGCGCGCCGGGGCCAAGACCACAGACAGGGTCAACACCAGCGCCGCGCAGGCGAGACGAACGCTCATCCTTCGAACCTCTCGGACGTCATCCCCAAGCGCAACGATTAGGGGCGACCGAGGTCTCGCGGATTGATGCGGCTCAACGACGGCGGCCGAACACCTTCGAGGTGATCGCTTCGAGCGTATCCTTGAGATCGGCCATGACGCCGCCGACGGTGCCCGCTTCCTTGTCGAGGACGTCGTGCGCCGAACGACGCTCGGTCCGCTGACCGTACTTTCCGTTGAAGGGGCTCGAGGAAATGATGGCGTTGCGCTCGTTCGGCGTCAGCGGACCGATGCGGGCCATCGGCGGGCGCAACAGCGTCCGCTGAACGATCGACGGCTCGCCCTTGCCCCGCAGAGTCGAGATCAGCGCCTCGCCGGTCTTCAGTTCCTTGATCACCTGCTCGGTGTCGAGCTTCGGGTTCGGGCGGAACGTTTCGGCCGCAGCCCGGATGCCGCGCTGCTCCTGCGGGGTGAAGGCGCGGAGCGCATGCTGGATGCGGTTGCCGAGCTGAGCGGACACACGATCGGGCACGTCGCGCGGGTTCTGCGTCACGTAGTAGACGCCGACGCCCTTCGAGCGGATGAGGCGGGTGACCTGCTCGATCTTGTCCAGCAGCGCCTTCGGCGCGCCATCGAACAGGAGGTGGGCCTCGTCGAAGAAGAACACGAGCTTCGGCTTCGGCAGATCGCCGACTTCAGGCAGGTGCTCGTAGAGCGTCGTCAGCATCCAGAGCAGGAACGTCGAATAGAGCTTCGGCGTGTGGAAGAGCTTGTCCGCCGCCAGAATGTTGACCACCCCCCGGCCGTCGTCGGCGACGCGCAGGAAGTCGGAGATATCGAGCGCCGGCTCGCCAAAGAAATTGTTGGCCCCCTGCTCTTCGAGAACCAGGAGGCGCCGCTGGATCGCACCGACCGAGGCCGGCGCGACGTTGCCGTACTCGGTGCGGATCTCGGCAGCGCGCTCGGACAGGGTGGCGAGGACGGCCCGCAGGTCGTCGAGGTCGATCAGGTGCAGCTCGCGCATCCGCTTGCCGCCTTCGGAGCGCTGGTCTGCGGCCCACCGGAAGGCGATGTTCATTACGCCTTCCTGGGCCTCGCTGAGTTCCAAAAGCCGGGAAATGACCAGCGGTCCCATATCCTGGACGGTGGCGCGGACCGGGTGACCCTGTTCGCCGAAGACGTCCCAAAAGACCGTCGGAAAGCTCTGGGGGCCCCAGCCTTCGAGGCCGATCTCTTCGACGCGCTTGGCGAGCGGCGGCTTCGGCGTGCCGAGGGCGGCGATGCCCGACAGGTCGCCCTTGATGTCGGCCGCGAAGACCGGCACGCCGGCCGAGGAAAAGGCTTCGGCGAGAACCTGCAGCGTCACCGTCTTGCCGGTGCCGGTCGCACCGGTGATCAGGCCATGCCGGTTGGCGAGCGCCAGCGAAAGGACCTCTGCCCCGCCCTCCTCGTTGAGGCCGAGAATGAGGTGGCCGTCCATCGCGTAGGTCGACAGGTCGCCCAGCACCGGCCCGCCCGTCGGTTCCTTCGCCACTGCCATGTGCGTCCTCCGCTTCGCCCGAATGATCGATTCGGCAGGCTGCCCTGTCCGTCTTCCCTAGCGGCGCGGCCGGCACGTGGCAAACTCCGCGCGTCCTCAGACTTATTCCGGGTGGCGCCGTCCGGATCGTCGACTATTTTGTGTCGCGCCGCCGACGAGGCAACGAGGACGATGCGAGAAATGGCCGAAAACACGCTTTCCCTTGCCGCAGAATTCCCGGCCGCCACAGTCGACGACTGGCGGCGTCTGGTCGACAAGGTCCTGAAGGGCGGCGATTTCGAAAAGCGCCTGGTGTCGCGGACGGCGGACGGTCTGGCGATCCAGCCGCTCTATACGCGCGCCGACGCCCTCCCCGAGAACCGCATCGGCGCACCCGGTGCCGCGCCGTTCACGCGCGGGCGGCGCAGCCGGACGGACGGCGGCTGGGACATCCGCCAGCGCGTCGCCGATCCCGAACCCGATCGCGCCAACGCTGCGATCCTCGGCGACCTCGAAGGCGGCGTCACGTCGATCGCCATTCAATTCGCGACATCGGAGCAGTATGGCCTGCCGACCAGCTGCCTCGATGCGGCCTTGGCGGGCGTGCTTCTGGACATCTGCCCGATCACCCTCGAAGCCGGAGACGCATGGGCCGAAGCGGCCGACGCGCTCGTCGCCGTGTGGGAGAAACGCGCGGTCGCGCCCGCATCGCGCCGTGGCGCGCTCGGCATCGACCCGATCGGCGCCCTCGCACGGACGGGAGCGGCGGCGGTACCCGTCGCACGGGCTGCCGGCGAAGCGGCGCGCTTCATCGACCGGCTGTCGGCATCACCGGATGTCAGCGTCTTCCGCGCCGACGGCCGGCTCTATCACGCGGCCGGCGCAACGGACGCTCAGGAACTGGCGGCCGCGCTCGCGACCTTCGTCGCCTACCTGAGGGCGGCAGAAGCGGCCGGCCACGCCCCGCGTGCCGCCGCCCGTCGGATCGAGCTGTCCCTTGCCGCCGATACGGACCAATTCGCCGTTATCGCGAAGCTCCGGGCCGCGCGCCTGCTCGTCTGGCGCGTGCTCGATGCTGCCGGCGCGGGAGACGTGGCGGGCACTGTTCCGCTCATCACCGAAACTGCCGAGCGGATGCTCACCAAGCGCGACCCCTGGGTCAACATGCTCCGGGCGACGATGGCGGTTGCCGCCGCGGCCCTCGGTGGCGCAGACGCGATCACCGTGCACCCCTTCACCTGGGCGATCGGCCGGCCCGATGCCTTCGCCCGCCGGATCGCCCGCAACACTCAACTCGTGCTGATGGAGGAAGCCGCACTCGGGCGCGTCGCCGATCCGACCGGCGGCAGCTGGTACGTGGAGCGACTGACCGACGACCTCGCGAACGCCGCCTGGCAGCTCTTCCAGGAGATCGAGCGGAACGGCGGTATCGTCGATCGCCAGCGGGCGTGTCGAACTGACCGGCGTCTCCGCGTTCCCGAAGCTCGGCGACGACGGCATCACCGTGGCGCCGCATCCGCGCGCTGCGGCCGGCACCGGGCGCCCCGCCGTCGAGACCGTCGCCGCGCTGCCGCTGCGCCGCCTCGCGGCTCCGTTCGAAACGCTGCGCGACCGCGCCGATTGCGCCGCAGCCGGAGGGAACGCGCCTCGCGTCTTCCTCGCCAACCTCGGTACGCTCGCGGACTTCAACACGCGCGCCACGTGGATCCGGAACTACCTCGCCGCCGGTGGCATCGAAGCCGTGATGACCGAGGGCTTCACGAATTCAGCCGATGTCGGAGCAGCCTTCGCCGCGAGTGGCGCCCGGGTCGCCTGCCTTTGCTCGACCGATGCCATCTATGGGGAACTCGGCGAAGCGACCGCGAGCGTGCTCAAGGCCGCCGGAGCCGAACACGTCTGCCTCGCCGGGCGCCCGAAGGAGCAACAGGCCGCCTTGTCGGCCGCTGGCGTCGACACCTTCATTTTTGCCGGCGGCGACTCGATCACCACGCTCACCGCCCTTCACGACGTTCTCGGAACACCCGGCTGAGCGGGAGGCCGGACGTTTGCTGCCTGGGGGCCTTTGAGTTAGGCTTCCAGGCATGTCTTTTGCCTACCAGACACCGCGCCTGCCGCCGCTGCTGACGTTCGCCGACTTCCTCGATTGGCCGGGGGACGGCCTCGGGACGCGGTATGAATTAGTCGACGGCGTGCTGCGGGCGATGGCGCCAGGCAGCGATACGCACAACACGATCGTAACGAACCTCAACGGCTTGTTGTGGCTGCATTTGCGCCAGCACCGGCCGGGCTGCCGAGTGGCCACGGCGCCGGGTGTCAGACCGCTGACGCGCGCAAACTGGAACTATCGGATCCCCGATTTGGGGGTCACCTGCCGGCCAAACCGGTCTGGTGAGACGCTGCTCCCCGACCCGCTTCTGCTGGTCGAGGTTCTGTCGCCCTCCAACGCCGGCGACACCTGGGAAAACGTTCGCGCCTACGCCACACTGCCGACCGTCGTCGAGATTCTCGTCGTCCATTCGACTCAGGTCCTCGCCGAAGTTCTCGTGCGAGGCGCCGATGGAAGCTGGCCGGCGGATCCGACACCTGTCGGGCCTGGGGAGACGCTGAGGCTTGCATCGGTCGAGGCCTCATGGCCCATCGAGGACGTCTATCACAATACGCATCTTCTGCGGCCAGACGAGGCAGCATCGTGAGCGACGGAGACGGGACGCGCGGCGGCGGATGCCAGTGCGGAGCGGTGCGCTTCGAGACGCGCGGCGCGCCGAAGCGGATCGGCGCCTGCCATTGCCGGATGTGCCAGCGCGCGGTCGGCGGGCCTTACGGCATCTACGCCGTGTTCGCGGCACCTCAGGTGACGTGGACCGTCGGAGCCCCAGCGCTCTGGGCGTCGTCGAACATTGCCTCGCGCGGCTTCTGTCGCGACTGCGGCACGCCGCTGACCTACCAGTCGGCCGACGGTTCGACGATCGACATCCTGTCGGCCGTCTTCGACGATCCGAGTGACCTCGGACCCGCCTATGCGATCGGCGTCGAGAGCAAGCTTCCGTGGGCGGACGGGCTCCCCGCGCTCCCGAGCAAGTCGACGGCGCAGAACATCGGCGCGGCCGCCGACCGCATCGTCAGCCGGCAGTCGCAGGGGGCCTGATCGCGCGCGCTTCGCGCAGGTTTGGCCCCGGCGCCCGTGCCGTGATGCCGTGCACCGCCGCCACCAGCGTGTACGAAATGATCATCAACAGGAACCAGGCGCCGAACTTGGTGAGCGGCACGGGCTGCCACACCGCCGCCTGGTGAGGATAGGACCACGCGCGGGCGAACGTCGCGAGGTTCTCGGCGAACCAGATGAACAGCGCCACGAGGCAGAGCCCGAGCAACAACGGCATCGACCGGTGGACGCGCCAGACGCGGAAGTGCACCACCGCCGGTCCGAAGGCAAGCGCGGCGCCGGCGAACAGGGCAAGGCGGATGTCGGTGACGAAGTGGTGGGCGAAAAAATTCACATAGATAGCCGTCGACAGGATCGCGAGCGCCCACACCGGCGGGTGGCGCGTGAACTGGAAATCGAACAGCCGCCAGACGCGCGCGATGTAGCTCCCGACGGCGGCGTACATGAAGCCCGAAAAGAGCGGCACGCCGCCGATCCGCGCGAAGCTCGGCTCGGGATAGGCCCATGAGCCGGCCGCCGTCTTGAAGATCTCCATGATCGTGCCGACGACGTGGAAGACCAGGATGACGCGGGCTTCCTCCCGGGTCTCGAGCCCGAACATCAGCATGGCCGCCTGGATCGCCACCGCGCCGATCAGGATGGCGTCGTAGCGCGGCAGCAGAGCGTCACGCGGGTACCAGAGGTGGGTGGCCAGCAGGAGCGCCAGCAGCAGAGCACCGAACAGGCAGGCCCAGGCCTGTTTCACGCCGAACCGGACGAATTCGTAGGCGACTTGGCCAGCCGGATGGCGACTGCATCGCCGGGCGAAGCGCTGCTCGGCCGCGATGAAGCGCCGGAGCGCAGGCCAGCGAGCGGCAGCACTGGGCGGGGCGCCGGCCCGGACATGAGATCTAGTTCGATCCGTGGTCATCCCGAGCAACCTGCCGTCGCCCCGCGGCACGACCATGGCCGACCAGCGGCAAACCGCTGGCGAACTTGGCCGAACGGCCGAGATGGAGAGGATGGCGACGCACCCTCGGTCTTGCTATTTTCCCGCCGGTGCCAAGTGCGAGGTTCGCGGACCCCATGAGCCAGATCCCCGATTACACGACCATCGGCCTCGAAACCGGTTCCGAGGCCGGACGTGCGGCCGGTGCCCGCGCCACGGTGGCGTTCGAGACGCCCGAGGGACTGCCGATCAAGGCCTGGTACGATGCTTCGGACCTCGCCGGCCTCGACTTCCTCGACACCTGGCCGGGGATCGCCCCGTATCTCCGCGGCCCCTACCCGACCATGTACGTCAACCAGCCGTGGACGATCCGGCAATACGCCGGGTTCTCGACGGCCGAGGACTCGAACGCGTTCTATCGGCGCAACATCGCGGCCGGTCAGAAGGGTCTTTCGGTGGCGTTCGACCTCGCGACCCACCGCGGCTACGACTCCGACCACCCGCGCGTGCGCGGCGACGTCGGCATGGCCGGTGTCGCGATCGACTCCATCTACGACATGCGCACCCTGTTCGACGGCATCCCGCTGCAGGACATGAGCGTGTCGATGACCATGAACGGCGCCGTGCTGCCGGTTCTCGCGCTCTTCATCGTCGCGGGCGAAGAGCAGGGCGTGCCGCCCGAGAAGCTGTCCGGTACCATCCAGAACGACATCCTCAAAGAATTCATGGTGCGGAACACCTACATCTATCCGCCCGAACCCTCGATGAGGATCATCTCGGACATCTTCGCCTACACCTCGCGGCGGATGCCGAAGTTCAATTCGATCTCGATCTCCGGCTACCACATGCAGGAAGCCGGCGCGACGGCCGACCTCGAACTCGCCTACACGCTGGCCGACGGATACGAGTACGCGCGCGCCGGCGTGGCGGCCGGCCTCGACATCGATGCGTTCGCGCCGCGCCTTTCGTTCTTCTGGGCGATCGGCATGAACTACTTCATGGAGATCGCCAAGATGCGGGCCGCGCGTCTGCTCTGGGCGAAACTCATCCAGTCCGGCTTCCAGCCGAAGGATCAGCGCTCGCTGTCGCTGCGCACGCATTGCCAGACGTCGGGCTGGAGCCTGACGGCGCAGGACGTCTTCAACAACGTCACGCGCACCTGCATCGAGGCGATGGCCGCCACGCAAGGCCATACCCAGTCGCTGCACACCAACGCGCTCGACGAGGCGATCGCTCTGCCGACGGATTTCTCGGCGCGCATCGCCCGCAACACGCAGCTTTTCCTGCAGCAGGAAAGCGGCACGTGCCGGGTCATCGATCCGTGGGGCGGCAGCTACTACGTCGAGCGGCTGACGGCCGACCTCGCGGCGAAGGCCTGGGCGCACATCGAGGAGGTCGAGAGCCTCGGCGGCATGGCCAAGGCGATCGCGGCCGGCATTCCGAAGATGCGCATCGAGGAAGCCGCTGCGCGCACGCAGGCGCGCATCGACAGCGGCCGACAGACGATCGTCGGCGTCAACAAGTTCCGCGTCACCGACGAGGCGCCGATCGAGATCCTGAAAGTCGACAACGGCAAGGTGCGCGAGCAGCAGATCGCCAAGCTCGAGCGGCTGCGGGCCGAGCGGAAGCCGGGCGAAGTCGAAGCCGCCCTCGGCGCGCTCAGCGCGGCCGCCGCCGGCTCCGGCAACCTGCTCGAGGCCGCCGTGAGCGCCGCCCGCGCCAAGGCCACCGTCGGGGAGATTTCCGATGCCCTCGAACGCGTCTATGGGCGGCACCGCGCTGAAATTCGGGCCGTGTCGGGCGTTTACCGGTCGGAGGCCGGGTCGATGACGAAGGATCTCTCGCGCGTGCAGGCCATGGTCGAAGCATTCGAGCGCAATGACGGGCGCCGGCCGCGCATCCTCATCGCCAAGGTCGGCCAAGACGGTCACGACCGCGGACAGAAAGTGATCGCCACCGCCTTCGCCGACCTCGGCTTCGACGTCGACATCGGTCCACTCTTCGCGACGCCCGACGAAGTGGCGCGGCAGGCGGTCGAGAACGACGTCCACGTCGTCGGCGTCTCGTCGCTCGCGGCCGGGCACCTGACGCTCGTCCCCGAACTCAAGGCGGCGCTCGAACGCGAAGGCCGCGGCGACATCATGATCGTGGTCGGCGGTGTCATCCCGCCCGGCGACTATGCCGCCTTGTTCGCGGCTGGCGCCAAGGCGGTGTTTGGACCGGGCACCAATGTTCCCGAGGCCGCGGCGGATCTCGTCGCCAAGCTCAACGCGCAACTCGGCTACGCACGCGAGGCGGCGGAGTAGCTCCATTCCGCCTGTCGTCGTCTTGCAATCCTGACGCGTTACGACGCCCACCATGCACGCTGGCGGGGTTCGCTTTCGCGCGTTCGGACCCTTGAAGGCCAGCGGCGCGTTCCCAAGTCAGAGAATACCTGACTTGCGAAATCGGGAAACACGCTCATGCCGCTCGCGACATCGACGCTAGCCACTTTAGCTGCGGCCGGCCTCGCCCTCTCCACGGCCGCCTTCGTGTACCTGCGCTCCAGCCGCGTCCGCGCCTACCGTCAGTTGGCGACCCGCGATCTCCCCATGGGAGCAGCGACCGGGCCGGACCTGATGACTTGGTCGCGCCCGCAGTTGCCCACCTTCGACGACCGGCTGGCGACCATCGATGATATCCTGCCGACCCGGACGTTCGAAGACCTCAAGAGCGAGATCGAAGCGCTGGTCGAGACCGAGCGGAGTTATCTGCCGGTCCACAAGAAGGGCGGCACCGTCGCCTATGAGACGCTGATCGAGAAAGCGCCGAACGTGGTCGCGCTTTACCGCTCGCCGCGCCTGCAGAAGCTGGTGGGCGACATCGTCGGCGCCGAGGTGCAGCCGACCCCCCTGCACGATCAGAGCTCCCTGTCGGTGCTGTTCTATGAGAAGGCTGGCGACCACATCGGCTGGCACTACGACCACAACTTCTACAAAGGCCGGCACTTCACGGTGCTGATCCCGATCGTCAATCGCGGCCACGGCGGGGATGGCCTCTCGGCCGCGCGCCTCATTGCCAAGTGCCGCGGCGAAGAGCTGACCATCGCCACGCCGCCCAACAAGTTCATCGTTTTCGAAGGCGCGCGCGTGCTCCACAAGGTGACGCCGATCGCCGATGGCGAGCGCCGCGTCGTGCTCAGCATGACCTACTGCACCGATCCGCGGAACTCGGTCGTGCAGGGCATCGCACGGCGCATCAAGGACACCGCCTTCTTCGGCATCCGCGCACTCTGGACCTGACCCAGCGCCGTCATCGCTCCGCTGGCGGCGCGTCTGTGTCGCCCCCGCGGAATGCGTGTCCCCCTCGACGTGGCGGCGCGGCCATCGCATGGTGGCCGCAAACACCAACGACGGGGGAAGCGCATGGCGAATTACGAGGTGCTGGCGGTCAAGTACGCCGAGATGGACGGCCGCGTCAGGGCCGACAACTTCATCATGGCGGACGACCATCTGGCGCCCATGCCGATCGACTACTTCTTGTGGGTCGTGCGTGACGGCGCGCGCACGATCGTCGTCGATACCGGCTTCGAGCAGGTCGAGGCGGAGCGCCGCGGGCGCCGCGTCATGCGCCACCCTGCCGAGGCGCTGAAGCTCGTCGGCGTCGATGCTGCGTCGGTGTCGGACGTCATCGTCACGCACCTCCACTACGATCACGCCGGTACGCTCGACAGCTTCACCGAAGCACGCTTTCACCTGCAGGCCGCCGAGATGGCTTTCGCGACGGGCCCGTGCATGTGCCAAGGCCACATGCGCATTCCGTTCACGGCCGATCACGTCTGCCAGATGGTCAAGAACGTCTATTCGGGCCGCGTCGAATTCTACGACGGCGACGGCGAGATCGCGCCCGGCGTGACCGTACACAAAATCGGCGGCCATAGCCGCGGACTGCAATGCGTGCGGGTCGCCACGTCGAAGGGGCCTGTCGTGCTCGCCTCCGACGCCACCCACTACTACGACAACTTCGAGCAGGGCCGCCCCTTCCCAATCGTCGTCGACATGCAGGAGGTGTTGGCTGGTTACCAGCGCATCGAGAAGCTCGCCGGCTCGCGCCGTCGCGTCATTCCCGGTCACGATCCCCTGGTGCTGAAGCGCTATCCGGCGGCAGATCCGCGGCTCGAGGGGATCGCACACCGCCTCGACGTCGAGCGGCGGGATTGATCATGGCGGACCAGATTCCGCGTCCCGGTCAGGTGTTCCTCGACCACGTCGGCTGGTTCGTCGCCGACATGGAGGAGGCCGCGCGCACCTTCGATCGACTGGGCTTCCCGCTCACGCCCTACTCCGTTCACGGAGACAAGGATCCCGCCACCGGCGAGACGAAACTCGTCGGCTCGGCCAACCGCCTCGCCATGCTGGAAGAGGGCTATCTCGAAATCCTGACGCCCGTTGCGGGAGCCGATACGCCGGTCGCGCGGCACATGCGCGGCGAACTCGCGCGCCATCCCGGCGTCCATCTCGTGGCCTTCACGGTCGCCGACGCGAGCGTCGAGCCCGCCCGCCTCGCCGACGCGGGCTTCACGCTGTCGCCGACCGTCAATCTCCGCCGCACCATCGAAGCGGAAGACGGTGGCGAGGTCGAAGTCGCCTTCACGGTCGTGCGGCCGCAGCTCGGTTCGATCCCGGAAGGCCGCATGCAAGTGTTGACCCACCACACGCCGGAACACATGTGGCAACGCCGGTACGTGGCGCGCGAGGCGGCAGTCGCGGCGCTCACCGGCGTCGTGTTCTCTGGCGCTGACCCGGCTGCGAGCGCCGAGCGTCTCGGCCGGCTGACGGGGCGTCAGGCGACAGCCCAGAGCGACGGCAGCTCCGTGGTGGTGCTCGATCGCGGACGGCTCCTGTTCGTGTCCCCGGCTGCCGCCGCGCAGCTCGTGGGCGAACCGGAGCAACCGGCGCCCCGGATCGCCGCCATCGAACTCGCCTCGCAGGATTTGGCGGCAACGGAGCACGTGCTCGCGAAACGGGGCATCAGACTAGGCCATTGCGCCGATGGACGCCTCGTCGTTCCGGCAGACGCCGCCGCCGGCACCGCGCTGCTGATCGGGTAGCGGGTTAGTATGTCATCCTCGCCCTTGTGGCGAGGATCCAGGGTGCCGCTAATGCACCCGCTTGCTATTGGTCGATCGGCTGCCGCTGCGGACCGCCAGACGCCTTCGAGCGTGTTGAAACCTGGATCCTCGGGACGAGCCCGAGGATGACATTTTTCTATTTATTCCGTTGTCTGAATTATAATGTCGTCCTCGCCCTTGTTGCGAGGATCCAGCACGCCGGCACGACTCGTTGGGATCACCCATCCCGATCGAGCTTGCGCAGGTCCATACGGCGCACCTTGCCGGTGATCGTCATCGGCATCTCGTCGATGAACGTCAGCTTGCGCGGGTACTCGTGCGCGGCGAGGCGCTGCTTGACGAAGGCCTGGATCTCGCTGGCGAGTTCCGGAGAGCGCGTGAAGCCGTTGCGGAGAACGACGAAGGCGGCCACCACCTCGCCGCGGATGGGGTCGGCCGAACCGACGACACCCGCGAGCGCCACGGCCGGATGGCGCGTCAGGCACTCTTCGACTTCGCCGGGGCCGATGCGATAGCCGGCCGAGTTGATGATGTCGTCGTCGCGTCCCTGGAACCAGAAATAGCCGTCCTCGTCCTTCGTCGCGACGTCGCCGAGCAGGCACCAGTCGCCGCGGAACTTCTCGGCCGTCGCTTCGGGCCGCCGCCAGTACTCGAGGAACATCACCGGATCGGGCCGTCGCACAGCGACGATCCCGGCTTGCCCGGCCGGCAGCACGCGGCCGTCGCCGTCGACCACTTCGACGATGTGGCCAGGCAGCGCGCGGCCCATCGAACCGGCGCGCACCGGGAACAGCGTCGGGCCATTGCCGACGACGAGATTGGCTTCGGTCTGGCCGAAGAACTCGGCGATCTCCAAGCCGAACGTGTCGCGGCCCCAGTCGATCAGATCGGCCCCGAGGGTCTCGCCGCCGGAGGCGAGTGAGCGCAGCCGGCAGCCCGGATGCCGTGCCGAGGGGCCGGCGGCCCGCATCAGCCGCAGCGCCGTCGGCGGCATGAAGACGTTGCGGATCTCGTGGCGCGCCATGAAGGCGAACGCCCATTCGGGATCGAACTTCGCGCGCTTCGAGCCGACGACGGGCGTCGCGAAATAGAGCGCCGGCAGCAGCACGTCGAGCAGGCCGCCGGCCCAGGCCCAGTCGGCCGGGGTCCAGTAGCGGTCGCCCGGCTGCGGAAACATCGAATGCGGAACGATGACGCCCGGCAGGTGACCCGGCACCACGCGGGCGGCATGCAGCACGCCCTTCGGATTGCCGGTCGTGCCCGAGGTGTACATCAGGATCGCGGGATCATCGCGGCCGGTATCGGCCGTGATGAAGCTCTCGGACGCGCGATCCGCTTCGTCCCAGAGGTCACGGGCGGGCGTCGGGCCGCTGCCCCCGACGGTCAACACGTGCTTCAACGTCTCGACGTCGGCGAGGTCGGGCGCGAAGCGCTCCCACGTGGTCGCCGACGTGACGAGAACGTGCGCCCCGCTGTCGATCAGCCGATAACGGACGGCTTCCGGCCCGAACAGGTTGAACAACGGCAGCGCAATGGCGCCCGTCTTCTGCACGGCGATATGCGCGATCGCCGTCTCGGCACACTGCGGCAACTGGATCGCGACGATGACGCCACGGCCGACACCGGCCGCTTTCAGCACGTTGGCGACGCGGCAGGCCGCGCGATCGAGGGCGCCGAACGTCCACGTGCGCGCCGTGCCGTCGGCCTCCTCGACGATCATGGCGATGGCGGACGCGTCGCGCTCGGCATGCCGATCACACAGGAACCGCGCGAGGTTGAAGCGCTCCGGGATGTCCCAGCGGAATGTCTCGACGGCTTCGCGCCAAGAACGGCCGGAGATATGCATGACGCTCCCGTCAGGTCAGCTTGCGCGCGGCCTTGGGCTCGAGGCTCTGGCCGGAGACGAGCCGGTACGTGAGGATCTTTCGCGAGACGACCCAAGGGGCGGTCGTCGCATCCACCTCCTTGATGCGGTCGGTTGCCCGGTGCGCGTCGAGCGCCGCATCATCATCGTAGATCTCGTAGAGGAAAAAGCTCGACGGCTCGATCGGATCCTGCGCCACGTCGAACTGCCGGCACCCCGGCTCCTCGATCAGCGAGGCGTTGGCGTGCGCGAGGATGACGGTCTTGAAGGCATCGACGTGGGCGGGTTTGACCTCGAAGAACACAGTCAAGACGATCATGCGCGGCCTCCGCTGCCCGACTCTCAGAGAGTTGTCCGGAGATCAGTCTTCGGGCTGCGAAGGGGATTTGTCCAGGGTCCCGCGCCCCGCCTCATCCGGTCGCGGACGACGGCTCGGCGCGTGGAGGCGCACGCCCCCGGTGGGGCATCGCAATGTCACGAATGAAGGAAGAAATGGCGCGAGAGACGGGACTTGAACCCGCGGCCTCCGGCGTGACAGGCCGGCGCTCTAACCAACTGAGCTA
>Ga0209172_10005266_pt1 | contig 15938 bp, 12 predicted proteins | sample LarsenN4metaG_FD_184113 | JGI IMG/M metagenome (GOLD analysis project Ga0209172, IMG submission 184113) | Hot spring sediment bacterial and archeal communities from British Columbia, Canada, to study Microbial Dark Matter (Phase II) - Larsen... ... | reverse complement strand
CCTTGGGGTTCTTCAGGCCCAGGGCCTTGGTGATGGCGGCGGTGAGCGTGGTCTTCCCGTGGTCGATGTGCCCGATGGTCCCGACGTTCATGTGCTCCTTGGTCCGCTCGAACTTGGCTTTGGCCATGGACCTCTCCCTCTCGCTGGCGGTTCTAGGCGGCCGCCCGGCCGCCCATCCGGGCAATGATCTCTTCGGCGATCTGCACCGGCACGGCCTCGTACCGGGCGAACTGGAGCGGGGTGTGGCTGCCCCGCCCCTGGGTGGCGGACCGGAGGTCGGTGGCGTACCCGAACAGTTCCGCCAGCGGCACCTCGCACCGGATGACCTGGGCGGCGGCCCGGGCCTCGATCTCCAGCACCCGTCCGCGCCGCGCGTTCAGATCGCCGATCACCTGCCCGATGAACTCCTCGGGAACGATCACGTCGAAGCGCATGAGGGGCTCGAGCAGAATGGGCTTGGCCCGCCGCGCGCCGTCCTTGAAGGCCATGGAGCCCGCGATCTTGAAGGCCATCTCGGAGGAGTCCACCTCGTGGTAGGACCCGTCCAGCAGAATGACCCGGGCGTCCACCAGCGGGTAGCCGGCCAGGACGCCCCCCTCCATGGCCTCCTTGATACCCTTCTCCACGGCCGGGATGTACTCCTTGGGGATGACGCCGCCCACGATCTTGTTGACGAACTCGAACCCGCCGCCCGGCAGCGGCTCGATCTGGATCTCCACGTGGCCGTACTGCCCGCGCCCGCCCGTCTGGCGGATGAACCGCCCCTCCGCGGTAACCGGCGTCGTCACCGTCTCCCGGTAGGCCACCTGGGGCTTGCCCACGTTGGCCTCGACCCTGAACTCCCGGAGCAGCCGGTCCACGATGATCTCCAGGTGAAGCTCCCCCATGCCCGAGATGATGGTCTGGCCCATCTCCTCGTCCGAGGTGGTCCGGAAGGTGGGGTCCTCGTTGGCCAGGGCCGCCAGGGCCAGCGAGAGCTTCTCCTGCCCCTCCTTGGTCTTCGGCTCGATGGCCACGGAGATCACGGGCTCGGGGAACTCCATGGCCTCCAGGACGATGGGCCGGCCCTCCACGCACAGCGTATCCCCCGTCTTGGCGTTCCGCAGCCCCACGGCGGCCGCGATGTCCCCGGCCGCCACCCGCCTGACATCCTCCCGCTTGTTGGCGTGCATGCGGAGGAGCCGCCCGATCCGCTCCTTGGTCCCTCGGGTGGAATTGAAGATATAGGACCCCGAGTCCAGCACGCCCGAGTACACCCGGAAGTAGGCGAGCTGGCCCACGTAGGGATCCGCCATGATCTTGAAGACCAGGGCGGAGAAGGGCTCCTTCTCGTCGGCACGACGCTTCTCGATCTGGCCGGACTTGGGGTTCTTCCCCTCCACCGGAGGCAGATCCAGGGGCGAGGGCAAGTAGTCCACCACGGCATCCAGCAGGGGCTGCACCCCCTTGTTCTTGAAGGAGGCCCCGCATAGGACCGGGACGGCCCGGAGCTTGAGTGTGGCCTTCCGGAGGGCCGCCCGGATCTCCTCGGGCGTCAGCGCCTCCCCCTCCAGGTACTTGTGCATCAGCGGCTCGTCCTGGTCCGCCACCGCCTCCAGCAACTTCTCGCGAGCCCGCCGCGCGGGCTCCTTGAGGTGGAGCGGGATCTCCTCGTCGTGGAAGGCGGCCCCCAGCGTTTCCTCCTCCCAGACCACGGCCTGCATGCGGATGATGTCGATGACGCCCTTCAGCTTGTCTTCCCGGCCGTAGGGCAGCTGGACGCACACCGGGTTGGCCCCCAGCCGCTCGGCGATCATGGCCACCGACCGGTCGAAGTCGGCCCCCGTGCGGTCCATCTTGTTGATGAAGGCGATGCGGGGGACCCGGTACTTGTCCGCCTGCCGCCAGACCGTCTCGGATTGGGGCTCCACGCCGGCCACGGCGTCGAAGACGGCGATGGCCCCATCCAGAACGCGGAGCGACCGCTCCACCTCCACGGTGAAGTCCACGTGGCCGGGGGTATCGATGATGTTGATGCGATGGTCGTTCCAGAAGCAGGTCGTGGCGGCGGCGGTGATGGTGATCCCCCGCTCTTTTTCCTGCTCCATCCAATCCATCTCGGTTGAACCCTCGTCCACCTCGCCGAGCTTGTGGGTCTTGCCGGTGTAGTACAGGATCCGCTCGGTCGTGGTGGTCTTGCCGGCATCGATGTGGGCCATGATGCCGATGTTCCGGGTCCGATCCAGAGGGAAGGTCTCAGCCACGGTGTGTGACCCCATCCCGCCAGCGGCGGGACTTACCCCGCCCGAAGGCGCATGCCTTCGGGCCTACCCGATCCGAAGGTGAAGCCCTTCGGGATTACCACCGATAGTGGGCGAAGGCCTGGTTGGCTTCCGCCATCTGGTGGGTGTCCTCGCGCTTCTTGACCGAGGCGCCTCGCCAGCGCCGCCGGTCAAGCCTGAGGCCCCTACCACCGATAGTGGGCGAAGGCCTGGTTGGCTTCCGCCATCTGGTGGGTGTCCTCGCGCTTCTTGACCGAGGCGCCTCGCCAGCGCCGCCGGTCAAGCCTGAGGCCCCTACCACCGATAGTGGGCGAAGGCCTGGTTGGCTTCCGCCATCTGGTGGGTGTCCTCGCGCTTCTTGACCGAGGCGCCTCGCCAGCGCCGCCGGTCAAGCCTGAGGCCCCTACCACCGATAGTGGGCGAAGGCCTTGTTGGCTTCCGCCATCTTGTGGGTGTCCTCGCGCTTCTTGACCGAGGCGCCTCGATTGTTAGCCGCCTCGATCAACTCCGCTGCCAGTCGCTCCTGCATCGTCTTCTCGGTGCGGTTGTGGGCGAACCCAATGATCCAGCGGAGGGCCAGCGAGGTCCGCCGCTCCGCGCGGACCTCCACCGGCACCTGGTACGTGGCCCCGCCGACGCGGCGGGACTTGACCTCGAGGACCGGCTTCACATTGTCCACCGCCTGCTTGAAGAGCTTCTGCGAGTCCATCTTGGTCCGGTCCTCGATGACCCGCATGGCCCCGTAGAAGATGCGCTCGGCGGTGCTCCGTTTCCCCTTCCGCATCATCGCGTTCACGAACTTGGTGACCAGCTTCTGGCCGTACAGGGGGTCCGGCAGGACCTCCCGCTTTTCCGCCACCTTGCGTCTCGGCATCGGCCGCTCCTCGATCGTTTCCGCCCCACCCCGGTCCCCAGGAACCGGGGGGAGAGAAGAAAACCGGCACGGGGGAGCCCGGGGTGCTCCGGGGGTCTCCCGTGCCGGTTCCCTTAGCTGGCCTTGGGTCGCTTGGCCCCGTACAGGGACCGGCTCTGGCGCCGGTCCGTCACGCCCGCGGTGTCCAGGGCGCCCCGGATCACGTGGTACCGGACCCCGGGGAGATCCTTCACCCGCCCGCCCCGGATGAGCACGATGGAATGCTCCTGCAGGTTGTGTCCCACCCCCGGGATGTACGTCGAGACCTCAATCCCGTTGGTCAACCGGACGCGGGCCACCTTGCGCAGCGCCGAGTTCGGCTTCTTGGGCGTGGTGGTGTAGACGCGGACGCACACCCCCCGCTTTTGCGGGCAGGCCTGGAGGGCAGGGGCCTTCTCCTTCTTGCGGATCTGCCTCCGCCCGCGGCGGACGAGTTGCGTGATGGTCGGCATGACGCTCCGTATCCAGGCGAAAAACCTGTGCAGTCTATGCGTTCATCCTTGGCTTGTCAAGGGGATTCTCCCTTGGATTTCCCCCCACCACCTGCCCTTAGGACGGGTGGACATCCATGGCCTGCAGGATCTCCGCCGCGGCCTCCTGGTCCGCGGCTGTGGCGGCGTCCTCCGGCCGTGGCAGCGGCACCTCGGGGGTGGCGATCTTGGTCTCGCGGTACCACCGCATGCCCGTGCCCGCCGGGATCAGGCGGCCCATGATGACGTTCTCCTTCAGCCCGCGGAGCTCATCCCGGGCGCCGTTGATGCTGGCCTCGGTGAGGACCTTGGTCGTCTCCTGGAATGAGGCGGCCGACACGAAGCTGTCGGTGCTGAGGGAGGCCTTGGTGATGCCCAGGAGCATCGGCTCGGCCGTGGCGGGCTCTGCCCCGGCCGCCCGCACCCGTCGGTTCTCCTCCTCGAACAGGGCCTTGTCCACGTGCTCGCCCACCAGGAAGTTGGTGCGGCCCACGCCCTCGATCCGGACCCGCCGCAGCATCTGGCGGACGATCACCTCGATGTGCTTGTCGTTGATGTTTACGCCCTGGAGGCGGTAGACCTCCTGCACCTCGTTCACCAGGTACTGCTGCAGGGCCTCCACCCCCTTGACGTGCAGGATGTCGTGGGGATCGATCGGTCCATCCATGAGGGGGTCGCCGGCCCGGATCTCGTCCCCCTCCAAGACGGTCACGTGCTTGCCGCGGGGGATGAGGTACTCCTTGAATTCACCTCCCTCACCCCGGATGACGATCTTCCGCATCCCCTTGGCGATTCCCGCGAACTCCACCCGGCCGTCGATCTCGGAGATGATGGCGGGGTCCTTGGGCTTCCGCGCCTCGAACAGCTCCGCCACCCGGGGGAGACCGCCGGTGATATCCTTGGTCTTGGTCGTCTCCCGGGGGATCTTGGCCAGGACGTCGCCCGCCGCCACCGTCTGGCTGTCCGCCACCATGAGGTGCGCCCCCACCGGGAGCTGGCAGGTGAACACCGTGGACCCGCCGCCATCCTTGATGGAGATGCGCGGCTGGAGTTCCTCCTTCGTCCCCGGCTCCACGATGACCTTCTGGGAGAGGCCGGTGATCTCGTCCACCTCCTCCTTCATGGTGACGCCTTCCTGGACATCCCGGAAGTGCACCGTTCCGGAGTGCTCCGTCAAGATCGAGGTGGTAAAGGGGTCCCACTCCACCAGCACCTGTCCCGGCGCCACCGGCTGGCCGTCCTCGACCTTCAGGCGGGCACCGTAGACCGGCTGGTAGCTGTCCTTGGTCCGGCCCTTCTCGTCCACGATGGCAATCGTGCCGTTCCGGTTCATGACCACGAGGTCCCCGGCGGCCGTCTTGACCGTCTTCAGGGTCAGGAACCGGACGGTCCCCGAGAGCTTGCTCTCCAACTGGGTCTGCTCCGTGCCCCGCGTCGCGGTGCCGCCGATGTGGAAGGTCCGCATGGTCAGCTGCGTCCCCGGCTCCCCGATGGACTGGGCGGCCAGGACCCCGACCGCCTCCCCCAGCTCCACCAGGCGGCCTGTGGCCAGGTTCCGGCCATAGCACTTCACGCAGGTCCCGCGCCGGGCCTCGCAGGTGAGGACCGAGCGGATCCGGATCCGGTCGATGCCGGCGTTCTCGATCTTGCTGGCCAGGAGCTCCACGATCTCCTCGTTGGCCCGGGCCAGGACCTCGCCGGTGAAGGGGTCCAGGATGTCTTCCAGGGGAACGCGACCCAGGATGCGATCCCTGAGCGGCTGGATGATCTCCCCGCCCTCGATGAGGGGGGTGACCCAGATGCCGTTGGGGGTCCCGCAGTCCACCTCGGTCACGATCATGTCCTGCGCCACGTCCACCAGCCGCCGCGTGAGGTAGCCCGAGTCGGCCGTCTTGAGGGCCGTGTCCGCCAGGCCCTTCCTCGCCCCGTGGGTCGAGATGAAGTACTGGAGGACGGTGAGCCCTTCCCGGAAGTTGGCGGTGATGGGCGTCTCGATGATCTCCCCGGAGGGCTTGGCCATGAGGCCCCGCATCCCCGCCAGCTGGCGGATCTGCTGGCGGCTCCCCCGCGCCCCCGAGTCGGCCATCATGAAGACCGGGTTGAACTCACCCTGCGGCTGCGCCTCGATCTCCCGGAACATCTCGTCCGAGACGCGCTCGGTCACATGGGTCCAGATGTCGATGATCTTGTTGTAGCGTTCGCCCTTGGTGATCAGGCCGTCCTGATACTCCTTTTCGACCTTCACGACCTCCCGCTCGGCTTCGCCGATGATCGCCTCCTTGTTGGCCGGGATGTGCAGGTCCTCCACCCCGATGGAAATGCCGGCCAGCGTGGCGTAGCGGAAGCCCAAGTCCTTCAGCGCGTCCAGGAGCTGCACCGTCTGGCTGTTCCCCAGCAGGTAGTAGCACTGGGAGACCAGGCGGGTCAGCTCGCGCTTGTTCATCTCCTGATTGATGAAGCGGAGCGGCAGCGGCAGGATCTCGTTGAAGAGCACGCGGCCCACCGTGGTCTCGATGAGCTCGCCGTTCCAGCGCATCTTGATCTTGGCCAAGAGGCCCAGCTCGTCGGCATCGTAGGCGGCGCGGACCTCGTCCATGTCGGCGAAGATCATCCCCTGGCCCTTCTGGCCGGGGGACTCGCGGGTGAGATAGTAACAGCCGATGACGATGTCCTGGCTGGGGGCCGCCACCGGGGTGCCGTTGGCCGGCGAGAGGATATTGTAGGGGGCCCACATGAGGAGGCGGGCCTCCAGTTGCGCCTCCGGCGACAGCGGCACGTGGACCGCCATCTGGTCCCCGTCGAAATCGGCGTTGAAGGCGGCGCAGACCAGGGGGTGGATCTTGATCGCCTCCCCCTCCACCAGCGTGGGTTCGAAGGCCTGGATCCCCAGCCGGTGCAGCGTCGGCGCCCGGTTGAGCATCACCGGGTGTTCCCGGATGACGTGCTCCAGGGCATCCCAGACCTCGGACCGGCCGCGCTCCACCATCTTCTTGGCACTCTTGATGGTGGCCACGTGCTCGTCGTCCCGCAAGAGCTTGCGGAAGATGAACGGCTTGAACAGCTCCAGGGCCATCTTCTTGGGCAGGCCGCACTGGTGGAACTTCAGCTCGGGCCCGACGACGATGACCGAGCGGCCCGAGTAGTCCACCCGCTTGCCCAGGAGGTTTTGTCGGAACCGGCCCTGCTTCCCCTTCAGCATGTCGGAGAGGGACTTCAGCGGCCGGTTGTTCTGCCCCTTGAGGGCCCGGCCCCGACGCCCGTTGTCGAACAGCGCGTCCACCGCCTCCTGGAGCATGCGCTTCTCGTTGCGGATGATGATGTCGGGCGCGCGCAGCTCCATGAGGCGCTTCAGCCGGTTGTTCCGGTTGATGACCCGCCGGTACAGGTCGTTGAGATCGGAGGTGGCGAAGCGCCCGCCGTCCAGCGGGACCAGGGGGCGCAGCTCCGGCGGCAGGACCGGGATCACCTCCAAGATCATCCACTCGGGCTTGTTGCCGGAGTTGAGGAAGGCTTCCACGATCCGCAGCCGCTTGGTGATCTTCTTGCGGTTTTGCTGCGACGTCTCCTTGGTCATGCGGGCCCGCAGTTGGTTGCCCAGCTCGGGGACGTTGATCTTCTTCAGCAGCTCCCGGATGGCCTCCGCCCCCATCCCGGCCCGGAAGGTGTCCCCATGCTCCTCCACCGCCTTCCGGTACTGCTCCTCGGTGAGGAGCTGCTTGACCTGGAGGGGCGTCTTGCCAGGATCGAGCACCACGTACTCCTCAAAGTACAGGATCTTCTCCAGGTCCCGCAGGGACATGTCCAGGAGGTAGCCGATCCGGCTGGGGATGGACTTGAAGAACCAGATGTGGACCACGGGAGAGGCCAGCTCGATGTGGCCCAGACGCTGGCGGCGGGCCTTGGACCGGATCACCTCGACGCCGCACTTGTCGCAGATCACCCCGTTGTGCTTGATCCCCTTGTACTTGCCGCAATTGCACTCCCAGTCCTTGGTCGGCCCGAAGATCTTGGCGCAGAACAGGCCGTCCCGCTCGGGCTTGAAGGTCCGGTAGTTGATGGTCTCGGGCTTCTTGACCTCGCCGTGGGACCAGGTCCGGATCTTCTCCGGCGACGCCAACCCGATGCGGATGGCCCGGAAGCTCGTGGGGTCGATGGGCTTTTCGTCGAAGAACCCGAAGAACTTCTCCAAGGTTCTCTCCTTCCTGGGCGCCATCCGCCCCGCCAAGGCGGGGCGCTTGGCGCCTGGCTATTCCTTCACCAGCTCGACGTCCAGGGCCAGGCTCTGCAGCTCCTTCACCAGGACGTTGAAGGACTCCGGCAGACCGGGCTCCAGGGCGTTCTCGCCCTTGACGATGGACTCGTACATCTTCGTCCGCCCGATGACATCATCGGACTTGACCGTGAGGATCTCCTGCAGGGTGTGGGCGGCGCCGTAAGCCTCCAGGGCCCAGACCTCCATCTCGCCGAAGCGCTGGCCGCCGAACTGCGCCTTGCCGCCCAGGGGCTGCTGGGTGACCAGGGAGTAGGGGCCGATGGAGCGGGCATGGATCTTGTCGTCCACCAGGTGGGCCAGCTTCATCAGGTAGATGTAACCCACGGAGACCTCCTGGTGGAACGGCTTCCCGGTGCGCCCGTCGTACAGGACCGTCTTGCCCGAGGCGGGGAGCTTGGCACGCTTCAGCAGAGACTTGATGTCCTTCTCGGCCGCCCCATCGAAGACGGGTGAGGCCACCCGCATCCCCAGGGCCTGGGCCGCCCAGCCCAGGTGGGTCTCCAGGATCTGCCCCACGTTCATGCGGGAGGGGACGCCCAGGGGATTCAATACGACCTCCACGGGGGTTCCGTCGGGGAGATAGGGCATGTCCTCCTCGGGCAGGATCTTGGCGATGACGCCCTTGTTCCCGTGGCGCCCGGCGATCTTGTCGCCCACCGAGAGCTTCCGCTTCATGGCCACGAAGACCTTGACCAGCTTGAAGACTCCCGGCGCCAGCTCGTCGCCCCGCTTCACCCGGCTGATGCGTTCCTCCAGGAGGGTGTCCAGGATGTGGATCTGGTTCTCGGCCGCCTCCGCCAGACGGGAGACTTCGCTGGACGTCTCCTCGTCCAAGGCCTGGGCCGCCTCCAGCATGTCCTCGGTGGAGAGGCCCGCCAGCACCTCCTCCGTCAGCTTGTGTCGCTTGGGAACGATCACCCGCCGGCCGCCCTTGGCCCGGACGTCCCGGCCCACGATCCGGTTCTCCAAGAGGCTGCGGATCTTGGCATCCCGTTCCGCCGAGATGATCTGGATCTCGTCCCCGAAGTCCTTGCGGAGGCGGGCGACTTCCTCGTCCTCGATGGTCTTGGCCCGCTCGTCCTTCTCCACGCCCTTGCGGGAGAGGACCTTGACATCCACCACCGTGCCGGAGATCCCCGGGGGCACGGTCATGGAGGCGTCCCGCACGTCCTCCGCCTTCTCCCCGAAGATGGCCCGGAGCAGCCGCTCCTCCGGGGTCAAGACGGTCTCGCCCTTGGGGGTCACCTTGCCCACCAGGATGTCGCCCGGCTTGACTTCGGCCCCGATGCGGATGATCCCGCTCGCGTCCAGGTCCTTCAGGGCCTCCTCGCCCACGTTGGGGATGTCCCGGGTGATCTCCTCCCGGCCCAGCTTCGTGTCCCGGGCCTCGATCTCGAACTCCTCGATGTGAATCGAGGTGTACCGGTCGTCCTTCACCAGGCGCTCGCTGATGAGGATGGCGTCCTCGAAGTTGTAGCCCCCCCACGGCATGAAGGCCACGAGGACGTTCTGGCCGAGGGCCAGCTCCCCGTTCTGGGTGGCCGGGCCGTCGGCGATCACCTGCCCCTTCACCACCGTCTCCCCCTTGGCCACGATGGGCTTCTGGGTGATGCAGGTGTTCTGGTTGCTCCGCTTGAACTTCAGCAGCGTGTAGATGTCCACCCGGGAGCCGTTGTTCTGGCCGTCGCCCCGCACCTCCTTGGGGTCGGCCCGGATGATGATCCGGTCGGCCGAGACGGCCTCCACCACGCCGCCCCGCTTGGCCACCACCACGGCGCCCGAGTCCTTGGCCGCCACGAACTCCATCCCCGTCCCCACCAGGGGCGACGTGGGCCGGAGCAGCGGAACCGCCTGGCGCTGCATGTTGGCCCCCATGAGGGCCCGGTTGGCGTCGTCGTGCTCCAGGAAGGGGATGAGGGAGGTGGAGATCCCCACCAGCTGCTTCGGCGAAACGTCCATGTACTCCACCTGGTCGGGCGACACCATGACGAAGTTGCCCCCCACCCGGGCGGAGATCCGGTCGCTCACAAAGCGGTTGCGCCCGTCCAGCTCGGCGTTCGCCTGGGCGATGGTGTGCTTCTCCTCCTCGTCGGCCGTGAGGTACACGATCTCGTCCGTGACCCGCCCGTCCCGCACCGTCCGGTACGGCGTCTCGATGAACCCGAAATCATTCACCCGGGCGTAGGTGCTGAGGGACGCGATGAGGCCCACGTTGGGACCCTCGGGTGTCTCGATGGGGCACATCCGGCCGTAATGGGTCGGATGCACGTCCCGGACCTCGAAGCCGGCCCGCTCGCGGGAAAGACCCCCGGGCCCCAAGGCCGACAAGCGCCGCTTGTGGGTGAGCTCCGCCAGGGGATTGGTCTGGTCCATGAACTGGGAGAGCTGGGAGGAGCCAAAGAACTCCTTGAGGGCCGCCGTGACCGGCTTGGCGTTCACCAGGTCGTGGGGCATGAGCGTCTCCAGCTCCTGGGTGCTCATCCGCTCCCGCACCGCCCGCTCCATCCGGGCCAGCCCGATCCGGAACTGGTCCTCCAGGAGCTCGCCCGCGGCTCGCACGCGCCGGTTCCCCAGGTGGTCGATGTCGTCCACCTGCCCCTCGCCCCGCTTGACCTTCAGGAGGTAGCGGACCACCTCGACGATGTCCTCCTTGCGGAGCACCCGCTCCTCCAGCGGGACGTCCATGCCCAGCTTCTTGTTCATCTTGAGGCGGCCGACCTTGGACAGATCGTAGCGGCGCGGGTTGAAGAAGATGTTCTCCAGGAGGGCCTTGGTGCTCTCCAGGGTGGGGGGATCCCCCGGTCGCATGCGCCGGTAGATCTCCACGAGGGCCTCGTCGGTCCCCCGGGTGGTGTCCCTCAACAGGGTCTCTCGGATCTCGAAGACGTCGCGATTGTCCTGGCCCGCCAGGACCTGGAAGGACTCCACCCCATGGTCCACGAACTTGGCCAAGAGGTCTGGGGTGTCCGTGATCTCCTGGCCGCACTCCCCGACGACCTCCGCCGTCCGGGGATCCACCACGTCTTTGGCCAGGATGCGCCCCACGACGTCCTCCCGCATGATGGCGACCCGCTTGATCCGCAGGCTGTTGCACCGCTTCAGCCCCTGCTTGGTCAGCCGCTTGCCCCCGGGGAGGATCGTCTCGCGGTCCTCCTTGACGTCGCGGGCGGCCCGGTAGCCGGTGGCGCCCGGGGCGCTCAGCTCCAGCACGATATCCCGCTTCTCGAAGTAGAGCGTGTCCCGCTCGTAGAAACGGGCCAGGATCTCCTCGTTGCTGTGGAAGCCGATGGCCCGCAGCAGGATTGTGGACAGGAGCTTCCGCCGGCGGTCCACCCGCACGTGGAGGACGTCGTTGGCGTCAAACTCGAACTCCAGCCACGACCCCCGGTAGGGGATCAGGCGGGCGGAGTACAGGGTCTTGCCGCTGCTGTGGGTGCTGCCCCCATCGTGGTCGAAGAACACGCCCGGCGAACGATGCAGCTGGCTCACCACGACCCGCTCGGTCCCGTTGATGATGAAGGTCCCGTGCTCGGTCATGAGGGGCATCTCGCCCAGATAGACCTCTTGCTCCTTGATGTCCCGGATGCTTCGGGCTTCGCTGCCCGCCTGCTTGTCCCACACCACCAGGCGGAGCGTCACCTTCAGCGGCACCGAGTAGGTCATCCCCTTCTCGCGGCACTCCTCGGCCGTATACTTGGGATCCCCGAACTCGTACCGGACGAACTCCAGGGACGCGGAGTCATTGTAGTCGGCGATGGGGAAGATGCTGCTGAACACTCCCTGGAGCCCGGAATCCTCCCGCTCCTGCGGCGGGACCCGCGTCTGGAGAAACTGCTCATAGGACCGCTGCTGGATCTCGATCAGGTTTGGGATCCCGATGATCTCCCGGATCTTGGCGAAGCTGATCCGATCCTCGACCCCGGCCTTCTTCACGACCGCCATGCGCCCTCCATCCCGCGTCACGCGGGACTACTTGAGTTCGACGGTTGCCCCGGCCTCCTGCAGCTTCTTCTTGATCTCCTCGGCCTCGGCCTTGGAGATCCCTTCCTTGACCGGCTTGGGCGCGCCGTCCACCAGATCCTTGGCCTCCTTGAGGCCCAGCCCGGTGATGGCCCGAACCTCTTTGATCACCTGGATCTTCTTCTCACCGGCGCTGGCCAGGACGACGGTAAACTCGGTCTGCTCCTCGACCCCGGCTTTCGCCGGGGCCCCGCTGGCCGCGGGAGCCCCCACCGCCATGACCGCGGGCGCCGCCGCCGAGACTCCGTACTTCTCCTCGATCCCTTTGACGAGCTTGTTCAGATCCAAGACCGTCCAGGCATCCATCGACTCCAGCACATCCTCCACCGTCACCTTTGCCATTGCAACCTCCTCTGTCGGGTTCTCGCCAGGGATGATGGGACCACCAGTCGACCCAAAGGGATCCGCGTCGCCGACCCCGTGGGCCGTCCATCAGGTTGACTGCTCCTTGCGCTGCCGGACCTGATCCAGGGCGCTGGCCAGCGCCCGGATGGGTCCTGTCAGGACGTTCGCCAAGCCCTGGAGCGGCGCCTGGAGCGTTCCCGCCAGCCTCGCCAGCAGGACCTCCCGGGGCGGCAAGCTGGCCAGGACCGCGATCTCCGCCGGGCTCATCAACCTCCCCTCCACCACGCCTCCCTTGATGGTGAAGGTGGGCCGCGCCTTGCTCCAGGTCGTGAGGACCTTGGAAGGGGCCACCGGATCCGCCCGGCTGATGGCAATGGCCGTGGGGCCCTCCAGGTGGGCGGCCAGACCGGCCAACTCCGTCTCCGCGACGGCGATCTTCGCCAAGGTATTCTTGACGACGGTGTACTCCACCGCGCTCTTGCGGAGGAGGGTCCGGAGCTCCGTCATCTCCGCAACGCCCAGGCCGCGGAAGTCGGTGAGCACCGCGCTCCGCGCTCCGCTCAGCTTCTGGCGCAGCGCCGAGATACTTGCGGCCCGCTCTGAACGTCCCACAGGGACCTCCTCTCGGCCCTTACAGCTTGACCGCAGCTTGAACCGCGTTCACGTCCACACGAACTCCGGGGCCCATGGTGGACGAGATGGTGATCCCCTTCAGGTAGCGACCCTTGCTGGAGGCGGGTTTGGCCCGCACCAGGGCCTCCAGGATCGCCAGGGCGTTCTCTGCGAGATGCTGCGGCAAAAAGGACGCCTTGCCGAAGGGGACGTGGATAATGCCGGCCTTCTCCACGCGGAACTCGATCTTGCCGCCCTTGAACTCCCGCACCGCCTTCCCCACGTCGAAGGTGACGGTGCCGGTCTTCGGGTTGGGCATGAGCCCTCGCGGCCCCAGGATCTTGCCCAAGCGGCCTACCAGCCCCATCACGTCCGGGGTAGCGATGGCCCGCTCGAAGTCCAGCCAGCCGCCCTGGATCCTCTCCACCAGGTCCTCGGCGCCGACGTAGTCGGCGCCCGCCTCGCGTGCCTCCTTCTCCTTCTCTCCCTTGGCGAACACCAGGAGGCGCACCTGCTTGCCCGTCCCGTGGGGCAGCACCACGGTCCCGCGGACCATCTGATCGGCGTGCTTGGGGTCTACCCCGAGCCGCACGGCCATCTCCATGGTCTCGTCGAACTTCGCTGTGGCGCCGGCCTTGGCCACCTCGATGGCCCGGGACAGGTCGAGCCCGCCGTTCCTCCCCACCGCCTGTTTCGCGGCCTCGGCGGCCTTGGCATATCGCTTACCAACCTTCGCCATTCTCGGCTCCTTCGTCGCCTCGGAATGTCGAATTTCACACTGACAACCGACAACCGGCCATCCGACCCTCGCCGCCCCGGACTTTGCCTCGCGTGGACCGGTTGTCCGTTGTCGGTCGTCGGTTTTGCGCTGTCCCGGTCAGGGGACGACCTCGACGCCGATGCTGCGGGCCGTGCCCTCGATGATCTTCACGGCCGCGTCGAGGCTGAAGGCGTTGAGATCTGGCATTTTGGTTCGGGCGATGTCCTCCACCTGCTTCCGGGTGACCTTGCCCACCTTGACCCGGTTGGGCTCCTTGGACGCCTTGGCGATCCCAGCCGCCTGCTTGAGGAGCACGGCCGCCGGCGGTGTCTTGGTGATGAAGGTGAAGGACCGGTCCGAGTAGACCGTGATCACCACCGGAATCGTCAGGCCCTCCTGCGCCTGCGTCTGCGCGTTGAAGGCCTTGCAAAACTCCATGATGTTCACGCCATGCTGCCCCAGGGCCGGGCCCACGGGAGGCGACGGGTTCGCCTTGCCCGCCGAGACCTGGAGTTTGACCTGGGCAACCATCTTCTTGGCCATGGATGCTCCTTCTATCCTCCACCCCGCATCGCCCCAATTACAGCACAATATCCAATGTCGAATGACGAATATCGAATGATGAAGGGCCGCCATCTCTTACGGCTCGTCTTCACCGTTCGGAATTCGACATTGGATATTCGAGAGTGGATCTTCCTCGGTCGATTTCGGTCAGACCCGCTCCACCTGCAGAAACTCCAGGTCCACCGGCGTGGGGCGACCGAAGATGCTCACCATGACCTTCAGGCGTCCCTTCTCCGGCTTCACCTCGTCCACCACGCCCGTGAAATTGGAGAACGGGCCGTCGATGACGCGCACACTCTCCCCCCGGGTGAACTGGACCCGGTGCTTCGGCCGCTCGGCGCCCGTGACCACCTGCTGGATGATGGCCTTGACCTGCTCCTCCGGAATCGGCGTCGGGCGCACCCCCGGGCCGACGAATCCCGTCACCTTGGGTGTGTTTTTGATCAGGTACCAGAGCTCATCGGTCATATCCATGCGGATCAGGACATATCCGGGGAAGAACTTGCGGGAGGTCTCCCGCCGCTTGCCTTTCTTCAGTTCCACCACCGTCTCGGTGGGAATCATCACCTGGGAGACGGCCTGACTCATCCCCAGGGCCGCGACCCGCTGCTCGATGCTCTGTTTGACCTTGTTCTCGAAGCCCGAGTAGGTATGGATCACGTACCACTGGTGGTGCGCCGGCTCCTGGGTGGCCATCTCCGGAGCCGCCCGTGCTGCCGCCCCCACGGGGGCCCCTGGGGCCGCATCCCCCTCCGGCACCGGGGGTGTTCCTGGCGTCTGGAGCTCGACAGCCGCCCCCCCCCGCGATGGCTGGGCCTCCTCGGGCGGCGCCGCGACGCGTTGCACCTCTTCAGTCATCATGACCTGTGTGACCTTTCGAGTGCCGGCACCTACTTGATGATGAGTTCGAGCAGCTTCTGCAGGATCAGATCCACGAACCCGAGGAAGAATGACACCAGGAAGCTCGCCAGGATGACCACCGCCGTGGAGCCGATGATCTCTTTCCGGTGGGGCCAGGTGACCTTCTTGAGCTCCACCCGAACCTCCCGGAGGAACCGGACCGTCGTCCCCCACCACTCGTGGGCGCGCTCCACCAGTGCCGTCATCTGGGTCCGTCCTTCCCCATCCCCATGACCCGCCAGCGACAGTCCCGCCCTGGCGGGATCGCTCTCCCCTCGGGGTGAACCCTGTCGGGCTCTTGGTCCTTGGCAGGCCTGGAGGGATTCGAACCCCCAACCCGCGGATTTGGAGTCCGCTGCTCTACCGTTGGAGCTACAGGCCTAACCCCGCGATGATTCGTGAATACGTTCGCGAATCATCGCGGGAATGACCAATGGCCAATGACCAATTGGCGTTTCGCGGCACCGCGAGCCGACAATCATTGGTCATTGGAAATTGGTCATTGGTCATTTTGTTTCACGGTGCAGCGTGTGCTTCCGGCACCACCGGCAATACTTGGAGCGTTCCAGTCGATCCGGCGTGTTCCGCTTGTTCTTCCGGGTGGAATAGTTTCGGCGCTTGCACTCCCCGCACGCCAGGGTGATGATCTCTCGCATGGTCGCGGTGCTCCCGGCCTCCCCTCGGCTCTCCGGACTACGCCAGCACCTCGCTCACCACCCCGGCCCCCACGGTGCGGCCCCCCTCCCGGATGGCGAAGCGGAGCTCCTTCTCCATGGCGATGGGCTGGATGAGCTCCACGGTCAGGCTCACGTTGTCCCCG
>Ga0209172_10005264_pt1 | contig 15946 bp, 28 predicted proteins | sample LarsenN4metaG_FD_184113 | JGI IMG/M metagenome (GOLD analysis project Ga0209172, IMG submission 184113) | Hot spring sediment bacterial and archeal communities from British Columbia, Canada, to study Microbial Dark Matter (Phase II) - Larsen... ... | reverse complement strand
CGCACCAAGCCGCACGTGAACGTGGGCACGATCGGTCACGTGGACCACGGCAAGACCACGCTGACGGCGGCGATGACCTCGGTGCTGGCCGCCAAGTTCGGCGGCGAGGCCAAGGCGTACGACCAGATCGACGCCGCCCCCGAGGAGAAGGCGCGCGGCATCACCATCAACACCGCCCACGTCGAGTACGAGACCTCCAAGCGCCACTACGCGCACGTGGACTGCCCCGGCCACGCCGACTACGTCAAGAACATGATCACCGGCGCGGCGCAGATGGACGGCGCCATCCTGGTGGTCTCGGCCGCCGACGGCCCGATGCCGCAGACGCGCGAGCACATCCTGCTGGCCCGCCAGGTGGGCGTGAAGTACATCATCGTCTTCATGAACAAGTGCGACATGGTCGACGACGCCGAGCTGCTCGAGCTCGTCGAGATGGAGGTGCGCGAGCTGCTCTCCAAGTACGACTTCCCCGGCGACGACACCCCGATCGTCAAGGGCTCGGCCAAGCTGGCCATGGAAGGCGACAAGGGCGACCTGGGCGAGCAGGCGATCATGCGTCTGGCCGATGCGCTGGACAGCTACATCCCGACGCCCGAGCGCGCCATCGACGGCACCTTCCTGATGCCGGTGGAGGACGTGTTCAGCATCTCCGGCCGCGGCACGGTGGTCACCGGTCGCGTGGAGCGCGGCATCGTCAAGGTCGGCGACGAGATCGAGATCGTGGGCATCCGCGCCACGCAGAAGACCACCTGCACCGGCGTGGAGATGTTCCGCAAGCTGCTCGACCAGGGCCAGGCCGGCGACAACGTGGGCATCTTGCTGCGCGGCACCAAGCGCGAGGAGGTCGAGCGCGGCCAGGTGCTGTGCAAGCCCGGCTCGATCAAGCCGCACACGCACTTCACGGCCGAGATCTACGTGCTGAGCAAGGAAGAGGGCGGACGGCACACGCCGTTCTTCAACAACTACCGTCCGCAGTTCTACTTCCGCACCACCGACGTCACCGGCGCGGTGGAACTGCCCAAGGACAAGGAGATGGTGATGCCGGGCGACAACGTCTCGATCACCGTCAAGCTCATCGCCCCCATCGCCATGGAAGAGGGCCTGCGCTTTGCCATCCGCGAGGGCGGCCGCACGGTCGGCTCGGGCGTCGTGGCCAAGATCATCGAATAAGGAGCGGCCATGTCGACCAAACAGAAGATCCGCATCCGCCTCAAGGCCTTCGACTACAAGCTGATCGACCAGTCGGCGCTCGAGATCGTCGACACCGCCAAGCGCACCGGCGCCATCGTCAAGGGCCCGGTGCCGCTGCCCACGCGCATGGAGCGCTTCGACATCCTGCGCTCGCCGCACGTCAACAAGGCGAGCCGCGACCAGTTCGAGATCCGCACGCACCAGCGCCTGATGGACATCGTCGACCCGACGGACAAGACGGTGGACGCGCTGATGAAGCTCGATCTGCCGGCCGGCGTGGACGTCGAGATCAAGCTCCAGTAAGCAACCAGGCTATACTTCGCAGCTTTCCTGGCTTCGGCTGGGAAACCAGAATCTTCCGCCCCGGCGGCCTGAGAGGCCGGGGTTGCCGCCCCGGCCAATCGATGTCGGGATCGTGAACAAGAGGCCTCCTCAATGAGGCCGGAGAAAGACCATGAGTCTTGCCGAACAGCTCGGCCTGCTCGGTCGGAAGGTGGGCATGATGCGCATCTTCACGGACGATGGCGACGCCATCCCCGTGACGGTGCTCGACGTGTCCAACAACCGCGTCACGCAGGTCAAGACCGAGGCCACCGACGGCTACAACGCGCTGCAGGTCGCGTTCGGCTCGCGCAAGGCGAGCCGCGTCAACAAGCCCGAAGCGGGGCACCTGGCCAAGGCCGGTGTCGAGCCGGCCCAGGTGCTCAAGGAATTCCGCGTCAGCGCAGAGGTCGCCGGCCAGTACAAGCCGGGCGCCGCGCTGCCGGTGACGCTGTTCGCCGCCGGCCAGCGCGTCGACGTGCAGGGCACCTCCATCGGAAAGGGCTTCGCCGGCACCATCAAGCGCCACAACTTCAGCTCGCAGCGCGCGTCGCACGGCAACAGCCGTTCGCACAACGTGCCGGGCTCGATCTCGATGGCACAGGACCCGGGCCGCGTGTTCCCGGGCAAGAAGATGACCGGCCACATGGGCGACGAGACCGTCACCACGCAGAACCTCGACGTCGTGCGCGTCGACGAAGCGCGCTCGCTGCTGCTCGTCAAGGGCGCGGTGCCAGGAGCCAAGAACGGCCACGTGGTCGTGCGCTTGGCCGTCAAGGGCCAGCCCAAGGCGCAGCAGAAGGGAGCCGCGTGATGCAACTCGAGCTCCTCAACGAACAAGGCCAGGCCACGGCCAAGGTCGAGGCGCCGGACACCGTGTTCGCGCGCGACTACAACGAGGCCCTGGTGCACCAGATCGTCGTCGCCTTCCAGGCCAACGCGCGCCAGGGCACGCGTTCGCAGCTGACGCGCGGCGAGGTCAAGCACTCGACGAAGAAGCCGTTCCGCCAGAAGGGCACCGGGCGCGCGCGCGCCGGCATGACCTCCTCGCCGCTGTGGCGTGGCGGCGGCCGCATCTTCCCGAACAAGCCCGACGAGAACTTCTCGCACAAGGTCAACAAGAAGATGTACCGCGCCGGCATGGCGAGCATCCTGTCGCAGCTCGTGCGCGACGGGCGCCTGGCGGTGGTCGATTCCATCGGCGTCGAGGCGCCCAAGACCAAGCTGCTGGCGCAGAAGTTCAAGGCCATGGGCCTGGACTCGGTGATGGTGATCGCCGAGCACGTGGACGACAACCTCGCGCTCGCTTCGCGCAACCTGGCCGGCGTGCTGGTGGTGGAGCCGCGCTACGCCGACCCGCTCTCGCTCGTGCACTACAAGAAGGTGCTGGTCACCAAGGGCGCGATCGAGCAGCTCAAGGAGATGTTCGGAGGCCAGTCATGAGCGGCGCACCCAAGAAGTTCGATCAAGGCCGCCTGGCCACCGTGCTGGTGGCGCCGATCATCTCGGAGAAGGCCACGCGCGTCGGCGAGAAGCGCAACCAGGTCCTGTTCAAGGTGCTGCGCGACGCCACCAAGCCCGAGATCAAGGCCGCCGTCGAGCTGATGTTCAAGGTCGAGGTCGATTCCGTCAGCACGCTGAACCAGAAGGGCAAGGCCAAGCGCTTCGGCCGCACGATGGGCCGGCGTGACCACATCAAGAAGGCCTACGTGTCGCTGAAGAAGGGCCAGGAGCTCAACTTCTCCGGGGAGGGCGCCTAAATGCCGGTCATCAAAGTCAAGCCCACCTCGCCCGGCCGCCGCGCCGTGGTCAAGGTGGTGCATCCGCACCTGCACAAGGGCGAGCCGCACGCGCCGCTGCTCGAGCCGCAGAAGCAGAAGAGCGGCCGCAACAACAACGGCCACATCACGATGCGCCACAAGGGCGGTGGTCACAAGCACCACTACCGCGTGGTCGACTTCGTGCGCAACAAGGACGGCATTCCGGCGAAGGTCGAGCGCATCGAGTACGACCCGAACCGCACCGCCCACATCGCGCTGCTGTGCTACGCCGATGGCGAGCGCCGCTACGTGATCGCGCCGCGTGGCGTGGAGGTGGGCAGCACGCTGCTGTCCGGCGCCGAGGCGCCGATCAAGGCCGGCAACACGCTGCCGATCCGCAACATCCCGGTCGGCTCGACGATCCACTGCGTCGAGATGCTGCCCGGCAAGGGCGCGCAGATCGCGCGTTCGGCCGGCTCGAGCGTCACGCTGATGGCGCGCGAGGGCACCTACGCCCAGGTGCGGCTGCGCTCGGGCGAGGTGCGCAAGATCCACATCGACTGCCGCGCGACCATCGGGGAAGTGAGCAACGAAGAGCACAGCCTTCGCCAGTACGGCAAGGCCGGCGCGCGGCGCTGGCAGGGCATCCGGCCCACCGTGCGCGGCGTGGCGATGAACCCGATCGACCATCCGCACGGCGGCGGCGAAGGCCGCACCGGCGAGGCGCGCCCGCAGGTCAGCCCGTGGAACACGCTGACCAAGGGCTACCGCACGCGCAAGAACAAGCGCACGCAGACGATGATCGTCTCGCGGCGCAAGAAGTGATGAAGGCCTGACACCATGGCACGTTCACTGAAGAAGGGTCCGTTCGTGGACCACCACCTGATGGCCAAGGTCGAGAAGGCCAGCGCCACCAAGGACAAGAAGCCGATCAAGACCTGGTCGCGCCGCAGCACCATCCTGCCCGAGTTCATCGGCCTGACGGTGGCCGTGCACAACGGCAAGCAGCACATCCCGGTCTACGTGACCGACCAGATGGTCGGCCACAAGCTCGGCGAATTCGCACTCACCCGCTTGTTCAAGGGCCACCCCGCGGACAAGAAGGTCGCGAAGAAGTAAGGGGCGCACGATGGCAAACATCGAAACCAGGGCCGTCGCGCGCGGCGTTCGCCTGTCGGCCGACAAGGGCCGGCTGGTGGCCGACCTGATCCGCGGCAAGAAGGTCGACCAGGCGCTCAACATCCTGAACTTCACGCAGAAGAAGGCCGCCGGCATCGTCAAGAAGGCGCTCGAGAGCGCGGTGGCCAACGCCGAGCACAACGACGGCGCCGACGTCGACGAGTTGCGCGTCAAGTCGATCTACGTCGAGCAGGGCGCGGTGCTCAAGCGCTTCGCGGCACGCGCCAAGGGGCGCGGCGCGCGCATCCACAAGGGCACCTGCCACATCTACGTGACGGTCGGGAACTGAGGACCAGCGGGAACACACATGGGACAGAAGATCCATCCGACCGGCTTCCGCCTGAGCGTCACGCGCGCCTGGCAGAGCCGCTGGTTCGCGAACAACCGCAACTTCGCCACCATGCTGGCCGAAGACCTGCAGGTGCGCGACTACCTCAAGACCAAGCTGAAGAACGCCGCCGTCTCGCGCATCCTGATCGAGCGCCCGGCCAAGAACGCGCGCATCACGATCTTCTCGGCGCGGCCGGGCGTGGTGATCGGCAAGAAGGGCGAGGACATCGAGAACCTCAAGGCCGAACTGGCCAAGCGCCTGGGCGTGCCGGTGGCGGTGAACATCGAGGAGATCCGCAAGCCCGAGGTCGACGCGCAGCTGATCGCCGACAGCATCACCCAGCAGCTCGAGAAGCGCATCATGTTCCGCCGCGCCATGAAGCGCGCGATGCAGAACGCGATGCGCCTGGGCGCGCAGGGCATCAAGATCATGTCGGCCGGCCGCCTCAACGGCATCGAGATCGCACGCACCGAGTGGTACCGCGAAGGCCGCGTGCCGCTGCACACGCTGAAGGCCGACATCGACTACGGCTTCTCGGAAGCCAAGACGACCTACGGCGTGATCGGCGTGAAGGTCTGGGTCTACCGCGGTGACCGCCTGGCCAACGGCGAGGCGCCGCAGCTGCCCAAGACCGAGGCCGAGGGCGACGAGCGCCGTCCGCGCCGGCCCGGCCCGCGTGGTCCGGGCGGCCCGGGTGGCCCCGGCGGTCGTGGCCGTGGCGAGCGCAGCGATCGCGCGCCGCGCGGCGACGCGCCGCCGCCTGCCGATGCCGCCGCCACCGCGGCCCCGGCCGCCCCCTCCGCCGATGCCGCCAAGGGTCCCGGCCCGACGGTCAAGCGCGTGCGCCGCGCCGCCCCGCCCGCCGGTGGCGACAAGAAAGGAGAGTGACGATGCTGCAACCCAATCGTCGCAAGTTCCGCAAGGAGCAGAAGGGCCGCAACACCGGCATCGCCACGCGCGGCAACAACGTGTCGTTCGGCGAGTTCGGTCTGAAGGCCACCGAGCGCGGCCGCATCACGGCGCGCCAGATCGAGGCCGCGCGCCGTGCGATCAGCCGCCACATCAAGCGCGGCGGCCGCATCTTCATCCGCATCTTCCCCGACAAGCCGATCTCGCAGAAGCCGGCCGAGGTGCGCATGGGCAACGGCAAGGGCAACCCCGAGTACTACGTGGCCGAGATCGTGCCCGGCAAGGTGCTGTACGAGCTCAACGGCGTGCCCGAGACCCTGGCGCGCGAAGCCTTCACGCTGGCCGCGGCCAAGCTGCCGCTGCGCACCACCTTCGTGGCGCGCCAGGTCGGCCAGTGATGCGAAAGAGGACCCGAGATGAAAGCCTCTGAACTGCGCGCCAAGGACACGGCCGCGCTGGAAAAGGAAGTGACCGAACTGCTGACGCAGCATTTCAAGCTGCGCATGCAGAAGGCGACGCAGCAGCTTGCCGACCACAGCCAGCTCGGCAAGACGCGGCGCGACATCGCGCGCGCCAAGACCATCCTGGCTCAGAAGAAGGCCGCCAAATGAGCGAAACCGTCAGCGCCGCCACGGCCACCCCGGCCAAGAAGAACACCCGCACGCTGGTCGGCCGCGTGGTCAGCGACAAGCGCGCCAAGACGGTGACCGTGCTGGTCGAGCGCCGCACCGCGCACGAGCTGTACGGCAAGATCGTCGGTCACTCGCGCAAGTACCACTGCCACGACGAGAAGGGCGAGTACAAGCTGGGCGACACGGTCGAGATCGCCGAAGGCCGCCCGATCAGCAAGACCAAGAGCTGGGTCGTGACGCGCCTGGTCGAGAAGGCCAAGATCGTCTGACCGGTCCCTGAGCGACCCAATTCCCCTGCCCTGCACGAAGCGGCCGGACGCTGGACACTCCAGCCCGGCCGCAACTCATTCGGAGACACGCACATGATCAAGGTCGGTGACAAGCTGCCCGCCGGCAGCCTGCAGGAATTCATCGAGGTCGAGGGCAACGGCTGCTCGATCGGCCCCAACACCTTCGACCTGGCCAAGCTCACGGCCGGCAAGAAGATCGCCGTCTTCGGCCTGCCCGGCGCCTATACGCCCACCTGCTCGGCCAAGCACGTGCCGGGCTACGTGGAGAAGGCGGCCGAGCTGAAGGCCGCCGGCGTCGACGAGATCTGGTGCGTGTCGGTCAACGACGCCTTCGTGATGGGCGCCTGGGGCCGCGACCAGAAGACCGCCGGCAAGGTGCGCATGATGGCCGACGGCAGCGCCGACTTCGCCAAGGCCACCGGCCTGACGCTCGACCTGACGGCGCGCGGCATGGGCCTGCGCAGCCAGCGCTACTCGATGCTGGTGGTCGACGGCGTGGTCAAGACGCTCAACGTCGAGGCGCCGGGCAAGTTCGAGGTGAGCGACGCAGCGACGATGCTGGCGCAGGCCAAGACCGTCCTGGCTTGACGCGGCGCGGCAGGCGCCGCCATAATCCGCAGCTTTCCCGTCTCGGCCGGGCTCCCGGCCGAGGCTTTTTCCCAGTCCTTCCCAGACACGGGCCCAAGACTGGCCGCTTCGAGGCAACGCCGAGAAGCCGTCAAGTTGGGATGACAACATGATCCAAATGCAGTCGCGGCTCGACGTGGCCGACAACACGGGCGCGAAGTCCGTCATGTGCATCAAGGTGCTCGGCGGGTCCAAGCGGCGCTACGCCGGCATCGGCGACGTGATCAAGGTCTCGATCAAGGAATGCGCGCCGCGCGGCCGGGTCAAGAAGGGCGAGGTCTACAACGCCGTGGTCGTGCGCACCGCCAAGGGCGTGCGCCGCCAGGACGGCTCGCTGGTCAAGTTCGACGGCAACGCCGCCGTGCTGCTCAACCCCAAGCTCGAGCCGATCGGCACCCGCATCTTCGGCCCGGTGACGCGCGAGCTGCGCACCGAGCGCTTCATGAAGATCGTCTCTCTCGCTCCCGAGGTGCTTTGAGATGAACAAGCTGAAGAAGGGCGACGCCGTCATCGTGCTCGCCGGCCGCGACAAGGGCAAGCGCGGCACCGTCACCAAGCGCGTCGACGACGAGTACATCGTCGTCGAGGGCGTGAACATGGTGAAGAAGCACGTCAAGCCCAACCCGATGAAGGGCACCACCGGCGGCGTGATCGACAAGACGATGCCGATCCACCAGAGCAACGTCGCCATCTTCAACGCCAAGACCGGCAAGGCCGACCGCGTGGGCATCAAGCTGCTCGAAGACGGCAAGAAGGTGCGCGTGTTCAAGTCGTCGGGCGAAGAGATCAAGGCGTAATCCATCATGGCGAACAAACCCGCTCAAGACGACAAGGCCGCCAAGGCGAAGGCCCCGGCGGCCAAGCCCGCCGCCAAGCCCGAGAAGGCGGCCAAGGCGGACAAGCCCGCCAAGGTCGAGGCCGGCGAGCAGCAGGCCATCAAGGGCCCGGCGCGCCTGCAGGCGATCTACCGCGAGAAGATCGTGCCCGAGCTGATGAAGAAGTTCGGCTACAAGACCGTGATGCAGGTGCCGCGCCTGGAGAAGATCACGCTGAACATGGGCGTCAGCGAGGCGGTGGCCGACAAGAAGGTGATGGACAACGCCGTCGCCGACCTGACCAAGATCGCCGGCCAGAAGCCGGTGGTGACCAAGAGCCGCAAGGCGATCGCGAACTTCAAGATCCGCGAGAACGTGCCCATCGGCACCATGGTCACGCTGCGCGGCGTGCGCATGTACGAGTTCCTCGACCGCTTCGTGACCATCGCGCTGCCGCGCGTGCGCGACTTCCGCGGCATCAGCGGGCGCAGCTTCGACGGCCGCGGCAACTACAACATCGGCGTCAAGGAACAGATCATCTTCCCCGAGATCGAGTACGAGAAGATCGACGCGATCCGCGGCATGAACATCAGCATCACGACGAGCGCGAAGTCCGACGAGGAGTGCAAGGCACTGCTCGCCGCGTTCAAGTTCCCGTTCAAGAACTGAGGCGAGCCGAGCATGGCCAAACTGTCCGTCAAGCAGCGCGAAGACAAGCGCACCAAGCTGGTCGCCAAGTACGCGAAGAAGCACACCGAGCTGAGCGCGATCGCCAACGACGCCAAGAAGAGCGACGAGGAGCGCTACGCCGCGCGCCTGGAGCTGCAGAAGCTGCCGCGCAACGCCAACCCGACGCGGCTGCGCAACCGCTGCGCCATCACCGGGCGCGGCCGCGGCACCTTCCGCAAGTTCGGTCTGTCGCGCAACAAGATCCGCGAGCTCGCCTTCAAGGGCGACATCCCCGGCGTGGTCAAGGCCAGCTGGTAAGCGTCGGCGAGAGCAGGAGAACATCCCATGAGCATGAGTGACCCCATCGCCGACATGCTGACGCGCATCCGCAATGCGCAGCTGGTCGACAAGGCCGTCGTCACGATGCCTTCGTCCAAGCTGAAGGCCGCGATCGCGCAGGTGCTGAAGGACGAGGGCTACATCGACGGCTTCGCGGTCAAGAGCGAAGGCGGCAAGAACGAGCTCGAGATCGCGCTCAAGTACTACGCCGGGCGTCCGGTGATCGAGCGCATCGAGCGCGTGAGCCGCCCGGGGCTGCGCATCTACCGCGGCCGCGACACGCTGCCCTCGGTGATGAACGGCCTCGGCGTGGCCATCGTCACCACGCCCAAGGGCGTGATGACGGACCGCAAGGCGCGCGCCAGCGGCGTCGGCGGCGAAGTGCTGTGCTACGTGGCCTGACGAGGAGAAGCGAACCATGTCCCGCGTAGGAAAGATGCCGATCGCCCTGCCCAAGGGGGTGGAAGCGACGGTCGGCAGCGACAAGATCAGCGTCAAGGGCAGCGGCGGCACGCTCACGCTGCCGGTGAACCCGCTCGTCGAGGTCAAGAACGAGGGCGGCAAGCTCACGTTCGCGCCCACCAATGAGAGCGCCGAGGCCAACGCGATGAGCGGCACGATGCGCGCGCTCGTCAACAACATGGTGCGCGGCGTCGGTCAGGGCTTCGAGAAGAAGCTCTCGCTCGTCGGCGTGGGCTTCCGCGCCGCCGTGCAGGGCAGCAAGCTCAACCTGCAGATCGGCTTCTCGCACCCGGTGGTCAAGGAGATGCCGGCCGGCGTGAAGGTGGCCTGCCCGACGCAGACCGAGATCGTCATCTCCGGCGCCGACCGCCAGGTGGTGGGCCAGATCGCCGCCGAGGTGCGCGCGATCCGTCCGCCCGAGCCGTACAAGGGCAAGGGCATCCGCTACACCGGCGAGACGGTGGTGCTGAAAGAGACGAAGAAGAAGTAAGGAGCGGCCGGACCATGAGCACGACGAAGAAAGAGCAACGCCTGCGCCGCGCCAAGCAGACGCGCGTTCGCATCGCCAAGCACGGCGGCGCCAGGCTGACGGTGTTCCGCTCCAACCTGCACATCTACGCCAGCGTGGTGAGCGAGGACGGCGGCCAGGTGCTGGCCACCGCCTCCACGGTGGAGAAGGAAGTGCGCGCGCAGCTCGGTGCCCCCGGCAAGGGCGGCAACGCGGCGGCGGCCTCGATCATCGGCAAGCGCATCGCCGAGAAGGCCAAGGCCGCCGGCATCGACAAGGTGGCGTTCGACCGCTCGGGCTTCGCCTACCACGGCCGCGTGAAGGCGCTGGCCGAGGCGGCGCGCGAAGCCGGCCTGCAGTTCTGAGCGCGCGACCAAGGAAGGCTAGACAGACATGGCGAAATTCACCCCCCGCGCCCAGACCGAGGGCAACGAAGACGGTCTGAAGGAAAAGATGATCGCGGTCAACCGCGTCACCAAGGTCGTCAAGGGCGGCCGCACGCTCAGCTTCGCGGCGCTCACCGTGGTGGGCGACGGCGACGGCCGCATCGGCATGGGCAAGGGCAAGGCCAAGGAAGTGCCGGTCGCGGTGCAGAAGGCGATGGACGCCGCGCGCCGCAACATGTTCAAGGTGAGCCTGAAGAACGGCACGATCCACCACAACGTCACCGGCGAGCACGGCGCGGCCAGGGTGCTGATGGCGCCGGCCAAGCCCGGCGACGGCATCATCGCCGGCGGTCCGATGCGCGCGGTGTTCGAGGTCATGGGCGTGACCGACATCGTCAGCAAGAGCCACGGCTCGACCAACCCGTACAACATGGTGCGCGCCACCATCGACGCGCTCAAGCGCTCGACCACGCCGGCCGAGATCGCCGCCAAGCGCGGCAAGAGCGTCGAAGAGCTGTTCAGCTGAAAGAGCGAACCATGGCCGACAAGAAGACCCTCACCGTCAAGCTCGTGAAGAGCGTGGCCGGCACGCGCGAGGACCATCGCGCCACGGTGCGCGGCCTGGGCCTGCGCAAGCTCAACAGCACGCGCGTGCTCGAAGACACGCCCGCCGTGCGCGGCATGATCAACAAGGTCTCGTACCTGGTGCAGGTGCTGTGATGGAACTCAACAACCTCAAGCCGGCCGCGGGCAGCAAGAAGGCGCGCCGCCGCGTCGGCCGCGGCATCGGCTCGGGCCTGGGCAAGACCGCGGGCCGCGGCCACAAGGGCCAGAAGAGCCGCGCCGGCGGCTTCCACAAGGTCGGCTTCGAAGGCGGCCAGATGCCGTTGCAGCGCCGCCTGCCCAAGCGCGGCTTCAAGAGCGCGCAGCTCAAGTACGCCGGTGAAGTCACGCTGGCCCAGCTCGACAAGCTCGGCGCCGACGAGGTGGACCTGCTCGCGTTGAAGGCGGCCGGCCTGGTGCGCCAGATCGTCACCAGCGTCAAGGTGATCAAGTCGGGCGCGATCTCGCGCAAGGTGGTGCTCAAGGGCATCGGCGCGACCGCGGGCGCCAAGGCGGCCATCGAGGCCGCGGGCGGCTCGGCGCCGGCGCTGGTGAAGGTCACGCCGCCCAAGAAACTGCCCAAGAAGGCGGCGGCAGCGGCCTGAACAGGTCGCGAACCGGCAAGCACTGAAGGAACCGAGTGGCAACCTCCGCTGCCCAGCTGGCCAAGAGCGGGAAGTTCGGCGACCTGCGGCGTCGCATCGTCTTCCTGCTGCTGGCGCTCGTGGTCTATCGCATCGGGGCGCACATCCCCGTGCCGGGCATCGACCCGGTGCAGCTGCAGCAGCTCTTCAAGAGCCAGGGCAGCGGCATCCTGAACCTGTTCAACATGTTCAGCGGCGGCGCGCTGTCGCGCTTCACCGTCTTCGCCCTCGGCATCATGCCGTACATCAGCGCCAGCATCATCATGCAGCTGATGACCTACGTCGTGCCCGCGCTCGAGGCCATCAAGAAGGAAGGCGAGGCCGGGCGGCGCAAGATCACGCAGTACACGCGCTACGGCACGCTGTTCCTGGCCATCTTCCAGTCGCTCGGCATCGCGCTGGCGCTCGAGGGCTCGCCGGGCCTCGTGCTGAGCCCGGGCTTCGGCTTCCGCATGACGGCGGTGGTGAGCCTGGTGGCGGGCACGATGTTCCTGATGTGGCTGGGCGAGCAGATCACCGAGCGCGGCCTGGGCAACGGCATCTCGATCCTGATCTTCGCCGGCATCGTGGCCGGCCTGCCGAGCGCCATCGGCGGGCTGTTCGAGCTGGTGCGCACCGGTGCGATGAGCATCATCGCGTGCCTGTTCATCATCGCCATCGTCATCTTCGTGACCTTCGCGGTGGTGTTCGTCGAGCGCGGGCAGCGCAAGATCCTCGTCAACTACGCCAAGCGCCAGGTCGGCAACAAGGTCTACGGCGGGCAGAGCTCGCACCTGCCGCTCAAGCTCAACATGAGCGGCGTGATCCCGCCGATCTTCGCCAGTTCGATCATCCTGCTGCCGGCCACCATCGTCGGCTGGTTCGCCACCGGCGAGGGGCTGCGCTGGCTGAAGGACCTGTCGGCGGCGCTCTCGCCGGGGCAGCCGATCTACGTGCTGCTGTACGCGGCGATGATCGTGTTCTTCTGCTTCTTCTACACCGCGCTCGTCTTCAACAGCCGCGAGACGGCCGACAACCTGAAGAAGAGCGGCGCCTTCATCCCCGGCATCCGCCCCGGCGACCAGACCGCGCGCCACATCGACAAGATCCTCGGCCGCCTGACGCTGGCCGGTGCGGTCTACATCACGGCGGTGTGCCTGCTGCCCGAGTTCCTGGTGCTGCGCTACAACGTGCCGTTCTACTTCGGCGGCACCTCGCTCCTGATCATCGTCGTCGTCACGATGGACTTCTGGGCCCAGGTGCAGAGCTACGTGATGAGCCAGCAATACGAGAGCCTGCTGAAGAAGGCGAATTTCAAGGCGAGCTGATGTCGAAGGACGACGTCATCCAGATGCAGGGGGAGATCCTCGAGAACCTCCCCAACGCCACGTTCCGCGTGAAGCTGGAGAACGGCCACGTGGTGCTGGGCCACATCAGCGGCAAGATGCGCATGCACTACATCCGCATCCTGCCCGGTGACAAGGTCACCGTCGAGCTGACGCCGTACGACCTGACGCGGGCACGCATCGTGTTCCGCGCCAAGTGAAGAGACCCGAGAGACCGAAGAGACAGCGCTAGGAGAAGACCATGAAGGTCGCCGCTTCCGTCAAGAAGATCTGCCGCAACTGCAAGATCATCCGCCGCAAGGGTGTGGTGCGGGTGATCTGCACCGATCCGCGCCACAAGCAGCGCCAGGGCTGAGCAAGGAACACACACATGGCACGCATTGCCGGCATCAACATCCCGCCGCACAAGCACGCCGAGATCGGCCTCACCGCCATCTACGGCATCGGCCGCCCGACGGCGCAGAAGATCTGCGAGGCGGTGGGCATCGCCCACAGCAAGAAGATCAAGGACCTGACCGACTCCGAGCTCGAGAGGATCCGCGAGGAGATCGGCCGCCTGACGATCGAAGGCGACCTGCGGCGCGAGCTGTCGATCAACATCAAGCGCCTGATGGACCTCGGCTGCTACCGCGGTTTCCGCCACCGCCGCGGCCTGCCCGTGCGCGGCCAGCGCACGCGCACCAACGCGCGCACCCGCAAGGGCCCGCGCAAGGCCGCGATGGCGCTGAAGAAGTAAGCCCAGCCCGAGTCAGCAGCCCGGACGCGAGAAAGTACCGATATGGCCAAGCCCCCCGTCAACACCGCGGCACGCCGCGTGAGCAAGAAGGTCCGCAAGAACGTGGCGGACGGCATCGCTCACGTGCACGCGAGCTTCAACAACACCATCATCACGATCACCGACCGCCAGGGCGGCGCCCTCGCCTGGGCGTCGAGCGGCGGCCAGGGCTTCAAGGGCTCGCGCAAGAGCACGCCCTTCGCGGCCCAGGTGGCGGCCGAGAACGCCGGCCGCGCCGCGCAGGAGCAGGGCATCAAGAACCTGGACGTGCGCATCAAGGGCCCGGGCCCCGGTCGTGAGAGCAGCGTGCGCGCGCTGGCCTCGCTCGGCATTCGCATCACCTCGATCAGCGACGTGACGCCGATCCCGCACAACGGCTGCCGCCCGCAGAAGCGCCGCCGCATCTGAGGCGCCCGACGCGTAGCGCCGGATAGCGTTACAATAGAGGGTTTCCCGAGCCGGCAGGCCTTGCTTGCCGGCTTTGTCCGTGGAGGGCAACCTCCGTTTCAAGCCCACCGCCTGGGCGAACGCGCCGGCAGCGTTGCCGGCCTTCCACCCAGGCTCGCGCGGGGCGCCTCCGGCCAGGCTCGGGGCGTCTGCCGCGTCAGACACCAGACAGAGGAATCGTCAGTGGCACGTCTGCTCGGCCCCAAGGCCAAACTCTCCCGCCGCGAAGGCACCGACCTGTTCCTGAAGAGCGCGCGCCGCGCCATCAGCGACAAGGCCAAGTTCGACAGCAAGCCCGGCCAGCACGGCCGCACCAGCGGCAGCCGCACCAGCGACTTCGGCGTTCAGCTGCGCGAGAAGCAGAAGGTCAAGCGCATGTACGGCGTGCTCGAGCGCCAGTTCCGGCGCTACTTCGCCGAAGCCGAGCGCCGCAAGGGCAACACCGGCGCCAACCTGCTCGCGCTGCTCGAGAGCCGCCTGGACAACGTGGTCTTCCGCATGGGCTTCGGCAGCACGCGCGCCGAGGCGCGCCAGCTCGTCAGCCACAAGGCGCTGACCGTCAACGGCGAGGTCGTCAACATCCCCTCGTACATGGTCAAGGCCGGCGACGTGATCGCGCTGCGCGACAAGGCCAAGAACCAGCTGCGCGTGCAGGACGCACTCAAGCTCGCCCAGAGCGTGGGCCTGGCCGACTGGGTGCAGGTGGACGCCACCAAGATGGAAGGCATCTTCAAGAAGGTGCCCGATCGCGACCAGTACGGCGCCGAGATCAAGGAAGCGCTGATCGTCGAGTTGTACTCGCGCTAAGCAGGACGGAGGGCGGCGCACGCGAGCGCGCCGCCATCGATCTCCTGCACCACCGGGCGTGCAGGAGACCAGAACCCAGCCCGGCATTGGTCCATCAGCCTTATCGGCGTAACGAGCCGAGGGTATTGACAGGAACTCAAGGACTCCATGCAAACCACCCTTCTGAAGCCCAAGGCCATCCAGGTCGAGCCGCTCGGCGGCCACCGCGCCCGGGCCACGCTCGAGCCTTTCGAGCGCGGCTACGGCCACACCCTCGGCAACGCGCTGCGCCGCGTGCTGCTGTCTTCGATGGTGGGCTACGCGCCGACGGAAGTGACGATCGCCGGCGTGCTGCACGAGTACTCCGCGATCGACGGCGTGCAGGAAGACGTCGTGCACATCATGCTCAACCTGAAGGGCGTGGTGTTCCGGCTGCACAACCGCGACGAGGTCACCCTCGTGCTGCGCAAGGAAGGCGAAGGCCCGGTCACCGCGGGCGACATCCAGACGCCGCACGACGTCGAGATCATCAACCCCGAGCACGTCATCGCCCACCTCGCGCAGGGCGGCAAGCTCGACATGCAGATCAAGGTCGAGAAGGGCCGCGGCTACGTGCCCGGCAACCTGCGCCGCTACGGCGACGAGCCGACCAAGAGCATCGGCCGCATCGTGCTCGACAGCTCCTTCTCGCCGGTGCGCCGCGTCAGCTACGCGGTGGAGAACGCGCGCGTCGAGCAGCGCACCGATCTGGACAAGCTCGTGATGGAGATCGAGACCAACGGCGCCATCGCGCCCGAGGAGGCGATCCGCCAGAGCGCGCGCATCCTGGTCGAGCAGCTGGCGTTCTTCGCGCAGATCGACCACGTCGGCCAGCAGGACATCCTGGCCGCCTCGCGCCAGAGCGACGCGCGCGCCGCGATCGACCCGATCCTGCTGCGCCCGGTGGA
>Ga0209172_10005263_pt1 | contig 15948 bp, 14 predicted proteins | sample LarsenN4metaG_FD_184113 | JGI IMG/M metagenome (GOLD analysis project Ga0209172, IMG submission 184113) | Hot spring sediment bacterial and archeal communities from British Columbia, Canada, to study Microbial Dark Matter (Phase II) - Larsen... ... | reverse complement strand
TTTTTCCAATCCATGGTGCCCTCAAACCGTTGGAAAGTATACGCTCGCCGCAATAAATAAGATCAGTGAAGCGACGATGTAACCAAGAGTCTCCCCCTCTGCCTTGTGCCTTGTGCCTTGTGCCTTGTGCCTTGTGCCTTCCGCCTTCCCTCGTCCCTGGTACTCGCCGCGCCCGGCGGCATATGGCTTTTCCCACTCGCGACCGTTGAACGGCTCGACGGTCATGCCTTCGATTGGAACAGCGGGGGTCAGGTCTCGAAATAGCTCACTTTGCGTCAATGCAAGACCTGACCCCGAAACCCGAAACCTTTTGTAGACCTGTGTAGCTTCAGTTGGCGACACGTTGATCGGCGATTTTTCACCGGCCGAAGAGGCCCTTCAACGCGTCCCTCAGCCCGCCGCCGCCGCTCGGGGGGCTGCTGCCCTTCGCCGCGCCCTCCTGTGCCGGGGCCGCGCCGCCCAGCCGCCGCTCGAGCTGCCGCGTCAGTCCCCGCTCGAGCTCCCTCTTGGCGAGATCGGCCGCGACGCCGCTGAAATCGAGGTTGTAGGACGGCTTGTCGAAGCTGCCCGTCACGCGCACCGGGACCGTGATGCCGGAAAGGTCGGTGAGATCCCGCCCGCCCTGGCCCTTGGAGGTTGCCACCACGGAGGCCTTGATGAGGTAGTCGAGCAGCTCCTGCCCGAGGTCGATCTTCCCCTCGCCCGCAAGCCGCAGCGCCGGGGACTTGCCCTGGAGATCGTTGTTGTGGGCGACGCCGTTCACGATGTTGAACGTGCCCGAGAGCTCGCTGAAATCGGTCTTCTCCGCCTTGTTCGCCGCCTGCGTGCGCTCGCCCTTGAGCGCGCCGAGCTTCGACTTCACGTCGCGCAGCGTGCCGGCGATGTCGATGCCCTTGATCGCGCCGTCGGTCACCTTGATCGCCGCGTTGCCGTTCAGCGCCTTTCTCAGGGCCGAGACCGTGCCGCCCTGCCCGCTCACGTTGAGCGAAACGTTGCCGCGGCCCTCGAGCGTGTCGAAGTCAGCGGCATCCTTCAGCAGCGGCCCGAGATTGACGCTCGACAGCGTCTGCTTCATTCCGATGATGGGAGTCGCGGCCGCCTGCACGGAGAGCGCGCCGGACAGCGATCCCTGGTAGAGGCTCGCGTTGATCGGGTTGACGTCAAGGCGTCCGCCGGCGGCCTTGATGTCGAGGCGCACGTTGGAGGCTTTGACGTTCGCTACCTTGAGCGCGCCGATCCGGATGCTGCCGCTCGCGTTGAGCCCTTTCAGCGCCGAGAAGTCGAGCGGCTGCTCGGCCTGCCCGCCCTGCGCGCCCGGTGCCCCCTTGGCAGCGCCGGCTGCGGGTTTGGCTGCGCCCTTCGGCAGATACCGGTCCGCGTCGAGCTGGTCGATACTGATGTCGAAGGTGTAGAAGGGCGGCGCGAACCGAGTGAGGCCCACCCGGCCGTTGATGTTGCTCGCGTCGAGCCTGGTGGAGAAGTTGAGGTTCGCGTTCTGGCTCGCGAAATCCACCGTCGCCGCGCCGGTGATCGTGGCGTCGATCGGGCTCCTGGGCAGCTTCGGGTTGACGACGTTCACGGTCGCGGTGAGCTTCGGCAGCTCGATGCGCCCGGCTTCGACACTGCCCTGCAGCGGGCTCGCGAGCTTGAGCTTGACCGCCGCACCATCCTGCTGGAGATCCACCGCCGCGGCCACCTGTCCGGCCTTGAAAGCCTTCGCGTCGCCCTCGATGCCCGGGACCTCGAGCTTCGCGCTCAACTTGCTCTTCGCATCGCTCAATGCCACATCGAGCGTAATCCTGTCGCCGCTCACCTTGTCCTTCGTCACGGCGAGCTTCGGCGCATCGAGCCTCACCTTCATGTCGCCGCCCGCCTGCTTGCCGGTCGCGGACACGGCGAGCTTCGAGGCCAGAAGCTCCTTCGTCGCGCCCCGCACGTCCACGTCGCCCTTCGCGCTCGTCACGAGACCGCTCACGCCCACCGCATCGCCCTTGGCGTCGAGATCGAGCCCTTCGAGCGCGTAGCGCTGCTTCTCGGGATCGAACGTGAGCCGCGTTTTCAGCGCAGTCTGCAGATCGAGCTTGGGCTTGTCGGCCTGCACCGTCGCCGAAAATTCGATGTGGGTCGGCACGCCGGGCGCGATGCGCCCGGTCTTCAGGTTGAGCTTGGTGAACGCATACTTCGCTCCCGCCGCCTGGTCGGTGTAGCGGATGGCGGCGTCCTCGATCGCGACGCGCGCGATCTCCACCTTGAACGGCGCTTCGGCCTCCCTCGCCGCCTCTTTCGCGGGCGGCGGCCCCGCGAGATCGTCCACGTTGGTCCCGCCGTCCCTCGCCCTCACGAGGTTCGCCCGCAGGCCCCGGATCTCGATCGCGTCCACCACCGCCTGCCGCGAGAAAAGCGGCACAAGCTTCAGCGCGACGCGCGCTTCTTCCACCGCCGCGAACTCCCTGTCGCTCGCCCGCTCCGAGAGCGAGGCCTTGCCGATCTTCGCGCCGATGTCCGGGAAGAACGAAAGCTTGATGTCGCCTTCGAGCCTGAGCGTGCGTTGGGTCTTCTCTTTCACCGCCTTGATGATCTGCGGCTTGTATTGATTCGGGTCGAAGGTTGCGGCGACATAGGCAATCACGGCGCCGATCAGGAGCACGAGACCAGCGACTGCATACAGGGCGTACTTGAGAATCTTCATGCCTCGTCTCCGGTTCAGGGCGCGGAGTTCGTTCTATGCCCGCCCCGCGCATCGGGCGGCAGAGTTGACTGTCCGTCTCGAATGCGCGGAGTTAAACCGGCGCGTCGCGTCCGGTTTAAGGCTAATTCTAGCGCACGCGCCGATAGGCAATCCGGGACGAGCGCGTTACCATGCAGACAAGAAAAGCAAGCCGACATTCTCGCCCGCATGGTGGGGCAGAAGCTGGCGGAAAGCTGGGGCCAGCCGGTGGTGGTCGAGCCCCGGCCGGGCGGCGGCACCGTGGAGGGTCATCAGGTCCGCAGGAATTCGGGTTGAATAGCCGAATTCCTTAAAAGAGCAAATCTGACCTGTTGCAGCGCTTCTGGGTACCGACGTCCTTCCATTAAAAAAAGCCGCACGTGCGGCTTTTTTGGAGCGGGTGATGGGAATCGAACCCACGTATTCAGCTTGGGAAGCTGATGTTCTGCCATTGAACTACACCCGCTTAAGGCGCTAATTCTAAGGAGAGAGCGCCCGTCACCGCAATCGGCAGCCCATGCCGGGCGCCCCACTCCGGCCGACAATGGAGCGGCCGCCGCTGGCGCCGGGCTGCAGCGACTTTCCAAGGCGTCGTCCTCTTGCTAGACTGCCATTCACAACAACGACCGGCACCGCAACGGTTCCGGGTTCGAGGATGGACGCGGTTTCAAAGCATACCGAAACGGAGGATGACCATGTCTGCTTCACCTGGCGCCGCTTTACCCAGCAACCCGATCTTGCGGCTCACCGCCGCCGCGTTCCTGACGCTCGCCGGTTTCACGGCGAACGCGCAGCAGCCGGCGCCGGACAAACCGGCGGCAGCCCCGACTCCGCCCCCGTCCTGGCAGCAGGGCCGCACTCCGGAGCAGGAGAAATCCCCGCTGCACCCGTTCGCGATTCACGTGACCGGCAAGCCGGCGAAGGAACTTCCGGTAGACAAGCTCAGGGTTCCGGCCGGCTTCAAGGTCGAAGTCTGGGTCGATGGGGTCCCTGCGGCGCGCTCCCTGCGCTCGGCGACAAGGGCACGGTATTCGTAGGCAATCGCCAGGGGAAGAACGTGTATGCGGTCGTTGAGCGCGGCGGCAAGCGCGAGGTGAAGACCGTTCTCAAGGGTCTTGACGCGCCGAATGGGGTTGCCTTCAGCAAGGGCACGCTCTATGTCGCCGAGCGCCACCGTATCACGCGCTACGACGGCATCGAGGACCGACTGGACAACGCGCCGGATGCGAAGGTCGTGATCGACAACCTCGATCCGACCAAGCAGCCCGGCCACTTCTGGAAATTCCTCGCGCTCGGCCCGGACGGCAAGCTCTATTTCAACATCGGCGCGCCCGGCAACATCGTGATGCCGAGCTACATGGAGGCATCGATCATGCGGGTGCACCCCAGCAAGGGCATACTCGAGAACGTCGCCCTCGGCGTGCGCAATTCAGTGGGCTTCGACTGGCACCCGCAGACGAAGCAGCTCTGGTTTACCGAGCACGGCCGCGACTGGCTGGGCGACGATTTGCCCAGCGACGAGTTGAACGTCGTGAAACGCAAGGGCGAGCATTTCGGCTATCCCTTCTGCCACCAGGGCGACACGCTCGACCCCGAGTACGGCAAGAACCGCTCCTGCTCCGAGTTCACGCCGCCGGTGTTGAACCTCGGCGCCCATGTCGCGCCCATCGGCATGCGTTTCTACACCGGCAAAATGTTTCCCGCCGAGTACCGGAACAATATCTTCATCGCGAGGCGCGGGTCGTGGAACCGCACCATCAAGCAAGGCTACGACGTCTTTCGCGTAAGGCTTAACGAAGAGGGCAAAGTGCTCAAGGCCGAGCCTTTCCTGACCGGCTTCCTCGTCGACGAAAAGGCGGATCCGCCGATGTGGGGTCGGCCGGCGGATGTGATGGTGATGCGCGACGGCTCGCTGCTCGTCTCGGATGACCACAACGGGATCATCTACCGCGTCAGCTACGGCACGAAGTGAGCGGCAGTCGCGGCAAGGGCGGCGCGGCGGCGATACTTGCCGCCGCGCTGTCTTTTTTCCCCGCCTGCGCCGTGCCCGCCGCCGATGATATCCCGCGGAAAGCGGCGGCCTGCGTCGTCTGTCACGGCCCTGGCGGAAACTCGACGGACCCGGCCACGCCGTCCCTGGCCGCCCAGCCGGCGCAGTTCATTTCTATGCAGCTTTACCTGTTCCGCGAAGGCAACCGCAAGGACGCGCAGATGACGCCGATCGCCTCCGACCTCTCGAACGCGGAAATGAACGAGCTCGCGGCGTATTTCTCCAGGCAGAAACCGGCGGCCCCGTCGCACAAGACAGCCCCGGGAAACGCCGCCGCCGGACGTCGTCTCGCCGAGCAATACCACTGTGTGCAGTGCCATGGCCCGGCGCTCCTGGGCCTGCAGCACATTCCGCGGCTGGCGGGCCAGCGGTTCGCGTATCTGAAGACGCAGTTGCGCGGTTTCAAAGCCGGGACCCGCTTCGACATGGACGGGAACATGACCTCGGCTGCGCAACCGCTGTCGGACGCGGACATCGAGGTCCTGGCGGACTATCTCGCCGGAATGAAGTAACCTCACCGCACGCGAGCTCCTCTTTGAAGCTGCCGGCCTCGATATCCTTTTCATTGGGCTGCGCGCTGGTGGTGCTTGCAAGCGACGTTTTATCGCAGCAACCACCCCGGCCCGGGACAGTGCCATCGCCAGCGCTGCTGCCGGCGGTCACGGTGAGCGCGAGCCGCGTCGCGCAGGACAGCTTCGAGCTGCCGGTCTCGATCGACCGCGTGGACCGCACGACGATCCGCGAAGACAGGCCGCAGGTCAACCTCTCGGAATCGCTCAACCGCGTGCCGGGCGTCGTGGTGCAGAACCGGCAGAACTACGCGCAGGACCTGCAGATCTCCGCGCGCGGCTTCGGCGCGCGCTCGACCTTCGGGGTGCGGGGCGTGCGCCTCATCGCCGACGGAATCCCCGCCACCATGCCTGATGGCCAGGGTCAGGCCGCGACCTTCGACCTCGGTTCGGCGGACAGCATCGAGGTCATGCGCGGCCCCTTCTCCACCCTCTACGGCAACGCCGCCGGTGGGGTGATCCAGGTCTTCACGGCCGACGGCCCGCTGGAGCCGACGCTCGCGGGCAGCGTCTACGCCGGCAGCCACGATACCTACAAACTCGGGATGCTCCTCGGCGGCACAACGGGCCGGATCAACTACCTCGCCAATGTTTCCCGCTTCCAGAGCGACGGTTATCGCGACCACAGCTGGGTGCGGCGCGACCAGGTCAACGCGAAGCTGAAGCTCGACGCCGGCTCCCGCGGCATCGTCACGGTGGTGGCCAACGCGCTCGACCAGCCGGAGACGCTGGACCCGCTCGGCCTCACCGCGGCGCAGGTGGCGCAGAATCCCCGCCAGGCGGGTACCAACGCTGTCGCGTTCAACACCCGCAAGAGCGTCGCGCAGAACCAGCTCGGGCTCACCTACGATCTCGCGCTCGGCGCCGCCGACCGGATCGAAGCGCGCGCCTACTACGGCGAGCGCCAAGTCACCCAGTTCCTGGCGATCCCGCTCGCGGCGCAGAACTCGCCGACCTCATCCGGCGGCGTCGTGGACCTCGACCGGGGCTACGGCGGCGCCGGCCTGCGCTGGACGCGCTTCGCCGAACTGCTCGGCGCTCCCTTCACCGCGAGCGTCGGGCTCGATTACGACCGGATGGACGAGCGGCGCCAGGGCCTCATCAACAACTTCGGCCTGCCCGGGGGCTTGAAGCGCAACGAGGACAACATCGTGTCGCGCACCGATCCCTACGCGCAGGCCGAGTGGCGCATCGCGTCCCGCGTGAGCCTGCTCGCCGGCGTGCGGCACAGCCGCGTGCACTTCGAGTCCACGGATTACTTCATCGCCCCCGGCAACCCCAATGACAGCGGCTCGGTCAGCTACACTGACACGACGGCGGCCGCCGGCATCACGTTCAATCTGATGCCCGAGGCCAATCTCTACGCCAACATCGGCACCGGCTTCGAGACACCGACCTTCGCCGAGCTCGCGTACCGCCCGGGCGGCGCGACCGGCCTCAATTTCGCGCTGCAACCGGCGCGCAGCCGCCAGTGGGAACTGGGGCTGAAAGCCGGGATCGCGGAATCCATGCGGTTGAATCTGGCCCTCTTCCGCATCGACGTGAGCGACGAAATCGTGGTGGAAAGCTCGGCCGGCGGCCGGACGGTATTCAAGAACGCGGGCCAGACGCGGCGCGAGGGATTGGAGCTCGCGTGGACAGGCCGCTTCGCGCGCGGGTTCGAGGCCGCGGTGGCCTACACGCTGCTCGATACGCGCTTCGAGCAGCCGTTCACGAGCGGCACGCCGCCAGTGCTGGTGCCAGCGGGCAACCGGCTGCCCGGCGTGCCGGCCCAGCGTCTCTACGGCGAGCTCGTCTGGCGCCATGCGCCCGCCGGCTTCCACGCCGGCATCGACGCCCTCCACAGCGGCAAGATCTACGTCAACGACGCGAACAGCGAGTTCGCGCCTGCGTATAGCGTATGGAACCTGCGCGCCGGCTTCGAGCAGCGCGGCCGCAACTGGCGCCTGACCGAGTTCGTCCGCTTCGACAACGTCGGCCGCCGGCGCTACATCGGATCGGTGATCGTGGCAGAAGCAAACGGGCGTTTCTACGAGCCCGCGCCGGAGCGCAACTGGCTGATCGGTGCCACCGTCGCGCTGAGCCTCTGAGAACCCGCTGTCAGCGGTTTCGATTACGCGCAGCCAGGGCCGACCCTACATTGCGGAACGACCACAAGCTGCAAGAATCGCAACTTCGCGCGCCGGCCGCGCCCGTCGTGATGATGCTGTTGCCGCCGCCGGGCAACGCCTCATGACGCCCAGCGACCGAGCCGATGCCGCTCAAGCGGAGGAAGATCTACAAGCTGTTCCGGATCCGGCCCGGGTCATGCGCAAGGTCGATCGCGTTCTGCACGATGTCCACCTTGTCCTTGAGGGTCGGGGCGATGTTCACGGCGGCGTCCGTGATGATGAGCGGCGCGGGCGGGAAGGCACGTCCGTCACGAAGCAGTGGCCGATGCGCCGCGCCGTGCCCAGGCCCGTGTTGCGCGCGACCACCGCGCCCATGAGCTCCTCGGTGTGAAGCCTCCCCTTCATCAGCGCTTGCGCCCGCCCGAGCCTCACCAGCTCGACCGCCTTCTCCGCGGAAGCGTGGCTGAATGGCGCATCCACGATCCCACAGCCGGAGATGTCCGGGCCGGCTGTTCCGCGCAACCGCCTTGATGCGCGCCTCCGGGCCGAGCAGGATGGGCGCTATCAGCCCGGCCTTGGCCGCCTCAAGCGCTCCCTAACGCTAAATGATTATGCTGCGCAGGATCAACCACGCGTCCCCGTTCATGATCGCCATCGCCACGTTTCGAGCGCGCAAGACCAACCCGCGTCGGCGCCCGCGCACCTTGCCGTGAACGACCGTGACTGCACCGCATTCCTGCAGTGGGCGCTGCCGCGGGCCGGGTTGCTCTGGCCGGGTTTCCGCAAAGTGCGGCGCCTCGTGTGCAAGCGCCTGGGCAGGCGGCTCACCGCGCTCGGCCTCGCGGACCTCGCTCAGTACGGGGCTCTGCTCGAGCGCGATCCCGCCGAGCGCCAGGCGTTCGACGCGCTGTGCCGGATCCCGATCTCGCGCTTCTATCGCGACCGCGGCGTGTTCGACGCGCTGCGCGAGCACGTGCTGCCGCAGCTCGCCGGGCGGGCGTCGGCGCGCGGGAAGCGGGTGCTGCGCGCGTGGAGCGCGGGCTGCGCCTCCGGCGAGGAGCCGTACACGTTGCGCATCATCTGGGAGCTCGCGCTCAAGACACGCTTTCCCGGAATTGAGCTGCAAATCATCGCCACGGACGCCGAGCCCGTGATGCTTGAACGCGCAAGGAGCGGCTGCTACGGACCCGGCAGCCTCGGCGATGTGCCGAAGGACTGGCTGCCGCTCGCGTTCGAGCGGAAAGGCGGTCTCGCCTGCGTGCGCGAGTCGTTCCGCAGGAACATCGAGTTCAAGCTGCAGGACATCCGCATGGAAATGCCCGAGGGACCGTTCGACCTGATTCTCTGCCGCAATCTCGTTTTCACGTACTTCGACCCTGCGGCGCAGGAAGCCCTCGCCGCGCGCATCATGAAGCGGCTTCGTCCCGGGGGTGTTCTCGCGATCGGGATTCACGAGAAGCTACCCGCCGCGCTCGCCGATCTTCATCCGCTCCCGGCTGCGCCCGCGCTCTACGGGAAGAGCGAACGCATCGCCGGCTGAGGCGGTTCTCCGCCCGTCGCGTCCGTGCCGGCAACCCGCCTCGCGCGCCGGTTCCGGCAGGCGGAACCCTGCTCAGGCCATCGTTGCCAAAATAGCATCAGCCTGCAACAATCCTGAACTTCTGCGAGCGTTCCGTCGGGAATGATTCTGGTCACTGTCAATGGCGAACCCCGCCAGCTCGATGCGCCGGTCAACTGCGCCGAGCTGCTGGCGAGGCTCGAGCTCGCCGGCAAGCGCGTGGCGCTCGAGCGCAACGGCGAGATCGTGCCGCGGAGCCGCTTTCCCGAGCAGATGCTCGCCGATGGCGACCGCCTCGAGATCGTGGTGGCTGTCGGCGGCGGATGATGGCCTGATAATGCGTGACTCGTGACTGGTGACTGGTGACCGGTAAGATGGGCTACGCTATTCGCTGAATCCTTGATCCTGAATCCTGCTTCTATGAAACCCCATGAAAATCTCGATCCACTGGTAATTGCCGGCAAGCCGTACTCCTCTCGGCTGCTGATCGGCACCGGCAAGTACCAGGACTTCGCCGAGACGAAAGCCGCGGTCGAAGCGAGCGGCGCGCAGATCGTCACGGTCGCGATCCGCCGCACCAATATCGGCCAGGACCCCAAGCAGCCGAGCCTGCTCGATTTCATCCCGCCGTCGAAATACACCCTGCTGCCCAACACCGCGGGCTGCTACACGGCGGAGGACGCGGTGCGCACGCTGCGGCTTGCGCGGGAGCTGCTCGACGGCCACGACCTCGTGAAGCTCGAAGTGCTGGGCGATCCCCACACGCTCTACCCCAACGTGGTGGACACGCTCGCCGCCGCGAAGACGCTCGTCGCGGAGGGCTTCAAGGTCATGGTCTACACCTCCGATGACCCGATCGTCGCGAAGCGACTCGAGGAGATCGGCTGCGTGGCGGTGATGCCGCTCGCCTCCCTCATCGGCTCGGGCATGGGGATCCTGAATCCCTGGAACCTGCAGATCATCATCGGGAACGCGAAAGTGCCGGTGCTGGTGGACGCCGGTGTCGGGACGGCTTCGGATGCCGCCATTGCGATGGAGCTGGGCTGCGACGGGGTGCTGATGAATACCGCCATTGCCGCCGCGAAGAACCCGGTGCTGATGGCCTCCGCCATGAAGAAGGCGGTCGAAGCCGGCCGCGAGGCCTTCCTCGCGGGCCGCATGCCGAAGAAGCTCTACTCGGCCGCCGCGAGCTCGCCCACTAGCGGCCTCATCACGCCCTCCACGAGGTCGGCCTGACCGGCTAGCAGCCTGTCGGACTTCCCCGCGCCGATTTTGCATAAGGACTTTGTCGAGGATAAACCCGACAAACTCCTGGCGCGACGCCGACCCCGGCGGCGCCGCAGCAGCCCGCCGCGCGTGCGGCGCTACTTCGCGGGGCAAGTGTTGGCGTCCCCCGGCACCTTGCCCACGAGCAGGAGGAAGCTCGCGAACGGCCCCATGTTCCCCATGGCTTCCATCATCGGGCCGTCGAAACGCAGGCGCTGAAAAAACATCGCCCGCATGGGCCCGTACTCGCCCTTGCCCATTTCGATCCAGCGGGGGGTCTCCGCCCACATCAGGTAATCAACGCCGGAATCGAGTTTCGATTCGGCCTTGCCGCCGTAGACGCACATCGCCTTACCGTCCTTCTCGGACACGCGCAACTCGACGCGCGGGCTGCCTTCGCAATCGGTGCGGTAGATCTGGATCGCCTTGTAGCCGCGCCCCTTGTCGTTCTTGACCCATTCGGACTCGACCAGCTTCCCGGTCAGGGTGGCGTCCGCATTCCAGGCCTTGCACATCTGCTGCGCCCACTCGGGCTCCATCATCACCGGTGCCGCCCCGGCGAGCGGCGACGCGAGCGCCAAAATGATCCCCGATAATGCAACTTTCCTCATGATCCCTCCCGTTTGATCAGAAAAACAAAGGGCCGGAACGCCGCCGTTCCGGCCCCGCGCGGTTCAAATCCGCGTAGATGGTGCTACATCTTCCAGCCGTAGGCGATGCCGATCGCGTTCTGGTACATCTTGATGTTCTCGGTTCCCGCCGGGAGCCCGCCCGTGAAATTGCTGAAGAACGAGGGCGCGGTCATTCCGTGGTTGAACGCGTGCATGTAGGACAGGGTCAGCTCGCCCCCGGTCTTGGTCTTGTAGGTGAAGCCGAGCGCCACGTGGTCCTGCACGACGCCGGGCGCGAGGATGTTGATCGTCACGTCCTGCGCGCGGATCGGGTTATCGGTGTGGTTGTAGCCGGCGCGAAGGGTCAGCGCGGCGTTGTACTGGTATTCGAACCCGAGCTTGAAGACGTTGACATCGTGCCAGCCGAATCCCGCTCCCGCGGATCCGCCCAGGCAGAACGCGAGGTTGCCGCCCGCGCACTGGAGCAGGCCCGCGCTCGGATTGCCCACCGAAGGCACATCGCTGTAGTTGATGCGCTGGTAGTCGGCGATGACCGTGAGCTTCGGCGTCGCCTTGAGCGCGACCCCGACGTTGTAATTCGCGGGCATGTCGAAATCGCCCTGCTCGGCGAAGAGACCGCGGTAGTCGTCGAACTCCTTCATGTAGACTTTGGTCGAGTAGGCCGCGCCGGCCGACACCGTGTCGCTCAACTGCCCGAACCAGCCGATCCTGACTCCGAAGCCGTACGCGCTGTCGTGGCCGCGGTTGGTGAAGTTGGTGGGCGAGGTCGAGAACCCGGCAAAACCCTGCAAGCCCTCGAGCGCGAAGCGCTGGTAGCCGATGAGGGGCGAGATGCCGAAGGCGTGATTGGGCGTGACCTTGTACGCGACTGTCGGCGCGATGATGAGCTGCATCAAGTCAACGCCCAGGCTGCCGGTTCCGCAGAGCAGGTTGTAGGGGCCGGGGTTTGGCAGAGGCGTCATGAAACCGGCGCAGGCGCTCGCCACGGGAATCTGGCCGCCCGGGTAATCGGTGTTCATTCCCCCGTTCGCGTAGACGGTGACGCCGAGCGAAAGATTCGGGTTGATCATCCTGTTGTACGCGAACTCCGGGATCAGGAAGTAGTTGCTGTCGCTGTCGGCGCGCCCGTCGATCGGGCCGAGCAACGGGCTGCTGCCCGTGCGCGCGGATTCGCGCCGGGGGCTGAATAGATCCGCCCCGAAATCGATCCGGTTGCCGACGAACACCATCGAGGCGGGATTGTTCGCGCCCCCGAAAGCGTCGGTCGCCATCGCGGTGCCGGCGCCCGCCCGGCCCTTGGCCTTCAAGCCGTAGCCTTGCTGGAAATAGCCGTCCGTGGCCGAAGCGAGTCCCGGTGCGAGCAACCCCGCTGCAGCGAGCCCGACGATCAGTTTGCGTAGTTGCATAAACTCCCCCTTTTCTCTGTATACGCGCATTCCGGCAGTCGCGCCGGCACCGTTCAAATAAAGAGGCTCACATCGGCGTCCCGCGCCATCGGCAGGAACGTCGCCGCCCCGACATACTCCTTCACCTCCGGAATGAAGTCGTCGCGGGTGAAACCGAAGAGATCGACCGTCATCTGGCAGCCGATGAGATTGACGCCCGCTTCGATGCACGCCGAGCGCAGCTCCGGGATCGACGCCACGCCCTTGTTCTGGATCGTCTGCTTCATGAGCACGGTGGCGACCGACTCGAACCCGGGAACGCCCGCTTCGACCAGGTTGGGGATATTCCAGTTGATGCCGCGGAACCACTCGGGGCCGAACGGCATCTTCATCGGCATCGCCGGGTTGCCGAGCGGGCTCACTTTGAGGAACGAGAGGTCCTTGCGCAGCAACTGCAGCCCGTAGAAGGTGAAGAAGATCGAGACGTTCCAGCCGAGCGCCCCCGCGGTGGAGGCGAGGATGAACGGGGGATAGGCCCAGTCGAGCGTGCCCTTGGTCGCGATGATCGTCATCGAGGGCGTCTTGCTCGCCCGGATCTCCTCGAGCTTCTTCGGCAGCAGCGCCTCGAGACGCTCGCCAATGAGCTGATCGAGCATCGCCATGTCTACGTCCATCGCCGTTTCCTCCTGTGGCCTCCGCGCGTCCGCTTGCCGCTTGCCCGCGAGTCTTTTTGGACATCGCTTCGGGTCGAAAAGCTTGCACCGGCGGCTTTGGCCCTACCCTTCGTCGGGTCAATGGTAGCCTATATTAGAAAATTATCAAGCATTCATGTTGTGGGTTTTCAACAGGCCCCGAGGCTTGCGCACCCCATCGGCAGGTCTCGCGCGGTGTCCGGAGGACGCTGCCTTCTGATTGAATTGAATGGGTTTTTTTGGCCACGGGAGCGCTCGATGGCGGCGCCTGATCCACGTCAAGACTGGCCCTCCCCACCGCGACTAGCTTAGGCACATCGCGCAGCGCTGCGTTGCACCGGCCCTACAGGCAACGCTCTGGTGCGCCTCTCGCTGCGGCGCCGCTTTCGATGAGCTATTGACCGCGACACTGCGCACAGATGGAGCTGCTCGATTTTGCGCGTGGCCCTGCGCTCGCCGCCTCTCTCGCGATCCTGGTCTCGGGAATCGCGTGGCGCCTTTTCGGAATCGCGCGCATTCCGCGCCGGCCGGACTTCTCCGAGCCGCGCAGCACGGCAACGGCCGCCGGCGCGATGCGCGGCATCCTGTCGCGGATGCTCCCCTATCGGGAATTCCGGAGTGCCGCGACCTTCTCCGCCGCGAACGGCTACGTCTACCACGTCGGCCTCGCGCTGATCGTTTTCGCCTACTGGCCGCACATCCATTTCATACGACAAGCAGGGCGACGCGCCGGAGGCCGAGCGCCTCGAGGCGGCGATGCAAAGCTTCATGCGGGGCATGAGCCGCCCGGTCGCGACCTACCTCGAGTCGTGCATTCATTGCGGCGAGTACGCGCAGGCGTGCCACTTCCACGTGGCTGCCGGCGATCCGAAATACACGCCGATCTGGAAGCTCGAGCCGTTCAAGCGGGCGTACCAGCGCGAGGCCGGCCCGTTCGCGTTGTTCTTCAGGATGTTCGGCCTCAAGCCCCGGGTCACGATCGAGGAGCTCGAGGAATGGCAGGAGCTGCTCTACGACTCGTGCACGATGTGCGGCCGCTGCACCCTGGCGTGCCCGATGGGCATCGACATCGCTTCGCTCGTCGGGCTCGCGCGGCACGCCATGTTCCAGGCCGGCCTGGTGCCCCACGAGCTGTGGGCCGTCGCCGAGCGTGCCGAGCGCGAGGGGAGCCCCCTCGGGGCGACCCCGAAGGTGCTCAAGGAACGCATCGAGTGGCTCGCCGAGGAGCACGGCGTCGAAATCCCGCTCGACCGGCCGCGCGCGGACATTCTCGTGACGCTCTCTTCGATCGAAATCATGAAATATCCGCAGTCGATCGTCGCGCTGGCGAGGGTCCTCCGGCACATCGGCGCCGACTGGACCCTGCGCAGCGACGGCTACGAGGCGACCAACTTCGGCATCCTGTCCGGCAACGTGCAGTGGCAAAGCGATCTCAGCATGAAGCTCATCAACGCCGCGCTCGCCTGCGAAGCGAAAACCCTGTTGCTGCCCGAATGCGGGCACGCCTACGGCGCGCTGCGCTGGCAGGGCGCCAACATCTACGGGAAGCCCCTGCCGTTTCGCGTCCTGCACGTCTCGGAATTCCTCGCCGATAACGCGAAAAAGGGAAAGCTCCGGTTGAGGAAGCTCGCACGGTCGGTGACGTTCCACGACCCGTGCCAGGTGTCGCGGCGCGGGGGCGCCACGCAGGCGCCGCGCGAGGTGCTGCGCGCGCTCGGGGCCGAGCTGCACGAGCCGGAGAGCAGCGGCGATCTCAACTGGTGCTGCGGCGGCGGGGGCGGAGTGGTGACGATCCACCGCGCGGACCCGTTGCGTTACAAGGCCTTCGAGATCAAGATGCGGCAAATGGACGCGGCCGGCGCGGACATGGCGGTCACGAGCTGCGCGAACTGCCGCCAGACCTTCGACGACGGGCAGGCGCACTTTGGCTGGGGCAGGACCATGGGAAGCCTGCTCGAGCTGGTCGCCGACCGGCTCGCCGGCTAGGGAAACGAGCAAAACGCAAGAAGCGCCATGGCATCCAAGCTGATGATCGTGATGGTCAATACCGACCCCACGGACGGCCCGGAGCTCGGGGCGCCGTTCTTCCAGGCGACGGTGGCCGCCGCGATGGATTACGAGGTGGAAGTGATCCTCACCGGGCGCGCCGGCGAGCTCGCGATCAAGGGCGTCGCGGAGAAGCTCTACGTCAAGCCCGGCTCGCCGAAGAACGTCTACGACTTCATCAAGGATGCCCACGAGGCCGGCGTTCACTTCAAGGTCTGCACGCCCACGCTCGACTTGTGGGGCCACGACCTGATACCCGAGATCGAGGAGACGGTCGGCGGCGCCTACGTCATCCAGAAGGCGATGGACGACGAGGTGGTGACGTTTACCTATTGATGCCGATCGGCGGGTGCCGACCAGCACTTATTCCAGACTCGGGTTCCAGGTTCGAGGTTCAGGGTTCCAGGTTCAAGGTTCAAGGTTCAAGGTTCAACGTTGAACTTTGAACATTGTACTTGGAAACGGGCGCGCGAAGCGCGCTTAGGCGCCGACCAGGCGCAGCCCCGGCTTCCAGCCGCGCAGCAGCGTCCCGATCTCCGCTGCCGGCACCGGTTTGCTGAAGAAATACCCCTGCGCGCCCTCGCAGCCGAGCAACTTCAGGAACGCGAGCTGCCCCGCGGTCTCCACCCCTTCCGCCACCACCGTGAGCCCGAGGCTGTGCGCCATGTGGCGGATCTTCTCCTCGATCCTTTTCTGCTCGGTGACGTCCTTGCCCGTCTGTAGCGCTGGTAGATGAACTCGTGGAACGGCTCGCGCGCGGCGAGCAGCCGCTTGTGCGCCTCCCGCTGCTCCGTGAAGCGCCACGCCGCAAACGAGATGACGAGTCCAAGGCCAAGCACGAGAAGCGCCGCCCGGGTCTGGCTGAACCCCTTCACGACACGCGACAACAGGCCGATCCCGCCGTCAGGCCCCGTTTCCCGCCCCCTCCCCGC
>Ga0209172_10005260_pt1 | contig 15955 bp, 16 predicted proteins | sample LarsenN4metaG_FD_184113 | JGI IMG/M metagenome (GOLD analysis project Ga0209172, IMG submission 184113) | Hot spring sediment bacterial and archeal communities from British Columbia, Canada, to study Microbial Dark Matter (Phase II) - Larsen... ... | reverse complement strand
CATGCGGCCCTGCTGGGAGCGCGGGCAGTACGCCCCCTGGATCGCCCCGCCCAAGATCGGCATCGACAACAAGCCCGGCGACTTCGAGTATGTGAAGATTCACATGGCCTGACACCGGCCGATTGTGATGCTGAGGCTGCTGATCACCGTCATTGCCTGGTGCCCGCGGCCAGCTTGAGCACCTGGGATCACTCTCTGATGAGCCACCTCGCCGAGAATGCGGCGCCGCTGAAGAAGCAGCACCTCATCGATCCGGAGGTATGCATCCGCTGCAATACCTGCGAAGCAACCTGTCCCGTCGGTGCCGTTACGCACGACGCCAACAACTACGTCGTCGATCCCGACAAGTGCAACTACTGCCTCGATTGCATCGCCCCCTGTCCGACAGGCTCAATCGACAACTGGCGCATGGTCGCAAGCGCACGACCCTATTCCGTCGAAGAGCAGCTCTCATGGACCGAGCTGCCAAGGCAGCAGGATCTGGGCGAGGCGGCCACGGCCGCCGTGCAGGCCGTCGAGGCCGAGGTCGAGCGTCTGCTCGCCGAGGCGCACAAAGGCTCGGGTGGCAGGCCCGTCGCGCCGGCTTCGGCATCCAAACCGACAGTCAATCTTTACCGTCGCGAGAAGCCGGCCATCGCAACGGTCCAAGGCAATTTCCGGATCACCGGTGCCGAGACGGAGAGCGACGTCCGCCACATCGTTCTTTCCTTCGGCTCGACGGTGTTCCCGGTGCTTGAAGGCCAGTCGATCGGCGTCATTCCGCCGGGTGCCGGTGAGAACGGAAAGCCGCACGATGTGAGGCTTTATTCGATCGCGTCCGCACGCGACGGCGAGAAGCGCAATGCCAATAACATCGGGCTTACAATCAAGCGTGTCCCGGGCGGGCTTGCCTCGAATTTCATGTGCGATCTGAAGGTTGGCGACAGGGTCGAGGTGACGGGACCCTTCGGCGCCACGTTCCTGATGCCCAACGATGCCAACGCCAACATCATCATGATCTGCACGGGAACGGGCTCGGCGCCGTTCCGCGCCTTCACCGAGCGTCGCCGGCGCGCCATGGCCAACGCTCCCGGCAAGCTCATCATGTTCTTCGGGGCGCGAACCCCCGAGGAGCTTCCGTATTTCGGTCCGTTGCAGAAAGTCCCGGCAAGTCTCCTCGAGCAGCACCTGGTGTTCTCGCGCATCCCGGGACAGCCGAAGGAATACGTGCAGGATCGCATGCGCGCCGAGTCCGGCCGTCTGGCACCGCTCTTGGCGGACCCGAATACCCACATCTTCATCTGCGGCCTCAAGGGCATGGAAGCGGGCGTCGAGCAGGCTTTGACGGAGATTGCCGCGAGGTGCGGTCTCGATTGGAACGCGTTGAAGCCCGTCCTGCGCCAGAGCGGCCGCTACCATGTGGAGACCTATTGACCTGCTTTTCGGCGTGACGGCGGAAGGCGTTGCCCGGCAGTCGGCCATCCTGTCTGATGGCTGCGCGCGAGGCATGTCTTCCCGCAAGACCGACTGGACCCACGAGAGCGCAACTGGCGCAACCGCCAAACGAGCCGCCTGGGAGTGACGAACGTGCTGCCGACGCTGTTTTCCCAACTGCTCAATGGCATTCAATACGGGCTCTTGTTGTTCTTGATCGCAAGCGGTCTCACCCTGATCTTCGGAGTCTTGGGCGTAATCAACCTCGCGCATGGCAGCTTGTTCATGCTTGGAGCCTACACGGCGTTTCTTGTGGTCCGCGCCGCCGGCTCCCTCTGGCTTGCACTCCCCGTCGCGATCGTTTTCGGCGCCATCCTCGGAGTTCTGCTCGAGCGATTGCTCTTTCGGCATTTCTATCGCCGCGAACATCTCGATCAGGTGCTGCTGACCTTCGCGCTGATCCTGATCTTTGAGGAGGTGCGCTCGCTCGTCGTCGGCAACGACTTTCACGCGGTGCCCGTGCCTGCGGCATTGGATTTCTCGGTGCCGGTCACGAGCGGTTTTTCCTATGCCGCCTATCGCTTCGTCGTCATCGGCGTCTGCCTCGCGCTGGCGCTCTTGCTGATCTGGTGGGTGGAACGGACACGGCTCGGGGCCACCATTCGGGCGGTGGCGGAGAATCGCGAGATGGTGGACGTGCTCGGCATCGATGCGAGCAGGGTCCATCTGACGGTCTTCGCAGTCGGAACCGCGCTGGCCATGACGGCAGGTGCGCTCGCCGCACCGCTGACCTCGGTCTACCCGAACATGGGCGACGGCCTGCTCATCATTTCGTTTGTCGTTGTTGTGATCGGAGGGCTCGGCTCGGTGTCCGGAGCCTTCTGGTCGGCACTGCTCATCGGCCTAATCGACACTTTGGGGAAGGCCTACGGGCCGTCTCTGGACGTCGGCGGGACCGGAGGGCTCCTTGCGGCTGCCGCGTCCATGTCCGTCTATATCCTGATGGTCGTCGTGCTTCTGCTGCGGCCAAGCGGACTGTTCGGAGGGCGGGCATGACGGATGCAAGCCGGATGCTGCCAAGGAGCGTCGTCGGGTGGATCGGGCTCGGTCTCGGCGCACTGGTACTTGCGGGACTTCCTTTCGTCGCCTCCGCCTACTACGTCGGCCTCATCACGAAAGCCATGATCGCGGCGATGTTTGCATTGTCGCTCCACCTGCTGGTCGGCGGCACAGGGCTCGTGAGCCTCGGGCACGGGGCGTTCTACGGACTGGCGGCGTACGTCGTCTATCTCGTGTCGCCGGAGGGAGCGCCCAGGCCCATTTGGATGACGCTCCCCGCGGCGATCACCATGGCCTCGCTTGCCGCGCTGCTCATCGGCGCGCTGTCTCTACGCACGACGGGTTTTTTCTTTCTAATGGTCACGCTCGCGTTCGGTCAGATGATTTTCTTCGTCTTTCATGACACCAAGCTCGGCGGCGGAACCGACGGCGCCTACCTGGGCAAGCCGCTGCTTTCCGCCTTCGGACTTGTGCTCGATCCCTTAAGCCTTCCGAGATCGAAGCGGGGCTGGCCGGTCTACTACGCGGTTCTGTTTCAGCTCATCGCCGTCTACCTGTTTCTCGCCTATCTTTTGAGTACGTTGTTCGGGCGAACGCTCGAGGGAATTCGGATCAACGAGCACAGGATGCGGGCGCTTGGATTCAATACCTATGCCTACAAGGTCGCGGCCTTCACGATTGCCGGCCTCCTCGCGGGCATAGCCGGACATGCGTGGAGCTTGCACACCGGCTTTGTCAATCCGGAGCTTGTCGGCTGGCACAAGTCCGCCGAAGCGCTGCTCATGATCCTCCTCGGAGGCATTAACTCTCTCATCGGCGCAGTTGTGGGTGCCCTCGCCTATACGGCGCTCGGAGAGTTCGCGCAGGCAGCCGGCGCTTATCTGAGTGCGTTCGGCAGTTCTCTCGGAGACAGCGTCGCCGGCCGGCGTATCGTCGCGGTCGGCCATGTGCTGAGCGAGCGCAAGCTCCTCATTGAGGGAATTGTCATTCTCCTGACGGTGCTCGTTCTGAGAAATGGCATCACGGGAATCGGCAATCGCGGCTGGCAGGAGGGATTGGCTGTCAAGAATGTAGCAGATGACGAGTGCGACGATGCGCGTCACCGGTCGGCGGCGGAGGACGGCAGAAAGCGGATTTCCCGCATCGGAGCGCGCGGGAATGGGTAGCCTCGAGCCGGCTTGCGTGCCGACATTGCAGACTCTGTCGCTCAGCAAGTCCTTCGGCGGCCTCCGGGCGGTGCATGATGTGACATTGTCCTTCGTGCGCGGCGCGCTTCATGCGGTGATCGGACCCAATGGCGCCGGCAAGTCCACTTTCGTCAATCTCATTGCGGGAGAGATCCGACCGTCGTCCGGGAGCATCCTTCTCGAAGGGCGTGACATCACCAGCACGCCGGTACACGCACGCGCACATCTCGGCATCGCCCGCTCATTTCAGCGCACCGATATCTTCAAGTCGTTGAGCGTCCTGGAGAACGTCCGGCTCGCCGCCCAGGCCGTCCATCTGCCGGGAATGCGATCCTACGCGACGCCGAGGATGGCGCGCGATCTTGAGGCCAAAGCCCTGTCGGCGCTCGAGCGAGCCGGTCTTGCACACGCCGTCCGCCGAACCGCCGGAACGCTTGCCCATGGGCAGCAGCGCCAGCTCGAGATCGCGATGACGCTCGCGAGCGATCCGAAGCTGGTGATGCTGGACGAGCCTTTGGCCGGGATGGGGCAGGAGGAAGGGGATCGGATGGTCGAACTCCTCAAGTCGTTGGCGCGCGATCACGCCGTGCTCTTGATCGAGCACGACATGGACTTCGTCTTCAAGGTCGCCGACACGATGACCGTGCTCGTCGAGGGCGCCATTCTGGCCACCGGAACGCCCGACGCCGTGCGGGCGAGCGCCGCCGTGCAGGCAGCCTATCTTGGCGGGGCGTGAAGAAGGACCATGACAGCCATCCTCGAAACCCAGGAGCTCAACACCCACTATGGCGCGAGCCACATTCTGAGGGGCGTCTCGTTGCGGGTGGCGCGGGGGGAGACGGTGGCGCTGATGGGGCGCAACGGAATGGGCAAGACGACGCTCATCCGGACGATCATGGGACTGGTTCGGCCAAGCGGTGGCATCGTCCGGATCGACGGGCGCGATTTCACCCGGGCAGCGACCTTCAGAATCGCCCAAGCCGGCATCGCCTACGTACCCGAAGGAAGGGGCATTTTCGGCTCACTGACGGTCGGCGAGAACCTCGCCATTGCCGACCGGCCAACTCCCACCGGGAGCGAGATGATGTGGACCATGGACAAGGTGCTGGACCTGTTTCCGCGCCTGAAGCAGCGCATTGGCAACCGCGGCAGCCAGCTTTCGGGCGGCGAACAGCAGATGCTCGCGATCGGCCGCGCCCTTCTCACGAACCCCCGCGTGCTGATCCTCGACGAAGCGACGGAGGGGCTCGCGCCGCTGATCCGGGGGGAAATCTGGGCGACGCTGCGCCGCGTGAAGGAGGCGGGCGTTGCGACCTTGGTGGTCGACAAGAGCGTAGCCGAGGTTGCCGCCATCGCCGATCGTGTTGTGGTTCTGGTCAAGGGAGAAGTGGGGTTCGAAGGAACTCCCGCGCAGTTGCGCGCCGATCCCGCCACGATGCAGAGGCACCTCGGAGTGTGATGGGTCAAAGCCTTGGGAGGCCTGACAGCTCCGTGGAGAGCGACGGTCGCGAACGGCACAACGGTGAGCTTGCCGCACGGATAGGAGAGAACGGAATGCCGAGCAGCACAGTCGGATCGAACTGGACGCCTCCGACCGGCCGGTACAACGCCGCGGCCGACATGATCGACCGGAATGTTTCGGAAGGCCGGGGAGAAAATCTCGTACTGATAGATCCCAAGAGGCGGCTGACCTACGGGGAACTGCAAACGGAGTCGAGCCGGTTCGCGAATGCGCTCGCGCGGCTTGGAATCCATCGCGAGCGACGCATTGCGATGATTATGCTGGATACGGTCGACTTCGCGATTGTGTTCTGGGGCGCGATCAGAGCCGGTGTCGTGCCCGTGCCGCTGAACACGCTCTTGCCCAACGAGGCGCTGGACTACATGATCGAGGACAGCCGCTCGGAGGCGGTGATCATCTCAAGCGAACTCTATCAGCGCGCCGCGCCGATGCTTGCCGAGATCGCGTCCCGACGCCATCTCCATGTCGTCATCGCGGGCGGGGCGATCGAGGAGCGCACGCTCGCCTTGGACGATCTTCTGGCCACGTCCTCGAGCGACACGAAGATCGCAAGCACTCATGCCGATGAGGTGGCCTTCTGGCTCTATTCCTCAGGTTCGACGGGAATGCCGAAGGGCACCCGGCACCTCCACGCCAGTCCAATGGCGACGGCACGGCTTTTCGGCCAAGGCGTGCTCGGAATCCGTCAAACAGATGTCGTTTTCTCGGCCGCCAAGCTTTTTTTTGCCTATGGGCTTGGCAATGGCATGTCCTTTCCGATGTCAGTCGGTGCGTGCGCGGTCCTTCTGCCTGACCGGCCGACGCCCGAGAAGGTGAGGGAGGTTCTCGAGACGCATCAGCCGACGATCTTCTGCGGGGTGCCGACGCTCCTTGCCGCAATGCTCGCCTCGCCCGGGCTCGGCAAGGGTGCGGGCTCGGATCGCCTCAGACTCTGCACGTCGGCGGGAGAAGCATTGCCTGAGGATATCGGCCATCGCTGGCAGAGCGTCACCGGCACCGAGGTGATCGACGGCATTGGCTCGACGGAAATGCTGCATATCTTTGTCTCGAACCGGCCTGGCCGGGTCCGTTACGGTTCGTCCGGAACGCCCGTTCCTGGCTATGAGGCGCGAATTCTCGACGACGACGGGACGCCGGTGAAGCCGGGGGAGATCGGAGAGCTCGTCATCAAGGGACCGTCCGCCGCCGAGGGCTATTGGCTCAACCGTGAAAAGTCGTTGCGCACGTTTCGCGGTGCCTGGACGCACACCGGCGATAAGTACCGGATCGACGAGGACGGCTACTATTATTACTGCGGCCGCACCGACGACATGTTCAAGGTGTCCGGGGTCTGGGTTTCACCGTTCGAGGTCGAGAGCGCACTCATCTCACACCGGTCCGTGCTCGAGGCCGCGGTCATCGGCAAAGAGGATTCCGACGGTCTTTTGAAGCCGAAAGCATTCATCGTCTTGAAGCCGGGGGAGGTGATCAGCGACGCGCTCTGCGAGGAGTTGAAGGAGCACGTCAAGCGGATCGCAGGTCCCTGGAAGTATCCGCGTTGGATTGACGTCCGCAGCGAGCTGCCGAAGACCGCAACCGGCAAGATTCAGCGATTCAAGCTGAGAGCTGAATGACCAGGATGCGCGATATGCTTGCAGCGGGGCCGCTCCCCGCCGGTCGGCGCTGAGGACCTCGCGCGATTTCCGGTTTGCGGCGGGCGTGCGAGCGACAGGTCTCGAGGTTCCGCTTGCCGGGACAAGGCAACGTAACCACGGCATTCGAAGAAAAAGACGCGCTCGCAATTCCTAGTCTCGCCGATTGCGGACCGCCGCGCGGCGCAATCTTCAATCGTCGCCGTCGTGCGCCGGGATGATCGGCGTTGGAGCCGGGCTACCTCCGGTCGTGGTGCACATTGCAAGACTTCTCTGCCGTCCGAGCCCGCCGTCCCAATCCTCAGGAAGGGTGAAATGCCACGCACGTCCAATGGCGTTGGGCTGTCCGGTATGGCCGCTGCATGACTCCCCTTTGGCGTGGCTCGCCTGACGTTGGCCCCGCGCCCTCCGTGTGCCGGTTGCATTGATCTGGCATGCGACGGAAGTCGGCTGCGACGCCTTGCATGCGCGTCGCAAACGCTCCCCTTGATTGAAATCAAGGCTGGCCTTGCCCCCTTCCGGAGACTGCGAGCCGCATGGGCACCTTCAGGGGATCCGCGAGGGACTGATGAACACGGCTACGGACACGTCGCAGGAATGGCAGGCTTTCACCAACATTCTGGCGATTCTGAGCGCGGCGCTCTTTGGGGTCGTCGGACTGATCTGGGCGTCCATTGGATCCGATGAAGCCATCCGGCTTCATGGCGCCGTGCTTGCTGTCGCGGCGCTCATTGCCGCTTTATATGTGTTGGCAAATGGCAATGAAGCCGTCGATCAGGGGGCCTACTTCGATGGTCCCATCCGGTTCGCGGTCATAGCCTCAATCTTCTGGGGGATCGCCGGTTTTGTCGTCGGCGATGTGCTCGCCTGGCAGCTTGCGTTTCCCGTTCTCAATTTCGATCTGCCCTGGACAAGCTTTGGCAGATTGCGCCCACTGCACACGTCGGCGGTCATTTTTGCGTTCGGCGGCAACGTATTGCTTGCGACGTCGTTTTACGTCGTGCAGCGGACCTGTCACACGCGGATTGCGGGTCGCTGGGCGCCCTGGTTTGTCGTCTGGGGCTACAACGTTTTCATCGTGATGGCAGGGACGGGCTACCTGCTTGGCGTCACCCAGTCGAAAGAGTACGCGGAGCCCGAGTGGTATGCGGATCTCTTCCTGACAATCGTCTGGGTCGTTTATCTGCTGGTTTTTCTGGGCACGCTCGCCAAGAGAAAAGAGCCACACATCTACGTGGCGAACTGGTTCTTCCTCGCCTTCATTGTAACCGTGGCGATGCTGCACCTCGTCAACAACGCAGCATTGCCGGTGAGCCTTCTCGGCTCTCAGAGCTACATTGTCTACGCAGGCGTTCAGGATGCCATGACCCAGTGGTGGTATGGCCATAACGCCGTGGGCTTTTTCTTGACCGCCGGTTTTCTCGGCATCATGTATTATTTCGTTCCCAAGAGAGTTGAACGGCCCGTTTACTCCTACCGACTCTCCATCGTCCACTTCTGGACCCTGATTTTTCTCTATATCTGGGCAGGCCCCCACCACCTGCATTACACGGCGCTTCCCGACTGGGCGCAGACGCTCGGCATGACGTTCTCGATCATGCTCTGGATGCCGTCGTGGGGCGGAATGATCAACGGCCTGATGACCCTTGCCGGCGCGTGGGACAAGTTGCGTACCGACGCTGTCGTGCGTCTGCTCGTTGTCTCCGTCGCGTTCTACGGCATGTCGACGTTCGAAGGCCCAATGATGTCGATCAAGGCCGTGAACTCGCTGTCGCACTATACGGATTGGACCATCGGCCACGTGCATTCCGGCGCCCTCGGCTGGGTGGCGATGGTGTCGTTTGGCGCGATCTATTGTCTCGTTCCATGGCTTTGGGGCCGCCAAGGCCTCTATTCGATGCGGCTTGTCGAGTGGCACTTCTGGATCTCGACCATCGGCATTCTGCTCTACATCACGGCCATGTGGGTCTCGGGAATCACGCAGGGCCTGATGTGGCGTGCCTACGACAAGCTCGGCTTCCTGCAGTACTCGTTCATCGAAACCGTCGAGGCCATGCGCCCCTACTACATGATCCGGGCGATCGGCGGACTTCTGTTCGTCGCCGGAGCCCTGATCATGGCCTGGAACGTCTGGAAGACAATCCGGGGCGACGCTCCTGTCGATATCCGCGACCAGCCGCGCATTGCGGCTGCGCCCGAGTTGCGCGCTGCTGCCGCAGAGTGATCAAGGGGACGCGCCGTGAAACACGAAACGTTTGAGAAGAACTCGCTGATCCTGCTCATCGGCATCCTTGTCGTTGTAGCGATCGGTGGCATCGTGCAGATCGCACCGCTTTTCTGGGTGGAAAGCACCATCGAGAAGGTGAAGGGCATGCGGCCCTACACACCGCTCGAGCAGGCCGGCCGGGATGTCTATGTCCGGGAGGGGTGCTACGGCTGCCATAGTCAGATGATCCGCACGTTGCGCGACGAGGTGGAGCGTTACGGCCACTACAGTCTTGCCGCAGAAAGCATGTACGATCATCCGTTCCAGTGGGGATCGAAACGTACTGGACCGGACCTGGCAAGGGTTGGCGGGAAATACTCGGACCAATGGCACGCGGATCATCTTATCAATCCGCGCTCGGTGGTCCCGGAAAGCATCATGCCCGGCTATCCGTGGCTCGCCGCCACGCCCGTCAACACGTCGACGATCGAGGCGCGGATGCGCACCCTGCGTGCTGTCGGGGTCCCTTACACGGACGAGATGATCGCCAGTGCGCGCGCTGACCTTGTCGCGCAAATCAATCCCGACAGTCGTGGCGCGCGTGCGCTTCGCGATCGCTACCCGAAAGCCAAGGCGGTGAAGATTGAAGGAAAGTCGACAGGGGAGCCGACCGAGCTCGAGGCGCTTATCGCCTACATGCAGGTCCTCGGCACGATGGTTGATTTTGCGACGTTCGACGCCAGCGGTCCAAACTTGAGGTGAGATCATGAGCTACGACTCGATTGCCACGGTCAGTCAGGTGTCGTCGCTGCTGATGTTCCTTGGCATGTTCCTGGCGGTGCTGGCCTACGCGTTGTGGCCGCAGAACGGCCCTCGATTTGAAGAGGCTCAGCGACGGGCCCTCGACCTTGACAAGAAGGTGCGGGAGCGGGGGGAATGAGCATGCAATCGCAGAAGAAGCGCGAGATCGATTCGGTAACCGGCGTTGAGACGACCGGGCACGTCTGGGACGGCATCAAGGAGCTCAACAAGCCGCTGCCCCGCTGGTGGGTGTGGACGTTCTACGCAACGATCGTCTGGTCGATCGGCTATTGGATTGTCTATCCCGCCTGGCCGACGATGAGCGGATATACCAAGGGCATATGGGACTACAGCCAGCGGCGTGCAGTCGCGAAGGACGTAGAGGCTGGGAGAGCCGCGCAAGCGTCGTTCCGAGAGAAGATTTCTGCGTTTCCTCTGGGCGAGATCAGGCGTAATGAAGACCTGTTGCGGTTTGCGCTGGCGGCCGGCGGGTCGGCCTTTCAGACGAACTGCGCTCCTTGTCACGGCCGTGCTGCGCAAGGCGCCATTGGATACCCGGCGCTGAATGACGACGACTGGATCTGGGGAGGCACGATCGAAGAGATCCACAAGACCATCCTCTACGGCGTCCGGTCGGGACATGCGCAATCGCGCAGTGGCCAGATGCCGCGCTATGGTCTCGACAAGATGCTGACGGATGCCGAGATCGACGACGCCGCGGAGTATGTGCTCTCCCTCACGAATAAGTTGACCGACGCAGCAGGAGCCGCCCGCGGGGCGAAGATCTTCAAGGAGCAGTGCGCAGGCTGTCACGGCGACGATGCGAAGGGGAAGCCTACGGAAGGGTCTCTTAATCTGACCGATGACATCTGGCTCTATGGAGGCGGCAAGGCGCAAATCGTTGAGAGCATCAGGACGGGGCGCGGCGGCCAGATGCCCTGGTGGGTCGATCGGCTCGATGCCGTGACCATCAAATCGCTTGCCGTTTACGTCCACAGCCTTGGCGGCGGAAAGTAGCGCCGTGCGCGGCGCGCCAGAGGTGCTCGATGTGCGCATGTGGTTGCGCTGTCCCCGTCGCGTCGATTGAATTCTCGCCAGCGGGTGTTCGGCGGGAGAAATCAGCAGTGGGAGACGGCCGAGTTGGCGTGTCGAAATGTACTGAAGACCTCAGCGTGTCCGAGGAAGCTCCTACGGTGAGGTGGTGGCGCTTTGCCTGGCCTGTCGCAGGGTGGCGTCGGCGCGCAACGAACCCGGCAACGTGATCAGTCGGCGCCATGAAGCAGAAGGAGGACTACATAATCCCGGCCACAGGCGTCGCACAGGACGTGGAGGCGGCCCCGGGAATTGCAGTATCGGATGCCGCGGCCATCAACCGGCGCGCGACGCGGGAGCTCTATGCGACGCGCAGGAAAGTGTATCCGAAGCTCGCGCGTGGCCGGTTTCGGACGATCAAGTGGCTCGTGATGATCATAACGCTCGGCATCTATTATGGGATGCCGTGGTTGCGGTGGAATCGAGGGCCTGATCTGCCCGATCAGGCCGTTCTTCTCGACATGGCCAATAATCGGTTCTTCTTCTTCTTCCTCGAGATTTGGCCGCAGGAGTTCTATTTCGTAACCGGCCTGCTGGTACTTGGCGCGCTCGGTCTCTTCTTTGCGACATCGGTGGCCGGCCGTGTCTGGTGCGGCTATACATGCCCGCAGACCGTCTGGACGGACCTCATGATCACGGTCGAGCGGTTCTGGCAAGGCGACCGGAATGAGCGGATCCGACTTGATGCATCGCCGTGGACGGCGAGCAAGATAGTCCGCAAGACCATGACCTATCTGTCGTGGCTGCTCATAGCGCTCGCGACGGGCGGCGCCTTTGTGTTCTATTTCCGCGATGCGCCGACGCTGGCGTGGGAACTGGTCACTGGCACCGCTCCGGCAATCGCGTACCTCTTTCTTGGTATCTTCACGGCAACGACTTTTGTGCTCGGCGGTATCGCGCGTGAGCAGGTCTGCATTTACATGTGCCCGTGGCCGCGCATCCAAGGCGCGATGGTCGATCACGAGACGCTGCTCGTCAGCTACCAGCCGCATCGCGGCGAGCCACGGGGACCGCACAAGAAGGGGCAGCCGTGGGAGGGGCGAGGGGATTGCATCGATTGCAAGGCCTGCGTTGCGGTCTGCCCGACGGGAATCGATATCCGCGATGGAGCGCAACTCGAATGCATTCAGTGTGCGCTGTGCATCGACGCTTGCAACGACATCATGGACCGAGTTGGTCGCCCGCGCGGCCTCATCGCGTATTCCACGATCGCGCACCAGGAAGCGGCCGCAACGGGCGGGACCGCGCCAGTCCGCATCATTCGCCCTCGCACGATGGTATATGCTGGGCTCGCGAGCCTTGTGGCCTTGGTCATGCTCGCCGCCTGGATCATGCGATCGACGCTTGAGATCAACGTTCTTCACGAGCGCAACCCGCCATTCGTGCGGCTTTCGGATGGGAGCGTGCGTAACGGCTACACCGTGAAGATTCTCAACAAACTGCATGAGCCTCGAACCTTCGAGCTCGGCACGTCGGGGATCGAAGGTGCTCGCCTCGAAGTTGTCGGGATTGACGCAGGTTCTCCGAAGCGCGTGACGGTGCGCACGGATGATCTGCGGGAGTTGCGCGTCTTCGTCACGGTACCGCGGTCCCACCTCGAGTCGGGCGGGCCGAGTTCGGTCCCGATCTCGTTCACCATTCGCGATGTTGGTTCTGGGGTCGAGACCGCGCGGAAGACCATCTTCCAGAAGCCATGAATGCACGGGAAAGTGTCATGAGCCCCACTCTGTTGCCGGCACGAACGCGACAATCGGGTCTGCAAGGCCGACACGTGTTCGTCGCCATGCTCGGCTTCTTCGGCGCGGTCTTCGCAGTCAATGGCGTGCTGCTCTACCAGGCGCTCTCCACTCATAGCGGCCTTGTGGCAAACGAGCCCTACCGCAAGGGACTTCACTACAACGCCAGGATTGAGGCGAGCGAACGCCAGCAAGCGCTCGGGTGGGCCGAGTCGGTCGTCGTTGGTCGTAACGGGACGATCGTCGTCGAACTGCGCGATTCCCGCGGCGATCCGATACGAGGGCTTGTGATGAAGGGCACTGTCGGCCGCCCATCGACCGTTCGCTATGACCGATACATCTCCCTCCGGGAGGAAGCACCTGGGAGATACATGAGCAATGTCGCGCTGACGGAAGGCGGAGCGTGGCTCCTCTCTCTCGATGCGCATAGGTCCGGTCCTCTCGCGGAGGGTCTCGCGAATGAGCCGGTGTACCGGCTGAGGAGGCGCCTGTGGCACAAGCCGTCCTGAGCCCGAACTCTCATCTTGAGGAGCGCACAGCCGGCCGATCCGGCCCGCTTTCTGGCGCCGAAAGGCCGGCAACGACGACGCTTGTCGTCGTCGACATGCACTGTGGCGGCTGCCTCAGGAAAGTCGAGACTGCGCTCCTCGCGGTGCCGGGCGTTGTTCGGGCGCGCGCCAATCTCGCGATGCGGCGCGTGACAGTCGAGCACGAAAACGGCAAGTTCGATGCGTTGCCGCTGATCTCGGCGCTTGAGCGCGCAGGATTTTCCGCGGCCGAGCTCGCACACGAGGACGACGGAGGTCTTGCGGCCAGCAACCGGGATTACTTGCGTCGGCTCGCAGTCGCGGGATTTGCCGCCGCCAACATCATGCTCCTTTCGGTGTCCGTGTGGTCGGGCGCGAATGGAGACATGTCGCCCGCACTCCAGACTTTGTTCCACTGGCTCTCGGCTCTCATCGCACTGCCCGCGGTGGCTTACGCCGGCCAGCCATTCTTTCGGTCGGCAGCGGCCGCGCTGAAGGCTGGTCGCGTGAATATGGACGTCCCGATCTCGCTCGGCGTCTCGCTCGCCACGGCGATGAGCGTCTACCAGACCATCCGAGGCAGCGAGCAGGTCTATTTCGATGCCGCGGTCACCCTTCTGTTCTTTCTACTCATCGGTCGAGCCCTGGACCAAAGGATGCGGGCACGCTCCGCCGGAGCTGCGGCCAATCTCCTGGGGTTGCGGTCCCAGTCGGCGCAAGTGGTTCTTCCGGATGGAACGACGACGCGGGTGTCGGCGCGCTCGCTGAAGCCCGGAATGAAATTCGTGACGGCTGCGGGGGAGCGATTTGCGGCCGATGGTCGCGTCGTGAAGGGTGCGAGCCAGGTCGACGAAAGCCTCATTACAGGGGAGACACGGCCGCGACAAATCGATGCCGGAGCATCGATCTTTGCCGGTACGATGAATCTCGGACAGGCCGTCACGGTCGAGACGACGGCCGCGGAGGACCGCACGCTTATTGCGGAGATTGCGCGTTTGATGGCCGCGGCCGAGCAGGGTCGGGCGAGGTATGTGCGCCTCGCCGATCGGGCGGCGAAGCTCTACGCACCTGCGGTGCACACGCTGAGCCTGCTGACATTCCTGGGCTGGCTAGCCCTGGGACATGGCTGGGAGCCTGCGCTGACGGCGGCTATCGCAGTGCTGATCATCACGTGCCCGTGCGCCTTGGCGCTTGCCGTACCGGCTGTCCAGGTTGCCGCGACGAGCCGCCTCTTCGAGAAGGGAGTACTTGTGAAGGCTCCCGATGCGCTCGAGCGCCTTGCAGAGATCGACGTTATCGCTCTTGATAAGACCGGAACTCTCACGCTCGGCGAGGCGCGCATCGTCAATCGCGATGCCATCCCGCGGGACGTGCTCGCCCGTGCCGCTGCTCTTGCTGCTGTAAGCCGCCACCCCCTCTCGCGCGCGATCGTCAGATCTGCTCAGGAAGCAGGTCTTTCGGTCGTACCAGCCGGTGACGTGCGGGAAGTGCCAGGCTTCGGATTGTCGCGGCGGACGAATGAAGGTGAGGAAAGGCTCGGCTCGGCCGCATGGTGTGGTGCAGAGGTCTCCTCTGCCGCGGCGCTTTGGTATCGTGGAATGAACGGGGCCAGAGTGGCCTTTGAGACTTCTGACATGCCGCGACCTGATGCGCGCGCATTCATCGAGCACCTGATGTCGGCCGGGTACTCGGTCACATTGTTGTCGGGGGATCAACCCGCCGAGGTCGAGCGTGTCGCAAAGGCGGTGGGGATTACCGAATTCGCGGCCCGGATGTTGCCGGGGGAGAAGGTTGCGCGGTTGTCTGAGATGAAAGTCGCCGGGCTGCGCCCCCTCATGATTGGCGATGGCCTCAATGACGCGCCAGCGCTGGCGGCGGGTCATGCCTCGGTGTCGCCGGCGAGCGCGGTCGACATCAGTCAGACGGCTGCTGACGTCATCTTCCAGGGCGAGAGGCTCGAACCCGTCCTTGAAGCCATTGCGGTCGCCCAGCGGAGCCGCCGCATGGCGCTCGAGAATTTCGCGATCGCGATCGGCTACAATATTGTGTTTGTGCCCCTCGCGATGCTGGGACTGGTGACGCCGCTCATTGCCGCGGTTGCCATGTCGGCCTCGTCGATTGCGGTTACGGCCAATGCGCTGCGTCTTAAGTCGGGCTCGTTGCAGCTGGGAAATTGGAGATCGGCGCCATGACGTCGCTTGCTTGGCTCATTCCATGCGCCCTGCTGCTCGGCGGTTTGGGCCTTGCGGGGTTCCTCTGGTCTCTGGGAAACGACCAGTTTGAAGATCTTGAAGGTGCCGGCTGGCGGGCGCTCGACGACAGCCCGCCAAGGGACGACAGGCCCGGCTAGGGACCGCTGTCAATTGCATCGCGGTACGCGTGCCAGGTAGCGTGGCCGACGAGTGGAAATGCGACGACGAGGCCTGCACCCAGGGTGGCGATCCCGAGGGCGGTGAAGCCCGCGATGAGGGCTGCCCAGAGCGCCATCGGCTTGGGATTCGTAAGAACCGTCTGGATGCTCGTGACGATGGCGGAGATCGCATCGACATGCCGGTGCATGAGAAGTGGGATGGAGACCGCGGTCGCAGCAAACCCCACGGCAGCAAGCAGGCCGCCGACTGCTGTTCCGACGATGAGCAGCCCCAGGCCATGCGGTGTGAAGAGCAGCGTCGATGTGAACTCCTGCGCGGGTGGCAATCCGCGGGTGCCAAGAAACAGGGCAAGCAGCATGAAGGCAATACGCAGCCAGACCAGATAGAGAAAGAGGAGAAGCGCCGCTAG
>Ga0209172_10005256_pt1 | contig 15985 bp, 17 predicted proteins | sample LarsenN4metaG_FD_184113 | JGI IMG/M metagenome (GOLD analysis project Ga0209172, IMG submission 184113) | Hot spring sediment bacterial and archeal communities from British Columbia, Canada, to study Microbial Dark Matter (Phase II) - Larsen... ... | reverse complement strand
CATCCCGGCGAAAGCACACGAAGATCGTCATCCCGGCGAAAGCACACGAAGATCGTCATCCCGGCGAAAGCACACGAAGATCGTCATCCCGGCGAAAGCACACGAAGATCGTCATCCCGGCGAAAGCACACGAAGATCGTCATCCCGGCGAAAGCACACGAAGATCGTCATCCCGGCGAAAGCACACGAAGATCGTCATCCCGGCGAAAGCCGGGATCCAGTGAAAACTCAGCAGGAGAAGAATTGACATGCCCACCATCGAACACCAAGGCGCACGCATCCCGGAGTGGAAGGAGGGCGCGGCGCTTGCCGCGGCCAAGGTGCGGGTCAAGGCGTTTCTTGCGAAGCATACCCCGGCGCGCGTTGACATCGCCCCGACAGAGGAGAAAAACATGCAACCGAGAGTGGTGGTACTTTGCCTCGGCGTACTCTGTGCGCACTATGCCGTGGCGCAACCGGCCGCAAAGGCAAAGAGCGACGCGCAGGGCTGGCCCGACCGGCCGATCCGCATCGTCGTGCCGTTTCCTCCGGGCGGGTCGTCCGACTTCGCCGCGCGGATCCTCAGCCAGCACCTGCAGAAGGCGCTCAATCAGAATATCGTGATCGACAATCGCGGCGGCGCCGGCGGCAATATCGGCAGCGAGATCGTCGCGCGTGCGGCGCCCGACGGCTACAGCTTTCTCATCACCGCCGAGGGCCCGATCACCATCAGCCCGAGTCTTTACCAGAAGCTCGCCTATTCGCCGGCACGCGATCTGGTCGCGATCACGCCGGTCATCACCTACTCGAACGTCGTGGTGGCGCATCCGTCGATGCCGAGCACGATGAAGGAGCTGATCGCCCGCGCCAAGGCGCAGCCGGGCAAGCTGAGCTATGCGCATCCCGGCATCGGGACGAACGTGCATCTCGCCTCGGAGCTTCTGAAGCTCATGACCGGCACCAACATCGTCGGCGTCTCGTACAAGGGCGGCGGCCCGGCCGTCGCCAGCGTGGTCGCGAACGAAACGCAGATTTCGCTCGCGACGGCGCCATCGGTGATGCCACACGTGAAAGCGGGCCGGATCAGGGCGCTCGCGGTGACGACCGGGAAGCGCTCAGCCATACTCCCCGACTTGCCGACCATCGCCGAATCCGGCGTGCCGGGTTACGCCGTGGGCGGATCGGTGCTGTTCCTCGCGCCAAGCAAGACCCCGCAGAAAGTCATCGCGCGCGTGTACGAGGAATCGGCGAAGATCCTCAAGATGCGCGAGGTGATCGATGCCATCGCGGCGGGCGGCTCCGAGCCCGGCGGCGCGCCACCCGCGGAGACGCAGCGGCTGGTGCGCGAAGAGAGCGCGATGTGGGAGAAGCTCATCAAGACGCTCGGCGTGAAGCTCGATTAGCGGCGCGCTTGTCCGGCCCCGGCGGCAGCCGGAGCGCATTTCAGCCGTTTCGTCGGCGCGGGCTGTCCTGGCGCCGTTCACCGGCGCACAATATTCGCGAAATCCGTTTGACCGAGGTGCTGATGGCCGGAGAACTCGCCATTGCGCGCGGCGGCCTTCGGGCCGGGTTCCTAATGCGCCTGAAGCCGGGCCTGAGGCCTGGCCGCGTCGCCGTGGTTGCGCTCGTCGCCCTGCTGCTTTCCCTCAATGCGCTGGTCAGCCCTGCCGTCCTCGACTTCTTTTCACCCGCTGAGATTGCGCTCGCGTGGCTCGAATACTTCGCCGAGCTTGCGATCATCGGATTCGCCCTGTTGCTCGGGTTCGCGGTCCTCGACGAAGCGCTTCCCCGCGGAATGCCGTTCCGGCTCGGAACGTTGTGCGCAGCGGTGCTCGCCCAGTCCGCCGCGCTCTCCCTCCTGCTTCACGCCTACTATGCCGGCGGCCTCACGCACCTGCCGCCGCTGCTGCGCATCGTCGCGGACGCGATGCGCTGGGGCCTGCCCGCAGTATTTCTTGCGCTCATCGCCGATCTCCACCGCCGCGCACTGCAGGCCGATGGGCAGGCCCGCCGCGCGGAACTCGCACGCGCGAGGATGGAGGAGGGCGCAGCCGAACAGCAACTCGCCCTGCTCCGGGCGCAGATCGAGCCCCACTTTCTCTTCAACATGCTCGCAAACGTGCGGCGCCTGTATCGCGCGCAGCCGGAGCGGGGCGCCGAGGCGATGGAGAACCTCATGCGGTATCTGCGCACCGCGCTGCCGCAATTGCGCAGCAGCCGCACGACGCTCGGCGAGGAACTCGATCTCGTGCGAGCCTATCTCCGGCTGTTCGAGTTGCGCACCGGCGGCGAGCTTGCGTTCTCCATCGAAGCGGAGCGCGCTCTTGGCGATCTCGAGTTTCCGCCGATGCTGCTCATCACGCTGGTCGAGAATGCCGTGAAGCATGGCATCGGGCCGGCCGGCGGGGGACGGATCGAAATCCGCGCGCGGCGACGGCAGGATGCGCTCGAGGTGACGGTGGCCGACGACGGCGTAGGCTTCGCTGCCGCGCCGGGCAGCGGCACGGGCGTGGGGCTCGCCAACGTGAGACGCCAGCTCTTCGGCCGCTATCCGGGCCGCGCGCGACTGACGCTGGAGGCGCGCGAGCCGCGCGGCGCGATTGCAGGAATAGTCATTCCCGCGATCGACGCCCGCGACGGGGAACGCCAGGGCCGGTCATGACCGGGACGGTCGCAGCGACGCAGGCACACGTGCCCGGATCGCCGCCGACGGTGCGCGGTTTCGTGCCATGGCTTCGCGCCCGTCGGGGTGCGGTATCGATCGCGGGTCTGCTCGCCTTTGCCGGACCGGTGACCTACTACGCGGGCGCGCTGAGCCTCATGTGGACCCCGGGTGCGAGCGTTCTTTCACGCCTGGCGCTGTGGTGGACGCTCTACGGCGTGACGCTCTGGGGGACGCTCGTCGTCCTCGGGTATCTGTGCGAGCGGGCGGCGTCGCGCTTCGACGGGCACATGCAGCACGCCATCGCATTCCTCGCCGCATGCGTGGCGGCGATCGTGCCGGGCGCGCTCACCTCCGGGCGCGGCACGATCCTGATCGAGCAGGGGCTCGTATCGAGCACGGTCGCGATGCATCTGCACGGAGCGAGCGTCGCCCTCATCATGGCGGTACTGTACTTCGCGCACCTCAGGCGCCGTCGCGAGCACGAGAGGGCGGCCGCGCGGCTCGCCGCGGCACAGTCGGAGCAGCGAGGCGCGCACCGCCGCCTCATCGAGGCGCGTCTTGAGGAGATGCAGGCCCGCATCGATCCGCATGCGCTTCTCGGGATGCTCGACACCGCGCGTCTGCTCTACGAGCGCGACCCCGCGCGGGCCGAGCGCTATCTCGATGAGCTGATCGGCTTCCTGCGGTCGGCGCTCCCGCGGCTGCGCAGCATGTCTTCGAGCCTTGCGCGCGAGGCCGAGATCGCGAAGGCCGCCCTCGGATTGCGCGCGCTCGCCGCCGACTCCGGGCTGGATTTCGCGTTCGATGTCGCGCCGGAAGCGTTGCACGCGCGCTTTCCGCCCGGCATCCTGCTGCCGCTGGTCGAGGGCGTGCCGAGCGGCGCGCGAGGGTGCCGTCTCGCGGCCGCGCGCCGCGGACAGGAACTCGAGATTGTGTTGACGGTGCCGGGCGCACCCCTGGAGCGGTGCCTGAAGGCGGTGCGGGAGCGGCTCGCCGCGCTGTACGGGACGGAGGGAACGCTCCGCATCGAGCACGCGCCGGAAACAGTGAAAGTCGTCACGAGCATTCCGTATGAGCCTGCATGAATCGCAGCAAGCGCGCACGCCGTCGGCGGTGCTCGCGGAGGACGAGCCGCTGCTTGCCGACGAGCTCTCCGAGCTCCTCCAGACGCTGTGGCCGCAGCTCAGGATCGTCGCGCGGGCCGGCGACGGTGTTGCGGCGCTGCACGCGGTCGAAGCGCATCACCCCGATGTCGCATTTCTCGACATCCACATGCCACTCATGAGTGGGCTCGATGTCGCGCGCCGCGTTTCGGGGCAATGCCACGTTGCGTTCATCACCGCCTACGACGAGCATGCGGTCGAGGCTTTCGAGGCCGGTGCGATCGATTACGTGCTGAAGCCACCTACTGCGGCCCGCCTCGCGACGACGGTGGGACGGCTCAAGAGACGGCTTGAAGAACTGCCCGTCGATCTGCGCCGGGCATTGCAGGACCTCGTGCTTCGGGCGCCGGTCGCGCCGCGCTATCTGCAGTGGATCAACGCCTCGCGCGGCCGGGCGGTGCGGCTCATCACGGTGGAGGAGATCGCCTACTTCAGGTCGGATCAGAAGTACACGCTGGTCGTGACCGCGGATGGCGAGGCGCTCATCAGGAAGACGATCCGGGCGCTCGCCGCGGAGCTCGACCCGACGATGTTCTGGCAGGTCCATCGCTCGACGATCGTCAACGTTCACGCGATCGACAGCGTGATCCGCGACGAGCGCGGCAATCTCAGCTTGCGCCTGAAGCAGGGACGTGAAATATTGCCCGTGAGCGAAGCGTATTCGCACCTCTTCCGCGAGATGTGATGAAGTCCCGAACGACGCGCCGCGATCTCCTCGCCATGCTCGCCGGGGTGGGCGTGACAGGCGAGCTGTTCGCACAGGATGCAGTGACGGCCGACCCGCGTTCCTATCGCGTGGTGCTCGAAAACGAGCGCGTCCGGGTGCTCGAGTACCGCAGCCGCCCCGGCTTCGGGGTATGCGGGCAGGGGATGCATTCCCATCCCGATCGGGTCACCGTCGCGCTCTCCCCGGTGAAGGTAAAGCTGACGGGCGCCGACGGCAGGACGGTCGTGCGCGACATCCCTTCCGGGCACGTTTTCTTCGCGCGCGCCGAGACACATTCCACGGAAAACGTCGGCGGCGCCGGAACGCGCATCTACATCATCGAGCTCAAGGACCACGACGGCAAGCCCGCCTGAGGCGGCAGCCGTTCAAAGAGCCGCCCCCGTTCGTCCCCGATTGAGGTGCGGCCATCCTGCGATCCACCGATTCCGTCGCAATGCGCTTCATCGGCCTGCGTGCGCCGCGCTAGGGTGTCAGCCGGTGCATTCCTGCGCCTACTTCGGAAAGGAGGATCCAATGCGCGCACACGACACGACTCCATGGCTTCGCCGGGCGGCGGCAATCGCCTTGTGCCTGATGGGCGGAGCGGCTTTCGCCGGCCCGATGAAAATCGAAGCGGTCATCACACCGAAGGCGGATTCGAAACTCGAGTTTGCCGACGGCAGCAGGCGCTACGTCGTCGCGGCGCAGCGCGAAGGCAAGGCGAGCGGCAGCGGCCCGCTCGCCGGCGCGACGATGCTCGAGTGGGGCGTGCACGACGTCAACCCGGCGACCGGCGCGGATGCCAATGGCTATCTCGTCTTCACCGCGCCCGGGGGCGACGTGGCCTACCTCAAGTACCGCTTCCGTGGCGTTCCGGTGCCGGGACCGGACGGCAAGCCGCGTTTTCTTGCGAACGGATTCTGGGAGACAGCGGGCGGCACGGGCCAGTTCAAGGCATTGCGTGGCGCGGGCACCGTGCACTTCATCCCGCAGGAGCGGCGGTGGATACTGGAAGGTGAGCTCGCGGGGGCGAACTGAAGCCCGCACCCCCAACCCGGCCTTCCCCCGCAAGCGGGGGAAGGAGCACCCAAGTGGGTGTTCGTCGTCCCGGCGCACGCCGGGACCCGGAAATGCGCCTGGATTCCGGCGTTCGCCGGAATGACGAGCACCTCCTGAGGCGCGGGGGCAGGGAGGGGGCAACTACCGCGCCGGCCAGACCGGCTCGTGATACCCGAGCGGCACGGCGGGCCGCGCCCAGCGCGCCGGCGTCTCCGACAGCTGCACCACCGGCGCGAGATGCCTGAGCCGCCCGACCGGCGTCTCGCTCGTGGTGGACCAGCGCTCGATTTCCGCGGCGGTGAATTCCTTCGGCACGTCCTTCAACTGCGCGACCGGCACTTCACCGCGGCTTACGAGCCAGCGCCCGGTCTGCGCGAGCGAAAGCCGCACGAGCCAGCTTCCGCCTTCGCGCACGCGGCGCGCGAGCGCCACCATCGCGCCGAACGCCATGAGGTAACCCGTGAGATAGTCGATCGCAGAAATGGGATAGAACTGCGGGCCGGGTTCCTTTCCGGGAAAGAGCTCGCCCTGTCTCCAGGCGATGCCGCTCACCGACTGCACCACCGTATCGAAGCCGCGGCGCGACGACCATGGCCCGACGTGGCTGAAGGCGCAGAGCGAGAGATACACGATGCCGGGACGTACTTTCGCGAGCTCTTGCGGAGAGAAGCCCCGCGCCGCGAGCGTTCCCGGGCGGTAGCCCTGAGAGAAGACGTCGCACTCGCGCGCGAGCCCGTGCAGGATATCGACGTTCCTTGCCTCGCGCAGATCGAGATAGGTGGAGAGCTTGCCGTGCCCCGTGTCGTATTCCTGATAGCCGAGATTGGGCAGATGTTCCGCGGTGACTTTCAGCACGTCGGCGCCATGCTCCGCCAGCGTGCGCGCGCAGCTCGGCCCGGCGAGAACGCGCGTGAGGTCCAGCACGCGCACGCCGGACAGCGGACGATCGCCCTCGGGAAGCCTTTCAGGCGGCGCATCGCCGATCTTCACGATTTCCAGCAGCGGGAGCGAGGCGATCGCGGCGGCCTGCGGATGCCGTGCCCATTCCTCCATCGTGCGCACCATGCCGCCCGCGCCCCGGGCGGCGATGATGGCTTCCTCCAGCTCCAGCGCATCCCACTGTGCGACCGCTTTCCGCACCGCTTCCGGATCCTCCGGCACGCCGAGCACTTTCAGCGCCGCGGCGCGATGATTGGGAAAGTTGCAGTGGAGATAGCTCCAGCGCCCGTTCTTCGCGGGATAGAAGCCCATGATGGTGTTGCGATCGGTGGGCACGGACTCGCCGTCGAGCATTATGTACTTGGCGCTGCGAAGCGATGCGGTGGCGCGGCGCGTGTCGACCGCGATCCCCTGGCGCCGCCCGGTGCGCAATTCCCATAAGTCCGACGCCGCGAGTCCTGCTGCGGCGACCGCCGCGGCGCTCGTCTCGCCGATACGAAAGGGCGTAGGCAGGACGGGATCCGCGCCGCCGAAGATTTCGACTTCGCGGGCGCGCGATTCCGGCCAGCCCGCGACGGGCAGAATGGTGCGCAGGGCGTCGTAGCTCATGATGTGAACTCTCCGTCACCGGGTTTTGCGCTATCCTAACGCACAATATTCGGGGACAGACCACGGTTTCGGCACATTGCCGGATTGGGCCGTCCCAAGAACGAATCGAGGAGGAACACCATGTCCCTGCGCGCCCCTGGCGCAGCGAGGCGCGCGTTGCAGGCTTGTTGTGCGACGCCGGCCCTTTTATTTTTTCTACTCCACTCGGCACCGGTGTTTCCGGCTTCACCGCTTCCCGTGACTTTTTCCGACGAGGCAGCCAAGCAGAACTCGATCTACGCCACCCGCGGCGAACGTTTGCCGGAGGGATACGTCGTGGATCGATCCCTGCTTGCGTACGCCTCGTTTCTGTCTTCCGGCTTCGACCGTTCGCTGGCCGCGCTGGGACCCGGCGACCGCTGGCTCGATATCGGCGCGGGCAGGGGCTACGCCGTCCTCGACTACTACACCGAGCGCTACGATGCGATGCATCCGAAGGGACGCGAGCGCCGGGGAAAGAAAGCACAGGCGGTCGCGATCTCGATCGAGGACCGGCGCGACGCCCGCTGGCACGAGGCCGCCGCGCGCCTGGCCCCGGGGCAGATCAGGTATCTATCGGGCAAACGGCTGCGCGAGTATTCGAGCGACGAGCTCGGGCGATTTCGGCTCATCAGCGATTTCACTGGTGGCTTTTCCTACACCTCGCAGCTTTCGGTGTTCATGGAGAAGGTGCTCGCGCTGCTCGAGGTGAATGGCGACTTCTACACGATGCTGCTCGACGTACGACCGGAGAACCACAGAAAAGAGGACCTGCCGCGCGATACGCAACTCCTCACCGAAGTAGAGTACGGGGACGGATCGGACTTCGGCGTCTGCGCGTGGCTGAGGAGCATTCGCTGTGCGCAGGTGACCTGCGAGCCGGATACGCAGACCGATCGGCCGATCGAGCTCTATCACGTCCACAAGGTCTGCGAGGATACTGCCGTGCCGGCGCTCGAGACGCGGCAGTTTCAGGCGGGCACGCCGCCGCTACGCCGCTTCGTTCTTGAGAGGGACGTGGCACCGCGTATGCGCGCGGTGAGATAATCCGTACTCCGCCGTGCCGTTCGTCATGCGGCACCGCGCACATCCCGACTCGCCGAGCAATGCGTGAAGAACTCTTATTCGTAGCCTCCGCGCGCTTCGAGGCGGCGCGCACGCTTCGCGCCCTCCCGGAAGGACACCGCGCGCGCCATTTGCACGGACATGGTTTCGTCGCGAGCATTCGCACGTCGCAACACGCGGTGCAGGCCGGTTATCAGGGCGGCGAAGTTGCCGCGTTGCGAGGACGCCTCGAGCAGGTTCTCGCGCCCCTGGACTACACCTCGCTCAACGAGCGCCTGCCGGAACCGAGCGACGACGAACTCGCTCACTGGATCGGCGATCGGCTCGGGTTCGCTGAAGTTTCCCGCATCGAATTGCAGAGCACGCCCCGGAGCGGCGTCGAGCTCGATCCCGGCGAACGGGTGCGGGTGTGGCGCCGCTATGCGCTCCAGTCGGCGCACCGCTTGCCGCACGTTCCAATCGGGCACAAGTGCAGCCGCATGCACGGCCATGGATTCGAAGTGGTGCTGTGCGCCTGCCATAATGCGCATGAGTCTCGCACCGCACTCGCTTACGACCGCCTGGACACAGCGTGGGCACCGCTGCACGCCGCGCTCGACCACGCGTGTCTCAACGATATTCCGGGCCTGGAAAACCCGACGAGCGAAGTGCTCGCGAGCTGGATCTGGAACCGTCTGCAGCGCGCGATGCCTCAACTCTCGATGGTCGTGGTCCACGAAACGGCAAGCTGTGGCGCCCGCTTCGATGGCCGCCGCTATCGCATCTGGAAGGACTTTACCCTCGACAGCGCGCGACTTCTCGACAAGGCGCCCGAAGGTGATCTTAGCCGACGACTTCATGGACATACGTACACCCTGCGACTCCATCTCGAGGCGCCGCTCGACGAGCGCATGGGGTGGGCCATGGACTTCGGCGAGGTGACGGAGCGCTTTGCTCCGATGTTTGTCGAGCTGGATCACCGGCCGCTTCACGAAGTTATCGGGCCCAGCCCCGACGTCGCGACGCTTCTCGGATGGATCCGGGCGCAAACGAGGACGGCATTGCCGCAGCTCGAGCGCATCGACCTCTTCGAGACGCCGGGGTGCGGCGCCATTCTCGCGTGGGGTGAGGAAGGACGCGCGGCAGCGAACGCATGACCTACAGCGTCAAGGAAATCTACTACACGCTCCAGGGCGAAGGCGCGCAGGCGCGGGCCGTGCGGCGGTGTTCTGCCGCTTCGCAGGATGCAATCTGTGGAGCGGGCGCGAGGAGGATCGTGCCAAGGCGACGTGCCGCTTTTGCGACACGGATTTCGTGGGCGTCGATGGCGAAGGCGGCGGCAAGTTCGCCGATGCCGTTTCTCTTGCCCGTGCGGTGGCCGCGCGCTGGCCTGCGAGCGGTGGAGGGAAGGGGCTCGTGGTCTGCACGGGCGGCGAGCCACTGCTGCAGCTCGATGAGTCACTTGTTTCCGCATTTCACAACGAGGGTCTCGAAGTCGCAGTCGAGACGAACGGTACCTGTCCCGCACCCGAAGGGCTCGACTGGATCTGCGTCAGTCCGAAAGCAGGCGCATCCCTCGCACTCACGGCGGGAGACGAGCTCAAGCTCGTATATCCACAGGAAGGCGCGCCGCCGAAAGCGTTCGAACACCTGAATTTCCGCCATTTTTTCCTGCAGCCCATGGACGGGCCCGAGCGCGAAGCCAATACGCGGCTTGCCGTCGATTACTGCAAGGCGCATCCGCGCTGGCGGCTCAGCCTGCAGTCGCACAAGCTCATCGGCATCCCCTAACTAAGTTGTAGGGTGTGCCCGCCCTACCATTCCAATGACATCACGGTGCGGGTGAGGCCGATTCCGGGGTTTTCCCGACCGGCAGCACGCCGAAGTGGATCAGCAGCGCGATCAGCATCGCGGCGATCGCGACTCCGCACACCGCGAGCCAGCCGAAATGCGCGAACGCCCAGCTCGTGAGATATGCGCCCACGGCGTTGCCGCACCACACGTGCACTCCGAAGATGGTATTGCCGCGCGCGCGTGAATCCGGCACCGCGGAATTGACCAGCGTCTGGTTCGCGACCATCGCCGCGCGCAGCCCGCAGTCGAGCAGCATCGCGCCGATCACGACGGCGAGGATCAGCCACACACCGAAGCCCATGAAGAGCCAGGCGGCGAGCATGGTGCATATGCCCGTGAGCACCACCGGTGTGGCGCCCGCGCGATCGGTCCATCGTCCCGCGGGCCGCGCCACGAATATGCCGGCCGCGCCCGGGATGCCCATGAGCCCCGCGCTGGTCGGTCCCACGCCGTGGAGTGTCGTCAGCATCGGCGCCGCCACCGCCCAGAAGCCGCCGTAGCAGATGCCGAACATGAACTGGATCGCGGTCGCACGCCGGATCGCGCCCTGCGTGCGCCACAGCCCCCCAGCGACCCGAGGAGACTGCTGTACGACACGTCGGTCGTGGGGCGCGTGCTCGGAAGCCGCGCCCAGAGCACCGGAATGATCGCGAGCAGCATGAGCGCCGAGAGGACATAGCTGTAGCGCCAGCCGACGTGCGTCGCGATCAGCCCGCCGACGATGCGCGCGAAGAGAATGCCGCAGAACATCGCCATCAACTGCGTGCCGATCGCCCGGCCGCGATGCTGGGGATGCGCGATCTCGGCGGTGATGGCGATGAAGTTCAGTCCCAGCGACGAGGTGATGCCCGTGATCAGGCTGCCGAGGGCGAGCACCTCGATCGACGGTGCCGCGGCCATGGCGACCTGCGCCAGCATCAGCACGGTGATCTTCCCGAGCACGAGCCAGCGCTTGTCGATGCGGTCCCCGAGCGGCACGAAGAAGAGGATGCCGATCATCATTCCGCCGAAGGAGAGCGTCGGAATCCAGCCGGTGGTCGCGGCATCGGCGCCGAACTCGGCCGAGATCGCCGCGAGCATCGGCGTCTGGTAATGGATGCCGCCCGCGATCACGAACGCGGCGACGATCATGAGGGCGACGAGGCCGCGATGCTCTGCCGCCGCCGCAGGTTGCTCGGACAAGGGTGTTCCCGTCAACAGGTTTGCTTGTGTTTGAGCAGGAGCTTACAACACTCTGCCCCATGCTGACTTTCGCCAGTGCACACCAAGCTGCCGTGAAGAACGGCTAAGCGGTCCGTGCGGCACCGCGTGCGCGAGTGAGCTTCGCCGGAGAAGGGCGCCCCGTTACGGTGGGGCGTGTGATCGGGAAGACTTCGCGCACGTACTCCCCGAGCATCTCGCAGAAAGCCGTGGCATAGGCCGGGAGCGGGCGCCGCGAGTCGGACAGCATGGTGAGTGGCTCCCGCAGCGGCCTGCCGCGGTACGTGACGCGGACGATCTGCAACTTGTAGGAGTGCGTTCGCAGCGCGCAGGGAATGATCGCGACGCCATGGCCGGCCTCGGCCAACGCAAGGAGGGCATGAGGCGCGCGGCTTTCGAGCACGTTGTTTGGCCTGAATCCGGCGAGGCGGCACGCGGCATCGAACGTTCTGCGAATCACGAATTCGGTGCTGATCTGCAACAACGGGTAAGGCGCGAGGCGGGCGATGTCAATCGTGGTGCCTTTGGCGAGATTCAGGCTGGGATGGCAGGCGGCGAGCATGTCCGTCGGTGCCAGCGGGTGGCTCGTGAAGTGAAGTGTCTCCCGCGAAATCACGCGAACGAGATTCTGCGCCAGGTCGATATCGCCCCGTTCCAGCATCGCCAACTGTTCCGGACCGACGGTGTCATTCAGCCGCACCTGCACGTTGGGATAGCGTTTCGCATAGCGCCGCAGGAATTCCGGAAAGACGCCGTCCATGAAATGCGGGGAGGCCGATACCTTGAGCACGCCCGTATCCCCGCGCCGAAGAAGCTGCGCCCGTTCGCCGATCGTACGGGCATAGTTCAACACCCCGCGACAGTCATTGAGCAACTGCTCGCCTTCGCTGGAGAGAAGCAGGCGCCGACCGACACGGTTGAAGAGCTTGAGCCCCAGCTCGTTTTCGAGGTTGCCGATCTGGCGTGACAGTGCGGGCTGCGCGATGTGCAGCCGCTCCGCCGCCTTGGAGACGGTGCCCAGTTCGGCCACGGTCACGAAGGTTCGCAGGTATCGCAGGTCCATGCGGCAGCTTATGCCTGATCGGCATGAATAGCCATCGATATTATGTATTGGACCGAGAACGCGCGGTACCCCAGCATGCTCGCTCGTGCTCTCGCCGCACACGGAGCTGGCGATGCGTAACCGGAGAACATCATGAAACAGACGTGCCTCGTGATATTGGCGGCATTCGGCGCCATTCTCCCGGCGATGGCGTCCGGGGCGCAAGTCTGGCCGATGAAACCGTTGCGTGCAGTCGTGCCTGCAGGGGCCGGCAGCACGGTGGATATCGTTCCGCGCGTGGTATTCGAGCAGCTTTCGGCGCAACTCGGTCAGAATATCGTTGTGGAAAACCGACCGGGCGCGGGCACGACCATCGGTTCCACCCTCGTCGCGAAGGCGATCCCGGATGGGCACACGTTCCTCGTCAATTCATCCGCGCACACCATTACGCCTGCCCTCTACCACAATCTCGCTTACGATGCGGCGCGCGACCTCACGCCGGTGGTTCCGCTCGGAATCACCCCACAGGTCCTGGTCACGTCGCCCGCGAAGGGTTACAGGACCCTGGAGAGCTTCATCGCGGCGTCCAAAGCACGGCCGGGCGCGTTCAACTTTTCATCGGTCGGTCTGGGAACCTCGACCCATATGGCCGCGGAGCGCTTTCGCGTCAGCGCGAACCTTTCAGTGGTGCACGTGCCGTTCAAGGGCGGAGGCGAAGCGATGTCCGAAGTCATGGCCGGGCGCGTCGAATTCTTCTTCGGCCCGGTCGGGCTGGTTTTACCCAATGTTCGCGACGGCAAGCTGATCGCGCTCGCGGTGAACAGTGCCAAGCGTTCCTCCGCGCTTCCGGATGTGCCGACCATGCGGGAAGCCGGCCTGTCGGATGCCGAGTATCCGTTCTGGTTCGGGTTATTTCTGCCCGCTCAAACGCCGCGCCACATCGTCGATCGGCTGAATCGCGAAACGCTGACGGCACTACAGGCGCCCAAAGTGCGCGACCGGCTCGCCACGCTCGGGATCGAGCCGATGGCCATGACGCCGCAGGAGTTCGGGACGTATGTCGAGCAGGAGTTCAGGGTAAACGCGACACTCGTCAAGACGATCGGCCTGAAGCTGGACTGAAAGCACAACGCTGCCGCATTCGGGTGCGACGCTCGACCCCCTCGCCGTATTGTGGTTGGCATCAGTCTATGCCGGAAGTTGCGATCCGCTACGATGACAGCGCTGCCTACGAGCGTTTCATGGGCCGCTGGAGTCGCGCAGTCGCTCCCGTTTTCCTCGACTGGCTGGCGCCTCCGATGGCGGCATCCTGGCTTGAAGTGGGCTGCGGGACGGGCATCTGCACGGGATTGATAGCCGAGCGCTGTTCACCGTTTTCCATCGTCGCAGTCGATTCGTCGCAAGCGCAGATCGCGCACGCGCGCGGCCTGCCCGTAGGGACACGCGCGGATTTTCGAGTGGCCGATGCGCTGGCGCTGCCTTTTCCCGACGCGGCTTTCGACGTCGTTGTCTCTGCGCTTCTCATCAACTTTGTGCAAGCGCCGGCGGTCGCGGTGTCCGAAATGCGCCGCGTGTCGCGCGCAGGCGGCGTTGTGGCAGGATACGTCTGGGATTTTGCCGCCGAGCGTTCGCCAAGCTGGCCGATGCGGACGGGAATGCGCAAGTTCGGAATGGACACTCCCGAGATTCCGGGGAGAAGCATTACGGGCCTTGCGGCGCTACGCGGATTGTTCGAAAGGACGGGACTCAGCGAAATCGAGACGCGATCGATCGAAGTGACTCAGTCGTTTACTGACTTCGACGATTTCTGGCAGGCACAGACGCCGGGCTACATGCCGACGACGAGAATGATCGGCGCGCTTGCGGACGATGAACGGCAGAAGCTCAAGGACATCGTGAGGGCCGAAATACCGCCGTCACCGGGTGGAGGAATCGAGTACTCGGTGCGCGCACACGCCATCAAAGGCTGCGTGCCGCGGATCCGCGTCGCGTGAAAACACCGAGCGGCAGGATTCGCCGGCAGTAACCTGATGTCTCCAGCATTACCCTCGGCTTTGTGACTTATAAGAGTGCCCAGCAAAATGAACTCGCGCCGTTCATGGTTCGACAAGCCTGTCCTGAGCGCAGTCGAAGGGCTCACCACGAACGGCGCTCTGCAAAGGACCGTTCGTCCTGAGCTGCGTCGAAGGGCGGACGGTCATTTTGTTAGGCGCTCTGAGCTACAGAGCCCTTCACTCGGGCGGGCGGCGTATCAGTCCCTCCTTTGCACCATGCGCGGGAGGACGGTCGGAGAGGCTGCTTACGCGGCGTGAGGCGTGTTATCGCAGACGCTCGATGTCGCGGCACGCGATATCGATGGAAGTGCGCACAGGACCGGGATTGCCGACGTAATCCGCGATCGCTTCTTCGGCGCGCTTGCGAAGCCGATCTGCCGTAATGAGCCCGTCCGCTGCGAGCCTTTGTATATCCTTGCGGTCGATCTCGGCAAAGCGCGCGAGCTTGGAAACGGCCAGATCCACGGGTTGCAGGACCCGTATCCGCGCGCCTTCGACACCTTTCAGTTTGAGCTGCATGGCGTCCTGGTGCGCATCCTGGTGCAGCAGCGCGTAGGCCTCGTTGTAGTTGACGTCGAAATATACGGACCGGGCATTCCCTTCAGAATCGCGATAGATCACAACGAGGTCCGGAGGAATGAGGAGCTTGCGGTCGAATGCTGCGTCCACATCATCAGTCATCCGCGCGCCGGTATAGAAGTGCAGGGCGGCGCCGCCGGCGAGGTATAGAGTGAGCGGTGCGTTCGCTGAGGCGCCTGCCGACTGCACGAGGCGTTGCATCAGAGAGCTGAACGCCTGTACGTAGGCCGGGTCGGCCCGCTTACTGATCTTCAGCGCGCGCATGCACCCGCCTTTCCCGATCTATCATCGAAAAGAATCTCGGAAGATCCGGCCGATGTGCCCGATGCCACGCCGCGTGGTGCGCCACGCTGCTGGCTCCCGGAGCAAGCGTTTCCGCCAGCGTCAGGTAGGCGGAACGCTCGAATCCCCGGTGTCCCGCGAGCAACGTCGCGATCCCCGCAAGAAACTCCGGGTCGCCGTATTGCCGCCACAGCTCGGCATCCGGCGGGAAATACGCGCAGAAATCCACGAAAAGTTTCTCCACCGCTCTGTCCGAAGGCATTGTCGCGAATCGCCTTCCACGCAGTTCCAGGGCGACCGCCGCAGCCAGCATCAGCTTCACGAACGGATTTCGGCGCCGCAGGCTGAAGAACAGCCGATTGCCCCTCGCTTCCCGATCGAGCATCCCCAGGGAAGACAAGCGCTCGAGTTCCTTTTGCACCGAGGACAGCGAAAGACCTGCGCCGCGGGCGAGTTCGCGCAAATGGATGCCCGAATCCGGGGCCGAGCGCAGCGCTTGCAGGAGGCGGCCTCGTGCCGGGCCGACCAGCGCGTGAACGGTTTCAGCAGATCGAGGCATGCCAGTATTGTATCAAAATATGATACATTGTGCCGAAACCTCGTCTTCCCGGGGTACGCCGGGACCCAGAAACAGCGTCCCCCCGGCGACAGCCGGGGTCCAGAAAAGGAGATGGACATGGACGCCTCCCCCTTTTCCCGATGGCTGGAAGGTGGCTGACAGGAGAAGGTGAGAGGGAGAAGCCTCACGATCCAACGGCATCGATGTGCCAAAGTGGAGTTGTTCACAACCAC
>Ga0209172_10005254_pt1 | contig 15988 bp, 11 predicted proteins | sample LarsenN4metaG_FD_184113 | JGI IMG/M metagenome (GOLD analysis project Ga0209172, IMG submission 184113) | Hot spring sediment bacterial and archeal communities from British Columbia, Canada, to study Microbial Dark Matter (Phase II) - Larsen... ... | reverse complement strand
CAGCTACAGCCTGCCGATGCAGGAGCACGCTTATCTGCAGCCTGAAGCCGGCCTGGCCTATCTGGACGGCGACACCGTGGTGGTCGAAACCGCCGGCCAGTGGGCGCACCACGACCAGCGCCAGATCGCCCGCAGCCTGGGACTGCCGCTGGAGCGCGTGCGGGTGATCTACCGGGCGATCGGCGGCGCATTTGGCGGCCGGGAAGATATCTCCGTCCAGATCATCCTGGCGCTGGCGGCTTTGAAAACCGGTCGGCCGGTCAAGATCGTCTGGACCAGGGAAGAATCCGTGCGCGGCCACGGGAAACGCCACCAGACCTACATCGCCTCTCGCTGGGGGGCTGCCCGGGATGGACGCCTGGTTGCAGCGGAGGTGAAGGCTATCTCCAACTGCGGGGCGTATGCCTACACCTCGACCATGGTCCTGGGCCATATCGCCCTGACCAGTGTAGGCGTTTACCACATCCCGAACGTGAAGGTGGACGCCTGCACCGTCTACACCAATAACGTCCCCGGCGGCGCCTGCCGCGGCTTTGGCAGCCCGCAGGGCGTCTTTGCCGCCGAGATGCAGATGAATAAGCTGGCCGCTGCCCTGGGGATGGACCCGGTGACCATCCGGGAGATCAACGTGCTGCAGCCCGGCCAATTGCTGGCCAGCGGCGCGCCGCTGGCCGAGAACATCCGCCTGGACCGGCTGCTGGCGACCTGCGCCGAGAAAGCCGGGTGGAAGCGCAACGGACATGGATGGAGCCTGTCCGAGCGCCCCGCCGGGCCGGATGGACGCCGGAAGCGCGGCCTGGGCATCGCTATCGGGATGAAGAACGTTGGCTTCAGCTTTGGCTACCCGGAGGAATCGTCCGCCGCCATCATCCTGAATGGAAGGGCGCAGGTGGAGGATGCGCAGGTGTATTTCGCCGGGGCGGAGGTCGGGCAGGGCGTCGAAACCGTGATCCGCCAGATGGCGGCGGAGGCGCTGGGGATTCCCATGGAGAACATCCGGCTGGTGGGAGCCGACACAGCCCGCTCGCCGGAGGCGGGCAGCGCCTCGGCCTCGCGCCTGACCCTGATGGGCGGCAACGCCATCCGCGGCGCGGCCAGGCTGGCGTTGGAGCGCTGGCAGCACGAAGAGCGACCGGCGGTCGGCGCGTATACCTACCGCGCGCCCCTGACCGCCGATTTCGACCGCGCCGTTGGCTGTCCCAGGCCGCACGTGGCCATCAGCCCGGTCGCCCAGGCTGTAGAAGCCGCGGTGGATCTCGAGACCGGGATGATCAGCGCGCCGCGCGTGGTCACCGTGGTGGATGTCGGCAAGGCCATCAACCCGGCGCAGGTGCAAGGCCAGATCGAGGGCGCCGTGGTCCAGGCGCTGGGCTACGCGCTCACCGAGAACTTCATAATCCAGGATGGGATCATCCAGACGCCTGACCTGACCACCTACCTGGTGCCAACCATCCTGGACGTGCCCCTGGAGGTCGAATCTTATCTGGCCGAAACTCCAGACCCCCTTGGCCCCTGGGGGGCGCGTGGGATGGGCGAGGTCCCCTTTATTGCCTTTGCCCCTGCGCTGGCTGGGGCAGTCCACGCCGCCACCGGGGCCTGGTTCGATCGCTTACCCCTGGCGCCCCCCGTGGTCCTGGAGGGATTGCGCGCGGCGACAGCGGATCCTGCCAGGGCTCCATCGGTGGGGTCTCCATCGTTGGAGCAGAGAATTAATTTCGCATAGGAAGGAGAACGCCATGTTGGATCCCAAGTTGAAGTTATTAATAGAAAATATGCCCAAGACGGAGCTGCACTGCCACCTGGAAGGCTCCATCCAACCCGCAACCCTGTTGAAGCTGGCCGCCAGGCACGCAATCGAGCTGCCTTTCTCCGATGAGGAAGGGGCGCGTAAGTTTTACGAGTTCACCAGCCTGAACCAGTTCCTGGGGATCTTCGCGCTGGCGTGCTCCACCCTGCAGACGGCCGAGGATTTCGAGACGATCACGGTTGACCTGGGAGCAGACGCTGCCCGCCAGGGCATCCCCTACCGGGAGGTGTTCTTCACCTATGCCTACCACGACCGCCGCGGCATCCCCTGGGATGAAGTCGTGCGCGGCCTGGCTTCCGGCAGGGAGAGGGTGAAGAAAGAATTCAACGTCGAAATGTGGTTCATCGCCGACCTCGACCGCACCATAGACCCGCAAGACGGCCTCCGCACAGTGGAAATGGCCCATGCCAGCCGGAATCAGGCCGGGATCATCGGGGTTGGCCTGGATAGCCAGGAGATCGGCTATCCCGCAAAGCGGCAGCAGCCTGCCTTCCAGCGCGCCAGGCAGCTCGGGTTGCACCGCGTGGCGCACGCCGGAGAAGACGTCGGCCCGGAGAGCGTGTGGGATGCGATCCAATCGCTGGAGGTGGAGCGCATCGACCACGGGGTGCGCTCCATCGACGACCCGGAGCTGGTGAAGTTCCTGGCGGAGAAGCAGATCCCGCTCACCGTCTGCCCGCTGAGCAACATCGAGCTGAAGGTCTATCCCAGCCTGGCCGCTCACCCCATCAAGAAGCTGTACGACGCCGGCGTGCTGGTCACCCTGAACTCGGATGACCCCCCCATGTTCCACTGCGATGTGCTGGATAACTATTTTGGAGTGGCCGAGACCTTCGACCTGAGGCGAGAAGAGATCGTCCAACTCGGGCGCAATAGTTTCCAGGCTGCCTTTCTCTCGGAGCCTGCCAGGGCTGCCTACCTGCAGCGCTTCGATGACGCCGTCTCGAAATTGGCGGCCTGACGGGAAAGCAGAGAGCTCCAAACCCGGCATTGAAAGAAGCGCCGGGCCGGCGAAACCAGGTAGGCGACCCTTTTCAGGAGGACTGATGTCATGATCGACGCAGACACAAAACAGGCTATCCACCAGTGCATCCTGGATGGAGACCGCCAGGGCATTGCCCGGGCAGTCCGCCAGGCAGTGGAGGGCGGCGAAGAGCCCCTGGCGATCATCGAGCAGGCCCTCAACCCGGCGCTCAAAGAGGTGGGAGATAAATTCGACGCCGGGAACATGTACCTGCCCGAGTTGATCCTGGCAGCCGAGGCCATGCAGGCAGCCGTGGAAGTGCTGCAGCCCCATCTCGAGGCCAAGAAACAGGAGAGGGAGGTGCCGGGGCGGGTGGTTATGGCCACCGTACAGGGAGACATCCACGATATCGGCAAGAATATCGTCTGCGCCCTGCTGCGCGCCAACGGATTTGAAGTCCTGGACCTGGGCCGGGATGTGCCCGCTGCGACCATCGTGGCCAGGGCGCAGGAGTTCGACGCCGACATCATCGGCCTCTCGGCCCTGCTCAGCACCACCCTGCCCTACTGTCGTGATACCGTGCGCCTGCTGGAGGAATTGGGGCTGCGCCAACGCTACAAGGTATTCATCGGCGGCGGATCGGCCAGCCCGGCATTTGCCGAATCGATCAACGCCGCTTATGGCGGCCCCCATGCCGAAGCGGGCGTGCAGAGCATGTTGAGAGCCATGGGGAGAGGTTAGCCATGATCGATTTCATGGAAGTCATGCGCCGCACCGAGAGCGGGCCGTTTATCAGCGAACGGGATTTCGACATCGAGATGATCTTCAAGACCACCAGCCAGTTGGTCAAGAAGCACGGTCTCCAGTACAACCGCAAAGAGCTGATCACGCTGCACCCCGAGATGGCCGACGCCGCCTTCCAGGCCGGCCTGGAGCTGGCGGAGACGGCCGGCGTCTTCTGCCTCAACACCTCGCGGCAGATCAAGTTCACCCGGGAAGAGCTATTGCTGGCGCTGCGGGCGGCCCCGCGCGCCCTGCACATCGGCTCGGGGAAAGACCAGCGCCTGATCCAGGCGGCGGAAGCTGGGATGCGGCGCAAGCCTTTTATCTGGGCCGGCTTTTCCGGCGCGCCGCTGACCGAGGAGATGTACCGCAACTCGATCCGCTCCTACATCAAGGAGCCGCTGGTCGACGCGCTGGGGCATGGCTCGTTGTTCTGCATCGACGGGATCGAAGTGCGCAGCGATTCGCCGCTGGAGGTGCGCGCCACCCGCCAGGAATTGATGTACCTGCGCGAGGCGTTGGCCCGTGAAGGCCGCCCGGGGATGCCGTTTATCGGGGGAGAAAGCAGCACCACCGGACTGGGCGACCTGGCGACGATGAACCCGGATTACCTGCCGCCCGGCCAGTTCCATTTCGTGCCCACGCTCAACGAATTGAAGATCAATTATCGCAACCTGGCCCGGGTAATGGCCTCGCTGGAATATAACGTGTATAACATCAACCTGGTGGACGCCATCATCGGCGGGTACGCCGGCGGGGCGGAGGGCGCCGCGGTGGTGACCATCGCCGCCTTTATCCTGGGCCTGATCGTCACCCGGGCTGCGGTGTCTCTCTGCCACCCGGCGCACAACAAGTGGGTCTCTACCAGCCCGCCGGAGTCCATCTGGGCGGAGAACATCGTCGGGCAGGCCTTCGCCCGCAACGCGCCGATCATCATCATTGGAGACGTCTGGACCAGCGCCGGCACCGGCACCTGGGATATTCTGCAGGAGATCGCCGCCATCTCGATCACCAAGTCGTTGACCGGGAATAACCCGCACGGCGTGGGGGCGACCAACGGGAAGTACCCGCACGGCAGCGGGCTGGACGCCCGCTGGATGGCGGAAACCGCACTGGCGGCCTACGATAACCGGCTCACCCTGGAGCGGGGCAACGAGATCGTCTGCGCGCTGGTCGAGCGCTACGAGGATAAATTTGCCAACCCCGACCTGGGCAGGCCGTATGACCAGGTGTATGAGGTAGATTCGGCCACACCCAAGGACTGGTGGCTGGAGATGTATGAACAGAACAAGCGCGACTTCGCCCGCCAGTTCGAGCTGAAGATGTAGCTGGAAAGACCAGGTGGACAGATTGGCTCTTCAGGTATTGCCGTGGTGGACGCTTCCACGGGAAACCTCAAAGCCACGACAGATTATTGGTAGCCAGGAGGAATGGATCATGGTAAACGAGCGGCTTCTTCTGGATGACTGGCACCCCGTGGCTCGCTCTGACGCGCTGGCGGAGGGCAAGGTGATGGGCGCACGCTTGTTGGGCGAAGACCTGGTGCTGTGGCGCTCAGGCGGGCAGGCGCTGGCCTGGCAAGATTTGTGCGTCCATCGCGGCGCGCGTCTGTCCCTGGGCAGGGTGCGGGATGGCCTCCTGGCCTGCCCTTACCACGGTTGGGAATATAACGCTCAGGGCCGCTGTGTGCGCTTCCCGGCGCATCCCGAGCAAACCCCGCCGGTCAAAGCGCGCGCCCGCACCTATCGGGTCCGTGAGGGCTATGGCCTGGTGTGGGTGTCTATGGGGGAGCCGGCCAGGGATATCCCGCCGTTCCCCGAAGAGAACGACCCCAGCTACCGCGCGGTGCTCGCCGGTCCGTTCGGACCGGTGCACGCCAGCGCGCCGCGCATGATCGAGAACTTCCTGGACGTGGCCCACTTCCCCTACGTGCACGCCGGCAGCCTGGGAGACGAAAACCGCCCGGAGATCGCCGATTACAGCGTGACGACCACTTCCGATGGGATCGCGGCCGATGATATCGCCGTTTACCAGCCGGACCCGTACGGCACCGGGGAGGGGGATATGGTGCACTACATCTATCGCGTTCCCCGGCCTCTGACAGCCTACCTGGCCAAACAGACCCGGATGACGCGCTTCTCGATCCTCTTCCCGATCACTCCGGTGGACGAAAATGTCAGCATCGCCTGGTTCTACATGGCGCTGGACCCCGGTTACGACATGCCCGATGAAGACATCCAGGCCTTCCACAGCGCGATCCTGGCGCAGGACATCCCGATCGTCGAATCGCAGCGGCCTGAATTGCTGCCGCTGGACCTGCAGGCGGAGCTGCACCTGCGCTGCGACCGGACCTCGATCGCCTACCGGAAGTGGTTGAAGGAGCTGGGCATGACGTTTGGAACGGCGTGAAAGGGAATAATGCGCAGTAACTGGTTCCCCACCCTGGTCGAGCGGTCCGAAAACGGGCCGTACATGAAAGAAAGCGATTACGACCTGGCGCTGGCGCGCAAGGTCGTCGAGCTGGTGCGTAAACATGGGCTGCGCTTCGATCCGCAGGTGATCGTCCCCAGCGACGACGAGCTGGCCGACCGCCTGTACCAGGCCGGGCTGGAGCTGTTCGTGGAGCTGGGGGTCTACAACCAATCCACCGAGAGACGCATCCTCTTCACCCGTCAGGAGGTGGAGGAAGCCGTGGCCTGCGCCCCCGGCGCCGTGGTCCTGGGCGCTGGCAGGCAGGCCTGCGTGATGCGCCACCGGGAGGTCGAAAGCCGGCAGCCCTGCATCGTCCATTCCGGGCCCACGGGCACCCCCTGCTCGGAGCGCTATCACCCCCTGATCCTGCTGAGCTGCGCCCGGGAGCCGCTGGTGGACTGCCTGGGCGCCGGGTCGGTCTCCACCTTCCAGGGCCGCCCGGTCATCCCCGGCTCGCCCCTCGAGCTGTTGGCCTCCCGCCAGGCGGCGGTCGACGCCCGCCAGGCCCTGCGCCTGGCCGGCCGCCCGGGCATGCACATCAACGACGTGGCCGTCCCCCTGACCTGCGCCGGCAAGCTGGCAGCCATCGACCCCGAGGACGGGCTGCGCCCTACCGACGCCCTGCTGGTGGCCCAGCTCCCCGAGCTGAAGACCAACTACGACCAGCTCTCCCGCGCCGCATTCTTGCAGTCCATCGGCATGCACGTGGTAGACCTGATGACCCCCCTGGTGGGCGGGATGGGCGGCGGGGCGGAGGGCACGGCTGTGGTCACCGTGGCCAGCCACGTCCTGGGGGTGATCTGCTACGATTCTGCCTATCACGACATGGGCCACATGAGCCTGCGCTGGTCGCACAACACCGACCGCCTGGGCCTGTGGATCTACGCCTGCGTGGGCCAGGCGCTGGCCCGCAACACACCCCTGGTCACCACCAACGCCATCTACACCCGCAACGGCCTGGGCACCCCGGCGGTGCTGTGGGAAGTGGCCGCCAGCGCCATCGCCTGCACGGTGAGCGGCGTGCACCAGATGGGCGTTGGCGCCACCGGCGGCTCGCAGACCGATCACACCAGCGGCCTGGAAGCCCGCTTCAACGCCGAGGTGGCCCACGCCAGCCTGCCGCTCAGCCGTGAGCAGGCCAACCGCCTGGTGCTGGAATGCCTGCAGCGCTACGAGGCCAACCTCGAGCAGCCCGACCCGGGCCGGCCCTTCTCCCAGATCTACGACCTGGACAGCGTGGAGCCGGGGCAGGAGTGGCTGGATTGCTACCGCCGGGTGCGGGAGGAATTGATCGGCCTGGGGCTGGACATGGACGGGGGCTGGCGGGCGGCGCGGCGCATGCTTTCTCAATTCACAGCGTAGGAAGGAACGTGCACGATGTCCAGTGTGCCGGCGAGCATTCCACCTGATCTATATTCCCGCTTCGAGCAGGCCCTGCGGGCCGGCGAAGCCGACTCGGCCGAAAGCCTGGCGCGCCAGATGCTGGATATTGGGATCGATCCCAACACGCTGGTCCAGGGCGCCCTGGTGCCCATCCTGACCGAGGTGGGCCAGCAATTCCAGGATTTTCATATCTACCTGCCCGAGCTGATGATGGCGGGCGATGCCGCCAGCCGCGTCACCGCCCTGCTGGAGCAGCTCACCCTGCAGGCCGGCCAGGCCCCCCTGGCGCGCGGCACGGTGGTGATCGGCCAGGTGGAGGGCGACATCCACGACATCGGACGCAGCATCGTGCGCACCCTGCTCGCCTCGCACGCCTTCCGCGTGGTCGACCTGGGGCACGACGTGCCCGCCAGCGCCTTCCTGGAGGCTGCCCAGAAGGAGCGCGCCGACATTGTCGGCCTATCGGCCCTGATGACCACCACCCTGCCGGCCCAGCGGCGCACCCTGCGCCTGTTCGAAGAAGTGGGGCAGCGCCAGCGCTACAAGATCATCATCGGCGGCGGGGCCGCCAGCCAGTCGTGGGCGGATGAGATCCATGCCGATGGCTACGCCGCCGACGCCGCCGCCGCCGTGGAGCTGTGCAAACAGTTAATAGCCTGACTTTTCTCCAGGCGGGGTGTGCGACGTTTTAGGACCAGGGAGGCATTTCCTGGTGGGAGGGGCAAGGAGCAGCGGGCAGGAATTACAGGATGGCGACGGTAGCGGGCCTGGCTCTTGATAGACAGGCTGCCCCGGCGGCGGATTCCCGGCCCCTGGTGCAGATGGTTGCCATCAGCAAGCGCTTCGGGGGGGTGACGGCCAACGACCGGGCCAGCTTCGAGCTGCTGCCCGGCGAAGTACACGGCCTGCTGGGTGAGAACGGCGCCGGCAAGACCAGCCTGATGAATGCCCTGTTCGGCCTGTATCACCCGGATGAGGGGCAGATCTACGTGCGCGGCCAGCGCGTCGTGCTGCACTCGCCGGCGGTGGCGATTCGCCTGGGCATCGGGATGGTCCATCAAAACTTCCGCAACATCGCCGGCCTCACCGTCGCCCAGAACATCGTCCTTGGCCTGCCCACCCAGGGCCTCCTGCTTTACCTGGACGAGCATGTGCAGAAAATCTCCGAGCTCTCCGAGCGCTACGACCTGGGCATCGACCCGCGCCGGCCCTTGTGGCAGCTCTCTGCCGGCGAACAGCAGCGCGTGGAGATCCTCAAAGCGCTGTATCGCCAGGCCAGCATCCTGATCCTGGATGAGCCGACCTCCGTGCTCACCCCAGCCGAGATCGAAGGCCTGTTCCTTTCGATCGAGAAGATGACCGCCGAAGGCCAGGGGGTGGTCTTCATCAGCCATAAACTGGGGGAAGTGATGCGCATCTGTGACCGGATCACCGTGATGCGCGACGGCAAGACAATAGCCACGATGAACAAGGCCGACGTGGGACAGGAAGACCTGGCCCGCCTGATGGTAGGGCGGGAGGTGGTCTTTCACGTCGCCAAACCCTTGCAGGCGCCGGGAGCATCCCTGCTCCAGGCGCGCGGCCTGTGCGCCAGGAACGATGCGGGCCGCGAAGCGCTCAGCGATGTCTCCTTCGAACTGCGCCAGGGCGAGATCTTCGGGATCGCAGGCGTAGCCGGCAACGGGCAGTCCGAGCTGGTCGAGGTCTTGACCGGATTGCGCAGGATCACCGACGGGGAGGTGCGCTTCAGAGGAGAAAGGCTCGCCGGCTTGAGCCCCAAGGAGGTGATCCAGCGCGGCATCGCCCACATGCCGGAGAAGACCCGCGAGATGGGCGTGCTGCCCGGATTCAGCATCGAGGAAAATACCGCCCTGAAAATCCACGACCAGCCTCCCTTCTGCCGCGGCATGTTCCTGAACTGGCGGGCAATTGGCGCCCGGGCGGATGCCCTGATGCGCACCTTCGATATCCGCGCTCCCAACCGACGCCACAAGGCCAACAAGCTTTCCGGCGGCAACCTGAACAAACTGGTCCTGGCGTGCGAATTGGGCCGCGATCCAGACCTGATCCTGGCCGTCAATCCCACCGCCGGATTGGACGTGGGCGCCACGGAATATATCCGCCGTCACCTGGTGGAGGAGCGCAGCCGGGGCAAGGCCATCCTGCTGATTTCCTCCGACCTGGAGGAGGTCCTGGCGCTGAGCGATGCGGTCGCCGTGATGTACCAGGGCAGGCTGAGTCCGTGCCTGGAAGCAGCGCAGGTTAGCCGGGAGGAGATTGGGCTGCTGATGGCGGGTGGGCATCCTGAGGCAGTCGAGCGGGATACCCGCTCAGACCTGGCCCCCTCCGGGCCTCCGCATTGGATTGAACGGCAGGTGATCGGTTATCATGTCGCCAGGCCTGTGGAGGCGCTGCGCGAAGCCCTGAGCCGCAAAGTATTGCGCGCGCTGCTCGCCGACCGCTCCGCCTGGGAGAGCGTCCTGGGCGCCCTGGGGAGCATCGCCCTATCCCTGTTGATCGTGGGCGGCCTGATCGCCATGATGGGCGTCAGCCCGCTGCGCGCCTACCAGGCCCTGTGGCGCAGCGCCTTCGGTTCCTGGGCCGGCATTGGAGAATCGCTCGTCCGCACCACGCCGCTGCTGCTGACCGGCCTGGCGATGGTGGTTGCCTACCGCTGCGGTATCTGGAGCATCGGCGGGGAAGGGCAACTTTACTTCGGCGCCATTGGGGCCACCATCGCCGGAATCGTCACGCACGATCTGCCGGCCTGGATTCACGTTCCCCTGGTGCTGCTGGCGGGTTTCGTCTTTGGCGCTGCCTACGGTGCATTGCCCGGTTTAATGCTGGTTCATCGCAACGCCAACGAGCTGATCACCACCATGATGCTGAATTACCTGGCGATATTCTTCGCCGGCTCGCTGATCACCGGCAACGGGCCGCTGCGCCAGTCGGGCGAGATCAAGTTCCTGCCGCAGTCGATACCGCTGGCCGAATCGGCCCGCCTGCCGGTCATCCTGGAAGGCACCCGCACGCACGCCGGCATCCTGATCGCCCTGGCGGCGGTGATCCTGGTGTATCTCCTGTTGTGGAAGACCGTGCCCGGTTACCGCATCCGGGCGGTCGGCGACAATCCCGTGGCGGCCCGTTTCGGCGGGATCAACGTGCCGCGCAGCATCATCCTCGCCATGGCGATCAGCGGCGGCCTGGCGGGTGTGGCGGGCATGTCCGAGGTCGCCGGCATTCAGGGGTACCTGGTGGAAGATTTGTCTGCCGGCTACGGCTACACCGGGATCGCCGTGGCCCTGCTGGGCGGCCTGCACCCGGCCGGGACCATCTTGACCGCCCTGTTCTTCGGCGCACTGGGCGCCGGGGCCACCGGGTTGCAGCGCGCCGTCGGGGTGCCAACCGCTACCACGCTCATCATCCAGGGGCTGGTCCTGTTCTTCGTGCTGGCCCGGCGGGCCTTCCGCGCCTATCGCAAAGGACCTGGTTGATGGACCTGCACCAGTTCCTGACCACTACTTTCATCGTGGGCTTCGTGGCCTCCAGCATACGCCTGGCCACGCCGCTGCTGCTCACCGCGTTAGGAGAGACCTTCGCCGAGCGATCGGGCGTGCTGAACATCGGCGTGGAAGGCCTGATGGTGATCGGCGCTTTCAGCGGATTCCTGGGCAGCCATTTTAGCGGAAACCCCTGGGTGGGGGCCTTGTGCGCGCTGCTGACCGGGGCCCTGTTTAGCTGCCTGCACGCTTACCTGACCGCCACGCTCGCAACGGACCAGATCGTCAGCGGGCTGGCGGTCAATTTCTTTGGGCTGGGGCTGGTGATCTTCGGCTATCGGGCCGTGTTCGGCATGCCGATCACCGCCCCCAGGGCGGCTACCTTTGAACCCCTGCATTTCCCCCTGCTCTCGGAGCTGCCCATATTCGGCGACATCCTGTTCAACCATAACATCTGGGTCTACTTCGCCTGGCTGTTGGTCCCGCTGTGCTATATCGCCCTGTTTAAAACACCCTGGGGGCTGGGCGTCACCGCGGTGGGGGAGAATCCGGCCGCAGCCGAGGCGGCCGGCGTCAGTGTGGCCGGCGTCCGCTTCAAGTGTGTGGTCATCGGCGGGGCCTTCGCCGGCTTGGGCGGAATGGTATTGGCCTTGACGCAGTTGGGTTTCTTCACCGAGATGATGGTCACCGGGCGCGGCTTCATAGCCATCGCCATCGTGTTGTTTGGCCGCTGGCACCCATTGAGAGTCCTGGGATCGGCTATGATCTTTGGCGCAGCCGACGCCCTGCAGTTGCGCCTGCAGACCATGGGAGCAGGGCTGTTTATTTCCCCTCACCTGATGGTCGCTTTCCCCTATTTCATTACCCTGATGGTGGTGCTGGCCAGCCTGGGTGGGAACGTGATGCCCAAGACCCTGTGTGTGCCCTATAAAGGCAGCGAATACCGCTGAGATTGGACCTGCTACGTGGGAGGGAGTGCCTATGAGATTATCTGAGCAGCTCTGAGGGATCGGGCCAGGTGCAAATTGGCTGGTGGATTTTTTCCCCCACAGCCGGGGCAACCCGCTGCGTCGCCCGGGCCAGGGGGCACCCCTACAGTAGGGGCGACCCACCGGGTCGCCCGGGCCAGGGGGCACCCCTACAGTAGGGGCAACCCGCTGCGTCGCCCGGGCCAGGGGGCACCCCCGCAGCAGCCGGGGCAACCCGCTGCGTTGCCCGGGCCAGGGGGCACCCCTACAGTAGGGGCGACCCACCGGGTCGCCCGGGCCAGGGGGCACCCCCGCAGCAGCCGGGGCAACCCGCTGCGTCGCCCGGGCCAGGGGGCACCCCTACAGTAGGGGCGACCCACCGGGTCGCCCGAATCAGAAGCCTTGTGTTGGGCGGAGATCCAATTCCTGAAACCCGTCGCCCAAAACAGGGCCAGGCATAACAAGCCGGATATAGAAGAAATGGAGGAAGTAACATGAAACGCACACATCTGTTCACCTGTATAGCGCTGCTGACCATCGGCGTGCTCCTGCTCTCTGCCTGTGCGGGGGCCGGGATTGGCGGGAAAAAGGCCAGGGTCGCCCTGGTCACCTGGGGATTGGTGACGGGTGACCCTTACAACGCCCTGGCCTACGAGGGGTTGAAAAAGGCAGAGACAGATTTCGGGCTGGAGGTGGCCGTCAATGATGAAGGGCAGACCGCCAGCGATTGGGAAGCCACCTTCAGAGACTACGCCGGCCAGAAGTTCGACCTGGTGATCGGGCATGGCTGGAATTTCGCCGATATCGCCACCAAGGTGGCGGCGGACTTCCCGGATACCTATTTCGTGGTCATTGGGGGCATGGTCGAGGGCGACAACATCGCCAGCGTGGTCTTCCTGGACCAGTATTCCGGCTACCTGGCCGGGGTGCTGGCAGCCCTGATGACCAAGAGCGGGATCGTGGGCACGATCGCCGGGTTCGAGGGCGAGGGCGTCTATTACGAAGTCAACTCCTTCTACCAGGGGGTAAAAGCCACCAATCCCGATGTGAAGGCGCTCATCGCCTACGCTGGCAGTTGGGATGACCCGGCCAAGGGCAGCGAGCTGGCCACGAGCATGATCGAGGGCGGGGCCGACGTGATCAACCATTACGCCGCCGCCACCGGCCTGGGCGGGCTGGAAGCCGCCGAGAAGGCCGGGGTGTGGGGCATCAACGATGTGGTCACCTGCAAGGAATCTTCCCCCAACACCTGCCTGACCTCCCACGACGTCTTGTTCAACAACATCGTCTACGACATCGTCAAGATGCACCTGGATGGGAAGTTGGAGGGCAAGGTCTACTACTGGGGCCTGCCGGAGAAGGCCGTCGGCCTGGGGCCGATCCACGCCAGCGTGCCCCAGGAGGTGATCGACCAGGTCAACGCCGTCCAGCAGCAGATGTTGGATGGCGAGCTGCAGCTCGAACAGGACTACAGCCAACCCGATTGGTAGGCCATCGAGAATAACAGATGGACCCCACACGATGTGAAGATCTGAGGTCTGCCATCTTCGCCGGGGATGCCGAAAGGGGCGTCTCGGCGGCCAGGCTCCTGCTGGCAGCCGGGCAGGCCCCCTTGGAGGTCTTCTCCGGGTGTATCCAGCCGGCGCTGGTCGAGGTCGGGGAGCGCTTCAGCCGGCTGGAGCTCTTCCTGCCTGAGCTGATGGGCGCAGCCGCGGTGGTCAATGCCATCCAGGAAGTCTTGCTGCCCCAAATGCAGGGCGACGCATCGCAGGCCACGTCGGGCAGGATCGTGATCGCCACCGTCTCTGGCGACCTGCACGACATCGGGAAGAACATCGTCAAGACCCTGCTGCAGGTCAACGGCTTCCAGGTGCGCGACCTGGGAGTAGACGTGGCTGCCGAGCGGATCATCCGGGCGGCGGAGGACTTCAAGGCCGACATCGTCGCCTTGTCGGCCTTGATGCTGCCCTCGCTGCCCTACGCCCGCGACGTGATCGAGTTGCTGCAGGGCAGCGAGCGCTACCGCGGCCGGTTCAAGGTGATGGTCGGCGGCGGCTGCGTGAGCCGGGAGTGGGCCCGGCAGGCCGGCGCCGATGGCTATGGCGACGACGCCGTGGAAGCTGTCCAGGTGGCGCAGGCGCTGATGGATAAAGCCGGGGTGCCGCCATGAAAAACACCTCCCACCTGCTCGATCTAATCCGCCGCAGCCTGGCCGGCCCCCTGGTGGACGAAGAGGACTTTAACCTGAAGCGGGTCAGCCAGGGGGTTTATCGGGTCGTCAGGGAATATGAAATCCGGGCAAATCCCGCCGCCATCGTCAACCAGGACGACGAGCTGGCCGACCGGGTGTGGCAGGCCGCGCTGGACTTCCTGGCCGCCTGCGGAGTCTATTGCCAGGACACCCGGCGGGTGATCCTGTACAGCCGGGAGGAGATCGAGGCCCGCCTGCGGGAAGCGCCCTCCCAGGTCTGGCTGGGAGAGGGGACGGATGCCTGCCTGGAGGTGGCGCGCAAGGTGGAAGATGCCCGCGTCCCCCTCAACATGGGCAGCCCGATCGGCTCTCCCGTGGCGGAGGAGCTGTTTGTCCCGTTGATGCAGAGCTACATCCAGGAACCCGGCGTGGATGTGACCTGCGCCGCCAGCCTGATGACCGTCTTTGGGCAGGAAGTGCGTACCGGCTCGCCGCTGGAGGTGCTGGCTGCCTGGCACGAAGCAGACCTGATGAGGCTGGCCCTGCACAAGGCCGGGAGGCCCGGCATGGCGTGGACCGGGCTGACGATGAGCATGAGCGACGTCGGCCAGCTTTCCGCGGCCGGTCCCGCAGGGCTGCGCCCCGGCGACATGCACACCTTCGGCCTGATCTCCGAGCTGAAGACCAACTTCGCCATCCTGAACAAGCTGGCCCACGCCATCCGCCTGGGCGGCATCATCGACCCCTACGCCAACCCGATCTACGGCGGGCTGGGAGGCGGAGTGGAAGGCCAGGCGGTGCTGATCGCTGCGGCGATGATCGCCCTGAGCGCGTTCTTCATGGCGGCCATGGTCGGCTCTTCCCCAACCCATCCTTTCAACTTCAATGACACTGGTCCGGAAGTGATGCGCGCCGCCAGCCTGGCGTTCCAGGCTCTGGCGCGCAACTCCCACCTGATGACCAACCTGACGGTCACCCCGGTGGGTGGCCCGGGCACCCGGACCCTGCTCTACGAGTGCCTGGCCTTCACCGTGATGAGCACCGTCTCGGGGATCAGCCGCATCCTGGGGCCGCGCTCGGCCACCGGCTCCATCCCGGGCCATTTCTCCGGCCTGGAGGCCCGCTTCAACGGCGAAGTTCTACAGGCCGCCGCCGGGATGGAGCGCGGCCAGGCTGAGCAGATCGTCCAGCGGGCGCTCTCCAAATACGCAGACCAGCTCGACAAGAAGCCCTACGGGATGCCTTTCCAGGAAGTCTATGACCTGGATACGGTCCAGCCCAAGGCCGGGTGGCTGGCCCTGGTGGAAGAGGTCAAGAAAGAAGCCATCGGTTGGGGCCTGCCTCTGGCGTGATCAAGCCGCGTCGAACCGAGGTGCACAATGTCTACAATCCTGATCGAGAACGGCTACCTGCTCACCCTGGATCCCCAGGACCGCCGCTTCTACGGCGACCTGCTCATCGAAGACAGCGCCATCCGGCAGGTCGGCGGGCGCATCGCTGCCCCGGCGGATAGAGTCATCGACGCCCGCGGCCTGCTCGTCCTGCCGGGCTTCGTGCAGTCCCATGTCCACCTGTGCCAGACCCTGTTCCGCTGCCAGGCCGACGACATGGGCCTGCTGCAGTGGCTGGATACCATCACCGGCCTGGAGGCGCGCCACACCCCCGAGACGCTGTACGCCTCCGCCCGCCTGGGGCTGGCCGAGCTGATCAAGTCGGGCGCCACCGCCCTGGTCGACATGGGCACCCTGCACCACCAGGACAGCGTGTTCCAGGCTATCCTGGAATCGGGCCTGCGCGGGCAGTCCGGCAAGGCCATGATGGACCTGACCGAAAACCTGCCCCCCGCCCTGCGCGAGACCACCGCAGAATCGATCAACGAGAGCATGGACCTGCTGCATCGCTGGCACGGCCGCGCCGGGG
>Ga0209172_10005252_pt1 | contig 15991 bp, 29 predicted proteins | sample LarsenN4metaG_FD_184113 | JGI IMG/M metagenome (GOLD analysis project Ga0209172, IMG submission 184113) | Hot spring sediment bacterial and archeal communities from British Columbia, Canada, to study Microbial Dark Matter (Phase II) - Larsen... ... | reverse complement strand
GTCTATATTGCTTTTTTCAAAGAACTAAATATATTATATCACTTATTTTAGAAAGTCAAGTACCAAGTTACCCACCATTCATCCCATCGGCTAAAGCCAATGGGTTTTCTGGTGGAACGTTGATAAACAGTTAGCAACCCACAAGTATTTATACACGAAAGTATGAACTAAGGTTATATTTCTATGGAAGTATAACTTGCTCTATTATTGGAACCTTGGCGGCGTGTTTATTCCATATATCTAAAAACCCCGTACGAGTGTAGTCATTGAGGTAGTATATTTCAGATATACCACATTGAACTAATTTTATTAGACATCTATGACACGGTTTATGTGTCAAGTAAATCTTACATCCATTCTTTTGAAATGGGCAGAAGAGCAGAGCATTTTCTTCCGCATGTATGACCATCTCATACTTTATACTTCTATTATTCCACTCTTCTTCTTTTTCTTCAATACCACTGGCAAACCCATTATAGCCAACTGAACATTGTCTATTGTCGGGAGTGACTATGACAGCCCCCACTTTCGTTGAAGGATCCTTGGATAATTTTGAAGTGACAACTGCCACTTCTATCCAATGCTTATTCCATTTGTCTTTACTTGCCATCAGAGAACCTTCAGGGTATACTTCATATGGTCAAGCACCCACTGATTGAACTCGGAGGCTGAAACTCCTTCAATTCCATTGCGCTTCGCAACCCGATTCCAAACAATTTCGGGATTGGAACCCTTGATGTTGCTCACCGAATCGTGCCACTCCTTGATAATCTTGTTTCGGAAGGCTACAACATCGGTAATGTTGGTTGGTAGAGGCTTGAACAAATTACGCCCCAACTCCTTGAATCGCTCGACATGCACCGTGAGCTTCTGGATGGATGCTGTGGGGTCTTGAGCCGAAGCCTTATTATACGCTTCCTTGGCGTTAGCTTCCTTGACGGTGAGGATGAGCGGTCCTTTCTTCCATTGGACAAGCCATCCTACAACGAGGGTTCTAACCTCGCCAGTGACAGCGGTTACGGAATCTTCTGAGGCGAGACAAGTCAATGTCTTCTGGTCCATGTGTTTCTCCATTGCCGCCCATCGCAAGGTGGATGTCTCTCCAGCCCTGGTGGTGGTCTTCTTTGTATCTAATATACCAGCCTGTGAGACGAAAATCAAGTAGATGGGCGAGTTCGTGGGAAACTGTGTCACGCACTTCATCAAGAGGGGCATACTGAGAAGCGGGGTTTATCTCAAGTATAAACCAACTCTTTCTTCCCTCAACTTTTACTCGCTTTAAACTCTTGTCAACCCCAACGATATGTCTCTCCGGATCATACGAGTGACATATCCAAGCCCTACCCCATGTTGTTTTTAGCTTCTCATTGAAGTATATAAAAGGTATAATCTCCTTCAATAACTTCTTCTCACGAAACGGACGCTCAGAGGCAAAAAAACACTTCTTAGCGTCTTCCACCATACCCTCTATCAGTTGCTTGGTGAGGTTGTGTTTCATACACTCTTATTTAGAGTCGGTTATTTCCCTATACGGTGAGAGGTGTATCGGGCAGGCTCCCTCGGGGCTTTCAGAGGCATCGTAGATGGTTTCCCTGCCCTCCCGCATGAAAGTAAACAATACCCCACCTTCCGCATCGGTAGCTACAATAACCTCGTCAATAGCCAAATCTGAGGCTTTTACGGGGGTGTGTAATACACGAAACTTGGATGTGAATATTTTACTTGACATGTTAGTATACTTTTGGTATTCCGGTTATGGTACTAGCTTCCCGCTCACGCTTGGCTGCCTGCTCTTTACAGAAAGAGGCTGGAACGCCTTGAGGGATGTTTTCGTCATACTGCGGAAATACCCCAACCCCGCCATTCTCAATGATTTTCTCATCTTCATAAGTTCCGATGAGCTTGCGGTAGAGTTCCAGCTTGCAGCATTCAAGAGCGCCAATAACTTCATTGCAGTTAGCGTAACGCAGTCCCTTCTTCTTGAGATACAGGTGAAGCATCTTGGTGATGATGTAATTCAAGTCACCAGCATTCTCAGCATCGGCTGCGAGATTCTGGATATGACTCTCAAAAGTGTGACGGGCATCTTGCTTGATATACGGCATGTCATTTTCCTCCCTGTTGTGGAACCTCTGGCTTAGTATCGTCAAGGCTCCAATTACTCAATCGCATTCTCCGCTGGAGTTCAGCGTACACTTTAGCAGTCACAACGGCATCGTTGTAAGCGCGGTGAGCATCGCCCTCAAACTTGATACCAAGAGCCTTGGCTATCCTGTCGAGAGAGGTATTCTCAAAAGTCCCAGGACGGGCATCGTTGATATACTGAGCGAGAATTTTAGGATCGCGAACCTTGCGGCTGAAATACTTTTCATAGTCAGCATGCCCAAACATGGTGCGAAGCATGCCCGCATCAAACATCCAGTTCTGTCCCATAGGATCGCAGTTGTCGGCAAACGAACTCAGCCAGCCGATGAACTGATGCTTGCATTCCTCGTAGCTGATGCCTTCCGCCATAATCTGCTCACGGTTGAGCTTGTTTACCTTGAAAGCGACTTCCGCTTCGGGGGAGTATAAAAAGTCCTTTCCAGGGTTTACGAGGCGGATAAATGGTTCAATGGAGTCATCAACCTCCAGTGATAGACGCAGCGGAACGCATGCAATCTCAACGATACGGCTGTTATGGACATCCAACCCCGTTGTCTCAGTGTCGATAGAAATGGCTACGGACTTCTTCTTGCTCATATTATTCTCCGTCAGGTGTTATGCCAAATGGCTCTTCATTGTCAAGAGTGTCATTTTGGACTTCAAATGGCTTCGAACCCTCTTCTGGAACGGAATCCCACTCAACGACATCTTTTTCATAGGCTTCTCTAAACTTACGAAGAACCCAGTCCAATCCTTGCAAATCGTTGGCATATGCAGGAGAGGGTTCTTTTGAAATAGCACGCATCTTGCCGTTATCATCGTAGTAAACTTCATGGATAGCGTAAATATCCTCATCAAACTCAGGGGTTCGCCCAATATGTTTGCGATGAACGACTCTATAGTTCCAATGAGACATGTCTACTCCTTTATTTCAGCGAATCCTACCTGAACCTTGACATTACCGATATGTCCAACCGTGTGCAGAGTTGGATTTTCAGTCTCGCGTGTGATTTGCGCGTCTCGCGTGTCATTTGTGCAGGCAGAAATAGCAAGTATGGACAAGATTATAAGATATTTCATCACAATGTCCAGTAGCGGGGGTTGTATGCAGGAGTTTCCATCCTGTCAACCGCATTTAGATGCTCAAACATAGCGTCCCATGTCAAAAACCAGCATGAAGGCTTCGTAATGACAGTCAACCAGGGGTTGACAATGCCTTCGTTGACATCAGCTTCTTCAATTTTCACCAAAATTGGCTTCTTTTGCTCACTTGCCTTGACAACTTCATGAATTGTGCCGAACATTGGCTTGCGAGCATCGTATACAACCACCAAAAAGTCGGCTTTATCGACGCATCTCAAGTCAGCATGCCCGATTGGCTCGAACATTTCACGCAATTCATTGAATTTTCTCTCTTTTACGAGTCTCTTGAAGGTGCGCTTGTCCTCGTCAACCTCGGTTTGCCCATTTTGGAGTGTTTTCTTGACCGGATTTTCAACCTTGATACCCAACTTCTCCAATTTTACAGTGATTTCCTCTCTCCACCCAGCCCCATCGTCAGCGCATGCAAACATAGCTCCAGCGAGATAAGTCGTTTTTCCGTTTAGGTATCCCATTTTTCGTCTCCTTAGAGACTCATTTTACCGAATCCAGAAGTTTTTCAATAGGGCTTCACTCCCTAAAATTCGTCAAAAACTCGTCAATCAGTTGCATCAACGGCTTGCCCTCTAACTGAGCTTGCTTTTTCAAGACGATGTTGAGCTTATTATATGCTTCAATCGTCTCCATTCCATATTTTTTTATATACTTCATACCGATTGGCTTATAAGGGAACTGAAATATAGCCCTTTTAGCATCAACATCATATACAAACTCTTTACCGAGTGATGTTTTTTCATAATCGGTAAAGATAATACTACCTTGCGCCCCTGTCGGGTGTTTTAGAAATTCCCATCGACGCTTCTGCTCATCAACTTTCTTCTTATGTTGAAGTTCCCACCCGTGAGAAACAAGGTAGTCAAGTATCTTCTGCGAGGATATGAGATTCAACCTGTCATCAAACACACAAATATCATAGCCAGCGCCTATGAGTTTTTCACTTCTCTCAAGACGCTGGCTAAGAATGTCTATGTTTTTTTCGAGTTGTCTTACATAGTCCTCGTCGATCATTATCCGGCTGCCCCTATACCGGCTTCAAGTTCAGCAGTCATCTTCTTACGACGAGCTTCTTCCTCTGGAGTCAAGTCGCGATAGAAGTTGAAGTCAATCTGATCAAGATTGTATGCTTGGTTTCCGTAAAGAGGAACACCATCAGCGGATTCGTACACATAACAATCAAGTGGTGCCTTACCATCCTTGATGAGTCTGCTTCGAACTTCGGCTATTTCTGCCTTTGCTGAATCAAGCGTCTTATGCCCTTCATAACGAATATGATACTCGTTATAATCGTTAGGCGTGTTGTGAACTACTATAGCTAGGAATATCATATTCATCTCCTTGTGTGATTATATCTTGTCTTGCTTATTCTTCATTCGCTTGGCTTTGCGAACAATCTTTTGGACTTTCTTTTTCTTGTCATCAATACATTGACGGATAAACCTATCCTCAATGAACTGCCTCTCAACATTGTTCCAGTCCAGCTTGAGAAAGTCGAGAAGAGCTAGAAACGCTTTTTGCGACTTGAGCTTTTTGGATGTAAACTCCCTCTCAAACTCTTCAGCTAGTATCATACTTATACGAACACCCTTCTGCCCAATCTTGTGAACAAACCATGTTCCGAAGGATTTGTCGAATATCTTATTTTCGGAGCGACTCGCAAGATCCTCATCGAATATCATTTGACACCACTTGACGAAATTCTCCTGCTTGAGTATAACGCCATCAAGAACCTTCTCCTTGAAATCCGGATTGAAGAGGGCAGAATCAACTTCTCCCTCTGGCTTTATGGTGTTGTCTTTGTCAATGTTGTATCGTATCATATTATTCCTTGAATCTGTCTAGAAGATTTATAACTCTATCGTGTAGTGAATCATGTATTGATAGTAAGGTTTTCTCTAAGGCTTTGATATCTCTTACCCTACCAGCAGCTTCAGTGCAATCAACGGTATCTATTCTCTTCAACACCGCTATATTATCTCCGAGTTTACCGATAAGAGCTTTTACATCAAACAACTCTATGTTGACGGATTTCGTCATTCTCTCTTGACGCTCCATTGCTTCTTGAAGCTTCTCTCGAAGCTCGTCAACGGTTCTTTCTAGCTCTTTTTCGTAATCAGACATGATGTTATTTTACGCCATATTCTGTAAAGTAAAAGGGGATTGTTTTCACGCATCATATGAAGCCTCCACAGATGGTGAAGATTATGTATATCATCCTCGGAGAGCTTCGTGTCACCAATGCCTATAACTGGAGCGGTTATTTGAAAGGTGGAGAAATTTGTTAGCTCCATTTCCCTGACTTCAACTGACGGTGACAATTACCCCGGCTTATTAACTACAGTACCTTTCTCCCACATCATCAACAATTCTTTAGCGGCATCAAGCTCCTTAGTCCTTTCGTCAAGAAGATTCTTGAGAGAGAATATCTCTTCCTCAAGCTGCTTCTCATATTCTGTAAGCATTTATAATATATCCCCCTGTGGAAGAGTATCATCATCCTCCGAAGAAATACTATTTGACGAAGTAATCTGTCCCATAAGTGGTCCGGTAGAATTAGATACGAATGATTATAAGCTGCTACACTCACATTACCTTCATAAACTTATCCAGTAACTCTTTCTGCTGATCTATAATAGTTGTCTTTTCTTCTATAACTTTATGAAGATGCTCAATCGTCTTCTCCAATTCCTTCTCGTACTCTTTACTCACGACAGCAAAGCCACACATTCAGCAGACTTCCACTCAAGCGTATTCAAGTCATCATCGTTGTCGGGGTTACGGCGCTTCTTCCTTTCAGCCCCTTCCTTTCCCCCAGGACGCTTACCTATAAACTTGTAAGTCCCACATTCGCTCACACAACCATCTCGTTGAATAGAGTTGAGAAACTTATATACTTTACCATTGATAAGCATCTTGAAGAATTCTTCGCCAATCGGAGTTTCTCTCGTTGAGCGAATTGGCTTGTAATCAACATCCTTGACTCCGAGAGTCCTTCCCAATACCTCTTGTCCTGTCTTCGAATCAATAACAAAGTATCTGATTCCGAGAGCCGGATTGAAATGTGTGCTTACCTTGCGTCCCATATGTTCTCCTTATACATAAAGTATCGGTGTTAGTCTAAAGTTATCTGTCGATGCGGTGTTCGATGTTATGACATTATTATACAGCCTCTTAGTCCCGTTGAAATCCCTAGCAGCTACCATACTAAAATATCTGCGGCTATCATCGCCAAGAGCGTTAGATAAGAGTCTCGCTTGATTACAGTTCTTCTCATAGAGCTTATCATTACGCTCCCGAAGTATCTCATTCTCTTTCTCAAGAGTGTCGATATATACTTTCATTTCCTCAATGCCCATCATCGTATATATCCACTTTCTCTTTGCTTATCTTTTCAGCCAGAGTATCTGGATTCTTCCTATACCCTGGACACTCCTTAGCATATGACGAGTCGGAATTACAATTATAATCGTAGAAGTCACAGAGTCCGTTTCGCCCACCCTGTTGAAACCATGAGCGTCTTACTCTAATGAAATTTTTACAATTACCGCAAGTCTTTCCCGTGGGCATATTACTTCCTATCAAGAACCTTGAGAGCGGCTTCCTTATTCTTGTAATACTTCTTTCTGGATTCATAGTCGCCATAGTTTTCAGACACGATGAGGTAATCTTCACCGTTTTCCACTATACTTCTATATCTTCCCAATATCAGCTTTCTGTCGGCTACATATAGGAATCCATTCAATTCGTCAATGTAATACACATACATGACATCGAATGTCTTTCTCTTTTCCATAGCATAAACATTGGTGAAGGTGTTGTCAGACATTACTCAAATACCCTTCTACATCTTCCTTCATATACTCTTTGAGAGCGCGGGTTACGCTGCCCTTTGGACACATCTTACTTCCCATAAGAGGCTGTCCCATGAATGATAAGTTATTCTCCATAGCGTAGAGATACAGAAGCTTTTCATAGCGTCTGCAATACTTCTGGATTCTGTCAAGATGCTCTTGAGTTACGACTGGCTTTTCGGTATGGATGAATAACTTACCGTTGTCCCAATCAATGCCGCCACTACACATATTGACGCTGGCGCATGCTCTACCACCAACACTCGGTTGTGTAAGCGGAATAACAACCTCATCGTCATCGTTGAAACGTTCGAGAGCGGCTATCAAGTCTTTCTTTTTCATATATCCCAAGGTTCCCCCATATAGTCGGTGAACGAGCGAATGATGTCATCAAGCTTCATGGCTTTCTTCTTGGTAGTCAAGTGAAGAGTCCTAAACAACCCATTATCACTAACCGTGAAATACTCCACCCCGAAAGCCATGTCGTTACACATTTCATCAACGGATTCCCAAACCCACTCTGGATTGTCCCACGACTTTTCAAACTGATACTTCTCAATTATTTCATTACCGATGAGAAGATGAAAGTCATCCGGATTACCGTTGAAGACATTCATGAATACCGAAGTCATAACGACATTGTTATAAAACTTCTCCTGCTCATGCCGAATATCGGCAATATCCTTCATGTATTTCTTATCTTCCCGACGCTTGTATGCGTCAGGATTCAGAGCCTTTAGCGTGTTCTTCACAGACGCAGGAGTACCAACCTTTGATGCAGATGATTTTTCCTTCTTTACCGCACTTTTCACAGGTTGTGGCTGACTTTTGTTCCGCTTCGTGGATGTATTGGTACGCTTCATCTGATATTTCCTTTGGTATGCCTTCCATGTAAAAACGCAAGTCTCCGAACTTTTCCTTGACTTGGACGCACGCTGGGTAGGCATCACCATTCAGGTTATGCTTCTTGAATAGAGCGTCAAGCTTCTGCGACAATTCATATATCACAGGAAACCAGCCGTCACCACACTCAAACCCCCAGCAGAAGCATGTCTTGCTCATATCCCAATGCCGCTGACGGTAAAGCTGCGGAAAATCAACGCAAAGCTTGTTATCAAGTTCTTCTCTCATTTTCATCCTTTCTATCGGCTAAGTCGAATCCGTCCTGAATGATGACTCCAAGCGTCTTGCCGTTGCAGCCACCCTGCTCAAACCACTGAAGGTACGCTCTAGCATACTCCTTCAAGGTGTCAACAGTAACTCCATCACGGACTACTGAACAGGTGGCTTCTCTCAAAGCAACCTCGTCAATATCTTCCTTCGGAATCTCAACCTTTCCATCAACATACGCTTGAATAATGTTGACACAAAGCTGATTGAGTGTAATGTTCTGCTCATGAGCCATTCTTGCAAGCTCAATAAAAACATCGTCAGGCAAATCAATTTCCACATTTACGGTATCAGCCATGATCGTCCTCCGGTTCTATGAGCGCCCACCAGTCGGGCTTCGGTATAATACTTTCCATGAGATGTCCGTCCATCATATACCATGTTCGCCACGATACGTCAAAATGAGCTACAACATACTCAAACGGACTATCCGATCTGACAGTGTTGTATTTAGCCAGAATCTTTACTCCTGGCGGTGGATAGTTACAACGAGCATCATTCCATATGCAAGGCATTACTTGTCCTTTCTGAAAGAATTTCGTATAACCTTCTCAGCGTCTTCGAAAACCTTATTCATGTCCTCGAAAACCTTTTCAAAATCGGCGTCAGGTATATCATCAACCCGCTTGGAGAATTCGAACAAGCTCTTTATTCTCTTTGACATGTAATCAACTTGATACATGTTATTGCCTTCTATGGTAATCTTGACTACATCGCCATTCTTATGCTTCAACTCAATGGTTTCTTTGACGGTAGGTGGATTCTTGAAGAATCCAAACATTACTTCCCTTTCTCGCTAAGAACTTCGAAGATGACTTCAAGCTCTCCCTTCTTGTGAATACGGGCGAGCAAGGAAACGACTTCCTTGGACTTTCCGGCGATTCCCCCGTTATTACCGGAGGCGTTTCTACTCGGAACCGTCTTGTCATCTCCGTAAAGATCCTGCATGAATATCTTGCACTTGGCGTCCTTGTGTGGAGACAAGTAGCAGCGGGTGAGATAACGCTCATGAGTCTTCTCATACTTCATCGTCCATCCCAGCCCCTCAATGTAGGAGCAAAGCTGCTTCGGGTGAATCAACTTGAAGAAGCTGGACTCAACGATATTCACCTTCGCCTTGAGGATATCCTTGATGAGCGAATGATTCTCCAGCATGACGCTGAGTTCGTCATTCCGCTTCTCAAGCTCTCTGATGTATTCCTTGTCACTCATGTTATCCCTCGACGGTGATGATGTTATCCCAGCCCTCACCCTGCTCGGGTGGTTGGAGTTGTGACTGCATTCTAACCAGAACATCGTAAGGCACAACCCTGTTTCTCGCAGCATTGCGCTTCGCACAGGTGTCAAACGGAACTTTGAAGTGGACTGCGATTACCTCGTAGCCCCCCTTCTTGCCCATCTGAATCATTTCCTTGCGGTACTTACGCTGAGTTGTGGTGTTGTCCCAATAAATACTTGGTACGCCGTGTGATACAGCCGTCATGAACTTCTGGCGAGCCAGGGAGGCTACCAGGGCATTCTGCGTCTGATCAGTCGATCTACCAGTCACTTCCTGACGAATGGTGTCCATATTGATCACCGCCGTCTTGGAGGCATCGGTTATGTTTTTCTGAACCCAAGTGCTTTTTCCACAGCCCGGAACGCCGATAGTGATGTATATTTTCTTCATAATGCTTAGCATAAGCGGTTTTTTAGAAAAGCAAGTATAATGTTTTATATAACATGGTGTCAAATAAAATAGTAAACAATAAAAAGTATAAATACTGGAAGGTGAAACTATGGCACATGAAACAACAATCGGCAAAGATCAACGCATATATGAGGTAACTCTATCAACCAACCGTACTAACATATGGGACTTGATGGACTCTACTCAGCAGGAAGAAATAGGACACTTGGATGTCCTTGACGGATATATTTATGTCGAGGGTGCTGCATTCTGGATTTCCCACAAGATAGGTGGAGCCGAAGAGCCTTTCTCACCATCGCGATACGCTTACTTTCCATTTCTGGACTGGCATAAAAAGATACTTATAAGGGCAGCCGGTCCAGTCACTGCTCGCGTGAAGATGATTCTCGGGTTCATTCAGCGCCCAGCATAAGGAAACCACTAAATGTCAATACTCGGCGGCATAATAAATGCATTCGACGGCTCTGGTGATACAGTTATCGTCATTCCAGCAACCTCGGCTGCTGTGTATGAGCCATATTACCTTCTCAGTCAGATAAAGACTGTTGATGGCTCGGGAAGTAATCTGGATGCCGATCTTCTTGATGGATATCACGCAACCCACTTCGGAACTGCTACTCAAATTCAGACATTACAGAATGTTGATGTATCTCTACAGTCTCAAATAAATAATCTTTTTGCAATAGGCTCCCGTCTCATTTACCGTGAGAATTTCACCGGTAACGGAACGTCAACTAACTTCGTTCTCACGGGTGCATTACAAAATGCTGGATATACCACGGGAAGCTGGTCCGCAGCCAATGTATTGACTGCTTTACAAGCAGATGTTACCGACCTTGACGGTAAGCCAATATTCGACAGTGTAATACCAATATATCGCGACCGTATCAATGTTTCCACCATAGACTCCTTTGGAAATGTAACACTTGACCATATTCCACAAGCTGGACAGCAGTTCTCCATCTGGTATTGGTATCAGTTGACATCTTCGGATGTTCTATCGTATTACTACCGTGAAGATCATGTTGCGGAAATGGAAGCTGACGGAGTTCAGACGGCTTCTCAAGTTGATGTATTCACGTCGTCATTCGGTAATATGGTTCTCAGAACAACTGACAATACAGTTCAGAAGGCGCTGGACAGACTTGATGACTATTTGGAAACGCAGTCAATGTCAGGCTCAGAAGATATGAGACTTCGCGCTGAAGTCATCGCTATATCCGGCGACCTTCAGGCTCAGATAAACTCTATCAATGTTGTTGGTGGAATCAATGTCTCCGTTGTTGAGGGTCCGGTAAACACATTCACCATATCCGTTTCGGGAATTATTGGCGGAGGTACGGGTGATATAACTTGGGCAGAAGTAGCCTTGGTAACGGGCGGGCTTCAGAATCAGATAGACGCAATCGTTGAAGAGTCAACCACTATATCGTCAAGTGGTGCAAGCATTCTCGTCACTCAAAACGGTAATAACTTCAACCTCGAAGTAGCTTCGGCTCCTGTAAGTAACCATAATAGTCTTCTTGGATTGCAGGGTTCAGGAAGCGACTACTATCACTTGAACGCTACTCAGTTTGCCTCCATAAGTGGTGGAGTTGATCTAAGTGCATATACCTTACTCTCAACCACCGCAAGTATCTCTGGTGACTTACAAGCACAGATAAACGCATTAGGTTCTGGAGGGGTTACTTCTATAGAGGGGCTTACAGGGGTAGTTGATATTTCTGGTGGTAGCAATATAACCATATCAACCATAGGAAACTCCGTTGTAATATCGTCAACTGGTGGAGCCGCAGCAACCAACCTTGATGCTCTTACTGATGTAACCCTCACCGCACCCGTAAGTGGAAATATAATCACATACGATGGTTCTGGATGGGTAAACAAAAAGAATTACCGATTCATCACAGCAACCTATGACGGTGCTGGTTCGGATATTGATTTGAACAAAGTTGTCGTAGCAAGAGTTCCTTATAATGGTATAATAGAGTCTTGGAATATATGGTCAACCACAGCAGCCATAAGCGGTTCGGTTGATGTATGGAAGGCAACTACCATACCCACAGTGTCGGATAAGATATCAGCAACAAATCCATTACAACTTATAAACCAATCCACCAATAGCGGAACACCTACTGGCTGGACAACATCAACAATAACAGATGGTGACTACATAGCATTCAATACAACCGCAATATCTGGTTGTAACTTTCTATCGTTGACATTAAAAGTGGAGACTTACTAATATGCCTTTACCAGCACAGTTACTTGAAGGTGTTGCTCATCTCATACGAGATGTATGCAACGAGCGTAATGATTATACTTATATTGAGTTCGTAACTATAGGAAACTACAACTATAAGGTGACTATAAAGCTTGAAGAGGTTGACGAACAAAAAGAAGCAAGAATTACTTCTATAATCGTAAAGAGAGAAGACTAAACCATGACTGACTTCAAGACAATTGTTTATGGTTTGACTGAATCAACTTCAGGTAACTTTTCGTTTGCTTCTTCGTCAAACGCTCCAACCGATGTTTCTTTCAATAACGGAGCAAACTGGAGCAACCAGACTGCTACTATAACACCACTCAATACTGCTGGTGTAAACCTTCTAAACATTGGTGGTATCAACTATGGTGTTGCAGGTGCTGTATGGTATTTTGGTTCTGATGCGAAGTTTGATACACTATCTATTCAATTCTCATCTAACACAGATAATACCACCCGCACAGCAACCTATGAGTATTGGAATGGTTCTACTTGGACTGCTATGGCTCAATCTGGTTCTTCGCAAAGAGTGACTGCTGTTGCTGGTAGTATAAATCTTCAGAATAACAGCAACTATGTATTCAAGTTACATCCAGATATTTACAATGATTGGGCAACTACTTCTGTAAATGGTGGAGCATCAAGATATTATGTAAGAATAACCAACATAGGACCTGCTAACTTTACATCAGCATCGTTACAATCTGTAACTGTTTGGGATCATTTCAGCAACTTCGGTTACTCTAATTTTGATAAGGTGTATACAACTGTTGATGATGCAGCATTTACAGATGTGACTCTCGTTGCTCGTTCTGCAACCAATGGTGCTTTTACATTTACGGCGAACACCACCAACGCCCGTATGTATTTGGGGTTGGGTTCTAATAACCTCGCAGGATTTAGAATTATCCTCTCAACGGCAGGAAGTGTTGGAACTGGTGTATGGGAATATTGGAATGGTTCTGCTTGGACTTCTCTATCATATGAGTGGTTTGGTTCTTTGTCATCAAATGATACAGATTTGCCTTTGATGAAGTCAACCAACCAATGCTTCATCATCCCAACAGGAGCACCTTCTGATTGGGCAACAACTACGGTAAACAGTGTAAGTAAGTATTGGATTCGCTTTAGGGTAACTGTAAACTATGCTACTTCTCCCGTTTTCAACTCCTTGATTCCGCTCAAGGAAAGAACACTCACAAGACAAGTTTATATTCCAGAAACATCAAATAGAACCTTTCAGAGTGTCTTTGCTAAACTTCATTTCTATAATCCAGTATTATCATCGTTAGGTAGATTCGTAATCCGAGGAAGACTTGGAAGCGGCTCATATATCACAGTAGATGTTGGAAATAACCAAGCACCTACAGGAACATTCACTTCTGTTGGAGGTAAGTTCTTCTCCACAACCGCTAATGATTCCGTCTTTACTGATGAAACCTCTGATGCTTCCGATTCAGGTACGGCAGACATCACTGTAACTAACTCCACCAATGCTAATATGTATTTTGGATTTCCAAATGATGTGAAGTGGAAGAATAGTGTTCGTACAATTCAGATTTCTCCAAACACTACTGCTAATGCTGATGGGGTAGTTGCTTGGGAGTATTGGAATGGTTCAGCCTGGACGGCATTCACTCCAATTGTATATAATGCCGATGTTAATTTGAATCAGAGAATCGTCTCAAATATAAATGTTCAGATTCCATTACTAACAGATTGGACGGCAAATACCGTAAACTCCTTTACTGGATACTTCATCCGCAGAAGAATAACAACAGCATATACAACAGCAGCCGCAACCTGGAACTCAGTGACTTTCAATCTTCCAACTGTAAACGAAACACAGTTTACTAACACTGGTGAAAACAACGCAACAAGTCTTCTTGTTGATTTGACATATCTATTCAATAGTCAATTCTCTGGTTCTTCACAACAACTTAACTTGAAGGTTGCTGCGGAAACTGCTTCCGGTGTAACTGGAGACTTCCCAATTATGACTGGTGAGTTGTATATTACTTATTCAGCAGATAATCAATCAACCAGAATAAAGACAGTTATTATTCCGTTAGATTCTTCGTCTTCAGTTTTGACATCAACACTTACAAGCATTGGAAGTAACCAGATTCCGCAACTTTCAACGTACTTACCAGAAGCATCAAAGACTATAAGAAACTTCTATATCGTCTTTACTGGTAACGACATAATGAATACCTCCATGGCAACGGAATTCGTTATGAGACTTGATTCAGACGCTCCAAGATACACTTGGGCGCAATTCTCTGGAGGAATATCGGGAAATATTTTCAAATATATTTTCACTAAAGATGATGTAGATATTTCGTCAACTCATGATATTCAGATGGCTTTGACTGCTCGTAATACCAACATAAGAAACTGGCAGATGTATGCAGTTGTTACATATGAATATGATGCTTCAACAACAACAAGAGCGATGAATTCCATAATGTTGCCATTTGAGACTTCAAGCACATTCCTTTCTCAAGACGATGTGACACTTCCAGATAGTATTCGCAAGGACTTCTATATTCAAGAGCCAGGAACAATAGACAATGAGAGAATTGGTTGCTACTTATCGTTTACAGATTTGGCTAACCCGTCCCTTAGAGTCAAAGAAATGAATGAAGCTAATTATACTTCTGTTCAATGGGGAACTCCAGCAGTAGCTTGTGGTGGATTCCGTTACTCTTGGAGACTCCCATCACAGAACCTTTCGAGAGGATTGAATACTATTGGTGTTGATATGTATGGGGAATCGAAGACATCATCAGAACCTTCGTGTGCATATACTTGTGGTTACTTCCTTGTAAACTATCAATCTGATGTTGCTGCTACAGGCATTGAGTCACATAATAAAACCATTATGTGCCTTACCAACTTGGCATCTAACAACATTAGAGCAAATAGATTCCCTAATACTCTTTCAAACCCATTTAGTAATTGGTATATCAATGACTTTGGGATTATGGGAGAATTTTACCAAGTAACCAATCCAAATACTGCTGTAACCATTGATTGTCGATATGTATTAGAAAATGTATCGAATACAGGTAACACAAGAGCAGTTATTGGTACCGGCGGTGGAGTCCAGGATAATGAATCTCTATTCTATGACAATATCACAAGCGATAGAAATTTAGTAAAGAAGTATCCTACAGATGTTCATAGAACCGTTGATGTATTCAATGGTGGTAAGTGGATGATTGACTTTGGTTACTTCTCGGTAATTGGCGGAATGCATACCATTGCCACCTGTCACGAAATCTACTACAATATAACTGGAAGTGTCTTGGGCTACTCTGGAAACGGTGCGGGATTGACTGTTACCTTCTATGACAATGATACCTCAGAAGTTCTATTTACCACGACAACAGTAGCGGGTGGGACATTCACAGCAACTTGGTATGATAATACCAGAAACATAATATGTGATGTATACGATCCAACTCTAAATAAATATGCCGAAAGTAACTTCGGAATAGCTGGAGTTGCTAACTTCGTTTGCGATTTGCGTAACGGTGGAACTAAAGCTTCAATAAGCGTGTGAATACTCCCACCCCAGGGAGTGGGCTTCTAGGTGGAGTTTCAACCACCAAAGATTATATACCTAATCTTACCTGATTTGTTTTTGTTAAGTTTCTTTCTACATAAGTAGTTGTATATTATAGAGTTATAACTCATCTTACT
>Ga0209172_10005249_pt1 | contig 16011 bp, 14 predicted proteins | sample LarsenN4metaG_FD_184113 | JGI IMG/M metagenome (GOLD analysis project Ga0209172, IMG submission 184113) | Hot spring sediment bacterial and archeal communities from British Columbia, Canada, to study Microbial Dark Matter (Phase II) - Larsen... ... | reverse complement strand
GTCCCTTGTACGCGCACATTCGTGCAGGCAAAATAGGTAGACCCGGTTTCGCCGCCAAAAACCGCGTCTGCACTGTTATAGAGCAGCCACAACACTACGGCATCGCATTCGCTGAACGTCTGCGTCGTGGTGCCCGTTTGCAGGGATCCGTTCCCCTCAAGAGTCCAGACATTGCTAAGCCATGTCCACGCCCCTCCGGGTGTGAACGTATATCGGCTCAGCACGGCCGTCCACGGGCTGGCCGCCATTAGGCTGTACGTAAAAGTGATCGCCCTGATTTTCTGCGCCGCATTATGCGGCGCGACAAAGGCATGGCCGCCGGCCTTTACGATTGCCCCGGACGTGCCCAGGGTCGAATTTTTGACCGGCGCGACGTACAGGCGCTGATTGTGGTCCAGCTCATAACGGTCGGGCAGAAAGCCGGTGTCTGCGGTCGGCGACATGACCTCCCATGCGTCGTAGCGCGTGCTGCTCCACAGCGCGGTGTAGGGCGCATCCGACAGCGCCCGCCAGTAGCCGAACGCGCCTAGCCGAACGCCGCCGTTGACGATGGAGACATCTTCAAGCCGGCCTTGCCAGGCGACAAACCCATTATCATTGATTTCGACCGTCTGAATTGATGCTTGATCGTAAAGCGCAAAACTGTCTTCGAGCGACATCGGCACAAAGCACGACAATGCCGCGAAGCCGTGTTCATTGGTCGAAAAGCGCAGCCCTTGCGCGCGGGTGAGATAGTCGGAAACAGTTTGACCAACAATGCCGCCGCCACCGGCTGCCGCCGAGCTAATAACTATCGTCCCGCTGCTGCCGGAAATTGCCATGCTACACCGGGGTCACATAGCCGACCGTGCGCGTAATGGTCCAGGTGTTTGTCAGGAGCGACCCGGACGCGGAAGCCGCGCGCCAATTTAGAGCGCCGGGACTGCCGCCAAAGTTTTGAAGCAAGCACATATACACGGAGCCTGATGACGTGCCGGCATAGGCGCTAGTTTGCATTGAGTAGCCGTAACTGCCCGCGCCGCCCTGGACCATCGGCGTAGGCCATTCCACATACTTGTGGTCAATGACCGCCGCTTCCGTGGTAATGCTCGAACTGTTATTACGGACGACGCCGATAATTCCGCCCTGGTCCAAGTCTACAAGCACAAGAGAGTCGACCAGGATAACCGGGCTGCCAGATGGCGCGTAGGTCTGAAGCGCAATATACGTTGCCTGACCATCGATTGCCAGAATACCAACCGGTGTCCAGGTGCGCCCGGACGTGGACGGTTGAACCCAGGGTGTATAACATGAAGATGCCGCCGTCGCCGCCGAACTGGAGATACCGACGCGCATAAGTCCGGTCGTGCCCGATGACTGATAGGCGTTGGCCAGGATGCCAAAGCGCCGCGTGCTGGAGCCGGCGGAAAGCGTGCTGCTGGCCGCCTCCGTGAACCCTGGAAGCAGGTTGCTTTGAATGATACTACCGCCGCGCGCCAATTGCGCCGAGCCGGAAGCGACAGTAAAACCGCCCAATGTCTCTGCTTCTCTGACCGTAATCCCGCTGGGCGCGTTGCTGTAGACGATGTATTCTGTAATTGCAATCGAGCCGGCGTTGTTATTCGTCCAGTGTATTTTAGTCGGGGAGTTAACCGCCGTGCTGCCCGACATCGCGATGGTGACGACATCGCCATTATTGCCGCTGGCGCTGCCGGTCTGCGTCGTGTGCAACCACAGCCCGCGCCGCACAAAGTTGAGCCGCACGCCCGCCTTATAGGCGTTGCCGTCGTCAAGCGTCGGCGGCAGGGTGATAATCGCATCCCCGGCGCGGCCCAGGATGACGGCCTGTAGCGGGCTGCCGGCGCTGCTGACCGTCGCCCCGCGCGGGCTATAACGCACGGTGACGGCGCTCACGTTCTCGCCGCGATACCATCGCTCGGCCTGGTGGAGCAGGTTGGTTAGCGTGCTGATGTAGGACAGGCAGGCCGCGACCGTCGAGCCGCCTCACGGCGACCTCCATACTCTCGGCCACGTCTTCGTATGGCCCGACGCCGCCGAACGGTGAGCGCCGCAGGCCCGCCACAGCCGGCGCCCAACTCTCGTCGACTAGCCGATAGTTGCCGGACACACTGCCGCCGGATCCGTCGGCAATTGTGGCCGTGGTCGTGCCGTCCGTGATAACGAGATAGGTGTTAGTTGCCATTAGGTACCTGACGCGAGTAGCGTGGCCGAGCCGGCGGTGCTGAAGGTCACGTTAGAAAACGTCGCTGTGCCGGACGATGCAACCACCGTAAGCGTGCCGCTGATGGACCCGGAGCCGGTGAGCAGGCTCACGGTCACGCTGCCGCTGTAGGCGGTCGCCGTTTGACTGTCATACGTCAGGGCCCGCACGTCAAAGGCGCTTACCGGCGTTCCCGCTGTGCCGATGGACGGGAAGCCGCTAAAGGATAGGCTTTCAGCCGCGCCATATTCGTAGTATCCGATATCCAGGCCCGCGCCCATCGATCCGGTCGAGTAGGGCGCCCCGATGTTGGAGCCGGCATCCTTGCACGGGCTGCTGAAGGTGATGCGGTAATCGTCGGCGGCAGATGAACTGAAAAGCGGGTCCGTGTAAACGTCGTTTGAGCCGGACGACGCCGACAGGCAGCTATACCAGTTGTTGTGATCGTAATTGTAGGCGAGCGAGCCGCCCAAGCGCGGACTGCCGGTTGAGTAAAAGATGTTATTCCTTAGCTCAACCTGGCAATTATCGTTAATGCGAAAGGCATAACTGCCGCTGCTCGTCCCGTTTGTGTGCTTGCCGACAAAGGTATTGTTGTAAATGTAGTGATCAGCGGTCGGCTGAAAGACGTAGAAGTGATAACGCTCCGCGTTGACACTTTCATAAAACATATCGTACACAAGATTGCGATAGATGGCGACAGACGTGCCCGCGACTACCAGCGTTTTGATAGCCGCGCCGGATATGTTGTAAAACGTGTTGCCGTAGATTTGGGTGTCGTAGGCGTCTCCGTGGATGACGATACCGCAGCCGTCCGAGCTTGTGCCGCCTGATGTGCCGTCGCAGAAGCGGAAGCCGTAGAGCGTGTTATAGCGGAAGATACTCCTAACGCCTACTTTGTCGTCAATGCCGTCTTCGCTGGCGCCGCCGATGGTTGTGTACAGCTCGCAGTATTCGACAATCGGGTCCGCCACGCCGCCGCCCAGCTCGTTGGTTGTCCCGTTGATTTGCACGCAATCGGTCACGTCGTAAATGGTGCAATAGCCGACATAGTTATTGTTCGCCTGGCTGCTGGCATCGCCGGTGATGTAGACACCGTGACTGTCCACACCCGGAACCGGGCCGTTATCCCAAATCCGGCAATACGAGATAGCGCAGCTTCCCGACCGCTCAATGCGTACTAGCGGGTTATACCCGCCGCCGTTGGTGATATGCAGGCGCGTGGCGCTGCATCCGGTGGCCGCGTTGAGCGCCCGCCAACCATAAGACAGGTTGGTATTGCCGTTGAGATTGATCAGGTAATTCGGGCTGCCGCTGCTCGCCGCCACCGATGACGGCCCAGTGATATTCCAGTAGGTGCGGGCGTTGATTTCCCAGCACTCCGTACCGTTGGCCGTGCGATGCTCAATGTACTCGCCCGGATAGGTCGTAACCACAATCGGGCTGCTGGCCGAGCCATTGGCGCAACTGGCCGACGAGACTAACACGCCTTCGGTAATGATCCGCCGCGCGGCGTAGGATGAGCCGCCGCGAATATAAAGCGTGTCGTTGGCGGCTAACTGCGTGACGCCGTAATTCAGCGTCCGCCAGGGCGAACCGGCGGAGCCGTTCCAACCATCGTTGCCCGATACCGTGTCGACCGCATAACTCGCCATTAGCGCATCCTGATACGCCCATCGGCGCTGCGCCCGCTGGCTTCAAGCTGCCGCCGGACTTCGGCGGCCACGGCCTGCGGGTTGCCGGAGCCATTGACGACGATTGTCACGCCGCCCATGTTGGTATTGTTGACCTCTCCCATCGGGGTGACGCGCCCATTACTGGCCGGGATGAAATACTCCGGGCCGCGCTCGCCCACCAGGTACATGCTGCCGCCCATGACCGGGCCGCCATGCTGTCGGCCACCGCGCCCGCCTTCGCCTTCTTCGTGCAGCGTCCCGACCACCTGGCCGGAACTTGTGACGCGGATATTGACCGGTATGTCTCGCGGGATGCGGTCCAGCTTGTCTTTGACTACATCTAGGCGAGCATTGAGCGCGTCCCAATTGCCGCTTGCCTGTGCATACCCGACGGCGGACACCACGCCCTGTGTCGCTTCGGCGGTCTTTCGGTCAATCAGTCCCCAGGCTTCCGCCTGTTTGGTCAGGGCTAGGACTTCTTCAGTTGTGTAGCCGTCGACGGCAAGCTGCTGTTGCAGGATGTTGAAGATAATACGTTTGTTGGCGTCGTCATGCGCGGCGGCATTGATTTGAATAGCCGCCGTCACCTGATCGTATTCGGCCTGCAATTCGCCTATCTGCTTACTGTTGTCGATATAACCCGTAACCGTGACATTAGCCCCAGAGATTTTCTCTTGCAGATTTTCAATCTGGACGGCGAGTTGAGCCTGCTTGAGCGGGTCCGTTTCTTCTGACAGCTTGGCCTGGGCCGCCGCGAGCTTTTCCTGCGCCAGCGTCAATTCGGCTGTAGACAAGCCGCTGTCGCGCGTCACTGTATATTGCTGGCCCTGCTTCGCGTTGAGTTTGTCAATTTCCGCGCCTAACTCGGCGGCTTTTATTTTCAGGGCTTCCTGAGTCTGGGCGTATTCTTTGGACGACTCGTCCAGCCCGCCGCTAATCAAGCCCTGCAAATACTTGACCGCGTTTTCGTTTGCTTCCAGCGCCGCTTTCATATCTTCGGCGCTGGGGATGACTTCTTCCCTGAGCGTATTTCCGAACCTGGCCGATGCCCGCTCGGCTTCGCTCAGTCCTTCATTGTAGCCCTGCGCCGCTTCCATCGCGGCTTTCATGCGCTCCTGTTGCTCGATCTGCTTGGCGTTCAGCTCGCCGATTGCATCGGCGGCTGAGATTTGCATTGTCTGATATTTGAAAAGCGTTGAACGCACTTGGTCTATTGTGATGTCGCCGCGCTGGAAACTCTCAATCGCCGTCGCGTTGACGTTCACAATATCGGCCAAGCCCGCCGCAAGGTCGCCGACCGGACCGGTTGTCACGCTTCCTAGAACCGTCTGAAAGCGGGTTATTGCATCGGTCAAGTTTGAGATTTTGCCCGTTGCCGTTGTCGCCTGCTCGGCCATCATGCCGCCGAAGTCCTGGCGCATCCCGGCCAAGATGGCGTCAATACCCTTTTGCGCCGGGATAAGGCCCTTCTCGGAGAGCTTCATCACTTCGGCGGTCGTCATCCCCATACTCTCGGCCAGATAACGCCAGGCCGGGATACCCGCTTCGGTCAGTTGCAGCATCTCGCCGGCCTGGATTTTGCCCTTGGCGGACATCTGGCCGATGGCAACCGTCACCCGGTCAATCATCTGAGCGTTGCCGCCCATCGCCGCCACGGCGTCGCCGATGTCGCGCAGCATCGGCACGATGTCTTTAGCCGCAAACCCGAAGGCTTGCAGCTTGCGGCTAGAGTCGGTTAGTTGCGTAAATTCAAACGGGGTCTTTGCGGCAAAGTCTCGAAGTTCTGTAAGGTGTTGCTGCGCTGCCGCCGTCGATCCAAGAAGCGTTGCAAACGCCATCTCTGTCTGCTCGGCGGCCATGCCGGCCTTGACGACTGCGGCGCCCATGCTAACAAGACCCGTTGTAACGCCCGCAATCCCAAGCGTCAGGCCAGCTCCGCCGGCAATCTCCCCTAGGATGCTTGTCAGTTGTGTTCCGCTTTTCCCAGCCTTGGCGGCGTGGTCGCCCATGCCGTCCAGGGCTTTGTTGACTTCCTTGATTCCCTTGACGGCCTTACTCGGATCGGCGGTGACATCAATCTTGATCTGTGCCATTCTTGATTTTCCACGCGGCGCCCATCAGGGCGTTATATTCGCGCACAATCTCCGGGGAAGCCTTCGCCAGCGTGGTCCTTTCAACGGACTCGCGGGCGGCCATCTGCGCGCGCACGGTCGAAAGATGCCGCCAGCGCACAATCCAGACCAACGGCACGCGCTTCACGTCTGCGGGGTTCACGCCGAAATGCTCGCAGAACGAAAGCAACTCCGGCCAACTGAGCGGGTCATCCCATTGTGAACGAGACTTCTTTCCCTTCGGGGACTGGCCGGCCGCCGCCAGCGTCAGGGCGTCTCGTTCGCTTTTGGGAGCAGTCTCTCGAATATCTGTTTACGCGCCAACGCAAAGACTTCACGCAGGTCTTTGCGTTGCAGGCCGCTCAGTTCCTTGTCGCTCCAGTTCCCGTATCGCTTCAGGAACGCGCGCAACTCCGTTGCGCTCACGCCCCTTTCGCCTTCGATCATTTCCAGGTCAGGAAGGTACAGCTCGTCCGGGTCGAACGTCAGCGTTAGCGGCTTGGTTGGGATTGTCATTTGTGCCGGGCCTTAGCGGGGCGGATTGAGTTAGTACACCGAACCGCTGGTATAGGGCGTCTTGATCGTGAACTCGAACACTGACGGGCTGCCGTCTTCCGCGTCACCCGCGATAAACGGCTTGGTCGTGACGTAGGTCGTGGCCGTGCTGGCGCTGGGGCTTTCCCAGTAGCGGTTGCCGGACGCCGAGCCGCTGGGCGCATAGCGAAAGTACAGCGGGGATGACGCGCCGCCGGCCCACCAGTTGAACGCCACGACGCCGAGCGACGTTGAGCCGTTGGTGAACACGCCACGCACAACCCATTCTTCGGGCTCAACCTTGCCGACGGTAATCAGCGCCGCCGAGCCGTCGGCGGTGTAGTGTTCGCCGTTCTTCCGATTGCCGCCGCCCGGAGTGACGCTAATCACCTGGCCGCTGTAGTCCGTGAGCGCCGACGCCGCCGTGCCCGCTGCGCCGATGGCGATGAAAAAACCGCTGTTGCTTGATGGTCCTGTAATCTGTGCCATTGTCTATCTCCTAATAGGTCTCCCGCGTCGTCAGGGTGACGGGGAAGCCCAGGAAATCCTTTCCGCTTGCGTCCTTGACCGGGCCGACGCGCCCGATAGTGACGCTGATAAGTTCCATCGCGCCTGCGGGAATCCAGTGGCAGAGCGCGTTTTCTACGTTGTCTACCAGGTCCGCCAGCGTGCCCATGTTGGCGCCGGGCTTACGGTCCGCGCCAATCTCCGAATGAAAGCACGTATAGCGCCACACCCGTTCACGTTTCCACATGCCGCCGATGTTCACATTCCGCGATGTCTGCCGGGTGCTGGTGCTGCTTTCCAGCCACTGCCCTACGTTAGGGACGAGAGCGGGGCAGTCTCGCCCAAACATCTCCACCGGCCCATCGGCGGCAGTGAATATCCGCTTTATCCCGGCGATTTGCAGCCGGGTCATGTCGCGGGTGAACGTGTTGATGTTAGTCGCCACGTCACACCGTCACATAGCGGACATACGGGCGGATCAGGTCCAGGGCCGAGCGCGGGACGCCCTGCGGGGTCAGCACAACGCCCGCGCCGGTGACGGTTGCGGTTGCCGTTTCCACGCCCGTTCGCCGTCGGTACTCCGCCGCCGCGATAATCAGGCAGGCGAGTTTGATGTCCGCCGTTGCCCGATACGCCATGACGTCCGTTGGGCTGCCGGAGTCGCAGTAGCCCCAGGACCCGCTGATGGCGATGACGCGCTCCCACTCTCCGGCGCTACTCACTTCCCACGCGACGGAGCTGGACCGCTTCAGGCTGAGCGCGTATTTCGGGCTGACGTTGGCAGGGTGCAGGTTGTACGATGACGACGCAATCGCGGTACCGTCGCCGTTGCTGGCGCCGGTGATCGTGAGCAGGTCATCATCAAAGTACAGGGTCCGCGCACCGCCGCCGCCTTTGCGGTTGTCGTACTGCTCGATTTCGCTTTCACCGCCCGCACCGGGGATGTCGTAGTAGCGCGTCTCGCTGCGCGCGTAGAAGGTCCGCCCGCAGATGGTATCGATGAGCCGGGACGATGACGTGATGATCTGATCAATCACGCCATCGTCCACAATCTCAAACGACTCCACCCGCAAGTAGTCTTTGAACTCCTGCGCGGTGCAGTAGCCGTTGATGATTGTCATCGCGCTAGGTCTGGCTGTTCTTCAGTTCAACCAGCATGATCGCCGACGCCTGGCCGTAGGAGCCGGTGATGGTCGGGCAGTACAGGGATACGTAGCGGCTAACCGTCTTGGCGTGGATTTCCGTGATGCCTGACGTGCTGCCGGTCGTGGCCGATGCGCCCGCGATGGCCGTAGCGCCCGATGCGCTGGCCGCACTCTCGCAGACTTGCCAGTTGACTTCTGTCCCGGGGCTGGCGCCGCCGTAGGTGATGACGACCTTGAACTCCCGGCCCTTGCTGTTGACCGCCGGATAGGTGCCGTCGCCCAGGTCCACCGAAGTCCAGAAGTTGGTAGCGCTCGCGCCCGCGGGGACGGTTGCAGAACCGGCGGAGATGAGACGCCACGCATACAACGCTCGCTGATTCATTGTCTTTTCCTTTCAAGGACTGGCCGGCGGGTCGTGCATCCCGCCCGCCGGCTTAGGTCTAAGGTCTAGCCGGGATCAGGCTAGGTCGAGCACTTCAGCAGTTCCATCTTGTAGTCTTCGACCACCTGGCCGCCCACGCGCACGCGCAGGACGAACGCGACGGCGTTAGTCTCCGCGTACAGCTCATCGAGCCGCGCGATAGACATACCGACGCGCTCCGGCGCCTTGTAGCCGGTCAGGTCGCCAAAGACGGCGATGTAAGCGTTGGCCGCTTCAGACGGGAACTGCTCGGAGATGTAGAACGGCTTGCCGAGCAGTCGGCCATCGCCCACAGCCTGCTCGCTGGAACCGATGCCGCCGCCGTACCGGTCTTCCATCTCGAACAGGTAACGGTTATTGCCGTCCTTGAATTTCGAGATAGTAAGCAGGGTGGCCGAGTTGAACACCCAGACGCCCTGACGCCGGTACTGAGCCGGGACCGCGAACATGCAGTTTTTCAGGCTGTCCACGGTGCCGAGCGTGGCCGCCGAGCCGGTGACAGTGGCGCCCGTCCGCAGGGTGCCATTGACCGTGATACCTTCCGGCTGGTTGACGCCCGTACCCTGGGCCCAGTAGTATTCCAGGTCCTGACCGATGTTCTCGGCAAAGACGCGGGTCAGGTCGCCTTCCACGTTGTAGGCGTTGTCTTCGAGCAGGTCGCGGTAGACAATCTCCGTGGACATCCCGGTATAGACCGGCACGCGCACGTCCTGATAGACGTTGCTGGTGATGCGCGCTGCCGTGGCCGAAGCCGGGATCTCGCCCGTCCAGGTCAGGCGGGCCGCCGCCGTGTAGGTGTTGTTGGTCGTGTACTGGCGTTTCTTGAACGTGACAGTGTCGCGCGAAGTCGGTACCTTCTGGACGAGACGCCAGAGCGCCGTCAGGCCGGGCAGCTTGGCGATGATGCCAGCCTGCAGGTCTTCGGGCACCAGGAAACCCCCCGCGCTGTCCGTGCCTTCGTTCAGGGCCTTCATCTCAGACGCCGACGCCTGGCCCCGCAACCACTTGCTGAAAACGGCCTTGTACTCTGCGCGCTTCCGCAAGTCCTTCGTGCCTTCGTCATTTTCCGCGTGCTTGGCCGGGTCCACTTTGTCAGGGATGCCGGCTTTCTTCAATGCGTCCTTCACGAACTCTTCAGCCATCGCCCGCGCTTTGGTGTCGATTTCGCGCTGGCGCTCGGCGGCTTCCGCGTCCTTGATGCGCTTTTGTTCCTGCGCCTCCAGCCATTCGAGCCGGGCCTTCAGCTCCGGCGAGATTTGCAAAACTTGCTCGCTCATGGTCTTGACTCCGACGATAGAAACGTTCTTGTCTGCAAGCGGTGAGCCGTCCGGCTCCGGCTGTCCAGCCTGACCGCTAATCCACGATTTGAGAGTGACCGCGCTATTCCGAAATTCCGCAGGCGTCGGCGTGAGCGACGCTTCCACAATGGGCCACGACTTGATGGCATAGCCCTTGCCTTCTGGCCTGCGTTCTACCAGGTGCGCCGCCGTGCCGCTGCTCCATCCGAGTTTGCCGGCTTCGGCCAGCTTGTAGATTTCGCGCTCGTACTCGTCGCGTAGGGCGAGCTGCGTCTCGGCCCACACGCCCGCGTCGTTGCGGGTCAGGCGGGCCGTGGACAATACACGCTTGCCCAATACGGCATCCTGGGCGTGGTTGTAAAAAACGGGGACTTGCTGAAAGGGGCCGAAGTCGGTATCAGTGTCGAACCTGTCGCCGGTCAGGTCGTAATCGCCGCGCGATGTGACCCGGACAAGCTGGCCGCCGATGCGCCCATCTCCGAGCGCCTTGACTTCGCCGCCGACAAAAACGAGCGCCTTTTCCGTGTCGATAGCCTGGAAAAGTTCACCCGCATTTTCGGCCATCAGGCGTGGGTGCATCCCGCCCGCCGCAATAATGTGGTCTAGCGCCTGGTCGATATGCTCTTGATCTGTGCGGGAGTGACGCGCGCCTGACTTGGTGGCGTCGGGGACGTTCGCCATGAGCGCCCGCATATGGGCCATTGCCTGCTCGTGGGTGTCATGGCATTTGACGGTCGTTCCGTCATCTTTGACCACGCATAGCCCGTTGTCGCTCAGTCTGTACGGCATAGAAAACGCCCGCTGATGGCACAGCGGGCGTTGGCGGGCTACGCTAGGATGTTTGCGCGGGCAGAGCCGGCGCGGTCAGTTGCGGTTAGTGTATGTCAGTTTTCTTTCTTTGGCAACCGGGACTCCCAGCCCATGATAGACGCGATCTCACGCAATTCTGACCAGCACGCGCGCCAACGTCCCTTCAGATACTGAGCTAGTACCGGGTCCAGGGCCGGCGGGCCGACCGTCACCCGCAGCCCTGCCGCGCTGCCAGTCGTGGGCGTCATTACCGACGCGATGCTACCGGTCATTTTCCGCCTGCCTTGTCATCAGGAAGCTGTTGTGCAAGAGCCATTGAACGCGCCGGACATGCTCATTCCCCCATAGTGCCGCCTGCAATTCGTCGTTGAGCGGGTGCAACTCCCACCCACGCGCCTTGAATTTGTCCTGCCACCATTCTTTAGTCTGTAGGTTGATGTGCCCGGTCCCGATTTGACCGGGTCGGGCTGCGCTGAAGAAACAGACCTTTGAGCAATTCGCGAGCAGGTCTATCAGATAGTCGGCGCGGTCGGGCGGAAGATGTTCGGCCACTTCGATACACAAGGACAAGTCAAATCCATTTTCCGGCATATCTTCCGGGCACAATGGATGCCAATCTTCGCGGAAATCCGCTCTCACAAACTCGCCCGGCTCCAGCGCCTTACCCGCTTCCGGCGCCCCGTCCACGCCCAGCACGCGCGCGTCCGGCTTGAACGGCACCAGATAGATACCCGGCCCGCAGCCCACGTCGATCACGCTCTCCGGCTGTAGCCGCTGGCGCAGCCACTCGCCCAGGAACATCGCCTGTGGTGTCTCCCATGATGTGATGACGCCCTGCATCTCGTCATACATAGAGAGATTGTAGGCGGTATCCACCTGCGGCGCCTGCTCCGATGTGACGCTGCCCGTTAGCGCCTTCTCAACCTTGTCTACCGCCGCCGCCCAGGTGTAGCCCTTGACGTATTCTAGGGCGTTGGCGCGCAGACGAGCGCGCAAGTCGGGATCATCTAGCAGGCGCCGCAGATTGTCGGTAAAGCCTTCGTCGTTTCCGTACCCGACTTTCAGGCAGTTATGCTCATTTATCAGGTCGTCGTCTCCGTTGACAATCGCCCGGCACACCACCGCGCCGCAGGCCATCGCTTCCATGTCCGGCCCTGGGCGGCCTTCGTAGGTGGACGCCTTCAGGAAGATGTCGGATGCGCTGTAAATCTGCCTGATGAACGGCTGCGGCGGCAATTGCCAGAATTGGTCAAACTCGAATTGTGCCGGCTGTTGGCTGAAACCCCACACTTCAAAGTCATACCCTTCCATCCAGCGCAATTGACGGATGGCGCGGAATGACAGACAGGCCCAGTCTTTAGCCGGGTTGCTGTTATAGCCTTCGATGACGACGCGCAGCTTAGGGTGTGGCACCTGCGGCGGGTCCGGGTAGAACTGCGCCGGGTCGATGCCGTTCTGGATTTCGTGAACCGTCTTACCTTCGTACTCGGCCAGATCGCACAGCCATCGGCTGATGCCCAGGATTTCGACACGCGATTGCTTGAACATTTCCAGCGTGTCGGCGAAGGGCTTTGACTTTGCCGGAAAGAATAACCATTCGGCCATCTGAAACAAGCCGAACGAGCGCGGCGCCAGTTTCTCGGCAATATGCCATGTGGCAATTGCGCTGCCCACGGCGACATCATAGCCGCCGCCCGCGTCCGAAATGTGCCGTTGCGCGAACTCAACCGGGAGCCAGTCAATCGGCTTGGGCTCCGTGCCGATAAAGGTCACGTCATGCCCGCGTCGGGACAGATGATTACAATGCTCCACGATAGCGCGCACGCCGCCGAACACGCCCGTTGGGCCGATGTAGGCGATTTTCATTTTCGCTTTTCCGTGATTTCGCTTCGAATCTTAGACGATGGGAAGTTTTACCCCGCAAAACGGGCAATAGTCTATAAACGTCGCGTACTGCCCGGCAGTTGTTGCTATCCATCTCTGTTCAATCTCGTAATACATTATTTTGTCAATCGCTTCATAATCGTAGTCTAATGGCGGCCAATCTCTTTGTTGATGTTCTTTGCATTTGTGTATTTGTTCCGTCATTCCCCGATCTCCCCGGTCTGATACTCTCCCCGCGCGCACGCCGCCGAATACGCCTGTTGGGCCGATGTAGGCGATTTTCGTCACTGTCCAACACTCCCACTAGGGGCGCTAATCGCGCCGGTAGTCCATTCGCCGCGCCAGTTGGCGGCGCTCGTAGCCGCGCCCTCCGTGCCGAGCCGGACGCCCCAGTCCATGATGTCGGTCTGTCCCTTGACCTTGCTGCCCTTCACCTGGTCCTCGTAGCGCCGGCTGGCCCACTTCAGCAGCGCTTCAACGCCGCGCTTCTCGAACGAGTAGCCGGTGAAGATGCGCCTGCGCCAGCGGTAGGAGGCCGCCGCTTCAAAGGGCCAGATCAGCGCCCGGCGCCAGCCCGGAAAGTTGCGGTCAGTCTTGTCGCCCGGCCCACGGTGGAAGTGCAGGCCGCCAATGTGGTACAGGTTGCTGGCGATTTCGTTGTCAGTTTGATTTAAACTGTAATGTGACCACTGCTCCATAGTCTGTGGGAGCTTGGATTTGTCCACCAACTCCCACAGCGGGCTGCCCGGCAGGGCCGTATAGGCGTAAAAGTTTTGCGTCACGCGCCCGCCGTGGATGGCGTGCAGGCGGTCGGCCTGGTCGAGCGTCTCGTTGATGTCCGCCGCCGTTTCGGTGGGGAAGCCCGTAATCCAGTAGTACAGCGGCCAGATGCCGGCCGCCGCCAGCGCTTCAGCGGCGCGGACCTGGTGCCACGGCTCAATATCCTTCTGCGTCAGTTTGAGCATTCGAGCGCTGGCCGTCTCCATGCCGACGCTGATATGCTTGATGCCCATAGCGGCCATTTCGCGGGCTACGTCGTCCGTAATCTGGTGGGCGCGGATTGAAGGCCGATACTCTACGCCGGCCTGGTGGAGAAATGAGATTATCTCGCGGGCGCGTTCCCACTTGCCGATCCAGTCATCGCCGTGTTCGAGCTTGCGGACGCCGGCGTTATCTCTGAGATAGATAACATCACTCTTCCATCGGTCAAGATCAACGCTTTGCCACGAACGGTCAAAGAACTGTTGGATATAACAAAATCCGCATCGGAAGGGGCAGCCTCGGCTAGTAAGTAAGATAGTGTCCCCAGTTCGACCACTCCGCCGAAAGTGCTCAAGAGTGTCCGGGCTAACTGGTGAGACATGATCCACCGTCCCTGCTAGGTGCGCGTGTACGGTCTGCTTGTGGCCGCCGTGGATGGCTTCAATCATCCCCCACTCGCCTTCGGACAGCACCACGGCGTCTACGTAGTCTTCCGCCAAACACTGCTCAGGCTGCATCGTCACATGGATGCCGCCCAAGATGGTGCGCTTGCCCGCCGCCTTTGCCGCCTTCAGCCACCGGATAGCGCCTTTGAGCTGGTAGCCGGTCATGCTGGACACGCCCACCACGTCAGGCCATGACATATCCGGCGGGTCATCGTAGCGCTCGTCAAAGTACCTGACCTGATAATCTTCGCCCGACTTTCCGCGCTGCCGCGCCTGCTTGAGCGCTTCGCCAACGTGCAGGATGGACAGCGGCGGCGACTTCTGCGGGCTGCTGATGGACGGGACCGGGTAGACAAGCAGCACCTTAGTGGTCATGGTTGCACCTTCCGCGTCATCACGCCGACGCCGAACAGACCCCGGAACGCCGGCCGCTCGAAGATCATCCCCTGCCAGTCTGGCCGCGCCGCCAGGAACTCAGTGAACGCCCGCTTGACGCCACCCTGCCCGCCCAGGTCCAGCGTCTGCGCGTGGGTGCTGGCGTCGTGGAACATGATGATTGTCTGCGGCTGCGCCAACGCCGTATACAGGGCGATCTCTTTGCAAGTCTGCTCATACTGGTGGGTAGTGTCAATATAGATAGCGTCCCACTGTTCGAGCGCTGCCCGCGCTACGATCTGCTCACTTTCGGACGCGCCGTCCCAATACTCCACACAGTCAAGGCCCGCCATGTCGGTGTACTTCTTGCTGATGGCGTTGTACTGCGGGTTGGGGTCAACGCTGACAAAGCGCCAATCGTTGTTAGGCGCGGCGAGCACGTCACCCAGGACCACAGACGAATAGCCCAGGAACGTACCCAACTGAAGCACGCGCCGCGCCCGGCTGGCCGCAAGCATCCCCGATAGCACCGTCAGGTCTTCATCCGGCGTCGTGCCCGTCATCTGGTCGCCCAGGTCGGCGCGCATCCGGGTGAGCGTGGACAGAGCGCGCGGGCGAAGAAAGCGTAAGTAGTTATTCAAGGGTTCACCGACCTTTCTAGTTTATCGGACTGCTCTTGCGTGATAACGCCGGAGTTTTTGAGCACGTCTAAAACAAAGAAGCCCGGAATACCGCATACTTCTCGCTTCCAGCACGCTCCGCCTGGTATCGTACACGCTGCCCTGTCCAGGAATAAGCACCCATCACACGCTGACGACGTGTGTTCGGTTATCTTCCTTTGGCGTATTTTTGAAGTCACGGCATAAACTCCCGATAGGTTGCGGCTATCTTGTCTATGTTGTCGTCAATGCCCTGCGCGCTGGCCCAGGCGTGGGCGTCCTTGATAGTGGCCGGCGGGTAGCCGTTGTCAATCACGTCCGCGAGCGCATCGGCCCAGGCGTCGGGCGTGTTGGCGACCATGCGCCCATATTGCTCTAACCCTTCGTAGGCGCCGTTGTCTGAAGCAATCCAGGGCAGGCGCATTAGGCCGTATTCAAGCGGCTTTATCCAACTGCGGCGCTTGTCATACTCGCCCACCAGCGGAGCTAGGGCGATGTCAAAGTTTGCCAGGCGTCCGGCCCATTGGTCATGCGGCACCCAATCAATGTGTATCTTCTGACTGTCGCGCAAGGGGATGGACTCGAACACGCGCCGGTCGGCGCCGCAGATGACAAGCCGCGTCTTCGGGCGCCTGACCAATACGCGCGCAATCGCGTACAGGATGCCGCTTCCCGTGAACGATGCCAGGTGAGACATCGAGCCGCCCCAGGCAACCCACAACTCACCGTCTTTGCCGCGCGTGCGCTTGGCCTTGTACCAGTCCAGGTTAGCGTAATTGGGAACCCAGCGGCTTTTATACGTCTCCCAATCTCGGACAAGATAAGGCGCAGCACAGGCCACGCCATGAGTTTTCCTGACGCACTCCGGGTAGATTTCGATTGGCGTCGGGCTGATGTTGCGGGGACCTTCGGGCGTGTGGACTAGCCCCTTGAACCAGAACGGATAGGCGACGTTATCGGGCGT